>Ga0310786_10001412_pt1 | contig 38642 bp, 32 predicted proteins | sample AusTroGonzalo_MG_FD_203881 | JGI IMG/M metagenome (GOLD analysis project Ga0310786, IMG submission 203881) | Bovine rumen microbial communities from tropical cattle in Woodstock, Queensland, Australia - Gonzalo_03 (v2) (version 2) | ecosystem: Host-associated > Mammals > Digestive system >... | reverse complement strand
AAACTGCCAGATGCGATTCGCGATGCCGTTTCTGTATGGACGCCTAACGAATTCGAGGAGCCCGCCATCGGCGACGTGACGGGCGAAGTCGTGACGACTCTTGGCGCGAAGGGCTGCCGCATCCGCTCCACGGGCGAGGTCATCCCCGCGCCACCCGCAAAGGCCGTTGACACGACAGGCGCGGGCGACACATTTAGCGCAGTCCTCGCCGTGCGTCTTGCGGAGGGCGAGAGCTTGTGCGACGCATGCGTTGCCGCCAACGCCGCCGCCGCAGAGGAGGTTGCCGTTCGCTACGTGATGCCGTCGATTCCCCGCCGCCGTTGATTGGCGTAAAGATGATGTTTTCTTGGCGGATTAAGTATTTATTTTGGCGCGTGGTTATTGTATAATACCCACATGTGAAATAAGGAGAAACAATATGTTGAATGACTTTGGCTATATCGACAAGGCGATTGCCAACATCAAGGAGGTCGCCGAGAAGCAGGAGCAAAACATCAAGGCCGCCGCGACGCTGATGGCAGACGCCATCGCCGCCGACAAGCTCATCAATGTCTATGCGGGCGGCGGGCACACCACGCTCGCGATGGGCGAGATGTTCTTCCGCGCAGGCGGGCTCGCGAACATCAACCCGATGATGGAGACGGCGCTTTCCGTCTTCAACCAGGCGCTCAAGTACCTTGAGCTGGAGCGTACGGTCAACTTCGGCGCTTCCATAGTCAAGTACTACGGCCCGAAGGAGGGTGACGTCGTAATCTTCTTCCACAACATCGGCATCAATCCGGCGACCATCGACGCCGCCGAGGAGTGCAAGAAGCGTGGCTGCAAGATCATCGCCGTCGCGTCGTCCTACTGGCAGAGCGAAATGCCGAAGGACCACTTCATCCGCCACCCGAACGGCAAGAACCTTTTCGACTACGCGGACGTGTGCATCGACGACTACAATCCTGTCGGCGACGCGGTGGTAAACGTCCCCGGCATGACGACGCCGATTGGCCCCGTCTCGAACGTGGTGGACTTCACGATTGCGCACCTTCTTGAAATCGAGACGTGCCGCCAGTGCGTGGAGCGCGGCATCGTTCCGCCTGTGTGGAACTCCGCGAACGCGCCCGGCGGCGACGAGAAGAACGCGGCGTATCTCGCCAAGTACAAGCCGCTCGTGAAATGCCTGTAAATGGAGTTAACCATGTAGAACAGGTAGAACATGCAGGAATTCTACATGATCTACATGTTCTACACGGTAAAAGAAACAAGATTGACTAATGATTAACAACTAACGACTATGAATCTCAAGAAAATGAACAAGGGGCTCGACTTCCTGCGCGACAAATATGGTGCGGCGAAGGGCGAGATAACCATCAAGGACGGACACTGCTTCGTCGGCGCGACGCCGCTCCTGCCGGGCCGCATGGAGCGCAAGATCGTGGAGCTGAAGAAGATGACGGAGAACGGCACGCTCGAGGGTGTCTCGACTCTGCGTTTCGCCGCGTTCGCGCCGAAGGGTACGGACATGGAGGCAATGCTTGCGAAGGAGCTGGACCTCGCCGCGTATCTCGGCGCGTCCGATGTCGTGCGCGTGATGGCCGTCTCAAGCGGCAGCGCAATCAACGTCCTTGCGAAGCTCGCGAACGACGTGAACGTCTCCGTCGAAATCGGCGCGGGGCTTCCGAAGGGCGAAGTCGGCTACGACCGTCACGAGATAATCGCGAAGCGCGGCGTCGCCTGCGACCAGACGGTCGATACGCACACGCCGCATGCGTCGATTCGCTGCTACGGCGCGAAGGGCGCGGAAGAGTTCACCGACGTCGATACGGAGCTTTTCGGGCTTTCCTACGAGGAGATATGGAACGTCCGCGCCGCGTTTGCGCTTTTGCAGAAGCGAGCAGACGCGAAGGTGTGGAAGGCGGCGTGGGCAAAGGCGACGAAGGCCGCCAAGCTCGCGTTCGCGGCAGACAAGTCAAAGGCGGCGAAGACAATTGCCGTAAAGAAGGGCCTTGACACGAACCGCTCCATTGCGGTTGCCGAGGTAAGGTAAAATGAAAACCGTGTAGAACATGTAGAACGTGCAGAATGTCTACATGATCTACACGTTCTACACGGCTAAAATCACAAAGGAATTTACAGATGAAACCTGTTAAGATCGCGATGATGGGCATGACCCACGGGCATACCCGCAAATACTACCAGACGCTCTTGGACAACCAGAAGCTCGACTGGGTCGCCTCGTGCGCGCAGGACGCGGACGCGAAGAAGACCTACGAGCTCTACAAGACGGGCGTTCCCTGCTACCTCGATCCCGAGGAGATGTATCGGAAGCATCCCGACATCGAGGCCGTTGTAATCGCCTCGGCGAACGACCGCCACTTCGAGCAGATGAAGTGGTGCGCCGAGAAGGGCATCCACATCCTCTCGATGAAGATTCCTACCTTCGACATGAAGGAATACGACGAGATGATCGCCATGTGCGACAAGGCCGGGATCGTCTGCCAGATAGAGCTTGAGATGCACTACAACTCCGTCGTGCGGCGTCTCAAGAAGCTGATCGCGGATGGTGCGATCGGCAAGATCCAGTCGTTCCAGGCGACGAACATCACGCTTTCCCCTGTCTGGGCGTTCCCGTGGCAGGGCGATCCGCAGGCGAGTTTCGGCAGGGTCGAGCACCTCAAGAAGGGCGACCCGCGCTACAAAGGCGGCGCCTTGTGCGACCACCCGCACATCTTTGACCTCATTCGTCACCTGACGGGCAGCTCCTTCGACTACATCTACGCCGAAGTCGCGCCGAACTTGCGCGACGGACTCAAGGTCGAGGACATGCTCATGGCAGTCGGCAAGATGAAGGACGGAACGGCGTTCCTCTTCGATCCTTCGTGGAGCCGCCTTGAGGAGAAGCTGAAAGTCCCCGGCCCCGGCTGGGAGCGCTTCCCCAAGCGCATGGAGGTGAACGTCACCATCACTGGCGACAAGGGCATGATCTCCTGCGACTGCTTTGGCCCGAACGTCTACCACAACGGCGCCCCGAACGACCGCTACACGGTGCAGTACACCTACTTCGACGAGTGGGTGGGCCTCATTGACGAGTTCGTTGACTGCATCCGCAACCACAAGACGCCGCTTATCAACCTCAAGTGGCACAAGGAGACAATTCAGGCGATGCTTGGATGCTACGACTCCATCCAGTCCGGCAAGATCGCCAAGGTGGGAGCTAAGTGACAATGAAGCTGCATAGCCATATCGCCGCCATTCTTACAATAGCGTCCTTTGCGGCGGGCGCGGGACAGACGTTCAAGATGGACGAAAAGGCGTATGTGCCTTTCGATGCGACGACGACGGTGACGGTGGAGTGCCCCGATTCCGCCGCCGCCGGTTGGCTTACGGCGCACCTAAAGGAATGGTACGGCGACTATGCGCCGAAGGTCGCCACTGGCGCGACCGGTCTGTCGGCGGAAGGCAACGAGGGCTATGCAGCGAATGTCGATGCTTCTGGCGTTAAGATCAAGGCGAACACCATTGCGGGCGTCAGATGGGCGAGCTACACCTTGCGTCAGCTCGCCATCGCGAAGCGCGGCACTGTGAAGACGGAGGGGATGATTCTCCCCACGCTCTCCATTACGGACGCGCCGCACCTCGCGTTCCGCGCAATCCACCTCTGCTGGTTCCCCGAGACGCGCCCGCAGCAGATCGAACGCGCCATCCGGCTTGCCGCGCTTCTCAAGTTCAACTACGCAATCATCGAGCCGTGGGGAACCTACAAAAGCGAGAAGCATCCGTGGCGCTCGTGGCCTGACGCTCCGATGACGAAGGCCGAGACCTCTCGCCTCGTCGCGCTTGGCCGCGATCTCGGCATCACGCTCATCCCGCAACTTAACTGCTATGGACACGCCTCGCTCTCGCGTGGCGGCCAGTCCCGCAAGCACTCGGCGCTTGACCTCCACCCCGAATATGAGCCGCTTTTCGAGCCGGGCGGCTGGAACTGGTGCCTCTCCAATCCGGAGACCCAGCGCGTTCTCCGTGAAATGATCGCCGAGTTGCACGAGAACTTCGGCAATCCCCCCTACTTCCATATCGGTTGCGACGAAGCCAACGCCCAGACCTGCCCCGAATGCGTCAAGACGCCGAATGACAGACTGGTCGTCGGGCATATCGCGGGCCTTTCGGAATTCGTCAAGTCACGCGGTGCAAAGGCGATGATCTGGCACGACATGTTCCTCGAAAAGAAGGATCCCCGCTGGAAGGACTTCGTCAAGAACGGCGGCGCGAAGGCCCCCGAGATGCTTGACGCGCTCCCGAAGGACATCATTATCTGCGACTGGCAGTATTCATACGGCAACATGAAGGAATCGCGCAAGGACTGGCCCACAATCGGCTACTTCAAGGAGAAGGGCTTCCCCGTCGCGGGTTGCCCGTGGATGAACTACAACGCCATGAAGCCGATGGCCGACTATCTCGTGGCGAACGGCGGTTTCGGTTTCATCGAAACGACGTGGCACCGTCTGCGCGGCAAGGAGTGGGAGCAGATGTTCATGTCCGCCGCCCACGCCGCCTGGGGCTCGCCCGTCTCGCACGGCGTCTCGTTCGAGCGCTCGCTGCGCCTCGTTGGCGCCGACATGAAGGTTTCCGACTACCTCGACACCGGACACAACAACAACCAGGTTCCCCCCGCCTGGTGGGGGAACTAAGCCATTCGCACCGGACAACCCGACAACATGCAGCAAGGAGAACAACCATGAAGGATCCCGCACAAAGGACATTGCGCCGCGCAATCCCGGCGCTCTTTGCCGTTTTCGCCCTCGCCCTGGCACAGACCGCTTTCGCGGCGGACTGGACTGACGCGAACGACCCTACCGTCACCTACACCGCCCTGAGGTCACTTAAGGGAGCCAATAGCGGATATGTCGCAACGGACATCACGCCGCTCTGCACCGACATCGTGAAGATGAAGTTCCAGCCGGTTGCCGCCGCCGGCGCGCTGTTCTGCGCCCGAGATGCCTCCGCGAGCGGTATGTTCACCTGCTACCATTCCACGGCAGACGGATCGATACGAATCGATCGCGGCGCCAACAGCACTTCCAACCAAAAGACCAGTAATTCAAAAGTCTCGACGGGGAACGACTATCTCCTGACCGCCGACTATGGCAACAAAACGGCTACGATAGTCCTGTCCGGGGGAGGCGCCGACTTGTTCGGCAAGGCCCTTGGCGGCGCAGACACATACAATGTAGGTTCCCATCTGGTGCTTTTCGCGCTGCACAAGAATCTTGCCAGTGTGGGCACCTACGGCACCGACTACATCTACTATTTCGAGCTGTATGATTCCTCCGGCGACTTGACGCACTGCCTTTTGCCCGCGCAGTGCGACTCCAACAGCACTTACGGCTTCTACGACACGCGGACGGGGACTTTCTACCCGCAGTCCGGCGGCGCATTAACCGCTGCGGCAAGGACCGTGAACGTGACGGACACCTGCAAGAAGTGGACGGGGCGCGGCGACGGCGTCTCCATGTCCCAGGGCGCGAACTGGGAGGGCGGCGTCGCGCCCGGCGACGGCGACAACCTCGACTTCACCCTCGCCCCGCCGCTCGCCGAAATCAACGCGGACATCACCGGCGTCACGTTCGGCAAGCTGTGGATCGACGATGGCGACATCCCGGCATTCACCGGCTCCATGTCCGTGAGCGACTGCAACAATCGCGCGAAGGTAGCCGGCAACACATCCGTGGTCTTTCCCGCCGGAAACTACACGTGGCGCGGCACCGAGACGAACTGGGGCGATGCGGACGCCTGGACGTTCGACAATGTGGCTGCGACCTGGGCGGACGGCAACAACGCCATCTTTTCCACCGCCAACGCCACGGCGACGCTTGCGGCAGACGTGGCGGCCAACTCGCTCGCGTTCAACGCCAATGCGACAATCGGCGGCGCGTCAACGCTCACCGTTCCGTCCGTGTCGGTCGCCTCCGGCGTCTCGGCGACAATCTCCGCCCCCACCGCTGGTGCGCTGACGAAGACTGGCGCGGGAACGCTCGCGCTTTCGCAGGACCGCTCCGCCGTGACGACGCTTGCGGAAGGAACGCTTGCGTTCACTGGCACAGCAACGCTGGACTGGTCCACCTTCACGCTCGGCACGGATTCCGCCAAGCCAGTCACGCTCGAATTTGGCCCGACCGCAGCGTTCTCTTCCATTCCTTCCACATGGAAAATCGGCAATGCGGCGAATATCACTTCGACTATCGTCAAGGCCGGTGGCAACTGGACAACACCCACACACATCGTAATCGGCAATGCGAGCGGCGCCTCCACGACGTTCATCAACGAGAGCGGCAACTTTACGTCCTCGGGCAATTTCCGTGTTGGCGACAACGGGTCGGCGACATTGGTTGTGAATGGCGGCACGGCGGGCAGCACGTCTTCCAGTTCGACGCAAGTGTTTGTCGGCTACACAGGCGAAGGGACGCTTGTCGTGACGAACGGCGGCGTCCTTTCGGCGAACCAGTCGCTATTTGTCGCCCGCAGCGCCAACGGCACGATCAACGTCGCAGACGGCGGCAGGGTTCATGCAGGTGCAGACCTCGTTTTCAACTACGGCAACGCGGCCGGAAATGGCGTCGTCAACCTCGGGTCCGGCGGCGTTGTCGAAGCGAAACGCGCCTATCGCGGCAATGCCGGATCCTCGACGTTCAATTTTGACGGCGGCACGTTCAGGCGGCTCGCCGCTGGCGACTTCTTTGCCGCCAACAACGATGCCGCCGCAATCGACGTCACGGTAAGCGCAAACGGCGGCACGCTCGATAACAATGGATTTGCCGTCGGTCTTCCGCGTACGATGACGGGCGCGGGCGGAATCACGCTCATTGGCAGCGGCAAGACAACTGTTTCCGCCGACCAGTCTTATCTCGGCACGACGACCGTCTCGAACGGCACAACGCTGGCGGTTTCCGGCGGCGTCACCTTCGCGGGACCGGTTGCGTTCGCGGCGGGTTCCGCGCTGGATATCGCAGACTATGTTGGTGGCGTCACTCCGCTTACCTCCACGTCGCTGGCGTTCCCGGCGTCCGGCACTGTGCCGCTCACTTTCAAGGGCGGTGATTTCGCGGAAGGTATCTATACAATCTGCTCGGCAACCGGCCTCACGGCTGAGGACGGCGAGAAGTTTGCGCCTTCGACGGGCGAACTCGGATATAGTTGGAGCCTTGTGGATTCTGCGCTCGTTCTCACGGTCGGCTATGTCGATCCCAATGCGTGGACGGGGCTTTCGGGCGATGGTAGAATGTCCACCGCCGCGAACTGGGCGGGCAATGCCGTTCCGGCGGCGGGCTCGGACATCGACCTTTCCGGCATCTCCGCCGACACGACGCTCATTGCCGACGCCGGGAGGACGTTCGGCGCGGTCACGATGGGCACGGGCATAATCACCTTCACCAATTCATTTGCGGCGACGTCGTTCGTCTCCGAATCGTCATCCAACCCGACCAAATATGTTGCCGTCGCGACGAATTCCACCGTGAAGATCAACGGCGACCTTGTGTTCTCTGGTAGTGAGCAAGAATACATCTGCTGCTCTGTCGCCGAGGGCGGTCGATTTGTAGTGACCGGCGACATTCGCAACGAGAAGACAGCCGAGCATCTCTATCCGTGTAGTGTGACGTCTAATCCGGGCGTAATCAGCGCAAGAGGACTGGTGAACAACGCAAGCAACGCCGATGGATTTGATCTAACGCGCATGAGTGCCAATTGGGAGATTGGCGAAAATGGCATTTCCGGCTCCAAGAGATTCCGAGTGCAAAACTATTCCGGAGTTGTAGCGAACATCACAGCAACGACTAACTTCACCATCTCCGCCGCAATTATCCAGTATCGAGGCCTTACGCTCAACCCGGCGGGATACGAGATTACACTTGGCGACGGCACATCCGGCGGCATCCTCGGCGGCAGCTTGGATGGCCTGACCACCGTGACCGGGGCGGGCAGGGTCGTCGTCAACTACGACGTGAACGACCTTTCCGCCTCGGTGTCCTCCAGAACCAATGCGTTCACCGTCGCCACCGGCGCGACACTTGCGCTTAATCCCAGCGCGAACATTGGCTTTGGCGATGTCACGGTTCAGAGCGGCGGAACGCTCGAAATCCAGTCCGGCACGACGACCTTTGGCAACCTGACGGTGGAAGAAAACGCGATCCTCAGCTTCAACTTCACCGACCGCCGCGTCGTCCCGCAGCTTGCTCTCTACGACGGCGCGGAAGTGACCGCCCTGGATCCATTCACTGTGAAGGTTTCCGGCACGGTCTGGCCTTCGGGCGGCGAGAAGCTGCTCACCACCTGCGGAGGCTTCGACGGCATATACCTGACGCTTTCCGCCGTTGGAGAGGCGGCTCGTTGGGCGAAGCAAGAAAATCTCTCCTTCAACGCCGACGGTGACATTGTCCTCAATGTCAGGCCGATGGGTACGATAATATTGTTCAAGTAACCGACAATCCTTGAAAAATTGATGAGGAATAGCCGTGTAGAAGTGTAGAAGTGGAGTTCTATACTTCTACACAGCTAAAATGAAACCGCGGTTTCAGAAACCGCCGTTTCAATCAAAGGAAAGAACATTCCATGAAAGCTATGTTGGCGAGAACGTCTTCTTCAAGGCAAAAACAGAGGAAAGGTAAGGCGATTATGAAAAACTTGTTGATGGCGGTCGGGTTGCTTGCTTCTGCATTCGCATATTCCGCGCCGACAAGCGGCTTTCTCGAAGACGCCGCGAGCGAACCGGCGCAGAAGACGTCCGACCTGCCGGAAATCCTGCTGATCGGCGACTCTATCCGCCAGCTCTACTGCCCTTACGTCGCCGAGGCGCTGCGCGGCCAGGCGGAGGTGAAGTGGCCGGCCCGGGAGAACTGCCAGAACACGCAGCACGTGCTCACGAACCTGTCGCGCTGGCGCGGCCTCGTCGCCTCCCCGAAGGTCGTCCAGTTCAACTGCGGGCACTGGGACGCCGCGCACTGGGACGGCGACGACGAGCCGCTAACGTCGGTCGAGGAATACGCGGGGAACATCCGGAAGATCATCCGCCGCATCCGCCGCTACTGGCCGGAGGCGAAAATCGTGTTCGCCACGACGACCAAGATGAACCCCAGCGGGGAGCAGGGCCGGAACACGCGCACCACGGAGGCGATTCGCGCGTACAACGCCGCCGCAGTCAAGGTGGCGCAGGAGGAAGGCGTCGCCGTGAACGACCTCTTCGCAGCGACCGAGAAATGGCCGGCGTCGCACTACAAGGACTACTGCCATTTCAACAAGGAGGCGTCCCGGCGCCTCGGGCGCATTGTGGCAGAAAGGCTTGCCAAGGAGTCGGGCGTCGCGGCGCCGGCGATGAAGCCGTGAAACCGGCATGAGACGCTATCAAGTCGGCGATGGAACACGACCTTTGCGGCGAACTCACCCCCGAAACGCCGCAGGTGAAAAAGGACATTCTATGAAAACAACACTAACGACAATTTCCGCCACGATTCTTGCGCTTGCGGCGCTTGCGCCGCGCGCGGACGCGGCAGTCGTGTTTTCGGAGACGACGCTCAACCAGCACCCTGACTGGGTAGCGTGGTGGAACGAGCGCGGCATTCTAGAGGACATGACAGAGTGGGAGTCGAAGATTTCCGTCTTCATGTGCGGTTCCACCGCGCCGGTCGGTTTGAAGGACATCTATCTGACACTATCATCGGACGGGCTCGCCGGAACAGGCGACAACCACATCACAATCAGCCACACGTGGGCGTTGGAGCGCGTCGCCGCAAACGACGCGCGCGACGTCTCCGGCTGTTTCGCGCACGAGCTGACCCATGCCGTCCAGTATCTCGTGGGCCAGTATCTCGGCAAGACGGTCAACCTCGATAACATCATCGTCGTCCACAAGACGGACGGCACTACGGAGCTGAACCATCTGACCGAGGGCATTGCCGACTGGATCCGGTGGTACAACTACGAGCCGGCGCACTACCGCGACGATCGTCGCTACGAACACTTCTACTGCAAGGGACGGACGATCACCGAATACGGCGACGGCTGCGAGTTCATCGACTATCTCGTGACGACCTACGGCACGGACATCGTGCGGCAAATGTGCCTCTGGTGTGCCACCAACACCGTAAGTTCGAGTCAGAAGATCAACACCATCTGGCCCGCGCTTGTCGGCAAGACATACGAGCAGCTTCTTTCCGACTGGGCGGCGCAGCCGACGTTCGCGGATCCGCTCTTCCAATGGACTTACAACGGCACGACGGACGGCATTCGCAGGATATGGCCAAACGTCTGGCTGAACGTGGATCACGCCAGCTTCAAGTCCGGCTCGGATGAACTTGAACTGCCGTCAAGCAGTTGGTACGGCGGCGAGTTGCAGGACGATTTCGAGTCTGACGACTGGACAATCGCGCTTCGCGGCAGATTTCTTGCGAGCGGCGATACAACTAACGTCGTGTTCTCCATCGGCAGCAGTTATTCTTCGCAGGTGTTCGCGCTCGCCGTATCGAAGAACGAAATCTGCGCGGCGTTGACATCCGGCAAGCAGAGTTCGCTGTCGCTTGCGTCCGCGAACAGGGTCAGCGCCGCGCCGTCGCAATACCACTCCATCGTCGCGGTCAGAAGCGGAGATGTCGTTTCCGTTTACGTCGATGGCGGGATGTCTCCCGCCTGCGAGATAGATGTCCAGGGGGTTTCCTTTTCGGGAGCTTTCGCAATCGGCGACATTGCCGACGGCATCAACATTTCCTCGCCGCTTTACAAGACTTCGAATTGGCGGGCGGTGCAGCCAGCAGACGGCTTCCGCTATCAGGACGTGCGGCTTTTCCACCGGGCGCTCAGCGCGGAGGAAATCTCCCTCTACGCCGCCGCTTTCTCGTCTGCCTACGATGAATATTTCGGGTGGGTCAACGAGAAGTCGGATACGACGGAGCTGACCGGGAAATGGTCGGACGGCATCGACTACGAAGTGGACGGACGGGCGCTCCTTCTCGGCGAGAACACCTTCACGCCCTACGCGACTTCAACCGGCAATGTCGTTGCCGTGGATGTCAAGGCCACGCTTTTCGAGTCGGATGGCGAAGACCCGGTGGACGCCGGCACACAGGCGGCGATTTGCCTCGGCACGAACGGATGTTTCAAGGTGTGGGCACGGAGAGAGTGTAAAGTTGAAAGTGCAGAGTGTAAAGTTGTGGACGGAGAGTTGTCTTGGATAAGCGTCTCCAACCCGAATGTCACGCCAGTTGATGGCGGCGAATGGACGTTCCGCTTCACGTTCGACTATGGCGCCAATAGATTCTCGGTCGCAGTGATCGCGGATGGAGGCAGATACGCGCTTGCGGCGGCGGACGGCGCGAGGACATTTCCCCTTGCGGCGGCGGGGAACGCCATTTCCGACATCGCTTTTAAGGGCGAAACGCAGTTCACTTCGCTTCTCGGCAAGAACGAGGGTGCGCTCGATCCCTCGCCAAGAGGCTTGATCTTCATCATCAAGTAAGGGATGGGGCATTGTGGTGGAAAGATTCGCAAAGGAGCCAAAACTGTGAAGCATCGCCTGCTGCTTGTCGGTTGCATCTTCGTTATATTCTCGTGTGCCGCCGAAACTGCCCGTAATTGGTCTGAAATCTACCTCGGCATAAACCCGTCCGTCTCGCCGGACGGAAGTTTTTTCGCGTTCGAGTGGAAGGACCGCGTGTGGCTCGCGCCGACGGAAGGCGGGGTCGCCACGCCCATCGGCGACGGCATGTCGGCGGACTCGCGACCGTTCCTCTCGCCGGACGGGAAGCGCTTGGCGTTCCTTTCCGACCGATGGGGGACGCTCCAGCTCTTCGAGGCGGAACTCGACGGCGAGCGGCTTGTCGCGTCCGGCGCAAGGCAGGTCACGTTCCACACCGAGAGCCTTTACCCTTGGGGCTACACGCCAGACGGCTCTGAGATGATAGCCCTTGCCTATCGTGACGACGCCTCCGAGAGCGCCACGGGGAAGCGCATTTCGCGCCGTCCCGTCATCGTTCCGATGGCCGGGGGCAGGGCGGAGCGTCTTGTCTTCGACGCGCCCGCGTTTTGTCCGTCGCTTTCGCCGGACGGGCGCAAGGTTCTCTTCTCCTGGAAAATCGAGGAGAAGGGGCTCGAGTTCCGCAAGCGCCATTCGTGGTCGAAGTCGCCTGGCCCTGGCGAAATCTGGCTCTACGACAGGGACGACCGCTCGTTCGCGCCAGTCGTGAAGAGCCGTGACAACTGCACTTCGCCGATATGGACGCCGGACGGAAAGTCGTTCTACTACCTCCGCGACACGGACGGCGTGAGGAACCTGTATTGCCGTTCCATGGAGTCGGGCACGGAGCGGCAGATCACGCATTTCGCCGACGACCACGTCTTCTGCCCGTCGCTTTCGCGCGACGGGAGGACGATGGTGTTTGTCAAGGGGCTCGACCTGTGGCGCATCGACCCGACGCTCGACAAGCCGGAGGCGCGGCGCATCGCCCTAAAGCCGGCACTTTTCGACCCGTTGGCGTTGCGCACGGTTCGCCGCAGCTACACGAGCTTCGACAACAACTACGGCGACGGCAACTGCACTTTCCGCGACGGCGGCAGGGAAGTCGCGTTCACGGCTGGCGGCGACGTATGGGTCATGGAACTCAAGGACGAAAAGCGTCGGCCTGTATGCGTACATGGCTTTTCGCGCACCCACGAGCGCGACTGTGCGTTCTCGCCAGATGGGAATACGCTCTACTACCTTTCAGATCTGGGCGACGGCACGGATGTCTGGCGCGTCAGGCGTGCCGACACGAACAAGCTTTGGTCGGCGAACGTCGAGTTTGTCCGCGAACGCATTGCGACGGGCGATGTCTGCCGCCAGGCGCTTTCAGTTTCGCCGGACGGCCGGCTCCTCGCGTGGCATGACATGACGGGGCGGCTCACGTTCGCCGACACCAACGGGGCCGTGCGCTCGGTCTCCACGGTCGCCTCTGGGCGGTGCGAGTCCTACGTCTGGTCGCCGGACAGTAACTATGTCGCGGCTACACTTTGTGATGGCTACGGAAACGCCGACGTGTGGATTGTCCCGACTCTTGACGGGGCGCCGTGCAATCTCTCGCGCAGCTGCAAATGGGACGGAATGCCCGCCTGGTCGCCCGACGGACGCGTCGTCGCGTTTTCCGGCGTCCGCGCGGGAACGGGAGACGCCTCGTACATCTTCTATGCCTATCTCGACCCCGCCGACGAGCATGCTGAAACGGGAAACGGGGGAACGGGGAACGGAAAACGGGGACCGTGCCACCCCGACTTCGCCACCTTGCCCAACCGCGTCCGCGCCACCGGTGTCAAAGGCAGCCGGCTGTTCTTCTCGCCAGACGGCAGGACGCTCTCGTTCGTCCGCGACGGCAAGGTCTCGACTATCAAGATTCCTGGCCGCATGAAGGTCGAGAAGCTTCTCGACAAGAACGCCAGAATCGTCCAATGGCTGAAGGACGGCAGCAAGGACAAGTTGCTTTCGGCGATTGACAACCGGCCGGCGGTCGGCAACAAGGTGTTTGGATTCGACGTGTTTCAGACGACGTGCATCCAGGACTATCAGGAACTTGCCTTCCTCTCGGCATGGGCGAACCTCCGCGACGGCTTCTGCGATCCGGACATGCACGGCGCGGACTGGCCGTCGGTGCGCGAGAAGTACCGTCTCGCAGCCCGCAATGCGCCGTGCTGGAATGCCTTCGCCCGCGTCGTCAGGATGATGCACGGGGAACTCGACGCGTCGCATCTTGGCTTTATGGCAAACGACGTTGCGAAGAAACGATGGTCGGACTTTCCATGGAAGCGCGGCTGGAAGATCTTCACGCCCCATCTCGGCATCCGCTTCGATCACGCGTACACGGGCGATGGCTGGCTCGTCCGCGACGTCGTTCCCCGCTCTCCGGCGGACAAGGGGACGGAAGGGCTGCTCGCGGGCGATGTCGTCCTGTCCGTGGACGGACGCGAGGTGTCGCCGGACATGGACTATGCGGAAGTCATGAACGGCCCGCTGCCGCACAAGTACCGCCTCCGCGTGAAGCGCGCCGGGTGCGAAAGCCCGCTTGAGCGCGAGATCGACGCCATCACGTTCGAGAAGGCGCGGCGGCTTATGCGCGACGCCGAGATTGAGGCGGCGAGGACGGTGGTCCGCAGGAAAGGCGATTTCGGCTACATCGCAGTCGATGCGATGGATTCTGACAGCGCGGACGCGTTCGCCGACCAGGTGTTTGCCGAGTGCTTTGGCAAGGACGGGCTGGTCGTCGATGTCCGCTACAACACCGGCGGCAGGACGGCGGACAGGCTCATCGACATCCTCTGCGGCAACCGCCACGAGAGAATACTCTATCGCGGCGCGGAGGAGGAGGGGTATTTCATGGACAGATACGGGCGTCCGGTCATCGCCGGACTTCCCGTCGTTGTCCTTGCGAACGAGCGCAGCGCATCGAATGCAGAGGAGTTCGCCCACGCCATGCAGACGCTTAGGCGCGCAAAGGTCGTCGGACGGGAGACGGCGGGCGATGTCATCGGCACGAAAGACGTATGCCTCTTCGACTATGGTGTTGTGCGGCGGCCGCGCATCGGCACGTTTCTTCCGGATGGAACGTACATGGAGGGAAACGGCGCGAAGCCGGACGTGGAAGTAGACCTGACGCCAGCCGACGTCGCCGCCGGACGTGATCCGCAGCTCGACGCGGCGCTCGACGTCCTCGCCGCCGAAGTCGCAGTGCGGAAGTCCGCCCCACCCTCGCCGCTTCGCTATCCCAAATGAAAGGCCGCCGCGCAGTCCATGCGGCGAAATCGTGAAACCGGCATGAAGAGCATACTGATCGTCTATACGGGTGGTACCATCGGCATGGTGCCGACGGAGAACGGATACAGTCCGCGTCCGGGCGTGTTCCGCGCCGCGCTGGACGATATCCGCGAAATGCACCATCCCGCGATGCCGCGCTGGGATTTCCTCGAGCTCGACCCGATTCTTGACTCTTCGAACATCGCGGTAGAGGAATGGAACAAGATCGGTTCCGTCATCGCGGAAAACTACGAGCGCTACGACGGTTTCGTGGTCATGCACGGCACGGACACGATGGCTTACACAGCGTCGGCGCTTTCCTTTATGCTGGAGAACCTCGCGAAGCCAGTCGTGCTTACCGGCTCGCAAATTCCGCTTTGCGAGCTTCGCAGCGACGGCAGGGACAACCTCGTTACGTCAATGCTGGTGGCCGCCGAGGGAAGGGCCTGCGAGGTGTGCCTCTGTTTTGGCGGGCGCCTCCTCAGGGGCAATCGCGCGATCAAAAGCTCGGCGGACGGCATGATCGCGTTCGCTTCGCCCAACTGCGCTCCTCTCGCCGAAGTTGGCATTTCGACGCGTTATTTAGATTCCGCGTTTCGTCCGCTTCCCGCCGGGGCGTTCCGTTTTCAGAGGTTCGAGAACATTCCAATCGGCGTCATCAAGGTGTTCCCGGGAATTCAGTTCGAGTTGTTTGAGAAAATCGTGACCGAGTCGCTGCGGGGCGTCGTTTTAGAAACGTTTGGCGCGGGCAACATCCCGTCGTCAAGCGGAACACTGTTGCCGATAGTCGAGAAGGCCGTCCGCTTCGGTGCGGTCGTTGTCGTCTGCTCGCAATGTCCGCAGGGAACAGTCTCGTTGGGTGCATACGAGACGAGCAGTGCGCTCAAGCGGGCCGGTGTCGTAAGCGGACATGACCTCACTACCGAGGCGGCGATAGCGAAGCTCTACTACTTGTTCAGTAAGGGGCTTGGACTGGGCGAAATCAAGTCTGCGATGGAGCACGACATTTGCGGCGAACTCACTCCTTGAACAACAACTATGGCGAAATCGTCAAAGGATAGAATCGGGCTGATGGCATGGCATTCGTCTAAGGCGGAGCGCCGCAGGACTCTCGCGACCTTTGCCGTGCTGACGTTCGCGTCGCTCGTCATGGCCGTCGACTATCGCACGTTCGTCGCGTGGGGAGGGCTGTATCCCGCCGGGGCGACGGGGCTTTCGATGCTTGTCCAGCGCATAGCGCAGAAGGTCGTCGACATGAACGGCTGGGGATGGGTCGTTCCGTTCTCGCCGATAAACCTCGCGCTGAACGCAGTGCCCGTCTGGATCGGCTTTCGCTTTATCGGCCGCCGCTTCACGTTGTGGTCCCTATATGTCATCTTTATGACTGGCATCCTGACAGACGTCCTGCCCGCAGATGCGCTAACCTCGTTTATGTCCGAGGGCGACTTGGCACGCCTCGCCACCGATCCGTTTGTGACGAGCATCTTCGGTGGCATCGTGTTCGGCTTCGCGATGGCGCTCTGCCTCAGGTGGAACGCCACGACGGGCGGCACTGACTTCATCGCCATCTACCTCTCCGAGCAGAAGGGGCGCGAGACATGGAACATCATACTTGCGCTCAACGCCTGCATACTTCTCGCGGGCGGCTTCGTCTTCGGGTGGCCGGGCTCGCTCTACTCCATTGTCTACCAGTTCGTCACGCTCCAGGTCGTGCACCTCATGTATCGCGCCTACCAGTACCAGACGCTCATAATCGTGACGCGCGAACCGAAGAAGGTATGCGAGGCGATATACCGCGTAAGTCACCACGGGGCGACAGTCATGCGCGGAATCGGAGGGTATTCCGGCAAGCCGGAGGGTATCGTCTATTCCGTCGTGGCGGCCGACGACACGCCGTACATTTACGCGATCTGCAAGAGGATCGACCCCGCCGCATTCATAAACACGATGAACACATCGCGCGTGATAGGTCGGTTCTACCTGCGCCCCCGCGACTGATGCACCCGTGTGCTTCTGCGTCACTTTTCTGCTGAAAAATCAGATATGCAGGAAGGTTTAGTCGAAATCGTGTCGTTCTTGTATTCGACCCGAAGGATGGTTGGCTCGTGGTTGGAACGTGGTTGTTGGATGGTTGGGGAAATGGTTGTGTAGCAGTTTTATTGTGGTTGAGAAGTAGTTGGACGGACGAGGGGGAAAGGCGGCCGAGGAGAAGAAAGGACAAAACTTTAACCTGCTTGTAGAACACCGCGAGCGGTCGTTTTTTTGGTATAATACTTGAAAATTTCAAGGAGGTAATATGGCTTTAAACATCGTAACTGAAATCGACGGCAGGGTGCAGGTAAAGAACGTCCTCATGAGCGTGAGCGACAAGACGGGGCTCGAGACTTTCGTCCCCGCACTCGTCAAGGCATGCCCCGGCGTAAAGATCTACTCTACCGGCGGCACCTACACCAAGGTCAAGGAAATCCTCGGCGACAAGGCGGGCGACACTCTCGTTGCCGTTTCCGACTACACCGGCCAGCCGGAGATGCAGGGCGGTCTCGTGAAGACGCTCGACTTCAAGATCTACCTCGGCCTCCTCTCCGAGACCTACAACGATGCCCACCAGGCCGACCTCAAGCGCCTCTCCGCGCTCCCGATCGACATGGTCGTCGTCAACCTCTATCCTTTCCAGCAGACTGTCGCCAAGGCGGGCGTCACTCCAGAAATGGCGAGGACGAACATCGATATTGGCGGTCCCTGCATGGTTCGTGCGTCGGCAAAGAACTACCTGCGCGTCGCGTCCGTGACCGATCCGCTCGACTACCCGAACATCGTTCAGGAACTCGAGTCACATGGCGGAACTCTTGGCCTCGACACGCGCTTCAAGCTCATGAAAAAGGCGTTCACGCACACCGCCGAGTACGACACGGCGATTTCCAAGTTCTTCACTACGCGCACGTGGGAAGAGGTCGAGAAGACCTACAACCTCCACTGATCGGCATGAAGTTCCTCAAGAGCTGGTTTTCGGGCCCCGCGCTCTGGTTCGCCGGAGTCGCGGCGCTTCTTGTCACTTGGGCCGTCATGGAGCCCGCGGCGCTCGTACACGCCTTCGACCAGGACGGCTACTCCCCGTTTGAGCTCGCGACGCTGCCGTTCTTTGCGGCGATTGTCCCGCTCGTGTGGTGGAAGTGCCCGTTTACCGGCTCGAAGCGCCGCCGCGCAATTCTCTGCTTCGCTGTCTCGCTCGTCGCGCTGATGGCGATCGTAAAGGAAATGGATCTCCACAACATGGTGCTCCACGCGCTCTGCCCCGATTATGTAGGCGAGGACGGGAAGATCATACCGGGTGTCCTTTTCAAGCCGAACGGACAGCCGCTCACGGGAACGCCGTTCAAGGCGCGGTTTATCACAAACGGTGCTGTGCCGTTTGGCGCAAAGGCGTTTGTCGTTCTCTACTTCACGGCGTTTTTCGGCGTGTTTGCGGCGGGGATGCTCTATTTCGCGGTGCCGTTCGTAAAGGGAGTGTTTTCGCTCAATCCTGTCGCGTGGTCGTTCGGTTGCTTTGGCGGTTCCGGCGTTCTCGTCCAGGTCGCAGACCGTCTTCCCTCGTGGCTCGACCACGCTCACGGGCTCGAGAAGTCCGAAGGCGCGGTGACTGCCGCGCAGTCGCTGTGTACCGCGCTCGAAGAGGGCGGCGAAATGATGATCGCCATTTTCGCGCTTCTTGCAATCTACCAGTCCTGGCTCATCCACAACAAAGACAATGGGTAAGAGAGTCCTTTTCTGGGGTCGGTTCGACCACGGTTACTCAAAGACGCGCGTAAATGCCGCGGCGTTTCGCGCGCTTGGCTGGGAGGTCGACTACTTCGACGTGAAGTGGTGTTGCCGGCTTGGCGACGTCGAAGCGTTTTTCCGCGGGCTTGACCGCCGGCCGAGGCCCGACCTCGTGCTCGTTCCCGTCTGCCGCCAGCGCGACATTGCGGCGGCTTGCCGGTGGGCGCACAAGCGCGGCATCAAGGTTCTCTTCGACCCGATGATCTCCGCATGGGACAAGAAAGTCCTCGAGCAGAAGAAGTGGAAGGCCGAAGAGCGCCGCGCAAAGCGGCTTCTCGCGTGGGAAAAGAAACTCATGGCGATGCCCGACTTCATCACGTGGGACACTTCCTGCCATGTCGATTTTGCCGCGGAGTATCTCGATGTGCCGCGCGAGAAGATGACGCCGCTTTTCACTGGCACGGACGAAGAGGTCTTCAAGCCAGTGGAGGAAGAGTGCAAAGTTGAAAGTGGAAAGTGTAAAGTTGAGAGTGGGAAGCAACTTTCAACCTTTAAAGTGCTCTACCACGGCGCGTACCTTCCGCTTCATGGAACCGAGGTCATTGTAGAAGCGGCTCGCATGACGCAGGATCTGCCGATACAGTGGGATTTCCTTGGCTGGGGCGCGTACAAGGCCTCCACCGAGGCGAAGGCGGTGGGTTTGAAGAATGTCCGCTTCCTCGAGAAGGTTCCGTATGTCAAGGTGCCGGAGGTGATCTGCGCCCACGACATCGTTCTCGGTGTGTTCGGCACTACGGCGAAGGCGGCGCGTGTTATCGGCAACAAGGTCTACGAGTGCATGGCGTGCGCGAGACCCACGATCAACGAGTTCTGCACCGGCTATCCGCCGAGTGCGAAGGAATGCAAGGCGATAAAGTTCATTCCGCCGGGCGATCCTGCCGCGCTTGTAAAGGCCGTCGAGGAGTATCGTGCCGACTGGGCGAACAAGGAGATGTATTTCCGCGAGGCGCGTGCGTTCTTCGACCGCGAGCTCTCGATGAAGGTCGTGACTGCCCAGCTCGCCGACATCCTTAAGCGAATGGGATTGGGGTAAGAATTAACCATGCAGAACATGTAGAACATGCAGAAGTTCTACACGATCTACACGTTCTACACGGCTCAAAAGAAAGAAAGCTTAAAATGTCCAAGAAGAGAGATCAGCTTAGGCCTATAAAGCTCATCAGGAATTTCACGAAGCATGCCGCAGGGAGTGTCCTCATCAAGTGGGGCGACACGTGGGTGCTCTGCACCGCGAGCGTAGAGGAAAAGGTTCCGCCGTTCCTCAAGGGCACTGGTCGTGGATGGGTCACGGCCGAGTATTCAATGCTTCCCTCGTCTACTGGCGGTGGTCGCAAGGACCGCGACATCAAGAAGCTGAAGCAGGATGCCCGCTCCACCGAGATTCAGCGTCTCGTCGGGCGCTCTCTTCGCGCGGCTGTCGACATGTCGAAGCTCGGAGAGCGTCAGATAACGATAGACTGCGATGTCTTGCAGGCCGACGGCGGTACGAGGTGCGCGTCGATTACGGGCGGCATGGTCGCGCTCGAAGACGCCGTGCGCAAGCTTCTCGCTGCAGGCGTCATTACCGAGAATCCCATTGTTCACCGCATCGCGGCGGTGTCGGTCGGTGTGTGCGACGGAAAGCCGACGCTCGATCTCGACTATGCCCACGACTCGACCGCAGAGGTCGACCTAAACGTCGTGATGACCGACGACGGTCGCTATGTCGAGCTTCAGGGAACGGCCGAGCACAAGCCATTTACGGAAGAATCGCTTGACGCCCTCCGCGCACTCGCGAGGAAGGGGCTCAAGCGGATTTTCGCGCTAACGCGCTGAAAGGGGATGCCATGAATGGAAGCGTAATCACTCGCAGGGGTTTCCTGGGGGCGTCTGCCGCTTTTGCGGCGCTTGCGGAGAGGTCGGTCTCGGCGGAAGAAGCGCCGGTGGCGTCAGAAGGCGGAATCCGCGTTCTCTTCCTCGGCACGGGCGCCGCAGGGTGGGATCCTAAGTGGGCCGAGGAAAAAGCGAACGCGCGTCGCCAGTCGAGCGTGCTTCTCGACGGCAAGGTTCTTATCGACTTCACGCCGTGCTCGTTCGACAAACTTCCCCAGGACTGCCATCCCGAGGTTCTTTTCCAGACTCACTCACACGGCGACCACTATAGCCCAAGAGCGGCCGTCAAGTCTGGCGTGAAGCGCATGTATGTCAACGAGACGTGGGCGGCGGCCGCGAAGCGCGGGGTCGAAAAGGCGGCTGAGGCGCTTTCTCTGCCTGCTCCCGAGGTCATCGCGCTGCCGTTTGGCAAGGCGGTCGAGGAGTGCGGGCTCAAAATTACCGGCGTTCCCGCGAACCACAGCACCTCGCGCGTTACCGACGGCGTGCTTGAGCGCACGTCGCTCTATCTCGTCGAGAAGGGCTCTGCGCGGCTTCTCTACGCCACCGACACCGCAGGAATTCCGGGCGATGCGGCAAGGATGATCGGCATAGATCCGCACATCTACCCTGACAACTACAAGTACTACCGCGACTCGTCGGCGCCGTATGTGCACGAGCCCGCGCCGCTTACGGCGATCATCATGGAGGCGACGAACGGTGATCTCGACGAGGACTTCCGCATGTTTGTCCATTCGGGAGTACAGCTTGTCTCTCGCACCGTCAACATGCTGAAGAAGACCGGCCGCTACAAGCCGCCAGCCGGACAGAGGGCATATCTAACCCACCTTGGAATCAAGTATCGCGACTGGCCTGCGGAGAAGATCAACGCTGAACTCCCCGAGTCCCTCGCAGCCGCCTACGACGGACTTGAGCTGACGCTTGGCTGAGGCGCCAGCATCTATTTTGTTGTCTTCGTTCCTTGAAGCCGGCCCTGTGCGTCGCGGTAGGTCGTCTTTCCGCTCTTGTCGGTCGTTGCGGTTCCCTGGAGGCGGCCCATCGAGTCGCGCCATGTAGTCTTTCCGTTCTTGTCGGTCGTGACCGTTCCCTGAAGCCGTCCCATAGAGTCGCGGTAGGTTGTCTTTCCGTTCTTGTCGGTAGTTGCGGTGCCCTGGAGTCGCCCCATCGAGTCGCGCCAGGTGGTCTTGCCGCTGCTGTCGGTTGTCGTGGTTCCCTGAAGTCGGCCCATTGAGTCGCGGTAGGTGGTTTTCCCGCTCGTGGTAGTCGTCTTCGTGCCCTGAAGCCGCCCCTGCGCGTCACGATAGGTCGTCTTGGTGTCGGCAAGGCATGTTCCCGCGAGCGCGAGGCACGCGATTGCCGTTGCGAGAATTTTCGTAGTCTTGTTCATGTCACACCTTGCCTTTCTGCGTTGTCGCATGTGTTTTTTTGTGCTTGTGCCAAGTAAGGAAAACAAAAAGTGTATTTCTGACAAAAATTTTTTCAAGTGGTGTGATAATCATGTCAGGCTGCGTGTGGTATAATGTTGCCATGGCAAAATCGCATTTAGTTCTTGCCCTTGTGGCCGCCGTGATTCTCCCCACGGAGGCGGCGTTAAAGGGCATAGTCCTTTGGCCGCATCAGGCGCGCAAGTACCCCGACCTCTCGGCTGCCATATCGCTTGAGTATTCCTATGCGCTGCCGTGTGACGTGGTCTCGGGCACGAATTCAACCGGCGCGCTCGTCTGCGACTGGAGCAAGATTGACTCGCTCCTGGATGACATCGCCTCGCGCGGGCATCAGGCGATAATTCGCTTTCGCTATGCGTACCCCGGCGAGAAGCTCGACGGAACGAAAGGCGCGACGGCGGTCCCGGTGTTTATAAAGAACTCCCCCGGCTACAAGGAGACGTTTTCCGCCAATCCCGGCGGAGACGGCCCAACCTACTACCCCGACTGGTCGTGCCCTGCGCTTGAGGATTTCACGCTCTCGTTCTATTCGACGTTTGCCGCCCGCTACGACGCCGATTCGCGCCTTGCCTTTGTGCAGGTAGGGTTTGGCCATTGGGCTGAATACCACACGAGCGGCACGAAGACCGAGCTTGGGCGCAACTTCCCCTCGATGGATTTCCAGCGCAGGTTCTTCCGCCATCTCGCGAAGTCGTTCGTCGAGACTCCGTGGATGGTCTCCATCGACGCGGCGGGTCAGGACGGGGAGCGTTCGCCGGCGACGGCGTTTGCCGCGGAGGGGCTTGCCTTCGGGCTCTTCGACGACAGCTTCATGTGCAAGAAGCATGACGTAGTCGACGGAAAGGGCGGTTGGAACGAGCGCAACTGGAGGTTGTTTGGCGAAGACCACTGGAAACGCGGCCCTCACGGCGGCGAGATCAGCTACTACAGCCGCCGCGACCAACGCGAGTTCCTGAACCCTGATGGACTCTATGGCACGACATGGGCGCAGGCCGCGGCAAAATACCACATGACGTTCGTAATAGCAAACGATTCGCCGCGTGGGTCTTTCGCTACGCCAGAGCGCTTCCGGTCGGCCGCTCGCGAGTGCGGACCGGAACTTGTCGCAACCAATGTGGAGGCCAGTGCCGATGGCGTCTCGGTCACCGTCGTAAACAAGGGCGTTGCCCCGCCGTACCACGACATCACCCTTGCCATCGGCGGCAAATCTGCCGCGGGTTCACTCAAGGGCCTTCTTCCCGGCGAAAGCCGCGTCCTCTTCGCAAAAGACGCGCGGCTTGACGGGGCGCTTGCGCTTGTCTCCAAGAAGCTGCTTGCGCCAATTCCGCTTGTGCGCGGCGAATAGGGCTTTTCGCGGCTGAAATTTGGTATAATAGCGGCAAATGAGAAACGGACGGGCTATCGCGACGATGCTGGCGGCGTTGCTTTGCGCGCTGTCGCTAGTCGCGTCTGCCGACGATCTTCCTCGCGCGACGGGCTTTCTCCCGCCGACGAGGGGAGCTGCGCTGCTGAATGACGTTTCTTCACGCAAGGCAGGCCTTTTGCGATCGTCGGCGAAGACGTCGCTCCCGGCGCAATGGAATTCGTGCGAGCACGGATGGATCTCGCCTGTCAAGAACCAGGGGCAGGTTGGCGCGTGCTGGGCGTTTGCCGCATACGCAACACTTGAGACACAGCTCCTTATAGCAGGGAAGGGTGAATGGGACTTCTCCGAGAAAAACATGGTGAACTTGCATGGTTGGAAACTTGATCCTAACGATGGCGGGAACAGCGATGTTGCGGCGTCTTATCTGTTGCGGTGGGGCGGGGCTGTCGTGGAGTCGAATGATGTATATAAATCTTCGATGACGAGATGGACGGACAGTCCTTCGCTGTCGCCTGCCGTCCGTGTCCAGCATGTTGTCTGGACAGAGCCGCTTGACGGTTCGCGGGAGAGCTCAGATGCGCTTAAGGAGGCGATCATGGAATATGGTGCCGTCGCAACGTCGGCATATTTTAAAGAGAGCCACGCCAGCAACTGGTCGTATTATTATTCCGGAAACAACAATCACAATCATGCCATTACTATTGTTGGATGGGATGACAACTATCCGACAAACAACTTCAAAAGCTTTCCGCCAGGCCCAGGTGCGTGGATCATGAAGAACAGCTGGGGAACGTCATCCGGTAGTAACGGCTTCTACTATGTGTCATACCACGATTCGCAGTTTGCACGGTTGTATAATGGCGCTGTGTTTGTTCCCGCAAAGGACGATGAGGACTACGATGTTGTTCGAGGACATGACAGGTTTGGGCCAGTGTGGAAAATCGATGATTCCTATGATAGACAGGCCGCGGTCTTCACGGCGGCGTGGAACGAGCGACTCGATGCGGTCGGCGTTTGGTCGACAAGCGCTTCTGTTTCTTATGAAATCTCGGTCTATACTAACGTAACGCGAGGAGGTGATTCGCCAACTGACGGGGGGCGCTTGGCCATTTCGCAATCAGGAACGCTTGCCCATGCCGGTTTCACTACAATTCATCTCGAAACGCCTGTTGCGCTTGCCGACGGGACGTCGTTTGCCGTGGTCTATCACCAAGAGGGATGTAATGTATTTTATGTAGACGAAAAGTACGGAGAGTATATAGACGGAGAGTATGTGGTTTTCTGTGATCCGGATATTTCAAAAGGCAATACGTATTTTGGTCGGGTTTCGTGGCTTGGTTCTGTCATTTGGAAGGATTGTGCTGATATTGACGGTGGATGTGCCGCCTGCATCAAGGCGTATACGCGCTCGACGGTTTCCGCGCGGACTGGCGACGCACCTTTTGAGACGGACGACGGCACAACGTACCTTTCCGATCTCGAGCGGACGAACGCAACGCTTTTTGCAGAGACCGCCGGGACCTTTGGCGCTTCCGTCGGGCTTGTCGGCACAAACGGCCGTTCGCTGTGGACGAGCTGGCTTGCAGGGCTCGATCCGTCTGTCGAGGGAAGTGCGGAGTTTACCGTTTCGATTGACGTTTCCGGCGGAGTGCCGAACTTGACCTGGAGTCCCGATCTTGGCGCCGCTCGCACCTATACCGTGTGGGGACGCGAGACTCTCGATGCGGCGGATTCGTGGGCGCAGGTCGATGTCGACGACATTGGCACGAGCCAGTTCAAGTTTTTCAAGGTGACTGTCGGGCAATAGGACTACTCAAAGGAGGCGAGAATGCTTGACGACATGATAAAGGCGGTGCGCGGCGCGAAGTGTGTCGCGGCTATGACCGGTGCAGGAGTTAGCACGCTTTGCGGAATACCGGACTTTCGCGGCCCAAAGGGGCTATACAAGAACCCGGACGCGGAACGTATCTTCGACATCGACTGGTTTGACCGCGATCCGGCGGTTTACTACCGCGGATGCAGCGAGCTCGTCTACGGGCTTGGCGCGTTCGAGCCAGGGCCAGTCCATCGTGCTCTTAAGCGCCTTGAGGACGCTGGGCACCTTGATGGAATCATCACGCAGAACATCGACATGCTTCACCAGAAGGCGGGCTCGTCGAACGTCTACGAAGTGCATGGCTCGCCGATAGTTCACCATTGCCGTCTCTGCGGAGACGAGAAGAGCTTCGACGAAATCATGGCGATGGTCAATTCGAACGGCGGTTCCGAGAAGCTTGGCGCGCCGTATGTGCCGCGCTGCAAGTGCGGTGGCGCCTACAAGCCGGACATCACGTTCTTTGGCGAGCAACTGCCGGAGATGGCGTTCGTGAAGTCGCAAGAGCTTGCGATGAGGGCGGACGTGATGCTCGTCCTCGGCACGTCGCTTACCGTGTTTCCGGCTGCTGGAATCCCACGGCTCACGCTCCAGAAGGGCGGGAAGGTCTTTATCGTGAACGCGCAGCCGACTTCGCTCGACAAGTACGTTGCTGGGTGCTTCCCCGACCTTGCGGAATTCTCCGCTGCGATCGAGGCGGCGTTTGCATAGGATTCAGATTTGCTATAATATTCCCCAATGAACGCAGAGGGCACAAAGAAGACTAGCTTCACCTACGAGCTTACGAACGACCAGCAGGAACTTTTGCTGGGCGTGATGCTGAACGGCAACTACCGCAAGCGCGAAGTTCCCTATTCCCTCTGGTCGATCGAGGGCGACCATTTCAACGCGACGCTATACGAGAAGGAGAAGCATGGCAAGCGCAAGCTCTGTGTGCAGGGTTCGAAGGCCGAGGACTTCGTTCTCTTCGTTCTCGAGCCGCATGTTCTCGGCGCAGCGACGCTCGGCTACGAGACGATCTTGAATCCCGACCTTGTCGCACCTCACGCCGGAAGCGACGAATCTGGGAAGGGCGACTACTTCGGGCCGCTCGTCGTCTGCTGCGCCTATACAGACGAGGCGCTTTCCGAGAAGATGCAGGAGATGGGCGTCAAGGACTGCAAGCAGATGTCCGACAAGTCGGTCCTCACTACTGGTGCGAAACTCCGCGCGCTTCTCGGCCCGACGGGCTACGCTGTCGTGAAGCTCGGCCCCGCGGCGTACAACCGACTCTATTCGAAGATCAAGAACATCAACCGCATGCTCGCATGGGCCCATGGCACCGCCATCGAAGAATTGCTCGAGAAGCGCACTGCCTGCCCGCGCGTCGTCGTCGACCAGTTCGCGCCTACGGAATCGACGATTCTCCGCGCCCTCAAGACGCGCGGCAAGGCGATTAAGGTTGAGCAGCGCCACAAGGCCGAGAGCGACATCGCGGTCGCTGCCGCCTCGGTAATCGCGCGCGAGATTTTCCTTCGTGACATCATGAAGATGGGAGAGGAGATTTTTGGTCCGCCCGCCGAGGATCGCGAAAACGTTCCCGCGGGCTCCTCCGATCCGCGTGTCCGCGCGCTCGCCGAGGAGATGGTTCGCAAGGAAGGCCCCGTTTGGCTCATGAACCACGTCAAGGCCCATTTCCAGACGACGGACAAGGTTCTTTCCGCGTGCGGCAAGTCGCGTGCCGACCTCCCGCCCGAGGGACAGGTGATTTCAGACTACAAACTAAAACAGACAAGAAAAGAGACATAGACATGATACTCGCAAACTCGTTAGTCGATGGATTCCTCGGTTCCAACTTGATGGGCCAGGGGATAGTCGCAGTCCAGCTCCTCGGCTCCGTCGTAATGCTTGCCGTCGTTCTCGGCAAGTGGAAGGAGCTAAGCTACGTGCGAATGGCGACGCGCCGGTTCGTGCGAGATTTCACGAGCGGGCACGATGCCCTTGAATACTATCTCGAGCGCCGTCCCTCGATTGCGACTGGCGTAGAGGGCATCTACAAGGAGACATGTGACCGGCTTCTGAAGCTTCTCACGCCAGATGTCCGTTCTCTTCTCGTTGGCCGCCAGACTGACGGCAACGGCTCGGCTGCGCTTACCGCACGCGAGATCGAACTTGTGCGCGGCACGTGCGAGCATGCGCTCGACGAGGAGGAAATCCGCCTCGACCACGGCATGGGCGTAATCGCGTCCGTCGTCTCGCTCTCGCCGATGCTCGGGCTTCTCGGCACCGTCTGGGGCGTGCTTGACGCCTTTGCCGAAATGGGCACCGCGGGAAGCGCCAACCTCGCGACGATTGCGCCGTCAATCTCTGCCGCTCTCGTCACGACGGTCGTCGGCCTTCTCATTGCGATTCCAGGCGTCCTGGCCTACACGCGCATGAACGCGACGATTACGCAGATAAGGTCGGAGATGGAAGGTTTTGCCGACGAACTTATGGGCCGCATTGCCTGCGAGTTCCAGGGAAGGGGCGTCTAAAATGCTTAGGAGACGCAGACGGCTGCGCGGCGAGAAGCCGAAGGCGTCGATCGACATGAACTCGTTGATCGACCTGACCTTCCTTCTCCTCGTCACTTTCATTGTTACGCTTCCTGCGCTCGAGCAGGGCATTTCGATCATGCTCCCGCAGGCGAAGACCGACGAGTTGCCGACGAAGAACAAGAAGGCGAACACGGTCACTGTAGACAAGGACAACGTGATCTTCCTCAACGACAGGCCGCTTACGCTCGAGGAGCTTGAGCGCGAGCTCATGGCAATGGCTGCGGAGGATCCCGAAGTGCCTGTCCTCGTGAGGGGCGACGAGCGCAACTCCTACGGTGACGTGATGAAGGTCGTCAAGGTGGTCTACAAGTGCAAGATACACAGGATGGCGCTTGTGACTGTAGAGAAATAGACAGAAATGGAAGTCTGGATAGACGAGAAACGGCCTGACGTGATGAGCACGGCGAATGTCGTGCTCGCTCTCGTCATCCACGTCGCGTGCTTCCTTGGCTTCTTCCTCTTCGCTCGTCTCCATTTCAAGCAGAAGGAGACGGTCATTCCAATCGACTTGACGGTCGTCGTCAACGAGAATCTCGACGGCAACGAGAACGAGCCGCCTCCGCTCGACGATCCGCCACCGAAGCCGCCGGAGCCGCCAAAGGTCGTGACTCCCCCTCCGCCTCCGCCTAAAGTCGACACGAAGGTCGATGCCGTCGTCAAGGAGCCGGAGAAGCCGAAGCCGCCGGAAAAACCGAAGGAAACGCTCGAGGAACGCATGAAGCGCATGCGTGAGTCGGTGAAGCCAAAGGAGCCGGAGAAGCCCAAGAAAGAGGAGCCGAAGAAGCCGGAGAAGACGAAGGAAGAGCTTCTCAAGGAGCGCATGGAGCAGATGCGAAACAGCGCTAAGACCGTCAAGATCAAGGTTCCAGACAAGCCGAGCGGGAACGGCAAAACCGCTAAGCAGACGATGACAGAGGATCAGATACGCAAGCTTCTTTCGCAGGGCTACACGCCTGGCAAGACGACGCAGCTCGCGACGAGCACGATGCAGCTGTGCCTCTCGCGCATACAGATGGCGATCAACGCGCGGTGGGCCCAGGTGAATCCGCGCATCGGCGCCGAGGGATACGTTCTCATCGCAGTTCGATTCAACGCGTCGGGACAGATGGTCAACTGTCGCCTCAGCGAATCGTGCGGCGACAAGACTTCCGATTCCGCCGCGCTCACCGTCGTGCGCTCGGTAGCTCCGATTGCGGGTCTTGACAAGGAGTTCCTGCGTGAGTTCGGCAAGCAGGACCTCATAATCCGCTACAAGGTGCAGGCGAGATGAGTCCTCTCCTTCTCATAGCGGCGATCAAGCTTGCCGGCGTCACCGGCGGAGAGCTTGCGACGCGCGCCTACTTTGACGTGAACAACGCAAAGGTCGGCGATCCACTCGTTCTCACGATCGACTTCATCGGCGAGGCCGACTTCACGGCGCTCCATCCACCGGCGCTTTCGAAGCATGTGTCGAAAGAAGACTGGAAGGTCGACGACCTCAGCGCGAAGACCGAGACGGACACGAAGCGCATCGGCGGGTTCTTCAGCTCGCGTGAAGTCGCCGTCGCCCGCACCCTAACATATCGCGTGAGACCTATGCGAGAGGGTGTCCTCTGGTTTCCCGCGCTCGAATTCGAGTACGAGGGGCAGGATGGCGAAGTCCGGACTGTCGTCGCAAACGAGATTCCCGTCCACGCGAAGAAGGGCGAGCAGGTCGTCGTGAAGGAGCTTTCCGTTGACGCCGACAAGATGCCGGAGCCGCCGGAGCTTGCGATGGAGCCGGGGGTCGCGCTTGGCGACGACGAGCTCTTTGCGTGGAGAAAGGCATGCGCTGCGCCGTCGGCCGACGCGTTTGTGGAATTTCCGTTCCCCGCGGGGCGCATGAACGAGGCGACATGCGCGATACGCGAAGGGCAGTGGCGCCGCGCGCTCACGATATATTCGTGGCTCGAGTGGTCGGTCGGGCAGACGCCCGAGATCGAGCGCGGCATACTTGCCGCGCGCGCACTCAAGTTCGACAGCGCGGCGGCGGAGCTCCCAGTGTGGCGCGTCGTAGGCAGGCCGCTTCTCAAGTATGCCTGGAAGGGCCGTGTCGGGATTCTCCTCGGCCTTGCCCTCGGCGTATCGCTTCTCTTCTGGCTTCTTGGCCGTGCAATCCGTGCGCTCGCGTGTGTTGCCATTGCGCTTCTCTTTGTGCCTGCGGCGCAAGGGCAGGGCCTCTTCGACGAGATGGAGCGCATGATGGAGGAGTCGCGTCGCCAGATGCAGCAGCGTATGCAGCAGATGCAGACGATGAGTTTCTCCGTCGGCGGAGAGCAGCAGAAGCCAATCGAGATAAAGGCGTCGGTCCGCACGGAACCTGCGGAACTTCAGGTGGGCGAACCGTTTGCGTTCATTCTCGCGCTCGAATCGCCAAAGTCCGCCTCGATAGGGCAGATACAGATCGCTCCAAGCGAGATGTTCGGGCTTACCGTCACGGGAAGGACCGAGAACCTGACGGACGGCGTGTCGTCGAATCCGTCAAATGTGGTAAAGCGTCTTTCGATACCGGTGCGCTACGACGTGCCTTTCAAGGGGAAGCTCTCGTTCAGGGTCTCGGGCATGGTCTCCGGGCGGCAGCGGGCGGGCAACATGTCGTTCTCGTTCTCCAACAGCTTCAGCGTCGACGCACCGCCGATAGACATTGACATCAAGCCGCTTCCGTCGGCAGGGCAGCCCGAAGACTTCAGCGGAATAATCTCAGAGGGTATGCGGCTCACGGAGCGTCTCGACGCGAAGAAGGTCGGGACAAACGATGTCATAAAGATTACGTACCACCTCGAGTGCCGCGGCTATCTGCCGAAAGGGTGGCGTCCCAACGGCGTCGCGTTTGAGATTGGGCGCGGCGAGCGCAACGGCACTGTGGCAATCGAATGGATGCGCTACTTTGTCGCGGACGGCGCGGCGGAAACGCCGCGGCTGTCAGTCGTGTACTACGACATAAAGTCGAAGACTTACAAGAAGGCGGAAACGGGAGGCACGCATGTCGAATACGAATAAGAGGATATTCCTTTCGCCGCCGTTCGTAGGCGCGGCGGAGCGCGCGGCTGTCAGGGCTGCTTTTGATTCCGGGTATGTCGCGCCGTGCGGTCCGCAGGTAGACGAGTTTGAGCGACGGCTCGCGAAGCTCGCGGGGCGCAAATACGCCGTCGCGGTGTCGAGCGGAACGGCGGCGATTGACCTTTTGATGGCGGAACTTGGCGTTGACGAGAAGTGGACGGTAGTCGCGCCGACGCTGACGTTTGTCGCGACGGTAGGCCCCGCGTTCCATCGCGGCGCGAAACTTGTCTTCGTCGATTCTGATGCGACCGGCAACATTGACGTCTCGCTTCTCGAAGAGGCGTTAGAGTCGCTTAAGGTCGATCATAAGATCCTTGTCATCGGCGTCGATCTCTATGGCAACTGCTGCGACTATGGCGCGATTGCAAAGCTATGCCGCAAGTTCGGCGCCGTCTTCGTGACCGACGCGGCCGAAGCAGTCGGCGCGACGCGAGACGGACGTCCCGCCGGCTCCGCCGGTCTCGCCGGCGTCTATTCCTTCAACGGCAACAAGATCGTCACTACCTCTGGCGGCGGCGCAATCGTGACCGACGACCGCGGCCTCGCCGAGCGCGCGAAGAAGCGCTCCCAGCAGTCGCGCGAGAAGTGCGCCTGGTACGAGCACCGCGAAGTCGGCTACAACTATCGCCTTAGCAACATCCTCGCCGCTATCGGCCTCGCGCAGCTTGACCGGCTCCCTGCGATCCTCAAGAAGCGCAAGGCGAACTATGATTGGTATGCAGGGAACTTCAAGGGAGACTTGCTTTCTCCTGCGCCTAAAGCGAACCATTGGCTGACGGTAGCCGTTCTCTCCTCGCGCCGCGAGCGCGACAAGCTCTTGCGCCGATTTGAGGCGGCAGACATCGAAGCGCGCCCCGTCTGGAAGCCGCTTCATCTTCAGCCTGTCTTCGCCAAGTGTCGCGTTTTCGGCGGCGAGGTCGCTGAGGCGCTTTTTGAGCGCGGTGTGTGCCTACCGAGCGGAACTGGCCTAAAATCTTGCGATTTCGACAGAATAGCGCGTTGCCTGTAATATAGAGGCGTAGAAACATGTAGAAGTTCTACACGATCTACATGTTCTACACGGTTAATTTGGGGAAAATAAAAATTCTCTATCTGTAGTGGTTTACCGTTGCAATGAGCCACAACATTTGGTATCATACGCGCCATGAAACGTTTTATAAGAGCAGTTTTGCCGGCCTTCCTTTTGGCTGTGTCGGTAGGTCAGATCTACGCATTCACCAATTTTTCTACTGAGATCGCCCAATACATAGGCGAGACGCAGAAAAACGTCCAGTTCGCCTTCTCCCTGGGCATCTTCTTCCTCGGCATGGGTGCGGCCTTCTTCGGGAAGATCGTCGAGAAGAACATACGGCTCTCGACAATCATCGGCACAACGCTCTTCCTTTCGGGTCTCCTCGTGACGGAGGCCGGAATCCACATGAAGTCGCTCGCGATGATCTACCTTGGCTACGGCTTCCTCATCGGGCTTGGCACGGGCGTCATCTATATTTCGCCCGTGAAGACGATGATGCTCTGGTTCCCCGAGCACAAGGCGATTGCTGCGGCGCTCCCGATCATCTCGTTCGGTCTCGGCTCCACCTTGTCGACGATTCTTTTCAGCGGCATTCACTGGGGCACACCCGGCTCGTCTGTTGCCGTGTTCCAGCTCCGCGGCTTCATGGACTACGGCATCACGAACGTCTTCCACGCCTACGCGATCTTCTATGCCGTTCCGATGGTCATCGCGTGCTTCCTCCTCAAGAAGCCGAAGATCCAGGTGCAGAGCTTTGGACACGGCATCCCGTCGCTCGAGTTCAGTTACATGCAGCTCTTCGGCAACCGCTTCTTCTGGCAGTCGTGGCTCTTCATGTTCCTCAACATTTCCGCAGGCCTCTGCCTCATCCCGCTTGCGAAGCAGATGATGAGCTCACCCGACGTCTACGGCGACAACGTGAAGCTCATCACGTGGATCGTCGCGCTCTCTGGGCTTATGAACGGCGGCGGCAGGTTCCTCTTCGCGTGGTGGTCCGACCGCCTCGCAAAGCGCATCAACATCCTTCTCATCATCCTCGCGATTTCGGCGGGCATAATGCTCGCGAGTTACTTGCCAGTACTGATCGGCCTTGCGCTGCTTGTCATCAACGCCTGCTATGGTGCGGGCTTCTCGGTAATCCCCGCGATTCTCGCTGACCACTTCGGCATGACGAACATCTCGAAGATTCACGGTGCAGTTCTTTCTGCCTGGGGCTTCGCGGGGCTTGCGGGCAACCAGGTGGCGATGGCCGTTTCCAAGGCATTCGGCGGCTATGAAGAGGGCGGGCATGGCTATGTCGCCGTCGTTACGCTTCTTGTCATCGTCTATTCGTTCAACTTCCTGAACGTGCTTCTGCTTAGGAAATCGGCCCCTGAGTCCTGATTTTTGGTATAATTTCTCGCATGGCAGTCGCGAAAATCGAATACAAAAGGGAGTTCTTCGACAGGGACTACACCCTGAAGGAGGCCTATGGTCGCGTTTGGAAGTATGCGCGGAAGTACCGTCTGCGGCTTGCGGTTGGCGTAATATGCGGAATGGCGACTGCTGGAACGCTCGTTCCATTATTCCAGATTGTGCAGCCGGCGCTTCAGCATGTCGAGTCGCATGACGCTGGAATCGTCCGCGAAGAGACTGTGCCAGCCGTGGAGGCGGCGCCCGAGGCCGCAGCCAAGCCAGAGGTAGATGCCGGCAACGCCCACAAAAAGGTCAAGAAGAACTCCTTTGAGAAGCAGATCGAGAAGAATTCGAAGCTTCCGAGCTGGTATCCCAAGGTCGAGAAATTCGCCGCAAAGTGCGGCATAACGATCCAGACCGAGACAGGCGGCATGGCTGGGGCGCTTCTTCTGATCGTTCTCGTCGTAATTCCCGTAGTCGCCCTCGTGCGACTCGTCTTGATGTATCTGAATCACTACTGCCTAAGCTGGTCTGGGGCACATGCCGTCGCGGATATACGGCAGGAACTTTTCGACCATGTGGAGCGACAGGGGCTTGAGTTCTTCGGTCGCGTCGACGTCGGTCAGGTGATGACTCGAATGGCGGCCGACCCGCAGCAGATCCAGATAATCCTGTCTACGGTGCTTTCCGAGGTTGCGATGGCCCCGTTCGAGATTTTCGTCGCGATTGGCTTTATCATCTGGTTCGCCGTCACGAACCACATGCTCCCGACGCTGTGTCTCATCTTCATCGGGTTCCCGCTTTTTGTGATTCCGGTGCAGGCGCTCGGCAAGCGCGTAAAGAAGTGGGCCCGTCGGTCGATGGAACGCAGCTCGATGGTTGGCTCCAAGATCATCGAGGTCATGACCTGTATCAAGATCGTCAAGAGCTACAACACAGAGGACCTCGAGACGAGGCGCTATGCGTCGACAAACAACTACTTCCTCAAGTCGATGATGCGCGGCCTCAGGATAAGCCTCATGGTCGGACCGACTGTCGAGACGGTCGGCATCTTTCTCATCTGCGGCTTCCTCGTCTGGTGCTTTGCGGTTGACATCAAGATCTCCGACGTCGTACCGATGCTGGCGCCGCTTCTCATCATCTACAAGCCGATAAAGCAGCTTTCGAAACTCCAGATGCAGATCGAGACCTCGATGGCGGCGCTCAACCGAATCTACTCGCTTCTCGACGTGCACCTTGAACTCCCGGAGAAGCCGGACGCCGTCTCAAAGAAGACGTTCGATGGCAAGATGGCGTTTGAGAACGTCTCGTTCCGCTATGGCACTGCCGAGGCAGACGCCGTGTCGCACGCTTCGTTCGAGATCCCGCGCGGCAAGATTGTCGCGGTGGTCGGCGGCACTGGCAGCGGCAAGTCGACTCTCTCTAACCTTCTTGCACGGTTCTTCGACCCGACCGAGGGGCGCGTCACGATGGACGGTGTGGACTTGCGCGACATCAAGATATCCGACCTCCGCACGCTCGTCGGCGCAGTCGCGCAGGAGTCGATTCTCTTCAACGACACGATCGAGGAGAACATCCGCTACGGCACGCCAAACGCGACGTACGACGAGGTCGTGGCCGCAGCGAAGCTGGCGAACGCCCACGATTTCATCATGGCGCAGCCCGAGGGGTACAAGCGCGTAGTCGGCGAGAAGGGCTTCGCGCTTTCGGGCGGCGAGCGCCAGAGAATCTGCATCGCACGCGCGATACTGAGAAACCCGCCTATCCTCGTCCTTGACGAGGCGACGAGCGCTCTCGACACCGTGACCGAGCGCATTGTCCAGGACGCGCTTACGAAGCTCATGGAGAGCCGCACGACTTTTGCGATCGCCCACCGCCTTTCGACGATTCGCAACGCAGACCTCATACTCGTCATGGACCACGGCGAAATCGTCGAGCGCGGCACGCACGACGAGCTCTACGCGAAGGGCGGCGTCTACCGCAGGCTCTGCGACATGCAGAAGACAACGTAAATGGCCACACAAGCAAAGCTCGCTATATTCGGCGCAAACGGCTACATCGGCCGCCATCTGTCGCGCCATTTCCTCGGGCTCGGGATGTCCGTCGACGCCTTCGACGTCCAGCCGGAGTCCAAGGTCGCGTCCGTGCACTACGAGGCGTGCGACATCTGCGACGTTGCCTTCTGGGAGCGTTTCCAGCCGCAGGGCTACACGGCCATATTCTTCCTCGCGGGGCTTTCTGGCGTCGAAAGGAGCTTCCGCGAGGCCGAGACGTTCCTCAAGGTGAACATCGGCGGGTTCGCGGCACTGCTGCGCCGGATGGAAGGGCTTGGCGAGGCGGCGCCGCGCATCGTCTTTCCTTCGTCCCGTCTCGTCTACGACGGCGGCTCTGCTGTCGACGAGTCGTCTCTGCGGCGGTCGCGTTCAGTCTATGCCGCGACCAAGGTCGCGTGCGAGGAGTTGCTCTCGGCCTATCACGACAGGTTCGGCCAGTCATACGTAGTCCTGCGTATCTGCGTTCCGTTTGGCGACATTTCCGATTCCGGGTATTCGTATGGCACAATCGGCTTTTTCATGTCCAACGTCAGGGAGGGCAAGCCGATCACGGTCTATGGCGATGGCTCTTGCCGCAAGACATATACGTCGATCGACGATGTCTGCGACATTGCCGCTCGCTGCATCGATGCCTCGGTTCCGAGCGGAGTCTACAACGTCGGCGGCCACGAGTATACCCTCAAGGAAGTCGCCGAGATGATCTGCGCCCGCACCGGGGCGACATGGGTGTCGGTTCCGTTCCCCGAGTCTGCAAGGCGAGTCGAGATGGGCAACATTGCGATGGATAGCGCCAAGCTTGACGCGGTCATAGGCAAGACGGAGTACCGCAAGCTTTCCGACTCCATAGACGCGATTTGAGCTGTGGAGTGGCTGCGATGAGGATCGTTCTTTACAAGGACAACCTTGCGACTGGAAGAGGGGCCGACAAGGCCATCTGCTCGCTTGCCGACGAACTCTGCCGCAAGGGGTATGACACGACGATCGTGACAGGCCCGCAGGAAGTCGCGTTCTCCTTTCCCGTAGGTTCTGGCGTCACGATCGAGCATCGTGGCCGCGAGGAGGTCGCTGATTTCGTCTCCGGTTTTGATGTCTGCATTGCGGCTGGTCCCAACGAGATACTCGACCTGACCCACGGCGGCAAGGCCCGTGTGCCGACGAAGACGATAGTCGAGCTTCTCGTGTACCCAAAGGGCTTTTTCAAGTGGAAGCACCCGATTCGCAACAGTCGGCTCAAGAAGGCGCTCGCTCTCGCAGATGTTGTGCAGATACAGATTGCAGGGTATGCCGAGAGCTTGAGCCCGTTCGTCGACCCGAAGAGGATCGTCGTCATAGGAAACTGGGCGGATGTCCGCGAGCCACCTGCCGAGAAGGGCGAATCTAAGGTCATTCTCTACCCTGCAGCGATTAACAAGAGCAAGAACCAGCTGCTCCTTGTTAAGGCGTTTGCGCGCATCGCCGCCGATTTTCCCGATTGGGAGCTTCATCTGTATGGCAAGGCCGTTCCAAAGTACGGCGAGAAGTGCAGGGCCGCCGCTGGTGCCTTGCTTGGCGAGGGGCGCGTAAAGTTCTTCGACTTCACGAACGACCTTCCGTCGGTCTACGCGTTGTCCGCGTTCATGGCGTATCCGTCTCTTCTCGAGGGTTTCCCGCTCGCGATGGTCGAGGGGATGAAGTATCGCCTGCCTGTCGTCGCAGTAGACGCGCTTCCAGGCGTTCGCGACATGGTGCTTGACGGCGAAACGGGGCTTGTCTCCGAGCCGACGGTAGAAGCGTATTCCGCAGCGCTCGCGCGCCTTATGTCAGACAGTGGTCTTCGCACGAAGATGGGCGAGAGTGCTCGCGCGTTCTGCGCCGAGAGGTATTCGCGTGAGGGCATACTCGCGCAGTGGGAGCGGCTTCTTGCGCGTGTTGCCGGAGAGTAGACGACATGGAAAAGTACGAACTCGAAGATTCGCTCAAGGAGGAGATCCGCTCCCGCACGCTCGGGGAGGGATTTATAAAGCTCGTCCAGTCGGTGCGCAGGGGAGGCGGACGGTTCAGGATTTCGCTTAGGCCCGTCGAGATTGGCGGCGAACGAAAGTACCAGGCCGAGATGGCCGAGGGGCGCGATGTTCAGGTGAAGAACTTCGACGCGAACGGCGCTGCGGAGGGCGTCGAGGAAATCATCGCGCAGAAGGGCGCGAGGGAGCTCCACCTAATTACTGCGACTGGAGATCTCCATATCCGCGTCACGAAGAAGGGCCATGTTCTCGTCTCTCGCTCTACTGGCGTCGAGCGCGAAGCGACGGTGAAGCCGCACGACAGGGTGAAAAACCTGCCGCTCGCGCAATTTGATTCTGCCGCTTATCTAAAGGCCGCGGGGCTTGCCGACGGCGACGGTCGCATACGCGCGTCGATGCGCGGCAAGTACGACCAGGTAAACGAGTTTCTCAAAGTCGTGGCGGAGACGGTCGGGCAGGCGGGGGCGGACGCCGCAAAGCCGTTCACTGCCGTGGACTTCGGATGCGGCAAGGCGTATCTCACGGTCGCGCTATACTTTTACCTCGTTCATGTGCTTGGCTACTCCGAGGCGAAGGTTGTTGGCGTTGACAGGCGTGCCGACGTCATTGAGTCAGCGCGGAAAATGGCGGAGAAGCTCGATGTCGCGGATCGCGTCCTGTTCCTCGAGTCCGATATCGGCGCGTACAATGCCGAAAGCGTCGATCTCGTCGTCTCGCTTCACGCCTGCGACACGGCGACAGACGAATCGATTGCGAAGGGCGTAGAGATGCATGCGCGCTACATTCTTTCCGCGCCGTGCTGCCAGCACGAGCTCCAGAAGACGATTGGCCCCCAGTCGTCGAAGCCGTTTGCGGGGCTTCTTCGCCAGGGCATACTGCGCGAGCGCATGTGCGACATTTTGACGGACGCATTTCGCGCAATGATCCTGCGTATTCTTGGCTACAAGGTGCAGGTCATGGAGTTTGTCTCGAGCGAGGCGACGGCGCGCAACATCATGCTAAAGTGCGAGTACGGCGTAAAGCCCGGCCAGCCGGGTCCCGTCGGTGAATACCTCGAGCTCCGCGACTGGTGGAAGGTCGTCCCTTGGCTCGAAACGCGCCTCGCGCCGCTTCTCGAAAAGCACCTCTCCCGCTACGCATAGAAGTTGCGCCGCTTGATGTATAGCGGTGGCGCGTCCACGGAGGGGCGTATTTCGGCTTAGGGCTCGCTAGCGTTGCCGCGGATACGCGGCAACGCTCCGGTGAAAAAGCCGGTGGCGACATCGATTTCGCGGTCTTTCACATTTTGCCCGTGCCGTCAAGCCTCTCGGCAAAATGACGACGCGTCGAAATCGGGTCGCTTCCGTCTTTTTCACCGTCGCTTCGCATGC
>Ga0310786_10001411_pt1 | contig 38646 bp, 27 predicted proteins | sample AusTroGonzalo_MG_FD_203881 | JGI IMG/M metagenome (GOLD analysis project Ga0310786, IMG submission 203881) | Bovine rumen microbial communities from tropical cattle in Woodstock, Queensland, Australia - Gonzalo_03 (v2) (version 2) | ecosystem: Host-associated > Mammals > Digestive system >... | reverse complement strand
CGCCGCGGAGTCGAGATCGAGAAACTGCAAAAGGCGAAGGACCTCGACGCGAAGCGCCGCGCACTCATCGCCGAGACCGAGACGCTGAAGGCGAAGCGCAACGCCGCCTCGAAGGAAATCGGCAAGATCGCGAAGGAGGGCGGCGACATCGCCGCGGCGAAGGACGAGATGCGCAAGGTCGGCGACCGCATCGCCGAAATCGACCGCGAACTCGCGCAAGTAGACGTCGATCTCCGCGAGACGCTTCTGATGATCCCGAACATTCCCGCGGCCGAGATTCCGACTGGCCCAGACAGCTCGACGAACAAGGTCGTCAGGATGGTCGGCGAGTGGAAGGACCCCGACTTCAAGATCCCGACGCACATCGAGATCGGTGAAAAGCTCGGCATCTTCGACTTCCCGCGCGGCGTCAAGCTCACTGGCACTGGCTTCCCCGTGATTCTCGGCCAGGGCGCGAAGCTTCAGCGCGCGCTCATCCAGTACATGCTTGACCTCCACTGCCAGAAGCAGGGATACACAGAGATGCTGCCGCCTTTCGTCGTGAACAGCGACTCGATGACCGGCACTGGCCAGCTCCCGAAGTTTGCGGAAGACCTTTACCACTGCCAGATTGACGACTTCTGGCTTATCCCGACGGCCGAGGTGCCTGTCACCAACTACTACCGCGACGATATCTTCGACGGCGTGAACCTCCCGAAGATCACGCCCGAGACGCCCGTCAAGCTCACGGCCTATACGCCGTGCTTCCGCCGCGAGGCGGGGTCTGCCGGCAAGATGACGCGCGGCATGCTGCGCGTCCACCAGTTCGACAAGGTCGAGATGGTCAACTTCGTCCATCCGTCCGTCTCGTTCCAGCAGCTTGAGACGCTCGTGAAGGAAGCAGAGGAAGTCCTTACTGGACTCGGCCTCGCGTTCCGCGTCATCATGCTTTCGTCTGGCGACATGGGCTTCTCGGCCGCGAAGTGCTACGACCTCGAGCTTTGGGCTCCTGGCGAACAGCAGTGGCTTGAAGTCAGCTCGTGCAGCTGCTTCACCGACTACCAGGCGCGCCGCCTCAACTGCCGCTTCAAGGATTCCGACGGCAAGACGAAACTCGTCCACACGCTGAACGGCTCTGGCGTGGCTCTCCCGCGTCTCGTCGTTGCGCTCCTTGAGCAGCACCTCAACGCCGACGGCTCGGTGACGATTCCTGAGGTTCTCCGCCCCTACATGGGCGGCAAGGAACGCCTCGAACCCGTCAAGTAAGAAAGGAACATCCCGATGACGATTCCCTTCCGCGGCATTTGCGTTGCGAGCGCCGCGCTCGCGCTTTTCTCTCACTGCGCGGCGGCCGATCAAGAGCCCGCTGCCACGAAAGCCACTGCTTCGGAAACTGCAATTCCTGCAGCGACTGCTCCAGAAGCCGTTGTCCAGGAATCCGACGACTCGGGGCTTAGCTTCAACGCGGGCGCAGACCTCCGCATCCGCCAGGAGATAATGGATCATGTTCCAGGGAATCCTAACGGCGGCTTTCGCGCGTTCCGCTTCCGCGAGTCGGGCTACCGCAACCACATCCGCTTCCGCCCGCGCGTTTGGGTAGAGGTGAAGGGGGATGCGGGCTCGGCCGGACTCTGGACGCTCTATGGCCGTCTCGCAGACGAGTTCCGCTGGAATAGCCGTCCTGCGAACCGCACGACTGCGTGGCCGGGTGAAATCGTCCTTGACAATCTTTATCTCGAAGGAAAGGATATATTCGACGGCTTTCTCGACTTGAAGGTCGGTCGTCAGGACCTGTTCGGGCTCTGTGGGCTTAGACGCATCCTTGTCGATGGCACTCCGGGCGATGGGTCGCGTACGCTCTACACCGACATGGCGTCTATCCGGTTCCATGTTACCGAGACCTCGACGCTCGACGTCTTCGGGCTCTACAACTTCGACTCGGCGGAGGATTTTCGCATCGGCGACGACCGCCACCGTCTCTCCTCTCTCTCCTCGCGATTCCCCGACGGTTCCGGCAACCAGGACGACTGGGGCGCGGGCGTCGTGTGGGGACAGACCCCGACAGAATGGCTTGAATACCAGGTTTTCGCCATCACCAAGCGCCTACGCAAGTCGCAGATGCCCCAGACAAGTCGGCGCACCGACCTCTTTGGAGTGCGCGTCCAGCCGCGGCTTTCCGAAACGGTCAAGGCGGACTTCGACTTGATGTACCAGAGGTGCGGCGAGTGGAGCGGCTTCGCCGGAATCAACTGGAAGAGCTCGCGCGAGGGCTGGAAGCCCACCTGCGGCGCCGACTACCGTTATATGAGCGGCAAGTGGGACCCGATGTGGGGCCGTGATGCAATCGAGTCGGAAATGTACCTTTATGGTACGCACGACGGCGTCGGCTGGTGGTCGAACCAGCACTACCTAAAGCTCTGGGGTGGCGTTGAGTTTGCGCCGCGTCACAAGTTCACAGTTTCCACCGGACCAGTGTTTGCGGCTGACCGCGATGGAATCGGCGGCGGCAACGGGCGCTTCAAGGGGCTCTTCTCGCGCGCCCACTACGCATTCCCTGTCTGGACGCCCGCCAGGGACAAGGGCGAGCGCTTCGAGGTCTACGGGCATGTCATAGCCGAACTGTTTAACCCCGGCGACTACTACGATACCGACAAGCCCGGCTACTTCTTCCGCTGGCAGATCGACTTCGCGTTCTGACGGGTCGGGGCCGAGCGAGCGGTGAAGAAGATTCTCTACCTTCATGGATTCGCGTCGTCTGGCGCGAGCGGAACTGTTGAACTGCTGCGGAAGTGGTTCTGGGAGCGGGCAGAGCCGGCGCATCGTGCAGTCGTTGTTGCGCCGGACATTCCGCTCGATCCGCTTGTCGCCGAGAAGACGCTCGAGGCGCTTGCCTACGACGAGATGCCAGATCTCGTAATCGGCACATCGATGGGCGGGATGTATGCCCAGATGCTCCACGGCTTTCCGCGCATCTGCGTGAACCCGTCGTTCTGGACATCTAAGAAGTACGACATCCTCTACGTCGGCAAGCACAAGTGGCTAAACCGGCGCAAGGACGGCGAGACCGAGTTCCATGTCACAAAGGAGACGGTTGCCCATTTCCAGGAACTTGAATCACGCCAGTTCGACGGCATCGACGACGACGACCGCATGCTCTGCCACGGGCTTTTCGGCGACGCCGACACGCTCGTAGGCCCCGAGTCGAGAGAGGCCTTCGAACAGCACTATCCAGGCATGTCCCAAACCTTCCCCGGCGGGCATCAGTTGAATTCCGAAGTCCTCGCAGGCACTCTCATACCCTGCATCCGCTCGCTGAATGTAATTTGAATCTCTGCGGTCAGGGGTCAGGGGTTAGTGGGCGGCCTTGGGGTCTTGGGATTTGGTATAATATGCACTCCAAGGAAAGAAGACCAAATGAAAAAGGCACTCATTACTGGCATTACGGGGCAGGACGGCAGCTATCTCACGGAACTGCTGCTCGACAAGGGCTATGAAGTCCACGGCATAATCCGCCGCGCGTCGACGTTCAACACTGAGAGGATAGACCACCTCTATCAGGACCCGCACATCAACGGCGTCCGACTCTTCCTTCACTATGGAGACCTTGCGGACAGCGCGAACCTCGTAAAGCTCGTCTATGAGATCCAGCCCGATGAAATCTACAACCTCGCGGCGCAGAGCCACGTGCGCGTGTCATTCGATTCGCCAGAGTTCACAGGCGACGTCGACGCGCTCGGCACGATGCGTCTTCTCGAGGCAATCCACCTGACGGGCCGCGATAAGCTGACGAAGTTCTACCAGGCGTCTACTTCCGAGCTTTTCGGCCTTGTGCAGGAAGTCCCCCAGAAGGAGACTACGCCTTTCTACCCGCGCTCGCCTTACGCCGTCGCTAAGCTTTACGCATACTGGGCTGTCCGCAACTACCGCGAGGCCTACGGCATCTTCGCCTCGAACGGAATACTCTTCAACCACGAGTCGCCTCGCCGCGGCGAGACGTTCGTGACGCGCAAGATAACGCGCGCCGTAGGCCGCATCAAGATGGGGCTCCAGGACAAGCTTTACATGGGCAACATCAACTCGCTCCGCGACTGGGGCTTTGCGGGCGACTACGTTGAGGGCATGTGGCGCATCATGCAGCACGAGCGGCCCGACGAGTTCGTCCTTGCGACCGGCGAGATGCACACGGTCAAGGAGTTCCTTGAGGAGGCATTCGGGCTCGTTGGGCTCGACTGGGAGAAGTATGTCGAGTGCGACAAGAGGTATCTCCGCCCAACCGAGGTCGACCAGCTTCTCGGCGATGCGTCGAAGGCGAAGCGCGAGCTTGGCTGGGAGCCGAAGGTCAAGTTCCACGACCTCGTGAAGATGATGGTCGAGTCCGACCTTGAGCTCGCCCGCAAGGAAAGGGCGATAAAGGATGCTTAAGACCGACAAGATCTACGTCGCGGGGCATCGCGGCATGGTTGGCTCGGCGTGCGTTCGCGCGCTGAAGGCGGCGGGTTTTGAGAACATCGTAACGCGTACCCATTCCGAGCTCGATCTCCTTGACCCGGCTGCGGTCCGCGCGTTCTACGAAGCGGAGAAGCCCGACGTTGCCATCATCGCGGCTGCGCGCGTCGGCGGCATCGGCGCGAACAGCGCGGCGAATTCGCAGTTCCTCTACGAGAACGAACTCATCGCGTTGAACACCGTCTGGTCCGCCGCCGAGACTGGCGTGAAGCGGCTTCTTTTCCTCGGCTCGACGTGCATCTACCCGCGTATGGCGCCGCAGCCGATCCCCGAGTCTGCGCTTCTCACTTCGGAGCTCGAGAAGACGAACGAGGGCTATGCGCTTGCGAAGATATCGGGGCTCAAGCTCTGCGAGTTCCTGCGGCGCGAAAGGGGGCTTGTCTACCATTCGCTCATGCCGACGAACCTCTATGGGCCCGGCGACAACTACGACACGGAGCATGGACACGTCCTGCCGACGATGATCCGCAAGTTCGAGACGGCGCGCGTTAACGGCAGCCAGAAGGTGACGCTTTGGGGTTCTGGCTCGCCTCTCAGGGAGTTCCTGCACGTGGACGATCTCGCGTCGGCGTGTCTCTTCCTCCTCGAGATGGAGAATCCGCCGGACCTCGTCAACGTTGGCTCGGGCCGCGAGGTTACGATACGCCAGCTCGCGGACATGGTGAAGGAGGCGACTGGCTCCCAGGCGTTCATCGAGTGGGATCGCACCAAGCCCGACGGCACACCGAGGAAGCTCTGCGACACGCGGCTCATCCGCAAGCTTGGCTGGGCGCCGAAGATAGACCTTGCCGCCGGCCTTCGCCGCACCGTCGACGAATACCGCGCCGAGGTCGCCTCAGGTCGAGTCCGCGTCTGATCGCGTCGTCGTCCGAAGGCTCCTCCTCGTGGACCCTCGGCGAATACGCCGTATCCACTCGCTCGGACCTTCGCTCCGCCGCCGCGATTAGCTGGTCTACCGATTGTCTTTTGACCTGTCCGTCAAAATCGCGTCAAATCCGCCGCGGGCGGCGATGCGGTAGATTCCCTTTCGGCCTATCTTTGTGTGGTCGATGATTAGATAGCGCTTGTCCGCGGCATCGAGCACTCGGCGCAGTATCTCGGCCTGCTGTTCGTGGTTTGTCGTGGCCGTCTTGTCGTCGAGCCCGAAAGCCGATATGAACGCCTTCGTGACGTTGAAGCGCGACAGATGCTCGAGCGCCACGGCGCCGAGGATTGAGTTGAGCTGCGGGTCGAAGTTTCCCCCGAGCCCGATCATCGACCAGTGCGGCGGAAACTTCCTGAAGAGATGCATCACCGGAATCGCGTTTGTGATTACGGTCAGGTGGTCGAGCTTGCTCTGCATCAGCAATAGCGCAAGCTCGTAGACAGTCGTCGACGAGTCGAGGAACACGATGTCACCCTCTTCCACGAGGGCGAGCGCCCGCCGTGCTGCGGCGATCTTTTCGGCACGCCTCGCGACAACGCGGTCCTGGTAGTCTGCGGAAGTGGCGCGGGCGTTTGGCGCGTCGTTGTAGATTATTCCGCCCCGGACGCGCTCTATGACGTCGCGCTTTGCGAGAAGGTCGATGTCGCGGTGGATTGTCGCGGAACTTACTCCAAACTTCTCCATTAGTTCGGCTATTGAGCACGACTTGCGTTCCTTCGCGAAGTTGATTATCTTGCGTATGCGTAGGTTGTCCATGCGGGATAGTCTACCATATTTCTCATGTTTTCTCATCTCGTTTCAGTAGACTGCTCGCCAATCTCATGGTGTTTGTGGTATAATTGCTGTGATGAAAGATGTGGATTACATCGGACTCGGCTTTTGCTCGAACGACCACCTCGCGGTGCTGCCGTTCATTCCGATGGATACGAAGGTGCGGATGCTCTCGCATGCGATAATGGGCGGCGGACCTGCTGCAAACTCCACGGCGGGCGCGGCTGCACTTGGAATGCGCGCGGCGTTCGTCGGGACTGTCGGCGACGATGCGGACGGTCGCATGATCCTTGACGACTTCGCGCGCCAGGGCGTCGACACCTCGATGGTTAAGGTAAGGGAGGGCGCGACGAGCGCGATAGCGTATCTTTGGATCGAGGAGAAGACTGGTGCGCGTTCCTGCGCGTGGACGCGCGAGGGGCTTACCGAGCTCGCGGCCGACGAGATCGACCCCGAGGCGATTTCAAAGGCGAAGGTCTTGCATCTTGACGGCCACAACGCAGGTGGTGCGATTGCCGCGGCGAAAGTTGCGCGCGAGGCGGGCGTCACGATAATGTACGATGCAGGCACCCACCGCGACGGCATGGATGAGCTTTTGCCTCTTGCTGACTTGCTTATCTGCTCGGAGGAGTTCATACTCAAGCTTACTGGACTCAAGGACGCCGAGGAAGCCGTTCGCCAGGTCTACGCCAAGTATCGCCCCAAGGTTTGCGGCGCGACGATGGGCGTTCGCGGGTCGATGGCGTTTGACGGCAAGGACTTTGTGAAGTGCCCGGCGTTCCACGTCGAGAAAGTCGTCGATACGACAGGGTGCGGCGATCTCTTCCACACTGGATTTGCCGTCCGCTGGCTCGAGACGCACGATCTCATGGAGTGCCAGCGCTTCGGCGCGGCGGTCTCGGCGATCAAGTGCCGTGGGCTCTCTGGCCGTCCGCCATCCGCACCGACGAGAGCCGAAGTCGAAGAGTTTCTGAAATCTCACTGAGGACAAGCAAAGGAAAGAGTCACTACGATGAAGAAACTGCTGTTTGCGCTGGTGGTGGCTGCGGCTGTCGCCGCTTTTGGGGCCGAGCTATCGGATCTCAAGCTAAAGGCAAAGACCGACAAGGAAAACCCGATCGGCTACAAGGTCGGCGAGACGATTCGCTTCGACTTCTTCCTCGACGGCGTGAAGGAGCTGCCGGAGGAGGCCGCGGCAAAGGCGCCGCTGAAGGTCAAGTGGACGCGTACGGGCGACGACGGCGTGACGGAGAAGGGCGTTGAGGAGATATCGCTTGAGAAGGGGTTCTCGATTGAGACGAAGCTCGGTCTCCCGGGCATCGTCCGCATCGAGGCGCAGCTTGTCGGCTCTGACCTTTCCAAGTTTGATTCGGTCAAGCGCAACCAGTGGGAGAAGGGGATACTCTTCAGCGGCGGCGCAGGCGTCGAGACGGAGAAGATGCAGCTTACGACGAAGGAACCCGCCGACTTTGACGAGTTCTGGAAGGAGGCGAAGGCGAAGCTCGCGACCGTTCCTGTCAGGGCGAAGCTCACCGAGGTCACCCCGGAAAAGCTCAAGGGCAAGTGCAAGGTCTTTGCCATCGAGATTGACTGCTTCGGGCCGCGTCCCGCGACTGGCTGGCTTACGATGCCGGCGGACGCCAAGGAGAAGTCGCTTCCCGCAAAGGCCAGCTTCCACGGCTACAATGGCAACAACTTCCAGCTGCCAAAGGTTCCCGAGCATGGATCCGGCAAGTGCATCAGCTTGAACATCAACGCGCACGGCTACGAGATGGTCGGGCACGACGAGCAGTACTACAAGGACTACGGCAACAAGGTGAATGGAATAGCCCCCGGCGCGCCGAAACGCGCGAGCTACGCGCTCGAGCCCTCCGACTACGACAATCCGAAGGACACGTACTTCTACTACATGGCGATGCGCGTGATGCGCGTGTTTGACTACCTGAAGTCGCTCCCCGAATGGGACGGCAAGAACCTCGTGGCCGAGGGCGGCAGCCAGGGCGGTCTCCAGACCATGTGGGCGGCGGGGCTCGTGGAAGGGCTCAGTGAGGCACGTCCTGGCATCACCTGGGGCTGCGACATCGGATGTCCGTTCAACGGCAAGGGGCCGTTCCCCTCCAGGAGCTGGGGCATTCCTTCCGTTCCGGGAGCGTTCTACTTTGATTCAGCCCTGCATGCAAAGCGCGTTCCTGCCACGTGCAAGGTCGAGATCACCCGCCTCGGGATGGGCGACTACACCTGTCCGCCGCGCGGCGTGCTGCTGAGCTACTACAATCTCAAGGGCCCCGCCAAGGCGAACCTCGTGCAGGGCTCGACCCACGGCTACACGCCGCCGCATCCGAACCAGACGTTCACCATTTCCAAATAGCAAATCACGACAAAGGAGAAACGGCAATGTTCAGAATTGGATACCTTCCGCTCAGTAAAGTCAACTGGACGAACGACACTCTCGAGGCCGCGCGCGCAAATGCGATAAGCTTCCTCAAGACTCTTCCCGACGTCGAGGTCCTTGCGCCCGACCACATGCTCGCCCTCGAAGGCGAGGCAATTGATGTCTTGGACCAGTGGGAGAAGGATCGCCCCGACCTTATCGTCGCGCACTTCCTCACGTTCTCTCTCGGCGTCGTTCCGCCGATGTTCGCGCAGCGCCTCAAGGTGCCGATCCTCCTCTGGTCGCAGCCCGAGCCAGATCCAAAGGGCGGACGTCTACAGAACAATTCGTTCTGCGCGGCGAACATGAACGCGCACCACATGTGGCGTCTCGGCATCCCCTACTTCTACGTCCACGCGCAGGCGGGAACGAAGGAGGCCGAAGAAGGGCTTATGAAGCAGATCCGCGTCGCGCAGGCGATGAAGGCGCTTGGCCGCATGCGCATCGGCCTCATTGGCGGACGCGTCCCCGGGTTCTTCACGAGCTGCGTCGACGAGTTGATGCTCCGCCGCACGCTTGGCCCCGAAGTCAAGATAATCACCGAGCACGAGCTCTTCACCGTCGCGCAGAACCTGACGCCGGAAGAAGTCGCGAAGGGGATGGCGATCATCGACGAAGACCTCAAGACCGACGAGAAGGACGGCCCTCGCGGCAACCAGAAGGAGAAGTCCGCACGGCTTATCGCGGCAGTGATGAAGATGAAGGAGAAGTTCTTCGTCGACACCTTCGCGATGCGTTGCTGGCCCGAGGTGATCTTGAACGAGTTCTACGGAATAGCGGTATGCTCGACGCTCGGGCACCTCACGAACCACGGCTACCTCACCGCCTGCGAGGGCGATGTCTACGGCGCCGTCATGATGCGCATCGGGCAGATAATCTCCGGCGAGCTTCCGTTCTTCTGCGACTTGATCATCTGCGAGGGCGATCACGGCACTGTCTGGCACTGCGGCGCGGCACCCTGCGGGCTTTGCAAGCCGGGCTACAAGCCCGAGCTCCACTGCTCCGCGACGGTGGAGGGCGGTGGCGTTAAGGGCTGCACTGGCGAGTTTCCACTAAAGCCCGGCCGCGTCACGCTTGCGCGTCTCGGCGAGAAGCGCGACGGCACTGGCTTCAGGATGCTCGTCTGCCCCGGCACCGGCATCGATACCGACCTCTTCGTGCGTGGCACTCCGCTCAACGTCAAGTTTGACGCTGGTTGCGAGGCGATCCGCCGCGAAGTCATGGAGAACGGCTGGGAGCATCACTACGCGCTTATGTACGGCGACCGCGTCGATGAACTCACCGCCTTCTGCCGCAACATGAACATCGAGATGCACCTTGTGAAGTGAAATTGAAATGACTGAGATTGCATTCCTGGATTGCGCGCGGAAGGCGTTGTGCATCGCGGTTGCCGCGGCTGCGTCCTCCGCGCTCGCCGCTACCTGGCATGTCGACAGCGAGGGCGGCGACGATGCCGCGGCGGGCACGAGCCCGGCGACGGCGTGGAGGACCCTCGCCCGCGTGAACGACGCCAAGATCGCGCCTGGCGACAAGGTGCTCTTCAAGCGCGGTGGCCTATGGCGCGGGACGCTCCGGCCTGCGAGCGGGGAAAAGGGGAATCCGGTGACCTATAGCTGGTACGGGAAGGGCCCCAAGCCCATCCTGCAGCAGTCGGTCGACAAGTCGAAGCCGGAGGACTGGTTCGAGGAATCGCCCGGGATCTGGACTACGAAGGTCGTCAGGCCAGAACTGTTTGAACAGATCTGGGACGGCACAAACTGCGAAAAATGGAACTCTTCCTGGCAAGAGGGCGTCAAGGGGACCCTCAGGCGCGTTGAGGAGGGCGGCGAGACTTTCCTGAGGGCGGTTTGCACCGAAAAGCCCAAGGCCAGGCAAAACCTCGTCCAGTTCTGGGGGCCGAGGTTCGAGAACCTCCCCGAAGGCGTGGTCCTCCGGCTGAAGGCAAGATCCTCGAAACCGTTCCGCCTCCGCGGGTTCGAGATAATGGCCACGCGTCCGCCGTGGACAAGGGCGCTGCATGGCGACGTTCCGCGGACTGACCTTGGAAACGAATGGAAGATGATCGACGTGTTCCTCTCCAGGTCGGGGGACGTCGAATCGCCCGCGCTCCACTTCTCTCTTGGCGAGATCCTTCCAGAAAACGCCGTGTTTGACTTCATTCCGGTCGGGCTCTGGCGCGCCAAGTTCGATGCCGCGGCAGAGCTGCGGCACGATGTCGGCATTTTCATCTGCGACCACGGCAAGCGCTGGGGCGTCAAGAAGTGGTGCAATCCCGACTGGAAGGTCGAGAAGCTGGAGAATCCTCTGGACTACACCTACGATCCCGAGAAGAAGCGCGTTCTCGTAAGGTTCGACGGCAATCCGGCAAAGTCGTTCAAGTCAATCGAGCTCGCCTACACCAAGCATGTCGTCAACCAGGGCGGCTGCCACGACGTCGTTTACGACGGGCTCTGCATCCGCTACGGGGCGGCGCACGGCTTTGGCGGCGGCTCCACGCGCAACATAACCATCCGCAACTGCGACGTCTGCTGGATTGGCGGCGGCCTCCAGTTCTGGAAGAAGGACGAAAAGACCGGCAAGATCCGCCATCCTGTCCGTTATGGCAACGGCATCGAGTTCTGGGCCGACGCCTCCGGCCACCTCGTGGAGCGCAACCGGCTGTGGGAGATATACGACGCTGCGCTTACCAACCAGGGGAGGGAGTCGACCGAGACGGACATCGTGTGGCGCGACAACGTGATCTGGAACGCGGAATACTCGTTCGAATACTGGAACGAGCTGCTCACGACGAATATCGTGTTCGAGCACAACACGTGCGTGGACGCGGGCTGCGGATGGGCGCACGCACAGCGTCCCGACATAAACGGCGCGCATCTCATGTACTACCACAACCGCGCCGCCACGACGAACTTCTTCGTGAGGAACAACATCTTCTGCCGCGCCACTGAATGGACCGCGAGGAGCGGCCTCGACTGGCGCCCCGCCATGGCGCACGACAACAACCTCGTTTGGAACGACGGCGACACGCCAGTCATGCGCTGGCTCGACGGCAAGAACCTCCAGCTGCTCGGATGGGATGCCTACCGCGAGCTCGGCCTGGACGCCCATTCCGAATTCGCCGCGCCGAAGTTCGTCGACCCCGCGAAGCGCGACTACCGCCTCGCAGCGGGTTCGCCGGGACTCAAGCTCGCGTCCGACGGAGGGCCGGTCGGCGCACGCAACATGCCAGGCCTCGACAGGGATCAGTCCATATCAGACTGACAGGCGGAAAACCACAATTGCAAAAGGGAAAGGAAAGAAATGAACCTCAAGATCGGTCTCAAGCCAACGCAGGGCTACAACAAGGTATTCGACGTCGGTGAGTATGGGATGAAGCTCACAAAGTTTGGGCTTATAAAGCTTGCGAAGGACACGACTTATGAAGGCGACACCGGCGAGAGCGAAGTTGCGCTCGTCTTGATCGGCGGCAATTTTGCCGCGAAGGGCGAGGGCTGGGCGTTCGAGGTGACAGACGGGCGCAAGTCGCCGTTTACCGGAAAGCCTCACTGCCTGTATCTTCCGCGCCGCACCAAGTACGCGATCACGGCGCTTTCTGACGTAGAGCTTGCCTACAACGGTTCGCCCGCCACGCGCGACACCGCGAAGCCGACGCTGATCAAGCCCGAGGACACGCGCCACATCGCTCTTGGCAAGGACAACTGGACGCGCACGAGCGAGATCATTCTCGACGAGAAGTTCGACTCCGAACATCTCTACATCGGCGAGGGGATGATCCCGAGCGGAAACTGGTCGGGCTATCCGTCGCATCGCCATGATGTCAACGATCCGCCGAACGAGCTCGACATGGAGGAAACATACTTCTACCTCTTCGACCCGCCGCAGGGTTTCGGGTTCCAGTCGGTCTACAAGCCCGACGGCTCCTTGAATGAGGCGTATCGCGTTCAGAACTACGACACCGTCGCGATTGCCGAGGGCTACCATCCTCTCGTCGGCGCACCTGGTTACCAGATGTATTACCTCTGGACGATGGCCGGCGCACAGGGCCGCGGGCTCATCTCGTCGATGGACCCGGCACACGCCTGGGTTAAGAAGGCGTGAAGCGCAAAGTCTAAAGAAATGAAATCTTGTATTTTGTCGTTGTTCGCTGGGATGGCTGCTGTGTGTGGTATTGCCGGCGAGTCGCTCTCGCTCGACGGAAGCTGGGAATTCCGCTTTGAGGAGGGAAAGCCACTCGAATCTGTGGCGACGGTTGAGTTCGCCGCGACTGACGTAATTCCTGTCCCCGCGTGCTACGACATGATGCCCAAGTGGTACATGAAACGCGGCACCGGGCTCTATCGCCGCACGTTCGACCTTGCCGCGCCGATGAAAGACGCCGTTCTCGTCGTTGATGGGATGGGCGTCAGGGCGAAGTTCGCGCTCGACGGCAAGGACCTGGGGCTTCATCCGTATCCGTATGCGCGGCTTGAGATTCCAGTCGGTCCTCTCGCGGCTGGTTCGCACACGGTTGTTGCGGCGGTCGACAACATCATATCGTGGCCGCGCGTGAAGATGGTGAGGCCATATTACGACTTCTATCTCTATGGCGGCTTCTACCACGGCGTGAAGCTCGTGGAGCGCGAGCCGAAGGTCTTTGTCCGTACGCTTGACTACAAGACAGGAAAGGTCGAGATTGAAATTGAGAATGGCGGCGATTCCGCGGCGACGCTTGCATTTGACGGCGGACAGGAAGTCAATGTCAAATTGAGCAACGGCCGGGCCACAGTCACCGTTCCCGACTTCCGCCTGTGGTCTCCTGAGTCGCCAGCGCTTCACAAGGTTTCCATCAACCTTTCAACCTCTCAACCTTTCAACCTTTCAACTCGCTTTGGCATCCGCCAGATCGAGGCGAAGGACCGCAAGATATACCTCAACGGCAAGGAGCTTTTCCTCAAGGGCTTCAATCGCCACGAGTCCGACTGGCTCAACGGCGCTGCGACCGGCGAGGCGATTATGCTTCAGGACATCCAGCGCCTCAAGGCGCTTGGCGGCAATTTCATCCGCGGCGCGCACTACCAGCAGTGCGAGCGATTCCTCGATCTATGCGACGAGAACGGCGTCCTCGTCTGGGAAGAGTCGCTTGGCTGGGGCAACGGACAGGACTACGTCAACAACAACTTCCCGCCTAATGAGCTCAAGGACGCGGAGTTCTGCGAGATGCAGGTCAAGGAGACGCGCGACATGGTCCGGGCGAGTTTCAACCACCCGTCCGTCATCATCTATGGTTTCCTCAATGAGTGTGCGAGTCAGAGGCCGGAGTGCAAGGTGCTCGTCGATCGGATTGCAGAGACGATCCGCGCCGAAAACCCGGGCCGACTCGTGACTTTCGCCTGCAACGTCACCGACAGGGATATCTGCTGCACGAACATGGATATTGTCGCGTTCAACGCATATCCAGGGGTCATACCGATGCAGCCCGGAACTGAAGCGGATTTGCGCGAGAAGGTGCGTGGCCGGTTCAACGGCATCGTCGAGAAGTTCCGACAGCGCTATCCCGACAAGCCGATCATGGTTTCAGAGACTGGCTGCGGCGCGGAATTCGGACGCCGCGGCGAATACGCCTCGCCAAACACCGAGGAATTCCAGAATGAGTATCTCACGAATGTCTTTGAGACGCTGTGGGCGAATCCTGACATCGTCGGGTTCTCGATCTGGCAGCTGAACGATGGGCGGACGCGCGAGCGGTTTGGCGGCCATGCGGTTTCCGCTTTCTTCGGCGCGTCGATCGCAGGCGTCTTCGACCGTCTGCGCCGTCCGAAGCTTTCGGCGGAGACCGTCCGCAAGTACTTCAACCTCAAACCATAAAATCTCACGTTCCCACCTGACTCTGCGTACTCCGCGCCTCTGCGCCTCTGCGTTAAAAATATCAAGGAATTGAGTATGAAACTTCTATTGGGAATAGACTACGGCACCGGCGGGTGCAAGGTGACGGTCATAGACGAGACCGGCTCGTTCGTCGGCGAGGCGTCGACCGAGTTTGCGACCTACCACGACCATCCCGGATGGAGCGAGCAGGAGCCGTCCGACTGGTGGAACGCGTTGGCCGAGTCCCTGAAGAAACTTGCCGCGAAAGGCGTGGACCTCAAATCTATCGCCGGCTGTGCGCTCGACGGCTCGACCCACAACGCCGTGCTGCTGGACGCGGAGTACCGTCCTGTCCGCCGCACGATCATGTGGACGGACCAGCGCGCGACCGCCGAGTGCGAGGCGCTCAAGGCCGGCTGGGGAGAGAAGATATTCTCGACATGCTACCAGATGCCGGCACCGACGTGGACCCTCCCGCAGATGATGTGGCTTAAGGCAAACGAGCCCGATGCTATCGCGCGTACCGCGCATGTCCTTTTCGTCAAGGACTATGTGCGCTATCTGCTCATGGGCGAGGCTGCGACCGACCGCATCGAGGCGCAGGGCACGCTCATGTGGGCAATGCCTGGGACGAATGGGGCAGCAGGAACGAACGGGACGTGGGATGCCGAACTTGTAGCGCTTTCAGGTCTCAAGATGTCGGCCATGCCAAAGATTATCGAGCCCACCGATGTTGCTGGGCGCGTGACTGCCGCGGCCGCCGCCTTCACGGGGCTCCCTGAAGGGACGCCAGTCATTTGCGGTTCGTCCGATAGCGCGGTCGAGGACTATGGAGCGGGCGCAGTTGACCCGGGGGACCTCATTCTCAAGCTCGCGACGGCGGGTAACGTCAACTCCATGACGGCCGCTGCGCATCCGCATCCGAAGACGCTTACCTATTCTCACATCGTGCCCGGCATGTGGTACTCGGTCTCGGCGACGAACGCGGCCGCACTCTGCATGCGCTGGCTTCGCGATACATTTTACGCGTCGCAAGCTGAAAGTGGTAACGGAGGAGACATTTATTCCCTCATCGACCGAGAGGCCGGGGCTTCTCCGATCGGGGCGAACGGAGTGTTTTTCCATCCATATCTCCAGGGCGAGAGGTGCCCTTACTGGGATTCGAACTTGCGTGCCTCGTTCACTGGCGTATCCATATCTTCCACTCGCAGCGACTTCGCGCGCGCGTTGATGGAGGGCGTCGCGTTCTCGCTCAGGGACTGCTATCGGACGCTTGAGGAGATGAAGCTTCCCGTGAAGCGCATCTTCCTTATCGGCGGCGGTGCAAGGTCTCCGCTTTGGAGCGAGATTGTTGCCAACGTCTTCAACCGACCTGTGTTGGTGCCCCAGCCGGGTGACGCGAGCTTCGGCGCGTGCCTTCTGGCAGGAACGGGAATCGGCGTCTTCCCCGATGTGAAGGCCGCTGTAGCAAAGTGCCTGTGCATCGACCGCACCGTCGAGCCCGATCCTGCGGCAGCGGTCAAGTATGACCACCTTTTCACGTGCTACCGTCGCATCCACGACGCGCTTGCGCCCACATACGTACAAAGGAAGGAAGAGAGATGAAGTACGCATGCATCGTTGCTGCCGTTGTACTTTCCGCGGTTGTCGCATCGGCAGAGACCTTTGTTTCCGAAATTCCGTTGATTGAATCTGAGCGCTGGTGGGGTGGCGGTGGCGGTGACGGCCAGAGCCAGCCCTACGGCGCGTCATCCCACAAGCGCATAGACCTGCGAGTCCATGGCAACACTTCCTCTCCGCTGCTCGTCTCGTCGTGCGGCCGCTATGTCTGGAGCGAAAAGCCATTTGGCTACGAGTTCAAGGACGGCAAGCTCGTCCTCGACTCCGATTTCGAAAAGATTGAGCCGACGGTCGCTGGGAAGACACTCAAGGACGCCTATCTCGCCGCCGCTAAAGCGCACATGCGCTTCAAGGGGAAGGCGCCGCCCGATGTCTTTTTCACGCTCCCGCAGTGGAACAACTGGATTGAGATATTCCTTAACGGAGTGAACCAGAAGGCGGCGGACGACTACACGGCCGATCTCGTAAAGAGCGCTTTTCCGTGCGGCGTCTACATGATGGACGGCGGTTGGCTTTCACATCAGGGCTCCTACGAGTTCTATGAGAAGGACTTCCCCGACCCGAAGGGGCTCTTCGACCGCATCAACGCGCATGGCTGGACGCCGCTTATCTGGACGGCCCATTTCGTCTCGCCCGACAGCCGCGAATATAAGAAGCTTCGCTGGAATCCAAAACTCAACGGGCTTGACTATCTCGCCTATCGCAAAGCGCCTGGTTCGCATGATGCGGCGGTTGTTCGCTGGTGGAGCGGCATTAGCGCGGTCTACGACCTCACGAAGCCCGAGGCCAACGCGTACTACGCGAAGGTCCTTCACGAGTTTGCAGACAAGTACGGCATCAAGGGTTTTAAGTTCGATGCCGGCGATCCGCGCTTTTTCGCAGAGGACTGCCGCTTCCACGACGAGAAGGCCGAGCCGGTCGACTATGCGCGGCTCTACGCCGAGCTTGCAGCGCGAGAGTTTCCCTTTCACGAAATACGCATCAGCTGGAAATGCGGCGGGCTTCCGCTCGTAACGCGACTCAACGACCGCGCCCACGCGTGGACCGGCAGTAACGCGCAGGACACCGTCATTCCGCAAGTCGTCACCGCCGGGCTCCTCGGCTGCCCGTATCTTGTCGCTGACATGGTTGGTGGCGGTCTTGAGGTCTCGTTCGTCGGCAAGGAGATAGACGAGAAGCTGTTTGTCCGCTCCGCCGCGATGCAGGCACTCATGCCAATGGTGCAGTTCTCACTTCTTCCGGCGCGCCACCTCTCGCCAGAGGGCGTGAAGCTCTGCCGTGAGTTCGCGCAGCTTCACGTCGATTTCGCGCCCTACATAATGGAGCAGGTGCGCCACGCTGCGACGACTGGCGAGCCGATCGTGCGCGCGATGGAATACGAGTTCCCGCACCAGGGCTTCAACCGTCCTATGCAGCAGTTTATGCTTGGGCCTCGCTGGCTCGTAGCCCCAGTTGTCACACCGGACGATGCGAAGACGGTTGAGCTTCCCGCCGGGAAGTGGCGCGACGACCTCGGGCAGGAGTTCGTCGGCCCCAAGACGGTGCAACTTGAAGGCGTTCCGCTCGCGCGATTACCGCGCTACGAGTTGATTTCCCCGCTTCTCAACTCTTCTCATTAAATATCAGAATATACCATCCAACTCTCACTGCAAGTTTTGTATAATGTGCCCATAAAAGCTTACGGAAGGAACTCAAATGAAGATCAAGCCTGACAGCTACATGTTCGAGATGATTCGGACGGAGCTCACCGACGTCGTGGGTGACGAGTTCGTGGACGTGAAGTTCGCGGACAAGTTCGGCCACTCAATCGACTACTACTGGATTCCCGAGATGTGGCACGACCGTGGCCGCGAGTGCCCGAAGCCCGACTTCGTCGTGCATCCCTCGACGACCCAGGAAGTCGCGCGCATCATGAAGATCGCGAACCAGTACAAGATCCCCGTCGTTCCGTGGGGCGGCGGCTCGGGTTCGCAGGGAGGGGCGCTTCCGATCTACAACGGCATCGTCCTCGACATGAAGCGCATGAACAAGATCATCAAGATCGACAAGGAGGCGCTCACCGTCACCGCGCAGACCGGCATCATCACGAAGCACCTCGAGTGGGGCTGCAACAAGGTCGGGCTTTCGACGATGCACCTTCCCGCCTCAATCGCGTGCTCCACGATCGGCGGCTTCCTCGCGCACCGCGGCACCGGCGTCCTCTCTACGAAGTACGGAAAGATCGAGGACATGGTGATGTCGCTCGAGGTCGTCACTCCGACCGGCGAGATCATCCGCACGCTCCCCGTGCCGCGCCATGCGTCGGGCCCTGATCTCACGATGCTGTTCCTCGGCTCAGAGGGCACGCTTGGCGTCATCACCGAGGTTACGCTCAAGGTTCACCCCCAGCCCGAGGCGCGTAAGTTCCGCGCGTACATCTTCAAGGACTTCCACACGGCGATGCAGGCCGGAGCGACACTCATGCGCTCGCGCCTCGGGCCGTGCGCGATGCGCCTCTACGACGAGACCGAGACGAAGACGCACGTCTCGAAGGTGTTCGGCATGAATCTCGACAAGGGCGCGTATCTCGTGTTCGGCTTCGACGGGCGCGAGAAGATCGTTGATCTCCAGATGCAGTACGCCCGCGAGATAATGGAGAAACAGTTCCACGGCAAGGACTTGGGCTCCAAGGGCGGCGAGTGGTGGTGGGAGAACAAGTATAAGTTCTTCTATCCGGGCTATATGTTCCACGTTCCGCAGGCGTTCGGCACGCTCGACACCGTCGCGGACTTCTCGCACATCGAGAACGTCTACTGGGCGATGAAGAAGGTCGTCAACAAGGAGTTCCCCGACGCCCGCTTCATCGGCCACTTCTCGCACTGGTACGACTGGGGCTGCATGCTCTACGCTCGCTTCATCTTCCCCGGCGACAAGGTTCCGCCGAACGCCGAGGAGGCGGCCGCGCTCTACAACGCGGTGTGGGACAAGGCGATTCGCGCGGCGATCCGCGAGGGCGGCGTCATCAACGAGCACCACGGCGTCGGCCTCAAGCTCGGCCGCTACGTCAAGGATCTCTACGGCACGGCGATGCCGGTCCTCGAGAGCCTCAAGGCGAAGCTCGACCCGAACGGAATCATGAACCCCGGCAAGATGGGGCTTCCTGGCTGCTGGTAACCTTTCAACCATTCAACTCTTCAACTTTTTAACCTTTCAACCTTTCAACTAACATGAACATCGACAAGTACGAAGAAGCGATGATGAACTGCCGGTTCTGCTTTATGTGCCGGCACCTCTCGACGATCGGCCAGGTGCGCTGCACCGAGGTCGACACGCCCCGCATCCGCGCGGCCATGCTCTACGGTCTCAAGACCGGGACGAACTCATTCGACGACTCCGATTTCGTCGACGCGCTCTATCGCCAGGAGCTCTCCGCGTGCTGCACTCACCACTGCGTCAACCACTATGACGAGAACGGTCTCGCGCTTGCGGCGCGCGCTGACGTCGTCGAGGCGGGCAAGGCGCCTGAGCAGGTGAAGAAGCTTGCGGCGAAGTTTGCGAAGACAATCGGCTGGAGCGCGTCCGGGAAGGGCGACATCGCCTATTTCCTCGACGAGACGACTGCGTCCGACAAGCAGGTTGTCGCGGCGGCGAAGAAGCTCTTCGCTGCGGCGAAGGTCACGCCGAAGACGATTACTGGCGGCACTATCGGCAAGGTGCTGAAGGTGCTGGGGTATCTCCCCGAGGCAAAGGCCGCCGCCGAGAAGTTCGCGGCGTTCCTTAAGGCCGAGGGCGTGAAGACGCTCGTCGTCTCGAACCCTGCGGCGTTCGACGCTCTTACGAAGGACTATCCCGAGTTCGGCGTGAAGCTTCCTTGCAAGGTCTTCTGCTTCTCTGGCTTCCTTAACCAGCAGAAGGTGAAGTTCACGAAGAAGCCATGCGAGCTCTACTATCTCGCGGACGACTTCATGCGCAACTACGACGGCTGCGAGTGCCCCGAGAAGCTGCTGAAGACGCTCAAGGCGGATCTTAAGCCGTTCGGCACGAACGACGAGGAGTCGTACTGCTGCGGAGAGGGTGCGATCGTTCTCGATAAGCTCAACCCTAAGCTCGTCAAGGCGCTTGCGGAGTATGTCGCCGCGCGTGCGGACAACCCGAAGAAGGACAAGATCGTTGTTCTCTCGGCCTACACTAAGAAGTGTCTCGCGAAGTACGGCAAGCTCAACGTCGTCACGATGGAAGAGGTGGCTGCGTCATGCTTGTAAACATGAAAGAGATGCTGAATGGCGCCCGCAAGGCCAAGAAGGCCATCGGCGCTTTCAACATCACGAACTACGAAACGGCCGCTGCGGTGCTCAAGGCCGCCGAGGCCGAGAACGAGCCGGTCATCATCCAGCTCTACATGCGGCTCTTCGACACGGGGAAGGCGTATGACCTCGCTGGAACGCTTCAGCGACTCGCGTTCCGCGCGAAGGTTCCCGTTGCGCTTCACCTTGACCACGGCTCGACCGTAAAGCAGGCGACGGACGCTCTCGCGTGGGGCTACACTTCCGTGATGTACGATGGCTCGCGCTCTTCCTACGAGGAGAACGTAAAGTGGACGAAGTTCGTCGCGGACTACGCGCACGCGCTCGGCGCGACGTGCGAAGGCGAGATTGGACATGTCGCGCAGGGCGACGAGACCGCGCTTACCGATGTCGACGAAGCGGTGTCCTTTGCGAAGGACACTGGCGTAGACGCGCTTGCGGTATCGATCGGCACGGCTCACGGCTACTACAAGGCGGAGCCGAAGCTCGACATCCCGCGATGCGCCGCGATTGCGGAGTCGCTCCCTGATACGCCGCTCGTCCTGCATGGCGGCAGCGGGACTCCGCTCGCGGACGTCCGGCGCGCGATAGAGTGCGGCATCGCGAAGGTGAACATTGCGACCGAGTTCCTTGATACGTACATCAAGTCGACGCTCAAGGTCTACGGTGACTTGAACGGCGCGTTCGTTCCGCCCGACAAGCTCGCTGACCCGATAATCGACGAGTGCGCGGCGCACGTGCAGCGTCTTGTGAAGTTCTTCGCCCGAAGATAGGGGAATGGGGAACGGGGAACGGTATGGAAACACGAAACGATAAACATTACAAGTGGGTGATGCTGGGGCTTCTGGCGTTCACCTACTTCCTGATGCATGCGACGCGTCAGGTGTTCAATGCATCGTTCACCGACATCAAGGCCTCGTTGCCCGGACCTACCGACGCCCAGTGGGGCTTCACCCGTACTGCATTTCTTTTCGCCTACGGGCTCGCGGTTCCTCTTGCGGGAATCGCTGCGGACATGCTTCGGCGCAAGTGGGTTGTCGTGGTCGGCGCGCTGCTGTTCTCGCTTAGCGTGTTCGGCACCGGATACGTGGACGGCTTCGTGGGCATGCTAGTCATGTACGGACTTTTCAACGGCATTGGACAGTGCATGATCCCTGCGTCGGCAAGTTCCCTCATCGCGCAGTACCACACCGAGACGCGCTCCACTGCGCTTTCCATCTACCAGACTGGGCTCTACTTCGGGATCATCCTCGCGAGTGCGCTGGCCGGATGGTTCAGTTCGATTGCGGCAGACGGATGGCGCTGGGGGTTCTGGGGGTTTGGCGCGGTCGGCGTCGCATGGACGGTTGCACTCATGTTCCTCCTCAGGGATACGCCGCCGCTTGTCAAGAAGGGCGGGGACGAGCGTGCGAGTTTCAAGGACGCTGCGCTTGCGATGGTTTCCAAGCCGACGGCACTCCTCCTGACGTTCGCATTTGGCATGCTCGTGTTCGGTTCCAACTGTTTCAGGACCTTCCTTCCGCATTTCATGCGCCAGGCCCAGGCCGACGGAGGCTTTGCGCTATCGGCGTCTTCCGCGGCGCTCCATTCGGTCATCTGGTTTTACATTGGCTCGTTCATTGGGATCGCGTCCGGTGCGCGTCTTTCGGATCGTCTGGCGCATCGCTTTCCGGCGATCCGCATAAACATGCTGTGGATTGGGCTTGCGGTGTCTGCCCCCGCCATGGCAGCCATGGTCTATATGCCGAGTCTCTGGCTCTGCTGCCTTATGACGTTCATCTTCGGCATCGGCGGCGGGCTCTTCGACTGCTCGCTCTATTCGGGGCTCTTCGAGGTCGTGGCGCCTCGCTACCGCGCCGCCGCGATGGGCGTGTACCTCTGCGGGGCGTTCCTGATCGGTTGCCCCGCTACGGCGGTCCTTGGATACGTCGGCCAGCACTTCTCCTACCAGCACGGCATCGCCATGTTCGCGGGGACGTATGCTGTCGGCGCAGTCGCCGTCCTGCTTGCGCGGTTTTTGTTCTTCCGCCGCGATCGCGTCACGGATGTCGATTCTCGCGCTTGACGTGCATCTGAAGAAACTCCGATCGTTAGGGCTCCCGCTACCGCTCCGCAGCTTCGCGATATCTCAACGGCGATTCCGTGCGTTGAATTATCTTTTGGTGCTGCCTTCGGCAGGTCTTGAAGGAACAGCAACCACTCCGTTGCGGTAGTGAGGAGGTCTGGAGGATGCTTCCTCCAGCTTAAAGACGATCTGTATCATTCAGCGAGACACGAATGATGGACGCGAAGCAAATGAAATTCTGCGGAGCGGTAGCGAGAGCCCTGCTGATCGGAGTTAAATTTGGCGGCTTTCGCGAGGGCCTGATCGGTAGAAATTAAAAAATGGGTAAACTCCAGAATAGCCGGACAGGGGAAATTTTGATATAATCATGACATGAGAATAACTTTCTACGGGGCGGCGCAGACGACGACCGGCTCCATGCATCTCGTAGAGGCCAACGGCAAGCGTATACTGCTCGACTGCGGGCTGTACCAAGGCCACCGCAAGGAGGCGTTCGAGAAGAACAGGAACCTCCCGGTCGACCCCGCGAAGATCGACTACGTAATCCTTTCCCACGCGCACATCGACCATAGCGGAAACCTGCCGCAGCTCGTCAGGCAGGGCTTTCGTGGACGCGTCTTCGCAAGGCAGTCCACGACCGACCTATGCGACGTGATGCTGCGCGACTCTTGCTTTCTCCAAAAGCGCGACCTCGAATACATCAACAAGAAGCGTCGCAAGGAAGGCAAGAAGCCATTTGAGCCGCTTTACGAGGAAAGCGATGTCGACGCGTTGATGCAGCTCTTTGTGCCGACGCACATGCATGAGCCGCGCGAAATATGCCGCGGAATAACACTCGAGTTCTTCAACGCTGGCCACATCCTCGGTTCTGCGCTCGTCCAGCTCGACATCCGCTCAGACCACGGTCACAACCACCGTCTGCTATTCTCCGGCGACCTCGGCCAGCCGAACCAGCCGATACTCCGCCACTACGAGTATCCCGCGGGCGCGGACATCCTGATCGTCGAGTCGACATACGCCGACAAGTTCCACCCGTCTGCCGACGACGTCGAGCTGCGTCTTGAGAAGTATCTAAAGTACATCGACCGCCACAACGCGAAGCTGCTCGTCCCCGCGTTCTCCGTCGGACGCACGCAGCAGATCATCTACTACCTGAACAAGTTGCGCGAGAAGGGCAAGGTACCGCGCGAGGTCAAGGTCTACATCGACTCGCCTCTCTCGCAGAAGGCAACGCGCATCTACGCGAAGCACCGCGAGGTCTACAACGACGAGGCGAAGCGGATGCTTGCGGAGGGCAAGGACCCGCTCGAGTTCCCGGGCATGGTGTTCGTCGGAACGCCCGAGGAGTCGATGGCGCTCAACGACACGCCCGGCCCCATGATCATCATCGCGGCGTCTGGCATGTGCGAAGGCGGGCGGGTTCTCCACCACCTCAAGCACTGCGTGCAGGACGAGGACAACATTATCCTCATCTGCGGCTTCCAGGCGGAAAATACCCTCGGCCGTCGCATCGTCGAGAAGCGCGAGACGATCAAGGTCTTCGGCGAAGAGGTTCCGCTTAGAGCCCGCGTCGAGATAATCAACGCGCTTTCGGCGCACGCCGACCGCGCCGGACTCATCGACTGGATAAGCGAGGTGAAGGACAACGTACGCAGTGCGTTCGCGGTGCATGGCGAGCCCGAGAAGGTGGCGGCGATGGCCGACATCCTCAAGGAGCAGGGTGTCCGCAACGTCGTGGCGCCCATGCCGGGCCAAACCTACCAGTTTGAGTGACCGCGCTTCCTGACGGAAGAATTATGGTATAATTTACGTGAACGCAAACATGTCAAGGAGGAGAGACCCATGAAGAAGATTATTGTCTTTGCGATGGCGCTTGTCGCCGCTTCGACGCTTTTAGCCAAGGGGCATGTCCCCTACAGGCCGCCGCACGTCTCGGTCCACACGGGCCACCACCATCACCACGGCAGCGGCGGCGCAATAGCCGCAGGCATCGTCGGCGGCGCTCTCCTCGGCGGGCTTGTCGCAAGCGCGGTATCAACACCTCCGCCTCCGCCCGTCGTGACTCCTGCGCCCGTTGTCGTGACTCCCGCGCCGGTGGTCGTCACGCCCGCGCCCGTCGTGGTGTCGCAGCCCGTCGTAGTGCAGCAGCCCGTCTACCAGACGCAGAACGTCTGGGTCGAGGGCCGCTACGTTGACACGGTTCAGCCGAACGGCACTGTTCTCAGGACTTGGCAGCCCGGGCACTACGAGCAGCGCACGATACAGGTGCAGTGAAGCGACATCTTATCGGAATCGGCGGCGTCGGCATGAGTGCGCTCGCGACGGCGCTTGTCCGTCTCGGCGACGAAGTGACCGGCGCCGATCGCAATCTAGACACCCCGAACATAAGGTTTCTTGAGTCTCTTGGCGTTCGCTGCTTCCCAGACGATGGCAGCGGCATAGATGCGTCCACCGGCGAGGTGATCGTGTCGACTGCGATTGAAGACACGAATCCCGGGCTTGCGCGTGCCAAGGAATTTGGAATCCCTGTGACCCATCGTGCTAAGGCCCTCGCCCGCGCTCTCTCCGGCTACAAGCTCGTCGCCGTCGTAGGCACTTGCGGCAAGTCAACCGTCACCGCGATGCTCGGCCATGTCCTCTCCAAGTGCGGGCTCGACCCGATGTGCGTCAACGGCGCGAATGTTCCCGGCTGGCAGGGGGCAGTCAAGTTCGGGAAGGGAGAGTATGCCGTTGCAGAGGTTGACGAGAGCGACAAGTCTCTTGTCGCGTTCAGCCCCTACGCCGCAATCGTGACCAACGCCTCCGCCGACCACTACTCGAAGGAGGAAATGGACGAGGTCTTCGACGCCTTTGTGAAGGACTGCCCAGGTCCCGTCGTCGACGCTCGCGGCGAAACCTACCGCCCGCAGGACTTCAATAGCCAGAACGCCTCGCTCGCAGTCCGCATGGCTGTCGCGCTTGGTTGCGACCGTGCCGAGGCGGAGAAGGCGATGGAGAGTTTTGGCGGCGTCGAGCGCCGGCTGCAGAAGTATGGCGAATGTGTTTACGATGACTATGCGCACAATCCCGAGAAGCTGCGCGCGATGTGGCTGACGCTCGCCGAGCGCTATCCGAGCGGGCTTTGCGTCGTCTGGCGTCCACATGGCTACGCGCCACTTCGCAAGATGAAGGACGATCTCGCCGACATGTTTGCCGAGGTGATTCGCCCGCAGGACAAGCTGCTTTTGCTTCCCGTCTACGATGCGGGCGGCACGACCGACCGCTCGATAAACTCCGACGCGCTTGCGGCGAAGCTTGACCCCTCGCGCGTCGAGCTCGTCGGAGATCTTGATGCGGCGTTCGACTGGATTGCGGCTCACCGCGGCAAATACGCCGCGTTTGCGACGGCAGGCGCCCGCGACCCCGGCCTCCCTCTGCTCGCCAAGCGCCTTGCAGACCTCTCGTGAACCATTCGGTGTTTTTGGGCGTTTAACATGTCAAAAGGATAAACCATGTAGAACATGCAGAAATTCTACACGGTCTACATGTTCTACACGGTTTAAGAAAGTCTTGCGACAGGTTCGGTTCGCAAGAGCTACAACGAGGGAGAAAGTATGGATGCTCTTAACGCAAGCGGTGTGTGCCGCAAGTATGGCAAGCAGGAAGTTCTCAAGGACTTTTCCCTGGAGATGGCGCCTGGCAGCTTCGAGGCGCTGATGGGGCCAAGCGGTAGCGGCAAGTCCACATTCCTGCATCTTGCGGCGGGGCTTCTCTCCGCCGACGCGGGCGAAATACTCGTCGGCGGAAGCGACATCGTGAAGATGAGCGACGCGGCCGCGACGAAATTCCGCCGCCGCCACATCGGAGTCGTCTTCCAGTCGTTCAATCTCCTGAACGAGAAGACGGTGCGCGACAATATCGTTCTTCCGCTTCGCCTCGACGGTGCGAAGGTCGACGAAGAGCGGCTTAAGTCGCTCGTCTCGGCGCTCGGTATCGCAGACATCCTCTCGAAGAAACCTGAGGAGCTTTCTGGCGGAGAGCGCCAGCGCGTCGCAATCGCCCGCGCACTCATCGCGTCTCCCGACGTGGTGCTCGCAGACGAGCCGACCGGCAACCTTGACGCGAAGGCGTCAAAGGCGATATGTTCGCTTCTCCGCGATCTCAACGGCAAGGAGAAGAGCGCGATCCTCGTTGTCACGCATGACCCGCAGGTGGCTGCGACGGCGAGCAAAGTCCATTTCCTGAAGGATGGTCGAATTGCGGCGTCATACGCGACAGAAGGCGATGCGGAGATGGTGTCGAAGAGGTATTTGGAGACGTATAGGGGTTAGGGGTCAGGGGTCAGTAGTTAGTAGTTAGGAGTCAGATGAGAGCAAGACATATATGTGCTGTTCTCGGAATAGCCGCCGCTGCGGGCGCAGTCGTGTTCACGCAGTCGCTTGTGGCGACTAACGACGCCCAGGCGGTCGCAATTGCCGAGCGGCTTATCAAGGCCGTTCCTGTCGACGCCGATGCCCGCACAGTGCAGCTCCAGCTCGACTTCCGTCCAGATGGTCGCGTTTTGCAGGGCCCGCCGATGATGGCGTACGCCGCGACGCGTCCAGGGCTCGACGGCGCTCTCGTCACCAAGGCGCTTTTCGCCCAGCGTCGCGTGAAGAACCTCCCGGCAATAGGCGAAGAGCTTACTCTCGTTGGTCGCAAGGGCGCGTATCGCGTGAAGCTCGCTGGCTACCTCGACTGGGAGCGTCCAGCGCGCGGCTATCCCAACATGTTCCTTCCACCGTCTGCCGTTGCAGAGATAGACGAGGAATGGCAGGACTTCAAGCCGATCTCTGCCGAGGAATTGTCCCCGATGTTCCTTTCCGACGCAGGGCGCAACATGGACCGCGCAAAGCCGCTTCTCCTTTGGGCCGCCGCGCTTACGGCGCTCTGCCTGCTTGTAAACACTCTCTTTCTCACGATCGAATCCCGCCGCATGGAAATTGCAACGCTGCGGATTCTTGGCATGACGCGCGGCGGCGTCGCTAAAATGGTCGTCCGCGAAGCGCTCGCGCTTGTCGCCGCTGGGCTCGCGCTCGGCATCGTCGGCGCAATCGCCGCGCTCTTTGCGTATGTTGCGTGCGACGCAGAGACTTTCCCAGCGGGTGCCGCAATCGGCATGAAGGGCGTAATTGCCGTCATGGCAGTCGCGCCTGTCGTTGCAGTGTTTGGCGCTCTCTTTGCCCTAAAGCCGGCGTTCGCCGTCCGTCCGCTCGAGGCCGCGTCAGGTCGCGCGCCGCGCAAGAGGCGTCTTGGAATGATTATCGCGTTCGCGTGTGGTTTTGGTGCGTTTGTCGCAGTGGAGACTTGGGGCACATCGCTCACAAAGCCGTTCATACCTTCGCCCGAGTGGCCAGATGCGATAGTTTCGATACTCCCTGGCGGCGTCTCGAGCTTCGACATAGAGCATCTGCGCAACCTTAAGGGCGTTAAGCGCATAGGTGAGCTTCAACCGCTTCAGGTCAACATCTCGCCGCTTGAGGAGTTGAAGGGCTTCGGCGGTGGTGGTGGCCGGGGTGGACGCGGGCCGATGAAGCAGTACAGGAACGCGCTTCTTCTCGCAAGTGCGTGGCTTCCCGATTTCAAGTTTTCGCAGGGCGACCGCGAGTCGGCGGAGAAGGCGCTTGCAGAGGGTGACAACTGCGTCATAACCGAGATGATGGCGCGTGCGCGCAAGCTAAATGTCGGCGACGAACTTGTGCTTGACGCTGGGCGTGGGCTCATTATCCCTCTTAAGGTAGTCGGCGTAGTCGATCTCAACTGGCACATGGTGACGAGCCGCGCCCTCGTGCGTGGGATGAACAGGATGCCAGTCAATACCGATGGGCCCGTCTTCGTTTCTTTCGACACGCTTGCCGCCTGCGACGCAAGGCCGCAGGACTTCGTGAAGATGACGCATGTATGGCTCGACTACGAGCCGGAGTTCCTCGCTGCAAACGGTGTGTTCCCGTCTGGACGCATTGTGGAGCGCGAGATAGTCGAGGCGCTCGGTGGCGCCTGGAGCGAGGATTCCGAAGGCGAGATTCGCGGCAACACCGTGCGTCTCCATTCGCGCGACGAGATTGCCGACGGAACGCTCGCGCATGGGAGCGATCTCGTGGGTGCGATGGCGCGCGTGCCGTTTATCTTTGTCGCCGTTATCTCGCTTGGCTTCGTCGCGATGCTTGTCGCGTCGTTTGAGTCGCGTCGCCGCGAGTTCGCCGTTCTCCGCGCAGTCGGCGCGACGCGGTTCCAGCTTGCGAAGGTGCTTATAGGCGAGGCGCTTGGGGTCGCGGTCGTCGGTGTCGCGCTTGGGCTTGCGCTTGGCGCGCCGCTTGGCTGGCTTTGCACGACGGGTACTCGCGCGGCTATGGCGAACTGGGGTCTTCCCGCGACTTTTGTCGTGCCGATGCTAATCATCGCGAAGGGCGCGTTCTTCTCGATTGTCTTCGCCCTCGCCGTCGCCATTCCCGCCTCCCTCGCCATCGTCCGCCGCGCTACCTGCCGCTGAAACCCAGCGTATGCAGCTCGTTTGTAACTGGTCCTAGACATAAAAAATCGTAGTTTGGCGGGTTGACCGCTCGGGGGGCTATTTGCTATACTACAACAACTTTTCGGCGGCTCGGATGGGCCGTACCGTTAGGTGTGTTTTGATTTTTGACAAAAAAGGAGAGTTGAAATGGCGATGAACAGTCAGCTGCTGGCGGTTGTCCAGCATATCGAGAGCGAGCGTGGCGTCAGCCGTGAAATCGTCCTTCAGGCGATAGAGCAGGCAATCAGCCAGGCCGCACGCAAAAACCGTGACGTCACCAACGATCTTCGCGTAGTAATTGATCGTAAAGACCTCTCCTTGCATGTGTTTGACACATTAGTGGCTTCTGACGAGGATACGGGCCCTGGCTTCATTTCCATCGCGAGAGCCACCCGCGCCAACCACGGAAAGCCCGTCGCAGAGGGCGATACGATTGAAATTGAGATGCCTGCCTCTCGGCTTGGCCGCATCGCTGCGCAGACTTCGCGCCAGATGATCATGCAGAAGATTCGCGAAGCCGAGCGCACCAACACATTCTCCGAATACAAGGATCGCGTCGGCGACATCGTCTCCGGCACCGTCTCCGCAGTTTCCCACCGCGACATCTATGTCGTAGTCGGCAAGACCGAGATGATCCTCCCCGGCAAGGAGCGCATCCCGACCGAGGAATTCCAGGTGGGCGATCCCATCCGCGCGATCATCCTTCGCGTCGTTTCCTCCGATGACAAGAGCGCGAAGGGGCCGAGCGTCGTCCTTTCCCGCGCTAGCGGCAAGTTTGTCGAAGCGCTCTTCCGCCTCGAGGTCAGCGAAATCGCCGACGGCATCGTCGAGATCATGGGCGTGAGCCGCGACCCTGGCTACCGCGCCAAGCTCGCGGTCAGGACTTCCAACGAGAACGTCGACCCCGTCGGCGCGTGCGTCGGCCAGCGCGGTAGCCGCGTCAGGGCCATTGTCAACGAACTCAACGGCGAGAAGATCGACATTGTCCGCTGGAACGACGACATCCGCCAGTACGTCGCCCAGGCGCTTGCGCCGGCGAAGCTCGAGTCGATCGAGGTCGATCCTGTGCTTCCTAACACGGTCCACGTCGTCGCGGCGGCTGACCAGTATTCGCTTGCGATCGGCAAGAGGGGCCAGAATGTCCGGCTCACGACGAAGCTCACCGGCTGGCATGTGGAGATCCGCAAGTCGATGGCGACGGCCTCGTTCGAGGACCAGAAGGCCGCTGCCATCAAGGAGCTCGCCGAGACGTTCTCCGTCTCGACGGCGGTCGCCACCCAGATGGCCGACGCGGGCTTTCTTTCGGTTGACGGGATTGTCGGCGAGGACGAAGCGAGCTTCATCGCGGCGACCGGTCTCGACGAGGTTACGGCGAAGGGCATTTACGCGGCGGCGCAGGCCGTCGCCAAGCTCATGGCCGGCGAGGAGGCCGTTGACGCATGAGAATATACGAAATAGCAAGGGAAATCGGCGTGACGAGCGTCGAGGTTCTCAAGGCGGCCGAAGCCGCCGGGATGGAGGCCACGAGCGCCATTAGCTCCGTCGATGACGGAGAAGCGGCGGCGCTCAAGGCCGCCATCAGCAAGGACGCAGGCGCGAGCCGCGTCGCGAAGCGCTCCGAAAAGCGCAATCTCGCGGCTGAGCTCAACGCCAAGTTCTTCGCCGAGCAGCGGGCCAAGCTCGAGAAGCATCTCGCGATAGCCAAGGCCGCCGCAGAAGGGAAGCTCGTGCCCGCGGTTTCCGTGGAGCCGACCCCTGCCGCGGAGCCATCGAAGAGTGAGCCCCAGGCCGCTTCTGCGAAGGATGCGCCTGCCGCGCCGGCAAAGCCCGCCATCCGCATGGCGCCCGGCTACAAGCCGAAGACCGTCGCCCCCGTGAGCGCCGCAAAGACCGGCCTCACCGCCGCGTCCGGCTTTAGGCCTCTTCAGCACGCCTCACCCGCTCATTCGATTTCCATTTCCGTCGCTGCGCCTGCAAAGCCCAAGCCGCCGAAGTCGCCCAAGGTCGACGACTACGAGGACGAGCGCGGCCGTAAGGGCAAGAAGGGCCGCGACGCGCAGAAGGCGTTCGAGAAGCAACGCGGCGGGGTGCCGCGCGTCGCCCAGGTCGTTCCCCAGCAGGGCAGCCGCATCTCGGTCGACGAGGAGGCAAAGGAGATTTCGATTCGCGGCGCAGTGATCGTCAAGGATCTCGCCGCGAAACTCAACATCAAGCCGAACCGCCTTATCGCGGACTTGATGGGCCTCAAGATACTTGCGTCCATCAACCAGCGCGTCGAACCTGACGTTGCGACGAAGGTTGCGGAGAAATACGGTTTCAAGGTGACGATCGAGCATGCGCGCGACAAGGCCGCCGCGAAGCCCGTCCTCAAGGCGATCGACGCCGACGATCTCATTCCGGAGGATCCGCCCGAGACGCTGAAGCCCCGTGCTCCAGTCGTCACGTTCCTCGGTCACGTCGACCACGGCAAGACGACGCTCATGGACTGGATCCGCAAGGAGCATGTCGCAGCCGGCGAGGCGGGTGGCATAACCCAGCAGATCAGCGCCTACCAGGTCGAGATCGCCGGCAAGAAGATCACCTTCCTCGACACCCCCGGCCACGCCGCGTTCAGCGCGATGCGTGCGCGCGGCGCACAGCTCACCGACATTGCGGTGCTCATCATCGCGGCAGATGACGGCATCATGCCGCAGACCGAGGAGTGCATCAAGGTTGCGCGCCAGACTGGCGTCCAGATCATGGTCGCCATCACGAAGTGCGACAAGCCGACGGCCAACGTCGATCGCGTAAAGCAGCAGCTCCAGAAGCGCGGCCTTACTCCCGAAGACTGGGGCGGCGACATCATTTGCTGCCCTGTTTCCGGCGTGACTGGCGAGGGCGTTGACGCTCTTCTCGAGAACATCCTCGTCCAGGCCGAAGTGCTTGAGCTTCAGGCGAACCCGAACCGCCGCGCGAACGGCTACGTCATCGAGGCGGAGCTCCAGCAAGGGCTCGGCCCCTGCGCGACTCTCCTCGTCACCGGCGGCACGCTCAAGGTCGGCGACGCGATTCTCATCGGCGAGCACTTCGGCAAGGTTCGCGCTCTTATCGACGACCACGGTCGTCGCATCAAGGAAGCGCCGCCCGCGATGCCAGTCAAGTGCACCGGTCTTTCCGGCGTTCCCGAGGCGGGCGCGGAGTTCCGCGTAATGCTTGACGAGAAGCGCGCAAGGACTCTTGCCGAGCAGACCGCGCAGGAGCGCAAGGAGCAGGAGCTTTCGTCTTCCAAGGCGACGACGCTCGACGCCCTCATGCGCCGCATGGCGGCCGAGGGCAAGCGCGAGCTCAATGTCATCGTGAAGTCCGAGAACCAGGGCACGCTCGAGGCGGTTGTCGCAGCGCTTCAGGAAATCAAGTCCGAGAAGGTGGGGCTCAACGTCATCGGGACAGGTACTGGCAACGTGTCTCTTACGGACGTCAAAACCGCGGCGGCCGGCAAGGCAATTATCGTCGGCTTCGACATTTCCAACGACTCCGGCGTCCAGCAGCAGGCGCGCCACGACGGCGTCAGGATCAACTCCTTCCGCATCATCTACGAGCTCATCGACCACGTCAAGAACTCGATGCTCGACCTCCTGCCGCCAGAGTACAAGGAAGTCATCAAGGGCCATGCCGAGATCAAGGCGATCTACGACATCGGCAAGCTCGGCAAGATCGCCGGCTCCCAGATGCTCGACGGCTCGCTCATCGCAAAGGAGAAGTACCGCATCCTCCGCAACAAGCAGCAGATTTGGGACGGCAAGGTGCAGACGCTCCGCCACTTCAAGGACGAAGTCGCCCAGGTCACCGGCCAGCAGGAGTGCGGCGTGTGCTTCGCAGACTACGAGGAATTCCAGGTCGGCGACATTATCGAGTGCTACACGCTCGAGGAGCTGCCAAGGAGCTTGTAGTTTCGTGCGCGTAGTCTTCATGGGTTCGTCTTCGGCGTCTGCCGAATGCCTCCACGCGCTTTTGCGCGAAAAGGAGTTCGAAGTCGTCGGGGTCGTAACCCAGCCAGACCGCCCTACGGGCCGCGGCAAGGTCTTGTCGCCGTGCGCCCTCGCGAAATACGCCGCCGACATGGGGCTTCGCGACATCATAAAGCCAGAGCGCGTTAACGACCCAGAGCCAATGGAGAAGATTCGCGCGTGGAAGCCAGATGTCGTCGTAGTAGTTGCCTTCGGCCAGATTCTTAAAAAGCCGCTTCTTGACCTGCCTCTCTTTGGTTGCGTCAACTGCCATTTCTCGCTTCTCCCAAAATACCGCGGCGCGGCTCCTGTCGTTGCAGCCCTCGAGGCGGGCGAGAGGATGACGGGCGTCACCGTTATGAAGATGGGAGTTGGGCTTGACGACGGGCCGATCATGCTCCAGAGCTTCGAGCCGATCTACCCCGACACGACTGGCGGCCAGCTGATGGACGACCTCGCAATTGCCGGCGGCGTCACGCTTGCAAAGGCGCTTCGGCTTCTCGGTGCAAACGCGCTTCCCCCTGAGGTCAAGCAGGACGAGGGCTCCGCGACCTACGCGCGCAAGCTCAAGAAGACGGACGGGCTTATCGACTGGGACCAGCCGGTGATCGAGATCGAGCGTAGGATTCGCGCCTACAACCCCTGGCCTTGCTGCTATACATTTCTCCCCGAGAACATGCGCAAGCGCGGCACCACGGGACGCGTCGTCATTTTGCGCGCTCGCGTCGCCAAGCTCGAGCCGTCGTGGAAAAGCGCCGCTCCCGGCACTGTCGTAAAGATCGACAAGGCGGGCCCGATAGTGCGCTGCCACGACACCGCTCTCCAGCTTCTCGAAGTAAAGCCCGAGGGCTCGTCTTGCATGGACGGCGGCGCGTTTTGCCGCGGTCGCCAGCTCGTTCCCGGCGAGACGGTGTTTCTCAAGCAGTAGGGGAGAGGGGAAATCCCCGTGACTTTCAACTGAGGAGGGGTGGAAAGATGAAGAGGCCAGCAATCGTGATGGCATGTCTCTTGTTGTGCGCCGCGGTGCTTGACGCGTGCCTGGCGGATTCGCCGGAACCCGCGAAGCAGGCCGCTTCCGCGGAGGCGCGGCGGGAGAAGCTCAAGGTCCTGCGCGGCAAGGCCGACCAGTGCTCGACCTTGTCGTGCTGGTCGCCGTGGCTGCGGCGCAAGTGGACGACGGACAAGAATTCCGCAAAGCCCCTTTCAGAGGAGGAACTTGCCGCTATAAGCGGCGAGTACTGCGCCGTCCTGAAGGAGATGCTGGGCCTCGCGCCGGACGACGCGAAGATCGCCTTCGAGTACGGCGACGCGCTCATGTTCTCGGGGAAGTACGCAGAGGCGGAGAGGGTCTACCGCCGTGTGCACGAGACGTGTTTCGCGGGCAGTCGCAGGGATGCGTTCAAGATCGCGCAGAGCGAATACCGCATTGCCGAGGCGTTGTTCGCGCAGGGCTTCAGGTCCGGAGCAAAAGACCAGCTCAAGACGCTTGTCGACAGAAAGCTCGTCACAAGCAGGCGCGGCGTCGAGGACTGGAGCGCCTACGCGAAAGCGTCGTACGACTTCCTTTCTGGCGCGGTTCCGTGTGTGACGGAGCTCCCAAGGTGGACGGGCGCAAAGGCCTTCCCCGAGCCGCAGAGAGTCGAATACACCGACGACTTTGCGCCGCTTTCCGAGGTCTCGGTCCAGCTCGTAGGCGTCAAGCGTGACGATCCACGAGTGGACTTTCTTGTGCGCCGACTCGCGGCTCGCGGCATAAAGGCGGCCATTGGCGGGCGATGCCCCTATTCGGTCACGCTGACCATCGACGCGAAGGCGCCGGTCGAAAAGAGCGAAGGGTACACGCTTGAGATAGGCGAGAAGGAGGCGACCGTGCGCGCCCGCGACGGTCAGGGCGTTCTCTGGGGCGTAGTGTCCTTCATCCAGTGCCTTTCCGACACTGAAAGGGCCGTGCGCATCTGCAGGATGGACGACTGGCCCGACACGGCCCGCCGCGGCTATCTCGGCAGCTGCATCTGGCCGGGATGCCTGGAGTTCACGATCTTCTGCAAGATGAACTCCGTCGTGCTGCAGGACTATCCGGGCGACAGCGGCCGCGACACGCCGCTCAACGTGTTCCAGTGCACGGAGCTCGCAAGGCAGTTCGGCGCGTTCGGGCTGGAGCTCTACTTCGGCATTTCCAACTACACGATGGGGCTCGGCTGGGCATATTCATGGGCAGGGACCCTTTCGATGCACGTCGAGCGCTGCTGCCATTTCGCGCAGATGGGCGCGAACGTCTACTATCCGAACGACGACATGCGCTATCCAGTGCATGCCGACGACACGGCGAAGGGGCTCAACGCATCCGATGTCGACGCACCGCACGTCCTCGCGCTCTATAACGCCGTGAGGGAGAAGTACCCGAAGTTCAAGATGGTCTACTGCCCTCCGTTTTACTGGGGGCCGGACTCTTCCGCGGCCTATCCCGACGACCGCGAGAAGTACCTGAAGAGCCTGCGCATCCTGCCGCCGGAACTTGACCTCTACTGGACCGGCGGGCAGGTCAAGGGCTACAACAAGTGCAAGCGCCAGGTCGAGTGGTTCACGAACCTCACCGGCCACAGGCCTGTGATCTTCCAGAACGGCACAGGCGCGCACAACCTCCTTTCGTACCTCGTTGACGAGACGGACTGGAACGGGTGGCACTATCCCGGGTTCTTCGAGAACGACATCGCCGCCTTCCACAAGAATTCGCACACTCCTAACGAGTGTGTGCAGATCTCGACGCTCGGCGACTGCCTCTGGAACGTCAAGGGCTACGACAAGCGCCGCTCTGTCGAGCGAGGGGTTGCGTTCCTTCTCGGCGAGGACATGTTTTCCATCCTGAAGCCGGGCCTCGAGGGCCTTACGAGGTTCGACAGGTACAAGTACGGCGACATCAACGCCGACATCCTGTACGACGACCTCGACGAGCTCAGGAAGGCGTACGAGACGGCGAGCAACTGCTGGGCGAAGGCCGTCGCCTACAACCCCGAAGTGCAGGTCTACGGCGCGTATGGACGCGGTGTCGGATTCGCCGCGCGGGTCCTTGCGGCGGCGAAGAACCCTCCCGACTTCCTCGCGAAGTATGCGCAGTATCTTGCCGCGGCGCGGGCGGAGGCCGTGAAGGAGACGGCTTTCGACAAGGAGAAGGGCGACCTGATGTACCTGCCCACCGACATGAGCGGCCCGCAGATGGACTTCTACAAGCACCCCAACGTCGACGAATACCGCTTCGTCAAGTTCATACGTGGCGCCCAGACCGTCTTTTCCGCCTCCGAGATGAAATTCGAGTGCGATCCCTTCCCGCCGGCCGGCGACTACGAGCTTTACGTCGCGGGAATGGACGACGAGGTCGAGGGGCTGAACGACATCGAGCTTTCCGTGAACGGCAAGGTGTTCTATTCGGGGCCTTCCGGCTTTGTGCCGCGCAAGTACACCATGAAGAAGTTCCGCATTCCGTTTGACTGCATGGAGCGGCACAACAAGCTCAAGATCAGGAATCTCGGTGTGGGCGCGAATGCGAACGGGCCGCCCTACATCGCGATCGCGTACATCGTGCTCAAGAAGACGGGCGAGAATTCTTCGCGATAGAATGCGCAAGTTGCCCGCAACTCGGCTGGTTTGTGGTATAATTGGCTCCATGAAAAACAGAAGACCTTTCGATTTCAACCGCTTTTGCGGGATTGTGGCGGCGCTTTGCTGCGCGCTTGCGGCGTTGTCGGCGGCGGCCGAGATGGAGTACGCGACCCCCGAGTCGCAGGGAGTCGACTCGCAGGCGATCCTGAACTGGATCGACGCATGCGAAAAGACGTTCGACGGCGTGAAGGAAGGGCGCATCCACGGCTTTGTCATCGTCCGCCACGGCAAGACGATAGCCGAGGGCAGCTGGAAGCCCTTCGACACGCTGAACGAGCCCCACATGCTCTACTCCCATTCGAAGAGCTTCACTTCGTCCGCAGTCGGCTTTCTCGCGGACGACGGAAAGATCGACCTCGACGAGCGGATAGTCGACATATTTCCGGACGAGCTTCCGGCGAATCCGTCCGACAATCTCCGCCAGCTTCGCGTGCGCGACTTACTCACGATGAACGTCGGCAAGAAGGACCATCTTTTGAGGGACGGCGGCGACTGGGTCAGGGGGTTCCTCTCCAAGGACTTCGAGAAGAAGCCTGGCACCGGCTTTCGCTATGATTCCGACGCGACCTACATGCTCGCGGCGATCGTAGAGAAGCGAACGGGGCGCAAGCTCATGGACTTCCTCAAGGAGCGCATGTTCGACAAGATCGGCATCACGTCGGCCTGGTCCACTACCTCGCCCCAGGGGATTGCCTGCGGCGGCTGGGGCATGAACATGACGACGCGCGAAATTGCGCGCTTCGGCCAGCTCTATCTCCAGCATGGCAAGTGGGGCGGCGAATACATCCTCTCACCGAGCTGGGTCGCGCTTGCGACTACGCGTCACACATGGAGCGGATGGCGCAATGTCGGCGTAAAGGCGCTCGGCGAGGGTAGCGACTGGGAGCAGGGGTATGGCTTCCAGTTCTGGCGTTGCCACCACGGGGCGTATCGCGCCGACGGCGCGGCCGGGCAGATCACCGTCGTCATGCCCGAACTCGACATGGTCGTTTCGGCACACGCGGGGCTCAGCAACATACAGACGGAGCTCTCGCTCGTCTGGGATCATCTTCTTCCGGGGGTGAAGGACGCGCCGCTCGCCGCTAGGGGCGAGGTACTTGCATGCCTGCGTCGACGCATCGACGCGCTTGCGATCCCGCCGAAAGCGGGTGGCTCCGCCGGGCTTGACGGCTTCCTTGGCAAGACCTACGACTTCAAGTCGAACCATCGCGGAATCGAGTCCGCCCGCTTCGAGAGGGATGGCGGCAACCTTGTCTGCGTCCTCAAGGTTCCCGCGGGCGAGCAGAAGATACCTGTCGGCGTCGGCGAGTGGAAAAAGGGCGAGATGCGCTTCGACGTGCAGGACTACGAGTTCCTCGGCGCCTATATTGGCGTCCACAGGACTGCGGCTTCGGCCGGAGTCGGTGCTGACGGCACGCTCTCCGCGCGGATATACCTAATCGGCGACACCGGCCATATCGACCTCTCCGTGTCCCCAGACAAGGGCGCTTCGGGCGAATTTTGGGCGATGAACGGCTGCAAGTTGGAGCCGAAATGACGGTTGCCGAGATGCCGGCTTACCATAAACGAAATGAAGTTCGTTCCAGACGCAAAAAAACTAAATTTTCCCCCTTGCGCATAGCGAGGGGTTTTTGATATACTATCCACAATTCTCGCAAGAGAAGGGTCGCGATACGGGCGAGTATATCCCGTCGCGTCGTGACCGTTGAGTTCCAAGCTCGCGGTCGCGAAAAGCGGTCGCGAGCCTTGTTTTTGCGGGATTGCTGGGCCAAAACCCAGTCGCGAGCGAGGCGCCCAACGGGCCTCACGCGTCGACGCCGAGAGACTGCGAAAGCGGTAAGGCGCGCGCGGAAGTCGCGACCGTCTAGGCACAGAAACGAAGGGACGAAGGCGAGAAGAAAGGTTCGAGCCCGAGTCGAAACAGAAAAGAAGAAAAAGGAAAAGACAATGCAGCAGCAGAGAGTCCGCATCCGCCTCCAGGCATACGATCACCGTGTGCTTGACCAGGCCGTCGGTGGCATCATCGACACGGCCCGCGGCACGGGTGCGC
>Ga0310786_10001407_pt1 | contig 38688 bp, 33 predicted proteins | sample AusTroGonzalo_MG_FD_203881 | JGI IMG/M metagenome (GOLD analysis project Ga0310786, IMG submission 203881) | Bovine rumen microbial communities from tropical cattle in Woodstock, Queensland, Australia - Gonzalo_03 (v2) (version 2) | ecosystem: Host-associated > Mammals > Digestive system >... | reverse complement strand
ATTTCGTATTAGGTGTACCAACAAGCGAAACAGAATAACCGGTTGCTGTAACTGTCGTAGTTGTAGCGGCTATTGACTTATAACCGGAGCTGCCGACCAGATAAATAAAGGAGTCCGCTTCCAGGTTGATGCCAGTGGTATCGTCGTTGGTCTGAACGTTGCCATCCAGCCACTTGACATAGCCGCCGGATACATGGACCGTAAGAGCATTGACCCCTGTGCCAGCTCCCTGTGATGTTACAGCGAACGGCCCGCTATAGCCGTCTGTTGTGGTGCCGCCACCACCGCCTCCTCCATAGGTGTCCATGTCCAGGTTACCATACTGGATCTGCCGTACGTTGGTAATCGAAGAGACATTAGTTGTGATCAACGCTAACGGATAATACTTATTTGTGTCAGTGATTGTGCCCAGCGTTGTGGTGTATTCCCAAAGCCAGCGAGCCTGCGTAGTATTGTAATACACACGCAAGTACAACATGTAATCCGTTCCACCAGAAGTGCCAGCAGGTATCGCGACATGCGCGTTGTTGGAAGCAAAAAACAGCTGACTTCCGTCTTTGATCACGTAACCACCAGTAACATCAGCATCAAGGCCCGTATTAGCTCTGACTGTGAACGGAATCTTAAGTGATACAGTTCCGTCCGCTTTGTAACCTAAGCCACTGCCGACAAGGAGACCGCCCAGTGTTGTGCTGGTAGCTGTTTTTAAAGCGACTGCATATGTGCTGCCAGATGATGTGACGGTTACCCCGGTTCCTCCGGTTACAACTGTACCAGCACCACCTGCCAGCGAAATAGTGCCGTTCAGAATGTCGAGACCATCTCCTACGATCACGCCACCTATGGTTTCGCTTGTAGCCTCTTTAAGACTTATAGTGCCACCATAGACGCTCAGACCAGCGCTGCTGACATACACGCCGCCAATCGTGTCTTCCGTAGCCTCTTCCAAATAGATAGTTCCGCCATTAACCCCAATACCTGAACTGATGTAAACACCACCTATGGTATCACTGGTAGCTTCTTCAAGACTGATGGTACCTCCGTATACACTGATGCCAGAGCTGATGTAAACACCGCCTATGGTAGTCGAGGTCGCTTCCTCGAGACAGATAGTGCCACCGTATACACTGATACCTGAGCTGATGATAACACCGCCGATACTGTCAGTGGTTGCGGCGCTGAGACCAATTGTATAGCTGTCGGTTGCACTGTCAACAAAGACACCATCGCCTTTGCTTATAACCTTGCCGCCGGCGCCTTCCGCCAGCGAGATGGTGCCATTATAAACATCGAGCCCCTCACCGACAATAACACCGCCAATAGAATCAGATGTAGCATACTCCAGAACGACTTCACTTGTACCTGTAATCCTGGATACGCCGCTCTCAAAATGCAGCTCAACGTCCTCACCTTTGGACTGGAAGTTCTCCTGCACCCAGGAACTTGGTGCATAATTGGAAGCCGCGATCGTATCATCAAGTGAACTGACCTGTGCAGATGCATAGAGCATGGCCTCATTCTTAGCCGTGTCGATAGCAACTCTTGTAGCGGACTCAGAAGGAATAAGATCCTCGGAGGCAGTGCCGCCCTCTGCGATAGTCTGGGTCATGTTAACCGAGATCACAGGGCGGTCATTCCCGTCTGGTTCTATCACAATACCGCTGCCACTGATCAGATAATCCTGTTTGGTGTCGAGGCCAAATGCAACAGCACGTTCCGTAGGCACCAGGTCGTCGCTGGCGCTCGTATAGGGCGTTCTTACACGGGTAGTTAGATCAATGCGACTGGTGATGACGCCTGTGCCTGTTATAGTGCCGCCATAGATCGTATGTGTACCACCAGTGACAGACTCACTGGTAAGGCTGGTATATGCCAGGGAGCCGACTTCTGCTTTCAGCGCATAGATGTCCTGAAGACTTGGATCCTCAGGGTCGGCCCAGATAGTATTACCGTCGATCTGGATGATGCCGCCGCTTGTGCACTCAACCGCAGACAGCTCAGTAGCAGGATGCAGCAATATCGTATCGCTGCGTTGGTCATACAGGTTGACTCGCTTGCTCGTAGTAAAGTTTGCCATGATTGAAGCTCCTGTATGCCGTGTTAATTACTCATTTCTTCATATGTAATGTATGGTATCGCATTTATGGCATCCCGAACCGCTCGCTCGGTAGGAACTGTGCTGGCCTGTTCTGTTACATTTGTAAAGTCTGTTCGTATAGTCGCTCCCCGCACATATACGGCACCCAATGTGTTGTCACCAAGCGAACCGTCGATACTTGCAGACGCTGTCTGCACTGTAATAGCCGAACCACTCGATATTATCGGCGTCAGGATCCTGGCACCAACTGTGTACTGTGTGGACGAGCCTGTGCTGGATGATGTGACAATAATACCTGTATTCTCGGTAACTGTGACAGTGCCGCCGGCAATCATCGAAGCGACATATTCTTTTACAGCGGAAGCAACAGGAACTGCGCCACCCTTGCTGTCGATACCAATATCTGTACCGGCATCCAATATCTTAACAATACCACCGCTGTCGGTTGTTGCACTGCTGACAGCGATCGCATTACCATTGAAGTACAGAGGCTGGCTGATCTCGACTTGGATCTGTCCGCCAGCGGAAACACTGATACCGGTATTAGCTGTGGCTGTCTTAACACCGCCCAGCTGACCGATCCTGGCATAATCCAGCGTGACCACACCGTCTGTAAGAACTAAGCCGCTGCTCGTAGGAACACGCACAATACCGAGACTGTTGTTTGTAGCCGGCCTGACTGTCACCTTATTGTCGGTAACGCTCATTACGGAGGTATCATACAGCAGGTTAACACTGACAGTGGTTCCGCTGACAACATCGATAGCAGTACCACCGGAAACAGGCGTAAGGTCTGCAATAGAGTTGTCTACATAATCGGAAATGGCTGCAACTGTAGCGAACTTGCTGGAGTTGCTGGCTACATCGAACTCGGTGGCTGCAGTGACCTTTTGCACCGTAAGCTTGTTGCCGGATGCAATATCCAAGGTGCTGGAATCATATAGCACATTGATTGTGCCACCATCCAAATCGATCGCTGTACCTTCATGCATCGGCTCCAGATTCTGGATGGCGCCTTCAACATAATTAGAAATAGCAGCTACCGTAGCAAACTTTCCAGAGTTACCAGCAACAGCGAACTCAGCAGCGGCAGTGATCTTTGGTGCATACATGGCACCGCCAGCTGACACAGCCAGACCATCGCCCGGCTTGACAATACCAGGCATATCGGCGGTCGCACTCTTAACAGTCAACTTGTTCGCTGTATTCAGGTTGAGTGTATTGCTGTCATACAGAACATTGATGGTACCACTGACAATGTCGATCGCATCGCCTTCATGCATCGGCTCAATATCAGCAATAGAGATGTCAACATAAGCCATGACAGCGGACACTGTGCCGAGTTTGTTCGAGTTGCTAGACACTAGCATATCCGCATATGAGGACACAGTACGATCTGTAAAGGCGCCATCCACATAATTGCTGACAGCCTGCGGATTAACCGCAATAGGCTTGCCGTCCAGACTTGCAGATCCGTTCTCGATAAAGCTGGAATCGTTAGTAACAACAACGCCGCCCAGCGTGGTGGATGTAGCAGGCGTACCGACGATCGCACCATTGCTGTCAAACTTCAGCATTTCCCCGCCGATCTTGGCAGAGATGACATTCGAGTTCGTGATGCCGATACCGGAACCTGCTGTCAGCGTCTTCTGTCGGTCATTGACAGCGCTGGTGACATAAGAAACAATACCGGCTTGCGTAACAGCTTTACCTGCATTGCCTGTAGCTGTCGTATCAATGTTGTCGACGATCTGGACAACACCGGCAGTGGTGATTCCCGCATTGGGGACAGCGATCACACCGGAGGTATTGACTGTAATATGACCATTCGGGTCGATCTGGACAATACCAGGAGTGGTTGTGGTAGCGTAGCTGATGCCAGCGAGCCCGCTGTCGATCATATCCAGCGTCCACTTGGCAGTAGGCACCAGATAGGAGTCGCCGTGTGCGGAGCGTCTGGTCTCGTAGTCAGCCAGCGTTCCGACCGCAAATACGATACCGGCCTGCTGCGGACTTGCAACAGCTGCTGCAACACTGACTGTGCCGTTGCTTACAGACAGCGAGACGTTGTTTGTAGCAGTCGGACTAGCAGTATTGATGATAACCGTACCGGGAGTGCTGTTTGTAGCAAGAGCAGCCTGAGCCGAGATGGTGGTATTATTGTTAACCAGACCCACACCGTTCGTAACGGTTGTATCGATCGCATATGGATTCTCGGAGATCTTGATCGCCTGGGTGGTGGATCCTGTCTTGCAGCGGTAGATGGAGCCGTCGCCTATGCCCGCGTCGTTTGCAGCAATGTAGATCGTGCTGGGCTGGCCGCCGCCGATGACCCACTGGGATCCGCTCCACTGGTAGAAGGTATAGGTGGGGACGCCGCCGACTGAGCCGACCTGAATCATCAGCTGGTATGCTGAGGAGTCCGCATAGTCGGGGGCATTGATCACAGGGACATCGCGCACATCGTCCACATAGCTGGGCAGATAGTCCTGGGAGATCTTCGGGGTCTCGGTGGGACTGGCAGCAGGAACGATGAACTTCAGGTAATTGTCGATGATCTTGCCATCGACAGGATCGATAAACTGAAGGTACTGGTCGCCGACATAACCGCTGGAGTTGATGATACTCAGATATTGCGGTTGAATCTGCGTACCGGAGCCGCTGCCGGTGATATAGATTGTCGCATTATCGCCAGAAGTGCCTGCCATGATGGCGTTGATGCCTGTAACCGGGTACAGGATCGCTGCGCTGTCGCCCAAAGTAATCGGGTCTTTCAGCTTGACTTTCTTTATTTGATCATATGCCGCCATTACGCAAGCTCCTTATCTATATAAATATGTTTTCTTAAGCGTGTTGGTCAAGGATTTACAGCCAGCGACCATCGACATAGACATCACCATGCTGCACCTGCTTCACATTGCCGCCTGATGCCTTATACCAGACACTGACAGTCTCTCCGATAACTGAGAAACCTGTACATGTGCCACCCTCTACAAGATGGATTGTACCACCTGTAATTGTAGCAGCCGGGCCCTCTGCACTGGTTGTATTATAAGACACATCGGCACCCACACCAGCAAGGTCTTCTGCTGTTTCCGGTACAATGCCTTCCACGTCAGGATCCTGCTGCGGCGTGCCTGTATTGGTTGTATGGTCTATTACCATGGAGACACCAGTTATTTTTGCGAGTCGCACAATATATGGAGCACTCTCAGTGACTGTTACAGTCTGACCCGGGTCTTTCGGCTCCGGCTGCGACCAACCCGGGAACGTGTTCACATAGTAAGCATAACCCGTGCTGTAACTTGTATCTGTCGTTGTGTTATATACTACCTCTTGGTTCTGCTCTTCGTCAGTTACGATAACCGGTGTCGTGACTTCTGATTCTGTTGTCGTGGTAGTGGTTGTCGTAAGCGCTGCCACTCTGAGGAACACATCAGCCTCGCCACCCTCAAGCAACTGGGATGTGGGGAATGCACTTGTCCATGTATTCGCTATAATACCGGAATCCCAGAGGCCTGCAAAAGTAATATGACCGGCCATGGTTTTCCAGTGGTCGCCGTCCATGATATGATCAATGCCTGTCACCTCAACAGTAACGCCCGATTCAGATCCGGATACAGTGACTTTGAACGGCCCATCATATTCATATGGACCGCCACCGCCGGTGCCTCCCCCAATCGTGATCTCATAGATGCAGTCGCCTTGATCTATTTCATAAAGCTTCCAAGCGGTACTGCCAGAGATCGGACCATTCGCGGTAGTAACAGAACGCACGCTTCCGATGTACTCAAACTTCAGATGTTCAAACACACCTGTGGATGGAGGCAAGCTAATAGGCAGATTCGGCAGCGATGGATCTGTTGTTGTGATCGTAGCACCAAGAATATTGTTATACCGGAACACATCCAGATACGCATCAAAGATTGCGCCAGGAGGGGAAAAGGGTTCTACTTCTTTTGGGAGCAGTACACCATCAACAGTCAAAGTTCCACCTGTAATCATATAAGAAGGATAGTCGCTGAAATCAGGCGCACCGATAACTGTGGCAAATGAAGCTGTTGCGCTCGGTACAGCCACGATATTAAACTGCGAACACGGTCCAGCCTGGTTCTTAGCGTTCTCCAGGTTTACCATGCCAGTCTCGGACACATTCACATAGGTATTGCTGACCCTGGTGTCGATTGTGTGGCGCCAGCTCTGCAGGCCAGCCAGGCTGTAGATAATAGCATCCGTTGTAAGGTCCGGCGTAGGCGGCATATCGATCTGCACAGGGCCGAACTGCGTGTCAAGCATAGGTTCCAACGCACCAGGCTCCATAACGGCACTGTCCGTATATATCGGATAATCGGAATCGTCTCTCATATGATAAGTCGTGCCGCTTACAGAGACGTAGAACTTGTCCTTATAGCCGGGGCCGTTATTGTACATATCAATGAAGCCGGTGTTCTTCAGAAGGTCATTCACTGTCAGATCAGAGCCCGTGTTCAATACAGAATCGGTGCTGTCATCGAAAGGATCAAAATTGACACGGCAGGCAAGCTCAGGCACTTCAGGACTTATAGCTGTACCACCCATATCGAGTATCGGGCTCAGTGTCATCCTGAAGCCTTCAATATGTTGAGGAAGACGATTGAACTGGTCATAGACGATGCCGTCTACAGTGCTTCCAACCAGGGAAGTGGTGCCGAACACGATATCCAGCTTAGGCAGTCCATGGCATGTATATGTACCGTCGCTTATGGACCAGCCGCAGCCTGCTGTTTTAATTCTGCGCATCGCCGTCCTCCACTTTGATGTTCAGGCTCAGCGTGTCCCCCTTTGAAGTCGGCTTGTCAGCTCTCACCGGGAACGTGCCGTCTATTCTGATATCTCCAGACAAACCGTTGATGCTTCTGGCACCAGCGGCCTGCAACTCTGCTGCAAGCTGATACGGCGTATTGGGAGCAAACAGCCCATCACCAACACCAGGCGCCCCATAAAAAGAGATCTGCCCGTTTGTCAGGTTGACCTGCACATTATGGCCGTTCTCCACAGTCAAGTCTGAGAGGGCTTCGCCGTTCTTGTAGATAACAGGTGCAACCTGCTGCAGTACCAGAACGTCCGGATTCAACTCATACCGTTCAGAGTCCCCAAACACAGGGAGATCGGCCAGCAACGCCTGGTCGCACATGAGCCAGTTCTGTGTTGCCGGAACACCGGCTGTCCAATCAGCCAGCGGAAGACGCACATTAAACGAGTCGTCTGACACCTGCAGGCATTCTATTTCTGCTGTTGCATAAGCCTCGTTTGTCCCGTCTGCAGGGACAAAGCCTGTGAGCCAGACTCTGATGTAGTTTCCGTTCCGTCCATTTTTATACCCTAATAGAAGATCTGCAGCTGGCAGCTCCAAAACGATGCGGACATCCTTGATATGGCTGAAGTAGTCAGGCGGCTGCGGAAGAGGCAGGAACGGATAGGATATGTAAAGGTCTTTCAACGACTCAAGCATTCAGGACACCCCGCAATACGATCTTGTTATCTTCCAGCACAACCCGGAGGTTGGACTCCATGGCAGCCTTCAATATGATATTATGGCCGGCACAACTGTAAGTGGCGTCATTCACTACCAGGTAACAGATCCCGTTCCGTGTAGACCTGTCTTCCAATGTTGCTTTTGTATTAGTCAGGTTCACCGGGATATCGCCGTTGTCACCCATCCAAACACAGTGGTCTTCCGAGTTGCTCATATCCAGATGCAGGTCACCTGTATGGTATTCCATATCATTGTTCTGGGACTGGATGCCGATTGTCTTGGCAAAGCCGTCCAGCATGGCTATATGGCACTGAGGCAGGAACTCGAAAGCATCAGCATCCAGGAAGATTGTCTCCAGCGTATTTGCGGCTATGCTGCTCATCAGGTTGACTGCCTGCACAGTGCACGCTATGTGCCCCATAAGAGCACCATCCATATCCAGCAGCACACTGGATACATAAGCCACATTTGCATCTGTCAGTCTGAATGTCTGCCAATAACCGACAAGCGAGCCTCTGCGGTCACATATAACAACTTTGCCGTCTCGCTGCACACTGTGGAATCTGAACGGCATCAGGTTATTGGGCCCAACGTTTACTTTCAATGTCAGGAAGCTCCCAGCAGGGAACACAACATCCCCTATACGCATCGTGCTGTTATAGGTGAAAGGCGCGGGGGAGATGTCTGCACTGTCCTGTCTGTCTATGTTATTATGATTCAGCATTGTCCAGCTCCCCGTAACAATTCGGGAACATACGAGTTCCATTCACAGTAAGCAGAACGTCACCTGAAGCCAGGACACGCGCTCTCCATCTGATCTGCACCGGCTTAGGATCTTCCTCTGTCTGATCTGGGTAGTTATCAAGCTTCAACACAGGATATGGATTCTCTGCTGTAGCCTTAGGCATATAGCCGTTGATGCTTGTTATAAAGCTATAAGGAACAGCCGGTGTTTCCGTCAGCATGTTGCTGTCCGCAGACTCCAGAGTACCGAAGCTGAGAGTCCCGCCTGTAACTGATGCTGTGAGCAGCCCGCCTGTAACAATCTCCAGCGCGTGGGGTGTCTCAGCTTCTGTCTTATTAACTGTCATCTTAGCACATCTGCCAATGACATCGGCTGATATGTAAGTCACACAGCTTGGATCCAGATAGAACTTGCCTGTATAGACACCGATCGCATCCTCCGGGATAGTTCCCAGCTGCATATATGCTGTACTTCTAGCGTACTCACGATCGGCCAAGTGCAGACTGAGCACATAGGAATAGAAGACCTGCAGTGACTGTGTATAGTCTTCGTCATAATAAACAAGACGCCTTGGATCAACGGGCTCAGGCTCTGTATCTGTCTCGTAGCCTTCCCTGGATGCCGCGCTGTCCGTATAGGTGTACCAGCCAGTCGTATCGGCATACAGGATACCAAGAAACTCAGATACAGCTGTGTCAGACTCTCTGCAGACAGCAGCACGAATGGAATTCCTGGATATGGCTATGACAGAGATGTAGACTCTACGCAGATTGCCATCATCCTGGATACATACGCCAAGCCCGGTAATGCAGGACATAGGAAACGGCAGAGCTTCGCCGCCATAGAACGGATAGGGCCTGCGCTGGTTGTCGTTCAGATAGGTATTAAGCATTGGTCGGCTCCTCAGGCGGTTCCGGCTCTGTATCTATTGTGGATCCACCCAGTACGGCTGATGTGTAATACTGTCTGACACCGTTGCATACATATTTATATGTGCCAACATCTTCATTCACATTTCCGCGCTCATCTTTCACAACCCAGCGGATCTTAATAGTCCACATCAATTTGTATTTTACAGAAGCCGTAGGCGCTGTCTTGGCATCCAGGTACTCTTGTGCAGTTGGATTCGCCTTATATGTGGGCTTTGTCTCGGTTGCGAAGAACTGGAACGATATGGTGCTGCCAGTCGTCGTCTTCCAGAAGTCATCTGAGAACATCGTACCGCCGCGAATACTGATAGGCGTGCCGTCAGAATCCAGCATAGTCGTATAGACAAAAGGAAGGAACTTCACAGTGACGGCATAGGTTCCTGCAGCTACCACAGGCAGCTCCAAGCCCCCGGTCTCACCTATCGTCTGCACGCTTCTCTTATAAGCAGGCTCACCAACATCAGCTTCGTTGATCTTCATATTAGACCTAATACCAGCCTGGGTGGTAATAGCCGGGACACCGACTGGATATAGCCGTTTAGGCTCAGTGTGTGTATTGACAAAAGGAGTAAACTCCACTTCAGCCCTTGGGATCAGGACGCTGACAGGATACGCGTCTGTAGCCGCACCTCCGCTATTGCCAAACCAGGTAGAGTCAGCTAGCTCCACAGGAGGGCCACCTGCAGTCTCTACGGCTCCGTTATCATCGATAGCCTGACAGCCTATGATGCTTATAGAACAGGAAATGGTCTGTCCACCGTTCTGTTCATTATAACCACAGCTTGTAACTGAGCGCTTTGTCTGCACAGAGAACCCAGCAGTATCTTCAGGCGCTACCTGGATGACATCACTCTTATTGTTGCGGTTCACCAGGTAGTTCCACATGTGGACCATTGTCATGTACTGCTGTATCAGCCGCAGGCTCTTGGTAAAGCCTTCTTCCTTCCAGTAATCATTGAAGGCGTCACCAAGCACATACTCGCCGCATAATGCTTCTTTGGCAATACGCCTTGTCCACAGGAAGTTTACACTGGTGCGAGAGCCACCGTCCTCATACAGATTGACATCTCGCAGCAAGGTCAGCCACAGCTTCATCCTGATCACTTCCTGCTTCAGCCTGTAAAGCGATTCGCAGTCAGTGCACGCGGGGCACAGGTCAACCAGCTGTATGGTATGATCATCATCCGCCAGATCCCAGCTCACACACTCCGAGCCCGATAAGAAGAACTCCCCTTTGTCGTTTGGGGAGACTCCATTGATCGTCTGGACTACAGCGGGCATCCTGGCAGTTACAGCATCATACACAGGCTCGAACGACGCCCTGTTGTTAAGGGCTGTAACCCTGCCGTCTGTCCTGATGCAGATATCTCCTGCCAGCGTTGTCGTTGTTCCGCCTGTGACTACCGATATAAGCATGTCATCCTCTGGATGCGATAAGCGAAGAGAGCCTGGACTGCATGGAGTTCACCTTGGTTGCCAGGTCAGTGTAGTAATTGTTAAGAAGTTCCTTGGCTGTCTGGAGGTCCTGCAGCGCCGCCTGGATCTCCGCCGAGTCGGCACCACCGGCATCACAGCATGGCTTGGCACATGGATTGTTGATCGTCACACCGTTCTTAACCGACTGCACGATCGTACAGTCCAGCCCCTGCAGCGTAAGGTTTCCTGTGCTGTCAGGAGATGCCCCGTTGATTGTCTGTATGGCATTGCCAAGGCGTTCGCTGATTTGTCTGAGAACCTCCGCACTCAAGACAGCAGGATCCAGGGAGAAGGAAACCGTCTGGCCGTCTATGTCAATCATGATGCCGTCGCCTGCAGCGATGGTGATATCCTTGGTAAACGTGGTATCTGTTCCATAGCCGTCCAGGAAGCGCACAGAGCTGACTTTGGTGATCGGTGACTCGATATAGACGCACTGAGGGATAAGCCTGGAGTGCGCATAGGTGAAAGTAAGCTCACCGATGTTGGCCATGTCGACACAGGAGGCTATATAGGCTGTTCCTCTGATATCGCGCATGGCAGCATATGCCTCAGGAATCCCGTTCGTATAGGAGCTGGATGCCAGAGACGGTACGATTGAAGAGATACCGGCAAGCTGCACAGCATAAGGCTCGCTGTTGCCTTCGAACTGAATACCCAGAGGAATCATTCCACTAACAGCGCAGTCGAAACCAGAACCTGTTGCAGTATCAATCATATAACCGATTGTAATCTGCAGGGAGGCCGGCTGTCTTATGATCGAGGAAACGAAAAACTTGCTGGCATCCAGCCCCTCTACATAAGGAACAATCAGTTGGAGATCAACCAGGAACGAGGCCGGAAGATACTCGCCTGACTTTGATTGCGGAACAACCCCATCAGCGATGGGATAGTTCCGATGCATATTGCTGTTTATCCACTCAAGGGACTGTGTAAGAAGAACTTCACTCATTCGGTCTGACCTTTAACAGCGGGTTCGATGCTGACTTGGATCTTGCTGCCTGTAAGTGCAGTGCCAACTTTCTGCAGGAAGTTGACACCTGGCTGCTGCTGCGTTCCGTCACCGTGCCAGAAGGCATCAACATCGGTGACAGGTGTCAGTTCCGCGTGCGGTCCAACGTACAGTGACTGACCAGGCGTGGCCCCAGAGACAACCAGCGTCATCGTGCCGGTGATCATATACTGGAGGTCCTGTCCGGCTGTTGCACCTGTAATGGCAATGCCAACGCACTTGTTGGTATTGTCCTGGGCGCCGTTCTTGACATTGGTGCACTTGGCAAGCTTGCCGTTGCTGATCATAAGTGCGTCACCAGCTGTAATAGACTGGTTAGGCGCAACTGTCATCGTCTGGGTAATAGCGTTACTGTCCACAACTGGATCCGTGTATGCTGAGTTATCTGCGATAGCTGTAAGCTTAAAGCCGGTTCTGAGAAGCTTGATCTGGTTCTGCGGAGCCGACATGACCGACACAGTAGCAACCAGCATACCACTTCCGGAAGCAGTACATCCGGCAACTTCCGTATCATCGTACATCAGAGTATTGGAAGCAGCTCCACCGGCAATGATCAATGCGCTGGTTGCTCCACTGATAACGATCTCGCTGGGAGCAGCTTTCGTGGGATCAGGGATGAAGGTTGCCTCCACATGCAGCTGCGCAGTATCTGTGCCGGCCTTAATAGCCCAGACAGACACCTGGCAGTCGGAAGTGAGGCCACTGACAGGCAGGTACATAACGAACTGCGAGATGCGGTCAGCAGGGAAGGTTATGTACTGCAGGTTGGTGCCGTCTGTGATCAGCGTGGTGCCGTTATGGTTAATGCTATACGCATCCATAAGACCGCCGATAGTGTTGGCAGCAGATACATAGGCACTACCGTCCATGGCGCGGCTGACAACAATTCCGGGACCTGCCAGGACCTCGGTGACAACCGGTGTGTACTGGAGTTCTTTTCCATCTATGGCATACACAGCAAGTGCACTCTTGGTTGTGGCGCCCTGTGTGAAATCATTCGCTGTCAGCGTAACCTGTCCATTTTCGTTCTTGACAGTGAGTGCATCATTGGTGCTGGTGATCGTACGAACCACAGAGCTGCCATAAGCGAACGGATAATGGTTGAATATCGTAACAAGCCCGCTCGGAGCATCTGCATCCATGTAATACAGCTTATTGTCGTAGATCACAAAGCTGCTGGCAGTCGAGCCAGGAACCTGGAGGATGCCGTCGTAGAACACAGCGGTAGTCTCACCGATAGCGCCAAGACTTGGATCAAAATCGTTATACACGAAGTTAGCCTGACGACCATCAACAGTAACACTGGTTGGGTTCCATGTACCCGTCAGGTTCTGAGAACTGTGGAAGTGGTTGTCATGCGCCATGTAGAACAGTGTCATGCTGAACTTGCCGTTCCCGTAGTAGGACAGGACAGGCTGGCGAAGATGGCCGTATGTCTCTGTAACAGCATGGCCCGCAACTGTAGGAGACAGATAGTACGTACCAGGGGACGCGTTGCTTCCAAGGCATGCCGTAGTAACCGAGTCGTCTTCCCAGTAGCCACCACACAACATAGTGCCGGTCAGAGGGCTGCCGCCGTTAGTAGCAAGGATAATGCCTTCTACCCGTGCGTTCGGTGCCTCGATCGTCATGCCGCTGGCTGTTGTCTCGGCAAGCGTCAGCGCCTGTGCATTGCAGAACAGGCTCTTGGTTGTATTGAAGTAAACCAGCGACCCTACAAAGACATCGTTGTCCAGCGGGACGTCGTGCCTGACAATGGCGCTTCTGGTGTTAAGGCTGTAGATGCGGCTGGACAGGTCATCAAGGGCGTCTTCAACTTGCCCGAAACGTGTGTCAATCAGCCCAGCTGCCGTAATGTTGCCTGTAACGGTAGCACCGTCCAGCGGCGTGATCACGTATTGTGGAAATTCTGACATGTTCAGTCTCCGATGCTGATGCCAACTTGAACGACCATGTAGGCACCAGGAACAATCTTTATGTTATTTTTAAGTACAGCAGAATAAACAAACAGGTCCTTGGTTCGGTCGACGCCGTCCATATGGACCAGGGTAGCAGTGGTCAGCACGGTGTTCTCTGTGACAGGCGCACCGATCAAATCCTCCGTGGTAAGCATGCCGGAAAAAACAATCTTGCCGTCATCACCGATCTGGGAAGACGTGACAGCGATGCGTGCATAGCCGCAGCCGTCTTTCTTATTCATATTGGAGAAGTAAGCAGCATCAGCTTCTGGAGCGTTGCCTGCTTTCTGCGTGCCATAGGTGACATACATGCCATTAATCGGGATATGGACGCCACACAGGTTGCTGGCAATAACCCGCTTTCCATCTTTAAGCAACTTCATAATATCACCTCTGCTCCCGCTCCAATATCTCTGACTTTGAAGGTCTCTTCTACCGCTATGGCCATCATACCGGCGTCTGCGGAGAAACATGACAACTCTATCGTAGCAGCTTTTGTCTTGGTCGTCTCTTCCAGATCAAAGTTCCTCCACACATAGACCTTACCAGTCGATGCATCTTCGTAGACCTCGGAGCTGCTAGGTTTCACGCCATCGGAGGGCCAGAAGATAGCATCAGTTTCCATATCGCGTTCAGCTGTGTAGATGAGCTTGGTGGTTGTATTGTAGTACTGCTGACCAGCATACGTGGCGGTTGGAGCTGTTCCTACTTTGGACAGCTTGTGATAATAAAACTCTGCGTCATCTTCCGCTGTTTCAGCTGCTACGTACACATTGACCATACCTGCTGCACAGCAGGACTTCCTGATTGTATTAAGGGCTGCAGCCAAACGATCCAGCTGTTCAGAAGACAAACGAACAATCACAGATCGCCCCCTACGCAGCGTCTGTGTAACAAACAAGAAGGGGTTGACTTCCGCAGGCACCTGTATATAGGGACAAAGCTCATTGGAGCTGTTTTCGGCACAGCGCTCTTTGTATTCTTCAACGGCAAGATCGTCATCAGTCGCACCAACCAGAGGCAGCACCATAAGACCATCTACGTCGTAGGGCTCCATCTCATCCTGATTCAGAGCGACTAAGGGTCCTGCATCTGTTTGTATGCGTATGCCTGGGACATCGGCTGCCGAAGGTGTGTCACTACCCTGATAGACTTTCAACGAACCAAAGAGAACATCGCCTTTATGCACCTCAGCAGCGCCTGTAAAATTGCATTCGGAGGTAGAGGAGTACAGCTTGCCATTAACCGAGATGCAGTACCTTCCCTGTTCGGTCCATTGTGTATAGGGTTGATCGTTTGAATCTCGGTATGTGTCAATAGTACCATCCTCTTCACAGATAACCGAGTCCGTGACCTTGCCAAGCAGCTGCTTCATGTTGTAATAGGTCACACCATTCTGATGGATATCCCATACGATATCGCTGCAGTCGTTCAACCAGCTGGACTCGAAACCAGTAACAGGATCACAGACCTTGGTTGTCTTCCTGGCATAGCCGAACAATTTGTAGTATTCCTTAGGAAGCCCGTCTGCATCCAGCATCTTGACAATAGGCCTCGTATCCTCTTCGCCCTCCTCCGGTTCGGGCCAAAGGACTTCCGGATCCACATGGAACAGGAACTTTCCATCCTGCACCTCGTAGTCCAGACCAGCTACCAGCATCATCTTATAGCCATACACATGGTCCAGCATATAGGCAGGATCAGGAATAGGATACAAGCTGTCAGTCAGCCAGCCGGTCGTACCATCACTGGTGTTATTTGCAAAGTCAGCAGCTGTTCCGTCATCGAAGATATGCTCCAGTGGATACCATTCTCTGGTGGTGTTCTTTTCCAGGTAGACCAGGAAGGGCTGCTGATCCTGCTCAACGGACAGATCCTTTGCGATCAGCCCATTACGCCAGTTAAGGTACTGGTTCTCAACGAGTTTCGAATACAGCGAGTGCAGGTATTCTATACCAAGTAGAAACTCGCCGTCTTCAAATACGTCGTGCCAGAACCGCCCCAGCAGCCTCTTGAACGTGGTCATCCAATTCATATAACATTCAGCCTCACATTGTCAACGCATGCGCTGAAGAAGCACACCTGGTAGCCCCAGTAGTTGGTATTGGGCGAGTTCCTGATATCGAAGATGCCGGTGTTGCTGTACAGTGTATCAATGTGCCCGTCGGTTGTATAAACATCGCCTGTGATCACACAGGGCAACCTGAGATCGACATCAGGGAAAGACACCAGTACGGATGCTCTGATGTCTGAGAAGTTGATCACGCCTGTACCGACGGTCATGGAATTCACATAGTCAACGATCGCCTGCTTGATCCCGGTGATCTCGTCGTCTTCAAGCTCCCTGTCACAGTGGACAGCGCAGTTGATCTTAAGCGCAACAGGAACGGCAGCCTTGACTTTGATATCCTGGCCGATGAAGTGTTCAGTGTCCTGGTCCATGTACTGCTGCAGCTGATGCACGCCAGGCATGTATGTCAGATAGATGTCAGCTGTGGTAGTGCCTTCCGGTATGTTTGTAGTCGGGAAGTTGATAACAGCGTTCTGCTGGTCCGAGAGCCTGGCGCCAGCCGCATTGGTGGTGTTATCATCCGTGCCATATGTAACAGTGTAGTACGCAGGCTTCACGCCACCTGCAATAACCGAATCCACCAGTATGAAGCCGGGGCACAGCGTGCTGGGGATCGTAGCTGTGTACATAGTGGTTGAGCCGCTCATCAGTGCAATAGGCACGTTGACAGCTTCCGTAACAGCCTGGTTGCTGGTCTTGACATGGCAGTCAACATAACCGCCTGGATTGATGTTCACACTGTTGAAGCGAGCCCTGAAGAGAGGCTTGTCTTCACCTGCTATAACAGAGAGTCCGAACACATTGACAGGCGCCTTGTCCAGCTTCTTCTTGAGGCCGTAGTAGGTGCCGATGCCTGCAGCTGCCGTATTGTATTCAGCACGCTTCATAAGCTCGGCATCTGTCTCGGTTCCTGTGCCTCCTGTAATAGGGGAAGTAAGATCTGCTGCAACAAAGGTCGCACAGCTGAAGTTCAGGTTAACCGTGGAAACTACAGGCAGCTCAAGCGGACCTGGATTGACAGCCACCACGGGGATGTTTGCTAGATAGTTGCTACCAGAAGGAATGGCTCTGATATAGACCAGTGTGTCGCTGTCAGTGCCGGGGGAGTCTGTAACGATATAGCGGACGGTGGTACACACCTGGTTGCCGGCAACAGTGAAACGTGCTCCTGCAGCAATAGTAAGCGTATTAGAACTCAGAGTCAGAGTTATGATTCCCTTGGATGGCGTAGCCTCTCTGCGCTCCACGAAGTAGTTGGATGCAACAAGGTCAGCCACAGGGTTCTCTGTGCGTTGCGACGTCTTAAGATAAGCTATGCTGTACTGCCTGATGGAGTTGTCAACGTTGCCGCTGGCCCACGACAGCAGATATGCGATGGGTCGTATGATCAGTTCCCTGATGACAGAACCTGTCCTGGTAAGCAGATCGTTTGCTGTTTGCTGAACAGCGTCGATAGCAACCTGCTCAGCTGCATTAAAGGAAGTCTTTGTAGGTTCTATGTAATCAGCCATTGTTCAACTGTCCTTGTATGGTTGTTCCATCAGTCAGCACAAGCGTGCAGGTAATAATACCGTTTGTGCAGCTGCCTGTAAACGATTCGATATGCTGCCTGTCCTCCTGATCCAGCATGCTGACAGCCGTAGAACAGCCCAGTGCCAGATAAGTGGCCATAAGAGAATCAGCAGGTATATTGGCTCCATCCAGAAAGCGCAGCAGGGTTTGGCCGCCGTCACTGTCGCGGAAACCTATCTGCGGATCAGAGAGCAACATGACATAAAGGCGCTGCAACAGCATAAGGCCGGTATCTTCCGACTGGTCTGTGATATTAAAATTAACCGGACCAGACTTATCCGGGATCATAACAAGATCCTTAGGCATAGCGGTCCTCCTTGATGTCCTGTTCCAGCTTCAGTTTGCGCTGATACAGCGTCTTGTAGCTGCCCAGCAACAACTGCTTATGGGTGGCAAGCGCTATATTGAGATCACGGCATGCCCTGGAAGCTTCATGGATAAGACGAGCACCTGCAGCTAGATCATAAGTGGTCTCTTTTGCCAGCACGTTGGCCATCTCGGTGAGCGCCACATCATCGGCTGCCTTACGATCAAGGTCAGCAGCTGTAAGCTCAGTATCCACATCATTCTGGATGCCGGCAACAGAAAGTAAGGCGTTTATTCCAGCTAATTCCTGTTGCGTTGCTTTCTTGAGGAAATCGAAGGAGCCCATTACACAAGCCCCCTGACTTCAGACATCATATTCAGTATCTTGGTCCTGCGCTGGGACACAGCTGCTGGAGTGATGTGCAGCCGCTTTGCAATCTCCAGATTAGAAAGCTTCGGCTTGCCATACTTACCGGCAGACCATTCCATGATCTTCTGGTCAATAGGACCAACGGAGCGGTACACATATTCGAAGTAATCGTCGTCGGTCACATCAGAGTCGACAAATGTGGAGTTATGCGTCTCAGGGTTGACCTGGGATGTCTCTGACATGACAGCGTTTCCTGACAAGATCTTCTGGATCTTCTTAAGGCTGAAACCGGTAAGATCTGCCAGTTCAAGATCGGAGGGCTCGCGGTCGTATGTATCAAGGAACTCGTTGGCTGCATTCTGCACCATGCGGTGTTCCATGGAGGCGCGCTCTGAAATAGGAATGATGTTCTGTCGTCTGTTGGCAAAGCGGTTCAGGCGCTTCAGATTATGAAACACGTGTGTAGCCGGGTCTGTGCCGCGCTCCGGATCGTACGATTGCAGCGCCTTCAGGGTAAGCGACGCAGCTTTTACCGCGAGATCCTTGGCGTGTCCTGGGGCAAAGCTGGTCATGGCCGCACTGATCGTGGGCTTGAACTTCTTAAGAAGGAAGGAGGTAAGCTCGTCGTTTGGTTTCCTCTTCCACTCTGCCACAAGGTCCTTTACAGGCATCTTGCTATAATCATAGCCAACTTGCTCAGGCGTAACAGGTTCCAGCTCTTCAAGCTGTTTCTTCTGTTCTTCCGTGGCCTTAGGCAGATTCTGCGTAATTGTATCGAACAGTGATTCCATTAGGGTGCCTTGTTGTTTTCTTAAATGGGTGCGTACAGAGGGCAGATCACACTGGGTTCGTTTACATTCCTGGGTCGTACACGGGAAAGTGTCATAGAATATTGACACGATCCCGACTGGCCAGCCGAATAGCTGAAACTGACATTGGTGATCATTCCTCTGACAGCCAGAGGAGAATCATCCAGCCTGTCAGGATCGTTCTGCCAGCCGTCAGGAACCAGATCGATTACTTCACCTATCATATCTTCCAGAACCACACCGTACTTGCCTGAACCCATACCGAATCTGAGATGCGGAAGTAGCTCCACAGAAGTAGTCGATGACTGTCTGTATACAGATGTATATATAGCTTTGGCGACATCATCAGCTATGCTGCGTCCAAGCAAGTAGTTTCTGTTCGGTATCCGGCTGCGTCTTACGTTGTGTTCCAAGCTCTCGTTTTGGATAAAAGCCGAATCCAGCCACTGCGGCGCCTGGTAGATCTTCCACTTGAAGTGAGTGCTGTCTGACTCCAGCTGCCTGAGCACATTGCGCAGATCAGATGCAGACGACACAGAATGCCTCTCGGCAAGCCAGCGCTGCATAACAGGGTTAGTCGAATAAGCACCTGTGATGCCAGATGGAATGCCTGCGGGTGTGGAGCCGCCACCGAACTCTATGGCATCGGAGTAGTTTACAACAAAGACATCAGGATCCTTAAGGTGCTCCAGCGGATGATAACTTGAATTCATGGAGGACAGCACAGACAGAGGCAGACTCTTCACGTTTCTGTTGTCCCAGGCCTTGGATGGCCTGATCTCCATCTTGAAGTCTGTGAAACGCGGAACCAGTGTCAGCATAAACTCCTTGGAGGTTATGGCACCTATTATGGTATCCATTATGGAACCGTTACGAAGGCCGTCTATCAAGAAGGAGGCAAGCTCTATATTGAAGTTGTTGCTTGTTTCTGTGTTTACAGCATCCACAACAGACTTGTTCAGTGTGTAGTCTGATCTGATGTAATCGCCGATCTTCAGCACAGTGCCCAGCTGGGATGTGTTAAGCTCCACTTCCGGAGACGTTCTTGCTGTTAACATGACATATGCATCAGCCAGACAGGATATGCGCGTTGCTATGTCTTTGTCTTCTATGCTGGTGCTCAACATAGTGACCAGGGAGCGGCTGTCAAGTGCCCCGCTGTATTCGAAGCCTGTCGTGCCCTTCTGCGGATCCATGGTGACAGCTTCCGCGTTACCTGTAAGTATGCCTGCTATAATATTGGAGCCACAGGTATCTTGATAGTCTGATAATGGTCTGGCATACAGCTTGCAGGCCTCGTTCATCAGCTCCAGCCGGACGGCCCTGACAGTGGAAGCACCTGCTTTATATACAAGAGAGGCGGCGACTATCACACCTTTGAACATGGTATAATGCCTGCCATTCAGATCCTCGTAGACAGTACATGGTATGAAGCTGGTGGAATCAGAGAGCTCTGCCTCCCTGAGATATTCCAGGATATCTTCAGCGGAGTTCTCCTTGCGCTTATCACCTTTCAATGGGCGCCCGCTGCCGATTACAGCAGAAGCCGTTGGCACAGCATTCAGCGCCAATATCATGTTGAATGCAGAGCAGACATACGACCTGTCTGGTGTCTCCAGTACAATAACGCCTACCTGTGTGGTATTCAGCTCCGGGTTCTGCATTGTCAGGCAACCTCTCTCAGGATCTGCAGGCAGCCGGCAGCCATAATGCTGAGCCAGGACGAGAAGTCTGTTTCGCTGGCTATATCATCATCCAGATAGTTGCGCAGCTGGCGGTACTCATTGGCAGGTTTGATCAACTTGTACATGCAGTACCTGGTATCGTTATGGTCAGCATCAGCAGGGCGGCCTGGATCGAAATAAGTGTTGTTGCTGTCAAGCTGCTTGATCTGCTCGCCGAACTGCGTGTACAGCACCATATAGCAAACCTGAGCTGTGAACATAGGCAGCTCCTTGGCAATGCCCTGTGTCAGGATATCGCGTATCTTGTTGCTTCTGGTGGTATGCATGACAGGGCTGTCCTTCTTGACATACCACTCATATGCGGTGTCGGCTGTTTCGCCATTCATAAGGAAGCTGTAGAGGGTGTTCATTTCTTGACTCCCACCAGAGACAGTGTATAGTTATAGCTGATGTTGCCAGCCTGTTCCGGGCCGGATGCGGAGTTAGTAACACGGAGGCCAACTATGACGCATCTGAAGACAGAGGTTTTTGATCTGGACACAGGGGCAACAGCCACATCGAAGCGGGCTGACAGATTGGAGCTGATCTTGTTCTTGTCATAGAAGTTCATGATCTGCTCGTGGTCTGATGCAGAGTTGGGATCGAGCTGGCAGCCGTTAAGATTGAAGAAGCTGAGGCCGGAGATCTCGATCTGTGTGGGCGTGTCACCGAAGGTAGTTACCAGGAAGTCGTAATCCAGCGATTTGGTGACACTGAAGTCTGTAAGCTGCCTAATGTCGACACCCTTGACTGGCGCCTTCGCCAGGAGATAGCTCTTGCCGCCGACCTTAGACAGCGTGATGAAGGCTGTATTCTTTGTACTGACGATAGTCTCGCTGACACCGCCAAGTGGATTAAAAAGTCTCATTCTTTATTTACCTCCACCTTCTTGGGGCTCCTTGATCAGTTTATCGTTCAATTTCGTAAGCTGATCAACCAGATCCTTGATAGCATTACCAAGACCATCCAGAATATTAAACTTATCAGTAAGCAGCGATTCCATGCTTTGTGCCTGAATGCCAGCAGCCTCTTTCATCTGCAGCGCCTGGTCAGTTGTAGCCAGTGTAGCGCCTCCAGCTCCCTTAGTCAGAGCTGTCGTCCAGTCTGCCGAGGACATCATACGGGATGCAGCTGTAGCAGAGTCGATATTAGCAAGGATCTGTTCCTTTGTCTTGCTGTCGAGCTCTTTGTTGTTCATAACGACATCCTTCAGCTCGTCGCCTATAAGGAAGTCTGACATCTCAGCTCTTATTGAACCGGCATCTCCAAGGCCGATAATATCGAACATCTTGCCACGTAGATCCGCACTGTTCTTATGCCGCTGCCAGTATCTGTCAAGCCTGTCTTGGTCTCCGTACTGATAGATAAGCATGTTCTTGGCAGCCAGTCGCCGTTCTTTACTACCTGGTTTAGCCTTCTTGTACTTATCAAGCCATTCCAGATACTTTTCACTCGTTATACCATCAGAGAACCGGAACCGAACAGCATTCTCAGCCAGCCCAATAGTTTCAGAATTGCTTAAGTCATAACTGGAAGCAGCGATACTTGCAGCGTCCACAACCGCCTTCATATCGGCCATGGCCTCTGGATTAGAAACCTGCAGCAATTCTCTGTTGGACCGCTTAAGGTCATCCCAGGATGCACCGCCTATGAACTTTGTAACCGCTTCGGTTAACGAGCCCGGCGCCAGGAAGTTAATCTGCTCGGCAGCTTCTCTGGCTCTTGCCACACGTTGTGTCCGTCTGGCGGCTTCCTGGTTAGTGTACAATGTGCGCAGATTCGTCATGTCACTCTGGTACATGTCCAGGGACAGCAGGCTATTAGCCACAGCTCTGCCACCAGCCGAGAGATTAGAACCTGCAACAGCTTCAAAATCCATATTGGCAGATCGATCGAAGAAGCCAAGCGCCTCATTAATGGCGCTTAATCCATAGCCTTGTGACCTAAGCCTGTCACGCAACCTGGTTCTGGATACACGAGCTCCCATCTCAAGCGATGCCAGTGTATTGATGTTGTTCTCATACGCTTGAGGCAGCATACCAGAGGCACCTGCCAGGCGTTGAAGGTCAGCAGCGTTTTTGGCACCTGCCATAGCATAGAGTGTACCTTCTATGGATCCGTTGTAACTGTTATTATAACGGTTCATGAACTGCTCGAAAGTCAGGTTGCGGTTACTCTGCAGCATGACTGCATAAGCCTGGGCAAACATCTCACCGCCTCTTGATATGGAGGCCCTTCTGATATGGTCGCCTGCCATATTCTCCCATCTTGCCTGGGACATATAGCGCGGGGCGGCACCTGCTGGTACTGTTGCATTCAGGATATTTGTGGCAACGCTGGTTGAGGCGAGGTCGTTCAGGAATGGAACACTTGTCTGTAACAGCGCACCTCTCCATGCAGTGCTCATATCAGCTACTTGCTGCAACGTGTAGTTTCCCGCTGTTGCGCCATCCAGTACCTGCCGCACCATACGGCTCACAGAGTTGGCTCCCATGTTGGTAAAGCTTCTGCCGGACAGCTCTTCTACAGCTTTGATCATAGCAGGAACATCTTTGCCGAACACATCTTTCAACGGAGACAGTGCTTTCGTGTATTCCTGTACAGTTGTGCGAAGCTTTCTGGTCGCTTCTGTTAGATTGCTGCTTCCGCCAAAGAAATCGAGGTCTCTGGTTAAAGCTGCTGTAACTGCAGCAACCTCACCGCGGCCCATGTATCCATAATTCGCCTGATCAAAGATATCATTTCCTCTGGCATCCGTAAAGAGCCCTGTAACCGCACGCGCCTGGACAAAAGCATTACGCTGGCCCTGAATAGATGCACGTCTTGCTATATTGGCGCCAGCCATCTGCAGGTACTCGGAAGCAGCAACCATCCCATCTGGATCGAAGCCTTTATAGACCGTGCTCCATAAAGGATTGTTAGCCCAGCCACGAGCCTGCTCCCTCATGTCTCTCTCGTACTGGGCTGCTGCGTCATCATCGGACAGCTTCATGCGATTAGGATCTTGTGCACGCCAGGAATTCAGAGACATTGTAGTCTTACTGAAATTGGTAAGCCAGTTCTGCATGGATGCCTGCTGCATCCGCTGCATATTGGCTGTAGCTATCCTGGTATACTGCCTGTTGCGCAGCTCCATGGCTGTACCGAATGGAGTCATATTAGTGGACACCACAAAGTCCAGCAGCGCATCGCGCTGGCCAGCTGATTCCAACCCAAGAGCACCGTACAGCATAGGCTTAATCATGGGCCCAAGCAAACCGCCCAAAGGCGAGCCACCGAGCCCAAGCGCCCGCATAATCATATCATCAACAGTCAATACACCTGGCATATCCATAGAAGAGTCCTTTATTTATTCTTAAAAGTCTCTGGGTCAAGCTGTATACCGCTGGCCTTGCAAGCCTCTTCGTACATCTTACGTCTTTCTTCCTCTGTCTTGCCGGACATGGTTACAGGTTTTGCATCCAGATGCAGACCAAGGTATTGCCGCATAGCTGATCCAAGGTCTCCGACTCCCTGTGTGTTGGCATGCCATAAAGCAACACGCTCCGTACGGCGCATCAGGAAGTAATAAGCCTGGACCGCGGCAGGATCGTTGTTGTTCTGGGCATACCTCTTTATCGTGTTATAGGTATCAAGCTCTGGCATGCACAGGATCAGGCTAGCTCGATACCCTTCCAAAAATTTTCATCGAATCCGTTGTTCATCAGGATGTTGTACAGATCCGTATGCGTCCTGACAATAGCGCGCAGCATGACATCAGGAACCGCCGACAACACAGCCTCCGAGCAGTTCGCTTCATACAGCTTCAGCACAGCATCCAGTGTCTCACCGTTAGCTTCTCCGGAAACAAACATATGAATGGCATCCTGCATCTCCAGGAGTTTATCGCAGATTCCCCAGATAACCTTGGAGGGCTCGTAGCTTTTGAGAATGCGGTTGTCCTTATGCGCCGTGATGCTGATAACACCGGAATACAGCTGCAGCATAGCGGACAGCTCTTCAAGCTTAATCTTATCGCTCTGGTCAGCCGGATTGACAGCAGAAACTAGAGAGCTCAGCAGCTGCACAACAGTATACAGTTTAAGCCCTTCTGACTTGGACAGCACGGTCACGCTGATGTCAACGTTTCCATACACAGTATATGTATGCTGGAAAGGCTCACCTGCAATGATGCTCGCCATGTACTCATCCAGCACCGTGCTCTGGATATCAAGAGGCTTCTGCAACGTAAGCTTTCCGCAGCATGGGCACTTGATCAACTGCTCTTTGTTCTCCTGGGTTTCCTGTGTGGTTTCGGTTTCGTCTGCCATGGTTTAGTTTCCTTTCGGGACGTTTGTTATGTAGTTTCCATTAACTGAAAGAAGTTCGTAGTCAGTACCGCTGACAGCATACTCCTCGCTTTGCCAGACTTCAATGCCAGGATAGCACATAGTCGTAGATCCAGATGCCTCCACAACACGCTCCAGCCAACGTCTGCCATTCCTGATGCTGTCCACGTTTGTCTGCCACATCATGCCAGGCACTCTAAGAGGCGCGGTGATGTTGTAACTGAGCGGGAAAGCAAAGCCATTGTATGTAACATAGGCATCCTGGTAATTATAGCTGGAAGCCTCTGTACTGATATAAACTGCGGCTGCAGAACCATCATTATGCGGCTCCTGCTTCTTGATCTCGATCTTCTTGAACGGGTCGTTGCCATTTGATGTATCAGCTACGCTGCAGTACTGGGACGTGGAAATTATGCCATTAGCGCCAACAGCACCACAGAACCAACCAGCACCATTACACCAGATACGACTGCCGACAACAACAGCTCCGCCGACCGTAAGCTGGGGGTCTCCGCTATATGTAGACAGCCTGATGTTATATTGCTGACCGTTGCGTACCACGGTAACTTGCTCCTGGGAGCGCTTGCCCGTGATGTTGACAATAGCTGGCATCTCGACGCCATTGGCATAGATGCCGATCATGGTTGGGGCTACTCTGATGGCAGCAGCTGCGTTGTTCTGGCTGGCGACGAAGTAAGCGGACTGAGTGTCGATAACGTGCTCCACAGAGCGCTCACTGATGACACCGGAAGCACAGGCATCTATGATAATGGAGCCAGCCTGCTTCGGCTCCTGGATACGACCTTCGGTTGTACCGTTGCCTGTATTGCGCCCTATGTAGATGTCGTTGCCGATAACAGTCGTGCCGCAGCCGCTCTTAAGCATCAGGCCCGTGTTGGAGGCTTTATTCTTTGCCATGCACTCCAATGTAACCATTCCAAGCCCGTCAGTACCGCCTGCCATCTTGAGATCGTTGACCGCCCTGATATAGACCGACTTGGAAGAGTTGATCGTGGTATGTTCCTGTGCATTGAAGCTCTGATGACGGGGCACCATAGCCGACAGGTCTCTGCCTGGACGCAGGAACAGATCCAGTGCTGGGCTGATATAGATGTTGCCACGGGACATCCTGATCTCGCTACCATAGCCGTCACAGATCAGAATGCTGCCGTCTGCTTCCTGCGTAATAAAGGATGTAGATGCATAGTAGTCAGTCGTCTTACCACTGACCGGATCTGTAAGACGCAGATAAGGAGGCGGATCATAAGCTGCATTAATAGTTGGGCCGGTCGTCTGATTGCCTATAGTAGCCATGCTGGTGTCGCCATCTGACACCTTAAGACCGTGCTCTGCCATCTTGCTTTTCAGCTTCTCCAGGTAGTCCCCTGTCAGCAATTTGTCGATTATGCGATTAATAGCAGCATCATCGATTTCGGCTTTGCGTTGTTCCTCAGTAAGCTCGGCCTGTTCCTCTTCCGTGTAATCCGGATAAGCCCATGGCTGAAGAATATCTTCCTGTTCCTGCTGGCTTCTGGCTTTGCTGTAATTGATCTGATGAACGGCCTGGATCAGCGGTGTTTTTACAGAAGATATAGCAGCTGCAGATACTTCTGACAATTCACCACTCAGCGATACGCGCTTCTTTGCCAGGATAGGAGCCTCTGTAGTGCAATAATGCGCATCGGCTGGTGCTGATACAACCAGCAACTCCTTCCCATCTATGGCAGCGCCTTCTGTCTGCTGAATTCTATACAAAGGTAGAGCATTCGGCTTATCCAGAACAAGTTCCCCGTCTTCGATCTTCATGGGTGTCCCAGAGACACCGAAAGCCTCGTTCTCTGAGATAGCAGTGTTGCTGACAGACAGGTCTTTGTCTGTAAGCCTGAAGGACAGCGGACCGTGCTCTTCGATAGCAGGGGCCACCAGTCTGATCTTATTGGTTATATTGGATGCGTCGATATAGCATATAGGAGATCCTCTGAGCTGCGCCAGATAGCGGCCTACATGGATTCCGGCATTGCCACGCAGATCGATCGTATCGCTGTCACCAGGCATAGCATCGATATCAGACCCGTGGTCGTAAGCCTGGAAACGTATGGACCTGCCATGCAGCCTTTCTTCCATAGCCTGACGGAAGCCCTCACCACCGTTCTCGGCGGCCTCCAGGTCCTTGTCATCCAGGTTGTAGATAGCCGCCGCACGAAGCTCGTTGCTTCTTGGGTCTGTTGCAGCAAAGCAGGCAGGTCCCACAATATAAGCAAGGTCCACAGCATGCAGATCCCTAACGCACATAACAGCCGACCCCTCCGTGTAATACGAATGCTGGTTGGCGCCAGTGTCCGCATCCACTATAGGAAGCTTTGCCAGGAACGGCTGCTTAATAGTAGGCGTACCGTCTGCCGCTGATACCAGGGCCCATCCCAGCTGTGGGATCAGTAAGTCGATTCGTGCTAAAAAGACAGGGCTGCTGCGCATAGGTCCTCCTTATATGAAAAAGGCCCCACAGCGACCGCAGCTGCTGTGAGGCCGATGACTAACTATTACAGTATCAGTCGATTTCCATGTTCGTGAAGCTGAAGGACAGCGGCATGTTAACCATAGTCACAGCTCCGGAGGCAATGGAGAAGCCAATCGTAGCAAGTTCAACCCCAGTCAGCGTAATGACAGGTGCTTCAGTAACGGACTCGTTGCCGCACTTGATGTCGCCGAACGGTCTGACCGTGATGATCATGTCCTCACCAGCAACAACGCAGTCACGGGCCGCAGTGGCCAGGAACTCTTTGATCTTGCCAGGGGTTGGGCAATAGATGGAAGTCATGCTGAGGCTGCCCTGCGGGGCGCCCTTGATGACAACGCGCTTGCTGGCACCAGTGCTATCAGTGTTGAGCGGATAGAACGGAGTCTGCTGCTGACCATAACCTATCTGGAGGTCGGAGATCATCAGCGGGATCTTGTCAGCTTCCTGTCCGGCGATGTAGTACTGGATAATGGCGCCTTGCGCGGTCCAGGATTCAGTCGTTTTATAGGGATTATTGAAAATGTTCATCTGGTGTCCTCCTTATCAAACAATGCGAAGAGTCATGACGAAGCGGTTGAACGGCTTCGGAGGCTCACAGGTGATGGTTGCATAAATGTGATCAAGCTGGACAGGATCCTGATACAGAGCATCAAGGCTCCAGGAAAGCAGCTGCGGGCCGACATAGACATTGCCAGTCAGATTCAGCAGATAGCGGTCCATGATGCCCTTGATGGTGTCCTGCAGGGCGGTCAGAAGCGCTGGGCTGATATTGCTGCAGCCAACCAGGTTCTCACCAACGTGGCAAAGAGTAAGCGCGATGCTGTCGGCATTGGCGACGATGCTCTCTTCGTCCTTGTTCAGGTTGTTGGAAACAGCGGTCGTGATCTGGCGCATATTGACCGGTGTGCCGTCATAGTTGTTGCCGATAAGCCAGATTCCCTCTTCGCCCAGGAGCTTGAGATCGGCCTTCTTCAGACCAGCGTTCTCACCCAGGGAGAAGAAAGTGTATGGCAGATTGGAGATCGGGCGGTATGTCGGCTCAGCAGAACGCATACCAGCAGCTGCAGCCGCAACAGCGGACGTATCAACTACGCCACCAGCATAGATCGGATCATCAGCCCACACAGCCTGGACACGGAAGGAGGACCCAACAGCTTTTCTAGCATTGATCAGCTTATCCACAAGATCGGTGCCTTCAGCAGCGGGGAACAGGCCATACCACAGAGCTCTGCGAATCTTGCTCTCGCTATCGGTTCCCGTGGCTTCAACCAGAGAGGTGAGTGCCTTCAGCACAGCGACTTTATTATCAACGCCTGCAAGGTCACCGAACACAGGCACAACACTGTAAACGATATCGTACTTGTCCAGGATACCAAGCGCATCGGTGAAAGCCTCAACTTCATCATCGATATTGCCGGCAGCAGAGGAAACATCTTTTTCAGTAGCCGTGAAATACACACTGTTGCCACCGGCAGCCTGAAGAGCGAAAGCCAGAGCAACGGCCATCGGGTTCTCGGGCCTGATAGCACCGAAGATGTCACGAATGTCAGCGAGACTTGTAATCGTTCCAAGCTTACCCACATAGGTATTGCCAGCATCACGATACTTCAGAAGCAGACCATAGGTGCCGTCCTGCAGAGGAACAGCGGCGCTCTTACCGGAGATCTTGACAGTGGCATTAGCCGGGAACGTAACGGATGTCTCGGTAACAGCAACCGAATCGATCGTGCCTTCGGCCTGCGTCAGGAACGCAACCTCGGACACCGTACCGGCAGCAAACGAAACCGTGGATGAGTTGACTTCAACGGTGGCGGTCTTGCCGGCAATAGCAGAAATAATACCAGCAGTGCTGGTAGACGCGGAGTTCACATAAACTTCAACAGCATCGCCGACCTGTGGCTTGTAGTCACCAAAGGCAGCGGTGGAAGCAGTGCCGGTCTGAAGATAGCTGTCGAACAGGATCGTAGCAGACTTGCGGTCTTCCGAGACAGGACTGGACGCAGGGATAACCTTAACAGCCGTAGAGGATTCAGAAGCCGTGTAATTCAGAACCGTAGCGTCCTGAACGATGATCCCATGAGGAGCCGCAGCATCAGTGTCAATATATTCGTCATCGCTGTAGCCAGGCACATCGAGCAGATTGATCGTGGTAGCCGTGCCACCGTAAACAAACTCGCTGTAAGGCAGAAGTTTGTACTGATAGCCGACCACAGCAACACCAAGCTGGCTGACGCCGGTAGCCGGCACCTCAACGAACTCCTGATGCAGCTCGACGCCGGGGAATTCAAAATTGTTTATAGCCATAGGTTAATTACCTTCTACTGACTGGGTTGTATGGGCAGGCCGTCAGTGTTCACTGCCCATGTCTTCTTTTATTAAAAAGCTCGTGTAAACATTTCCAGTTATTTGATAGTCACCTGCCTGGTCACTCCACGGTACACAGGTCCTTGCGTATCCGTTGTCCAGCTGATGCCTCCAACAGCAGTTACGGCGATCTTCTGCTCATAGATCTCCTTGGCGTGGGCGCTGGTCCCGATCTTGAAGAACTGCGGCTCGGAGACGCCTGTAACGTGAAACTCGCTGATCATACCGTTATCCCGCACAAGGTTGTCCTCGTTGATCAGAAGGAAGTCTTCTATCAAGTCAGTGAACACAACCGTAGAGTCATGCTTTTCCGTCATGATCGAGACAACCATATTGATTACCTTGTGCCGGCAGCCCTGATACATAGGGGAAGACCAGCCTGTTGCCACAGGTTCACTTCCGATTTTATTTATACCCCTCACAGGATATTGACGCGGTCCCAGACTGATCATGATCTGCGGAGTCGTGCAAGCCTTCTTGGTTTCCGGGCTGTAAGCCACCCCGACATCGAACAACGCATTCAACTGTTCCGGCGTGGCTCCATCCTGCATATTGAGGATCTTGCAGATGCGCTCATCCTTGATATTGATAGGATCGCTCATGAAGTTGCACAGGATATCCTTGAGCCAGTACAGCATCCTGTAAGATGTGATGGCTCCACCCTTCAGCGTATCGGGGTTGGCTGCTTGTCTGTAGTCTGTAACGATCTTGGTCATGGCTGATCGAAGTCTTCCTGCCACGCATCCATGGCGTTCTGTTCAAGCTCTTCTTCAAGCTGCGGTGTGTAGTTGACAGCAGAGCTGTCCCACAGGTCCTTGACATTCACCTTGGCGTCCGCGGCCGGTGTATAGATCACATCCGTGTATTCGATCCTGTTCATTCGTATGGCATAGATAAGCGGCACTTCCTTATAGGACGATATGGGAGTAGCCTGGCTAATCATAAAGCGCTTGTTAGTCTTATCTTCCACCCAGATGTCACCGTAACGCACCCAGGGATAAGCGATGCAACGGGCATCCACTACTTCAGCCTCTTCTACGTGGCTTGCTGTCTGCTCTTCGGAAACGCTGATCTTCTCTTTCTTGATCGCCATTGAGATGCCGTTGTAGTAGCCGCCAGCATAGCCTGTACCGAGACACCAAGGGCAATGCTCGTTGACTGTAGCTTCGTCGTCGAAGTCTGTGCAGTGAGTACAGCGTACGCCCCAGTGTTTCTTCTTAAGCAGAACACCGGTGCAGCCTGACAGTTCGATATCCTTCTCTGCCATCTTGACAACGTTCTCTGCTTCAGAACTGAAAGGCCATGCTTCGAATTTGCCGGCCTGCACTATCTCAGATACATGCTCTTCTGCTATGGAGCCACCCTGTCCTGGAACAGTAAGACGCAGCCTGTAGCACTCATTCATGAACTTGTTGTAGTTGCGCCTTCTGGTATCGACAAAGAAGCACTGGTCGAACACATTGTCAGCCAGCGTCTCCCAGCCTCCGCCAGAGCGCGAATTCTCTACTGCCAGTATAGTGTCAGCAGGGAATTGTGCGCCAGGGGTCATTGTCCAGGACAGTACTCTGGCGTTGTCATATCTGATGGTTGCCTGTAAAGACGTGAACGGAGGTGTCATTCCCAATAATATCCATTGCCGAAGTACGGCAGGCTGAATGTGCCGTAGCACTCGTTCATGTTCATGTAGGTCTTAGAGGCAGCCACAAAGTCTTTCCACTCTTTCCTGGAAGCCTGGGCCATTGCAATATACACAGGGCCTTTGTCACTGGTATCCAGCGTGAGGCCTGCAGCGTTGTATTGCATGCGGTTGCGGTTGTATCTGTATGCTACTTCCTGCATCAGGAACCCAACTGCGCCTTTGATCAGATGCTCCTTCCAGGGGAAGTTGGTTGCATTGAAATGCGCTTCCAGCATAGGCGGTGTTTCATTCCATTCGTTTATGGCGCGCTCCACGGCATGATAAATCATCATATCAGAGAACTCAAGATCATCCAGAAGCTGATTAGCCTCGGGTGATGTATCCATAACCGCAAGACGCACATCCAGCGCAGTAATACCTTCGGGACCATCCTGACTCCCTGTCATTCCCTTTCTGATGCACAGATAAGACCGGTAGTTGCCAACCAGCTTGTCGTCTTCATATGTCAGAAACTCGGCATACCAAACGCCGTTATTGAAGTTGACTTCTTTTGGTGTCAGCGGCAGCGTGACTTGGCCGTCTGCTGTATAGGGACAGTCGACCTTGATTTCCTTGTCGTACGAGACCATTGATGGCCTGGCACGGAATTCAACTTTTGTTATACTCGACAGGTCTGCCGGAAGCGTGCCATTGTAGTCTTTTGTCAGCTGGACTTCCAGCGTGGTTGTCATTCCTGTCACGACTTCCAGCACCGGATAGCCGTAAGAGGACGCACCGCTGCCACCGGCCTGCTGTGAAGCCTGCCCGTTGGCGCCAGCACCACCTGAAATGCCGCCCAGTCCGCCTGTGTTTTCAGCAATACAGATCATTGTTTATCTCCTTAAGAAAGCCCACAAGTACAAAAAGAGAGGCGAGCAGGGGAAACCACGAAAACCTGCCAGCCTCTCAACCCGGAGGAGGTCTGATTACTTGAAAGAATCCTTATAAGGACAGTTCTTCACGTGTTCCTTGATCTGCTCGTCCACAGCAATCTTGATCTTGTTGTCGAGAGCTTCCGGAGCCCAAATCTTTGTTGAGATCTCTGTGACCTTGTCGTTCAGCTCCTTGATGGACACCGTGAGCGATTCACATAACTTCTCGATCGGTGCAAGTCGCAGGTTCAACACCCACCACATAACGAGGATTATACCGGCGAAGGCCAGAATCCCTGAAAACACAAGAATGGCTGCATAGGAGCCGTCTTGCGATTTCAAGGCTAATATAAGTTGTTCAAATTGTTCAACTGACAGTTGCATGAGCGGATCCTGTGTTTCCATTGTTGTGTTTCCTATTGCATTTATATAAGATGCAGGTCAGTCGGAAACCACATCATATGTAATCCCGCTCAATGTACTACCTGAAATAGTAGGATTAGCCACTGCAAAGACCGCATTCCATTCCTGGTCGCCTGTAGTGATCGGCTGTGTGATGACAGGAGTTGCCGCCTGTATCGTTTCGGTGCGTGTGCTGGTAGCAGAGGAGTTCCAATAAGCAATTGAGCCAGCAACAGGCGTCTCTTCTTTCGTATACAGATAAGGGGGCTCTGTAGAAGCGTTTGTTGCTTTCCACGCAAAGGATGCTTCTGAGTCCTTCGTCCTGTACCTGAGATAAGTGCCGCCCAGTGTAGTTATGGTAGCCGGAGATGTAACAAGACCTTTGGCATACAGGATGTCGCTGAGATCGATCGTAACCGTATCGTCAGTATACCACACACGCTTGGAGTTGAGATCCCACTGGATGCCGCCTGTATCCACAACGGCAACACAGGGATTGGTTGTCTGGAAAGATACAGTTGGAAGCGTGACAGTTGAGCCGCCTATTACTTCTGTATTGCGATCCTGCTCGTTGAAAGAGATGCGTGTGAGTCCGGTTGAACCCGTTGTCACAGCCAGGTCTTTATTGTTCAGTATGATGAATTTCTTGGGTGCCATGGCTTGTCCTTTATTTACTAAAAGGGGCGCGGTAACAAAAAGGCGGCTGACCTTACAGCCAACCGCCATCGGGAAAGGACAGCTTATTCAGCTTTCTTGGACTTTCTCTTCTTGGGCTCAGCCTGCTCTACCTCAGCTTCTGTTTCAACAGGAGCTTCCTGCGGCGCGACTTCTGCAACAGGTTCAGGTTCGCCGTTCTTGACTTCACGCAGCGGGAGAGGATCGTCTTCCTTGCCTGGAGTCATCTTCTTTGCGCCATACGCAGCCATTACGTTATCAGTATCCTTACTGTTGACACGGACAGTATGGTCGTCTTCTTCGATCTGCGTTCTGGTGGTGTCGATGTTCTTGATCTCCTGGAAAGCCTGCTTCTTGACAGGCGCAGTTCCGTTGGGACTGAAAGCAGCGACAGTGTATTCGCCATTCGGGCCAAGAATCATGACCGTAAGTTCCACGGTGCCGGATGCAACAGCCGCCTTGATTGAGTTCTTCTGTGCCTCGTTAGCGACAGACCAGATCTCAAAGGGGACAACAGTGTCACCGTTAGCAGGAAGCCAGTGCGTATCTTTGCCTGCCCAGTGGATGGTCTTGCTGGTGTTGGTCTTGTTACGGATAATCGTCTTGATGGGTGTCATGTAACCTGTCATGAGCTGGCGCTCTTCCTGCTTCTACGAATCATCTATTGATGTTCTCCACAGGCTCTTCGGCAGTGACACTGCCTGTCGTGAGTTACAACTTAAGGGTGAGATAACCTTAATGTAGCATAAAGAAAGCGGGCACCTGTTATTCGCAGGCGCCCGCACAATGTACTTAGCTGTTCGCTATCGATCAGGCACCAGTGACCCAATCAACAGTGTCGCCAGTCATGGAGGCCTTGAGGACGCCAGCGCCGTTGATGACGGAGGCACCGATGGTCTCATGGGCGAAGAAGGTCAGCCAGATGTCGTCCTTTTCATCAACGACCATCGACACGTCTTTGTACGTGTAGAAGCCGCCGTAGAACTTAGGATCGGCATAGATGTAGACGTCTTTGTCCTTGACAAGGCCGCGCTTGGTGGTGAGGATGGTATCAACACCGGCGATCTTGGTGAGGGCAACGCCATCAGTGAACATCGTCTGGGCGAGGTCGCCGCCGACCGCATCACGACCGAGGACACCGAAGTCCGCATGGGTGATGTTGTTCATAAGGAACTTGGTCGGGATGAGACCCTGGTTGAGCGGGCCGCCCGGAGAGTAGAACATACCCTTCTTGAGGGCGACGAGCGCAGCGCGGCTCATGGTGCCGACAGTGGCATAGCGGACCATGCCCATGTCAGGATGCACAACATTGAGGCTGCCACAGATGATGTCGTCGAGCTTCATGCAAGCTTCGTCTTCGGTATCCATCAGGTCCTTGAGCATGAGGTCGTAGAAGATGTCGAGGAGCGGCATCTTGTAGGTCTCAAGACGGATCTTGTCGATGGAGTACTTGTCAGTCATGATGCGGTTGAACTCCACACGGGATTTCTTACCGCGGATGACTTCGCCCTTCGGACCGGTCTCAAAGGACACCTTGTAGGCGCCAGCGGACTGCGGGGCGATTTCAACGAACATCACAGGGAAGTCGGTATCTTCAACAACGTCGAAGTTTTCCTTGGTGACGGTGGTCGGGGGAGTGATCTGACGACGGATGCCGTTTTCACGGATTTCAACGCGGAAGTACTCGCTGGCCGCAAGGCCGGCAGTCTTCAGCATTTCGCGATCGCCAGAGAGGAGCTTCGCTTTGATATCTTCAGAAGCGGCAGCGACTTTTGCCATGTTATAAGCCATTATGCATTCTCCTTATAATCAGGCATGGGAAGCCGGGATGAAGTTAGTCCAGAAGGAGATGCGATCCTGGCCATAGGACTCGACCTTGAACGCAGCCTTGGAAACGAATCCGACAACCGGCGCAGTGCCGACATCGGCGGTCGAAGCGGTCGCCTTAACGACCTTACCGAGCTTGTCATCGGTACCGGGGATCAGAGCATCGTTCGGAGCATAGACAGCGTCGGAATCAAACTCAGTCGTTTCGATTTCATAGCCGCCCGTGCAGGGGATGGCAGTGATGACGCCGCCAACGGCACTCCACGTGGTCTTGCGATAGTCGGGGAGCACAGTGAAGCTGGAGCCAGTGACAAAGGTGGACGTACCGAGCTTGCCGGTAGTCACATCGGGATCGAACACGTTCTTCATGGAGATGCAGGGAACCGGATAGTTCACACCAGTGCCGACGCCGCAGCCAATGACATACTTGCCAGAGGCGTTGAGGGAGACGACAGAACCCTGATAGATCTTGTCGAAGTTGGCGACAGTGTCGTCGACTTCAGCAGGAAACTCAAGGCGGTATTCCGGATGAGCACCGTGAGCGATCACAGCAGCGTGTTCGAGCTGCCGGGAAAGCTGGTCTGTACGGGTGATAGCCATATTGAATTACCTTTCGTTTGGTTAGTAACGGCCAAGAATACGGAACATGGCTGCATACTTGTCTTCGGATTCGGTGGAAGCGGAGCCGTTAATGAGCGTACCGCCGCTCACGTCCTCTTCAACAGTAGCAGTCTTTTCTTGTGCTGGCGCGGTAAGGAGCTGAACGATCGTCCGATGGGCGGCGTCCGGGTCCTTGAGGAATGCTTCTTTGCAGAGTTCAATCTGATCAGCCTCGAGTCTGCCAGCTTTGACAAGGGCTTCACAGGTTGCCTGCACGGCTTCTGCTGACGCAACAGGAGTCTCTGCCGGAGCAGCAGAGGCAGTCTTGACCTGCGCTTCGAGCTGCTCCTTCAGGCTCTTATTCTCGGCTTCAACTCTTTCGAGCTGATCGCAGAGATCGTTCGCCAGTTTGGTCATTTTTTCGAGTGCGTCATCCATCAGATGGACTCCTCACTGTTTGTTGTGGCGGAGATACTGCACGTACGCTGCTCTGGTCGTACTGGCCTGTTTCTGCTGCACGGAGGCAACCTTCTCAGCAGGTGCGGCTTCAGCTTCAGCAGCCTCTTCACCTTTATCTTCTTCAGCTGGCGCGGCTTCTTCAGCGGGGGCTTCTTCGCCACCACCGAGGTCGTCGGCAAGCGCCTGAATCACTTCTTCGGGAGAAATACCCTGTTCGGCAGCCTGGGACAGAATCTGTTCCGCAGCAGCCATATCTTCTTCGGAGACGTCTTCACCGCCAGCGCCCTGCATCTCTTCGATGGCAGCCTGGAGGATCGCTTCCGGCTCGACACCTTGGGCCTCAGCCTGGGCAACGACTTCGTCAGCAGCCGCGATGATGTCGTCAGCGGTGACTTCCGTGCCAAGGGCAGCAGAGGCATTCGCAGCCATCTCATCGATGCCAGCCATCAGATCACCAGTGGCAGCTTCAGCGCCAGCAAGGTCAGCAACGGCTTCGCCAGTCGCTTCATCCTCAAGTTCCTGACCCATGGCAGGATCAGCATCGGCCGCAGCCTGGAGTTCGGCAGCAGCCTCTTCCGGGGAGATGCCTTCAGCTTCCGCGAGGGCGTCGATGTCTTCAGCCATCTTACGCATGATGATGCGATCACGGATGACACCGAAAGCCGGATTGGTGGAGGCCAGCTTCATCAGGGATTCTTCAGCGTCCTTGATGTCGGCTTCGGTGGAGTTCTGAGTCAGAGAGGCAAACTTCGCCATAACTTCCGTGCCGGTGACGACGGTCTGCTCTTCAGAGGCTTTCTTTTCCTGGGGCTGTTCTTCGGAGGCCTTCTTTTCCTGGGGCTGTTCTTCGGAGGCCTTCTTTTCCTGTTCGGCAACCTGAGCGCGCTTCTGGGCAACGAGCTGGGCAACGGCAGCGCGATAGTCGGACGCCATCTTCTTGGCTTCCTGCGCTGGCGTGCCGGAGGGGCAGCCATCAGTGGTCTGGAGCTCGACGGACTTGCCTTCATCACGGATGCCCTCTTCGCCACTGGCATTGAGATCCTGGACGCCGGGAAGATCCGGAACAGTATCAGAGGAGGTGTTCTTCGCAGCTGCAGTGTCGGCAAGAACGCCTTCAACGCCTTCATGGAGATCCTGCGTCTGCTCTTTGCCAAGGTTGGTCTGGTCCTGGAGCGTCTTGTGGGTGATCTCCTGGGACGCCTCTTTGGTAAGACCGCTCTTATTGAGAATGTCAAGAAGAGTCTTGGACTTGTTAGTAAGCTGATTAGTCATTCGTCACAATTCCTTTGTGTTGGTTACGCTAGGTAAGGTTTATTAAAATAGGGTGGTGAAGAAATCATGTCATTTCCCGAGCGCTGCTATCTTCATCAGTGCATTCATGCATGCAGCGTCTGAGTTACGCTCTGCAAAGCTGACCAGATAGCGTGCGTAGGTCTTGCGTAGAGCCTGCTCCGCCTGGGGATTGAAGGAAGCTTTCTTTTCCTGCTTCTCATGCTTCCTGGGGCTGACAGTAATGCGGATAACCTTGGCCTGGATAGCAGGATTGTCAGTGCCGAACTCGGGAAGGAATTTATTAAGGATGTCGTCCAGATTGAGGTCAGCAGGGAAGTGCTGGTCGAAGGATCCATCCAGCAGCTCGTCGTTGCGGTCCTCGTCCTCTTCCAGCTCGCGCATCATGCAGGACATGTCGCCGCAGCTGGCGTCGTCGCACTGGGACAGCAGGTTGCCGTCCTCGAGATCCGCGCCAAGCAACTTGAAGAGCATGCCGGGAGACAGAAGAATGCCTTTTCTGTTGCAGGAGTCGATGACTTCGTCGGCTGGATAAGTTTCTACCCTAAGTATAAGGTTTTTCTTTTCATCGTCACTGTCACGGAAAGCTTCGAGGTCTACATCCTTGTCGCCTTCGATAAGTCCCTGCACCTGTTTCTCCATTTCTGCCAGCTTTGACAGGATGGCAGCAGCCTTTGTGAAAAGCATGGGACGGCGGGTGCCAACAGCGGTAAGAGCCTCCAAAGACGCTTCCTTTTCCATGGTGCCCGGGACAGATGCCATCTTGCGAAGAACGAATGCGATCTTGTCAGCCGGGACATTAACACCGGAGATGTCGTAGAAAGAAGGAGTGTCGTTCATGACACAAGCAACCGAGCCATCCTTAAAAAGCTTGCCCCTGTCATGCTTAAAATGCAGGCAATGGTCTGAGCTTACGCGGGCTTTATGGTGGCAGACAAGGCAGTAATCCGCTGGAACTGAACAACCTATGCTTAAATAGATATCATGACCAGAGGCTTTCTTCTGCAGTCTGTCACGCCATTTATCATTGTCAACAGCGATAATAAGCTCACCACGTTCCATATCATTATTATAACGGGCAGCTATGATC
>Ga0310786_10001404_pt1 | contig 38716 bp, 33 predicted proteins | sample AusTroGonzalo_MG_FD_203881 | JGI IMG/M metagenome (GOLD analysis project Ga0310786, IMG submission 203881) | Bovine rumen microbial communities from tropical cattle in Woodstock, Queensland, Australia - Gonzalo_03 (v2) (version 2) | ecosystem: Host-associated > Mammals > Digestive system >... | reverse complement strand
CCGCAAGAAGCCTGAACTGTATGAAAAGCAGCTTATTGCAGGCAGGTATAACTCTGTATTTCACATTTTTCTGTGATACAATATCCGTGAATTCCTTATGTATCTCGTTCTTGAACAAAAGCACATATCTGTTCTCTGGATGATGCTTGATGATCTCCTTCGTAATATTCATATTATACCTTTCGATACCCGAAAGATGATCGTATATAGGAGTAAGATCAAATACTATCTTCATTTTTTGCAGCTCCTATTTCTGTATTTTATAACTAAACCGAATATTTTCATATCATCTATAAAATAACGCCTGAACAACCTTCCCGGCTCCTGAAAAAACCTGTACAGCCACTCAAGGCCATGATCGCTCATCCATTTCGGTGCACGCTTTACATTTCCCGCAAGAAAATCGACCGTTGCCCCCGCACAAACAGAAACAGTTCCGTCATACTTCATGTAGTTCTCGTATATCCATTTTTCCTGCTTCGGACAGCCAAAACAAGCGATAACGATATCAGGATGAGCTGCTGTTATCATACTGTTTATTTTATCAAGCTCGTCCTTATTATTTTCAAATCCGAAAGGCGGAGCATAGACACCTGCAATTTTTATAGAAGGAAAAGCCTTTTTAAGGTTGATAACAGCTTTTTCCGCAACCCCATCCTTGCCGCCTATAATAAAAATGCTGTATCCCTTTTTGGCTGCTACCCCGCAAAGCTTCGGAACAAGATCGGAACCGCTTATCTTAGCCTTTACGGGACATTTATGCAGCTTTGATATCCAGACTAACGGCTTTCCGTCAACCAATGTAAGATCTGCTTTATCGGTTATCCTTTTCAAATAGCTGTCATGCTCGATCTTCATTATCACATCAACATTTACAGCTACAACATAGGATCTCTTTTTTTGCTCCACAAGACGGCATATCTCAGCAATCATCTCCTTCATGGTGACATTGTTTACATATGTATTAAGCAACGGCTGTTTTTTCATAACGCTCATTCTTCCTTTGTTTAATTACATTACGCACCAGTCAACAGACTTATCAGACTTCAGGTTCGTACACAGCTGTACAATTTTTTATTCTGTTCTCGGTGCAGGCCAAAGTGTAATTGATCAGCACTTTTATTATACATTATGCGAAATGAATAGTCAATATATAATACATAAAAAAACGCCGCTCAAAAAGCGGCGTTCTGGTACTGTTCAATTCATTTGTGATGCATTATCCGCAAGTCTGGCAGAAATAATGATATAGACAATACAGCCTGCACAGGCTCCCATAGTATTATGCAGTATATCATCAGACTCAAACAAGCCTCTACCCGTATAATACTGTGTAAACTCAATGAATACCGACAAAGCAAAGCCTATGACCGCAGCAGCCTTTATGCTCCTGAATTTCTCGGACAATATAGGGAGCATGAAACCAAGTGGGAGCAGCATAACAAGATTTCCGCCTATCTGACCTGCCCAGTAGAAATAATCACCGCTCCTGAGCATACTGCTTACCTCCCATAAGGGTCTGAACACATGACGGCGCATACCGGGAGTCCTGTCGATAAGGGTAACATTCATCACACAATAAAGATATATTATCATTATAAAAAAGCACAACACTCTTATCATCAGCTCAGATTGACTGAGCTTTTTAAGTTTACATATCATTTTCAACATTTTTCTCAGCCCCTCCTTCAGTGTACTTTATTATACTATACCACATTTTTCTAAAATATGCAAGTCAAACGCATTCTAAATAAACTTGCTGCATTTTCTTAAAGAATAATTCGGAAATTTCCGCAGATAATATTACAGCAAACTTTATTTTTTGCGGAGGTTTTATTATGAAAGCAACAGGCATTGTCAGGAGAATAGATGATCTTGGAAGAGTCGTGATCCCTAAGGAAATACGACGCACCATGCGTATAAGAGAAGGTGACCCGCTTGAAATATACACTAATAACGAAGGAGAGGTAATATTTAGGAAGTATTCTGCGGTCAGTGAAATGAGTGAAAACGCAGGCTACGTAGCTGATATCATGCACAAGATAGCCGGCTGTCCCGTAGTGATATTTGACAAGGATCACGTTGTGGCATCATCAGGAGTCCCGAGAAAGGAATTTGCCGAAAGGCGTGTAACAGGTCAGCTTGAAGAGCTTATGGAGAGCCGCGGACAGTTCTTCTGTCCGGACGGCAGCAAAAACAATTTCTTCCCTGCCGAGGGAGTTGAAAGAACAGCCATAGCTGCACTTCCTATCATTACATCAGGTGATGTTTCGGGAGCCGTGGCATTTCTCACTACCGAAAAATGCAAGGAAGTGACCGATCTGCAAAAGAGTCTGATAAATGCTTCTGCCCAGTTTCTTGCACGGCAGATAGAAGGCTGAAAAAAAGAGTATTCCCTCCATATATCGGAGAGAATACTCTCATTTTATTTAAGATAGCTTTTCAGATACTGTCCTGTATAGGACTCTTCACACTGTGCAACTTCCTCGGGAGTGCCCTGCGCAACGATAGTTCCGCCGCCGTCGCCGCCCTCAGGGCCAAGGTCGATGATATGATCTGCAACCTTTATAACATTAAGGTTATGCTCGATGACAAGGACAGTATTTCCCTGATCCGTAAGCTTCTGCAATACATCAATGAGCTTGTGGACATCAGCTGTATGCAGTCCCGTAGTAGGCTCATCAAGGATATAGATAGTATTGCCTGTGGAACGCTTTGAAAGCTCGGTCGAAAGCTTCACACGCTGAGCCTCACCGCCCGACAGAGTAGTAGCAGGCTGACCTATCTTTATATAGCCCAGTCCCACCTCCTGCAAGGTCTTGAGCTTTCTTGCTATTTTCGGGATATGCTCGAAGAATTCCACGCCCTCATCAACTGTCATTTCCAGAACATCGTATATCGACTTTCCCTTATAATGCACATCAAGGGTCTCGCGGTTGTATCTCTTTCCCTTGCAGACCTCACAGGGAACATAGATATCGGGCAGGAAGTGCATCTCTATCTTGATTATGCCGTCGCCCTCACAGGCTTCACAGCGTCCGCCCTTGACATTGAAGGAAAAGCGTCCGCTCGTATATCCATGCGCCTTTGCATCGGGAGTTTTCGCAAAAAGCTCGCGGATATCGCCGAATACTCCCGTATAGGTAGCAGGATTTGAACGCGGAGTCCTGCCTATAGGAGACTGGTCTATACATATGACCTTATCAAGGTTCTCTATGCCTTCCATTTCCTTGAATTCGCCCCATCTTGTTTTTGCTCGGTTGAGCTTTGCGGCAAGATGCTTGTATATTATCTCGTTGACAAGTGAAGATTTTCCCGAGCCCGAAACACCCGTAACGCACACAAGCTCGCCAAGAGGTATCTTCACATCTACATTATGGAGATTATGCTCGGAGGCTCCCTTTACAGTAAGGAATTTACCGTTGCCACTCCTTCGCTTTTCAGGTACTTCTATCTTCTTCCTGCCGCTGAGATACTGTCCTGTAACGGAACTCTTGCATTTGAGAAGCTTGTCCACAGTTCCTGCGAATACCACTTCTCCGCCGTGTATACCTGCTCCCGGACCGATATCGACTATATAATCCGCAGAAAGCATTGTATCGTCATCATGCTCGACTACGATAAGGGTATTTCCAAGGTCACGCAGTCTTTTCAGCGTAGCGATAAGCTTATCGTTGTCGCGCTGATGCAGACCTATGCTCGGCTCATCGAGGATATAGAGCACACCCACCAGTGACGAGCCTATCTGTGTGGCAAGGCGGATACGCTGACTCTCGCCGCCCGAAAGAGTACCCGATGAACGGGAAAGGGTAAGATATTCAAGTCCCACGCTGCCGAGGAAGCCGAGACGCTCCTTTATTTCCTTGATTATACGCTCACCGACGAAGGTATCATGCTCGGAGAGCTTCAGCTCATTGAAGAATTTCAGCCCGTCCTTTACGGAAAGATCGGTAAGCTCGCTGATATTCTTCTCTCCTACCGTAACAGCAAGGTACTCATCACGAAGTCTTTTTCCCTTGCAGACAGGACAGCTCACCTCGCTCATATATTCCTCTATCTCATTGCGTGAATAATCGCTTGAAGTCTCCTTATAGCGGCGTTCAAGGTTATTGACAACGCCCTCGAATGGTGAACGGTATGTTCCGCCGCCCAGTGAGTTAGGTCGTTTCAGTTCGAGAGTCTCATCACCTGTACCGTACAGGAAAAGGTCGAGCTGTTCCTTTTTCAGCTTCTTTACGGGCACATCGAGAGGAACGCCGTACCGCTTCGATATAGCGCGGTAATACATCATAGAGATAGAAGTCTCGTCAAGGCTGTTCCACCCTGAGGCATTTATAGCTCCGTCCTCGATAGACAGCTCCTTATCAGGCACTACAAGATCGGGGTCGATATGTCTGAAAACTCCCAGACCTGTACATTTCGGGCAGGCTCCCACAGGATTATTGAAGGAGAACATAACAGGTTCAAGCTCTCCGATGCTGATATTATGCTCAGGGCAGGCGTAATTCTGTGAGAAAAGTATCTCCTCGCCATCAATAACGTCAGCTATGGCAAGTCCGCCCGTAAGACTGAAGATAGTTTCAAGGCTGTCGGCGATACGTGACTCTATCCCCTCCTTGATAACTATTCTGTCAACGATTATCTCAATATTATGCTTCTTGTTCTTGTCAAGCTTTATCTCCTCGGTAAGCTCATACATTATCCCGTCAACTCTTACGCGGACAAAACCCGATCTTCTTGCACTTTCAAGCTCCTTTGCATACTGTCCCTTGCGATTTCTTACAATAGGGGCAAGGAGCTGCAATTTTGTACCCACAGGCAGTGCCATAAGGGTATCCACCATCTGATCAACGGTCTGCTGTGAAATTACTCTTCCGCATATCGGACAGTGCGGCACGCCTATCCTTGCGTAAAGCAGTCTGAGATAGTCATATATCTCCGTGACAGTTCCCACAGTTGAACGCGGATTTTTCGAGGTCGTTTTCTGGTCAATGGATATAGCAGGAGAAAGTCCCTCTATGCTGTCAACATCCGGCTTCTCCATTTGACCGAGGAACATTCTTGCATATGATGAAAGGCTTTCCACATAGCGACGCTGACCATCGGCATAGATAGTATCAAAGGCAAGGGACGATTTTCCCGAGCCCGAAAGTCCTGTCATGACGATAAGTCGGTCGCGTGGAAGCTCAAGGTCTATATTTTTAAGGTTATTGGCTCTTGCACCCTTAATTATTATTTTATCGGTCATATTGTACTCCTCACAGCAATACAAGTATATTCATTTTGCGTACAGATAGTATTATACCATAAATTTTTTTAAAAATAAAGCTATCGAACATATTTTCTTCTTTTAACATAAATTTTCATATTCTATGCCTTGATTTGTTCACAATATCACTATATAATGAGAATTAGCAACAATAAAAGGGATATTAAAGAAAAGCCCGGAATGCCGGGCTGTCGTGTCCTTCCCTGCTTATGGCAGGGAAGGAAATACACGATATATCATTTAAAAGGGGGTGTTGTTGTGATATACGTATGTGATGCCTGCGGCTGGGAATATGACGAGGAACAGGGTTCTCCCGAAAACGGTATAGCTCCGGGCACAAAATTTGAAGATCTTCCTGACGATTTCGAATGTCCTCTTTGCGGAGCAAGCAAAGAGATATTCTCCGAAACATAAAACAAAAGCTCCGAAGCTAAGCTTCGGAGCTTTTTTATCACGATTCATATTTAGGCTCACAAGTAAGATTGATGCCAAGTCTCTTGAATATACGCTCATCGACTGCCGAAAGGATAACAGTTGAATGCACCTCGCAGTTGCGGAGCTTTGATATCTGCTCCATTGCCTTCTTGGCATTTTCATCTGTATTTGCACAGATAGAAAGTGCTATGAGAGTCTCGTCCGTATGCATTCTCGGGTTGTTATTACCTAGATGATTAACTTTAAGTGCCATGATAGGCTCGATAACATGGGGAGACATAAGAAGTATATCGTCATCTATCTTTGCAAAATGCTTCAGAGCATTGATAAGAAGCGCGGATACTGCACCAAGAAGGTTTGAAGTACGTCCTGTAAGGATAGTACCGTCGGGAAGCTCCATAGCAGCCGCAGGGCCGCCAGTTTCCTGCTCCTTTTCAAGAGCAGCGGCAACGACCTTTCTGTCCTCAACGGTAACGCTTGCCTGCTTCATAAGGAGCTCAAGCTTCATTACTTCCTCCTCGGAAATAAGTCCTTTACGGTAATCGCACATACCTATGTAATAGCGGCGGATTATTTCCTGCTTTGCTGCCTCGCTTACAGCCTCATCGTCAACGATACAGTTTCCTGCCATATTTACACCCATATCCGTAGGTGACTTATAAGGCGATTCACCAAGTATCATATCAAACATTGCATTGAGTACGGGGAATATCTCCACATCACGGTTGTAGTTTACTGTAGTCTTTCCGTAAGCCTCAAGGTGGAACGGGTCTATCATATTTACATCGTTAAGGTCTGCCGTTGCAGCCTCATAAGCGATATTGACAGGGTGACGGAGAGGAAGGTTCCATATCGGGAAGGTCTCGAACTTGGCATAGCCCGCATCAACGCCCCTCTTATGCTCATGATAGAGCTGAGAAAGACAGGTAGCCATTTTACCGCTACCCGGTCCGGGAGCTGTTATTACAACGAGCTTACGGCTTGTCTCGATATAATCGTTTCTGCCGTAGCCCTCATCACTGATAATATACTGTAGATTTGAAGGATATCCCTTGATGCTGTAATGATGGTATACTTTTACGCCAAGGGCTTCCAGTCTTTTCTGGAAAGCGTCAGCTGTAGGCTGACCGTCATAACGGGTAAGAACAACACTGCTTACATAAAGACCTATCTTTGTGAAAACATTGAAAAGACGTATAACGTCTACATCATATGTAATGCCAAGGTCGCCTCTGACCTTGTTCTTCTCAATATCATCAGAATTTATTACTATAACTATCTCTGCATCGTCTTTAAGCTGAAGAAGCATCTGGAGCTTACTGTCAGGCTTAAATCCCGGAAGCACTCTTGAAGCATGAAAATCATCGAAAAGCTTGCCTCCGAATTCAAGATAGAGCTTATCACCAAACTGTGAGATACGCTGTCTGATATGTTCAGACTGCATTTTCAGGTATTTTTCGTTGTCAAATCCGATTTTAAAACTCATTTTTATTCCTCCCGCTAAATTATCATAACTTATTATATATCAAACCATTTCAAATTTCAAGTACCCTGCCGAAAAAATCTTAATCCCGTAACAATTCATGGTAAAATCATTGCAAATCCAAACATTTTAGGCATAATTTGTAAATTTTCAGTTAATCGCTTGTGCGAATATATATAATGTGTTATAATATGGTATGGTCTTCTAACGGGGAAGGAGGATTTTATGAATCTACAAGCTATCACAGTAACTAACTTTATCGGCATAACGATATTATTTGTACTTCTTATCAGCAGTTACCTTGTTCGTCAGCGCAAGCAGCTCAGCGACAGAGTTTTTTCTGCTATGATAGGTATTACCATAGCAGCCTGTATAGGGGAAACCGCCTCATTCTGGGTAGACGGCAAAACTTTTGCAGGTGTCCGCACTTTATCCGCTGTTATAAGCACGGTATTGTTCGCAATGAACGTTACTCTTTCGTTCATGTGGTGCGTATACGTTGATCTCAGGCTATATAAGCAGAAAAGCCGCCTGAAAAAATACTACACACGCCTTGCGATACCGTCTGCAGCTCTTATCCTTGCACTTATCCCCAATCTGAAATGGGGATACCTTTTCAGCATTGACGAAAACAACATTTACCATCGCCAACCTCTCGGATACATTTACTTTTTCAGTGTATTTATGTATCTCGGTCTGAGCGTCGTTGTACGCTACAGATACTACAAAGGCTCACAGAAAGCAAGATTTTTTCCCATATGGATGTTTATCACACCTATTATCATAGGCTCGACCATACAGCTTTTCTTCTACGGTATATCTCTTGTATGGTGCTCGATAGCCATAGCCCTTGCAGGTACTTATATGAGCCTGCAAAACGAGCTTTCTTACATCGACCCTCTGACACAGCTCTACAACCGCAATTACCTTGACCATATCCTTTCGGATATATCAAGCAGAGGAGCTCATGTAGGCGGCATAATGATAGATATTGATTTTTTTAAGAGCATAAACGATATGTACGGTCACTCTATAGGCGATCAAGCTCTTATCAATGCCGCAGAGCTCATAAGGAACGCAAAGCCTTCAAAAAGCGTAGCTGTACGCTTTGCAGGAGATGAGTTCATTATCGTATCAGAGGCTGATAGCGAATTTGAGCTTCTGAATATCGAAAAAAGCATAAGGAACCATCTTAACAAATTCAACGCCGCTGGCAGGACCGATTATCAGCTTTCATTCTCTATGGGAAAAAGCCTTTTCAACGGCGACAGCACTATCGACAGATTTTTAAGCGAAATGGACGATAATATGTACTCCGAGAAAAGGAAGAAGCATTGCCGCTCCACCGCCTGATAATATACTTTTCAGCTCTTGACAAGTGCAGAAAGATATGATATTATAATCAGGTAAATACTGTGAACGAATAAAACCTGTACAGTGCCCGATACAGAGAGTTCCCGTAAGGTGTGAGGGAATGACGGCGTACAGAGACTTACATTCGGGAGTTGCCGTGCTGAATTCCAGTAGGTGCGGACGGGCAGCCCGTTACAGCTTTTCGAGTTCCGTTTATGCGGAAAAATCGGGGTGGTACCGCGAGTAACTTCGCCCCCGAACAGTTCATGCTGTTCGGGGGCTTTTATTTTTGGCGAGAGGAGAATTTGCCATGAAAAAAGCCATAGGATATCTCAGCCTTTCGGCGATAGTCTTCCTTGTTCCGCTTTTGTACCTGTATATCGGCTTTACAAGCCCTGCAAGGTCGGAAGCAGACTCCCCTTTCATACGCATGATAATATGCACATTGCTGTGCTTTTTGTTTACTTCGTTTTTCACAAGATATATCCACCCGTTTTCGGGACTTGCAGGCCTTGACAGCGCAAACCTCAATCTTGGCTTTACAATAGCCATAGTCCTTGCAGTTTTCGTGGAATTCGTCACCTTCGGCAATACCACCGTAGAACCCTACATGGAAGGACTTGTACAAAAGAACACAGATAAGCCCGGCGAAGGCTTCTATAGTTACATTAAATATGTATTCATGGGCGGACAGCTCCTCGTTGCAGTCCGAACCTTCCTTCATTCCGCATTTCTCGGTCTGCTTAAAGCTATAATGAAGCACGCCGACTGAGCATTATCCCCGAAAGGTCGTGATATACATGAAAACGCCCGACGTTTTCATTCTTTACGTTAAAACACCATGAAAAAGCACATCTTTTTTTATCCCAAAGTAAAACAGGATATATCATTAAAGATCAATGTCAGAGACAAAAATCCCCATAAAGTATAGACTTGAATGAGCTTCAGCTCGATTATCTCTGCGATGAACTCATACGCCGCAGAGTTAAAATAATAAAAAAATAATTTAAAGGAGAAATAAATAATGACTACTTTTGAAGAACTCAAGCGCAGAGGACTTCTTGCGCAGCTCACAGACGAAAAAGAGATAGAGGAGCTTGTCAACGCAGGCAAGGCTACCTTTTACATCGGCTTCGATCCAACAGCCGATTCTCTCCACGTTGGTCACTTCATGGCACTCTGCCTTATGAAGCGTCTGCAAATGGCAGGCAATAAGCCAATCGTGCTTATCGGCGGCGGTACAGCTATGGTCGGCGACCCTTCAGGCAAAACAGATATGCGTAAGATGCTCACTCCCGAGACTATCCAGCACAACGTTGAATGCTTCAAGAAGCAGATGAGCCGTTTTATCGACTTCTCCGAGGACAAGGCTATCATCGTAAATAACGCCGACTGGCTCATGAAGCTGAATTACGTAGAGCTTCTCCGTGATGTGGGAGCTCATTTCAGCGTAAACCGTATGCTCTCACACGAGTGCTACAAGCAGCGTATGGAGCGCGGTCTCACCTTCCTTGAATTCAACTACATGATAATGCAGAGCTACGACTTCCTTGAGCTCTTCCAGAAATACGGCTGCAATATGCAGTTCGGCGGCGATGACCAGTGGGCAAATATGCTTGGCGGTACAGAGCTTATCCGCCGTAAGCTTGGCAAAGACGCTTACGCTATGACAATAACCCTTCTTCTCAACTCAGAGGGCAAGAAAATGGGTAAGACAGAAAAGGGCGCAGTATGGCTCGATCCTGAGAAAACAACTCCTTACGAGTTCTTCCAGTACTGGAGAAACGTTGATGATGCCGATGTTATCAAGTGCCTTAAAATGCTCACATTCGTACCTGTAGAGCAGATCGAGGAAATGGAAAAGACTATGGAAGGCGCACAGTTCAACGCTGCCAAGGAGCTTCTTGCTTATGAGCTCACAAAACTCGTTCACGGCGAGGAAGAGGCTGAAAAGGCAAAGGCTGCTGCAAAAGCACTCTTCGGCGGAAGCGGCTCAAATGAGAATATGCCTGTTGCAGAAATAGACTCAGCCGACCTTACAGACGGTGCTATCGGACTCCTCAACCTTCTCGTAAAGGCTGAGCTTGCTCCGTCAGTCTCGGAAGCAAGACGACTTGTTCAGCAGGGCGGCATCACAGTAAATGATGTAAAGAAAACAGATCCTAAGGAAATGATTGTCCTTGAAGGAGAGACAATTGTCCGCAAAGGCAAGAAGGCTTTCAAGAAGATCGTGGTAAAATAATTACTGGTTGTAATATAAAAAAGTGGCTATACACCGATATTAAATTTTTTTGAATAAGCTATTGACAACGTAAAAAAAACATCGTATAATTAAGAAAAATCATCATTATTTTGCGTTATAAGTTAGGGGGAATTTATATGGCAAAATCTAAAAAACATGGTTTTACACTTATCGAGCTTATCGTTGTAATTGCGATAATTGGTGTACTGGCTGCAATACTTGTTCCTGCCCTTATGGGGTATGTAAAGAAATCCAAGCGTTCAGCCGACATTGCAGGTGCAAAAACTATTTATGATGCCGTTATGGCTGTAATTGCTGATGATGAAGACGCTATGATATCCTTTACTGAAAATAACACTTCTACCCACAATGTAACTGTAAAAAGCAATGGAAAAACTCAGACTTATACCCTCGTCACAGTATGCACTAAAGACGGTGCCGCAAACGCAGGAGGAAATCGTTCACTCTGGAGCGGCGGCAGCGCCGAAGCTAAATTATTCCAGGATGCTCTGAACGGAATGTGCGGCGAAAGTAAGTCACCTATAAAATATACTGTTTCCGAAGCAGGCAAACCTCTTAACCGCTGGTTTATCTGCTACCGTCAGGGAGACGGCATCGACGCTGAAATATGGGTCGGTGACGGAAGCTCAAATACGCCAATGTACAGGCTCTGGCCTAATACAGACAATGACTACAAATAAGCAACAATAATGATGAATGCCCTGTGTACTTTAAAGTACACAGGGCTTTTTTTATATCATGTGTAATTGTAAAAGACCATAAACGCCTCCGAGCTGTAGCCGCAGGCTGCAAAACGGCCTTCCGCATCTGCCGCCGAAACCGCACTTCTTATGGCTGACGATATATTTGCATAGGTATTTCTCTCGTCCGCCGTCATTTCATTCTTATCCTTATTGAGAATAAGCATATTATAATTTGATTTCATATCGATCATACCGTCCGCTACCAGGTATTCCCCAAGCTGCGAGCTCATGTAATAATAATCCACATCTCCGCTTTTGCAGATAAACATTATCTGCGATGGCGTATAGGAATTGCAGCCCGAATAACTGCCGCCGTTATAGTCAATTATCTTTCTCTTTCCGCTGAACACCTTTACTCTGGTATTGTTTTCGGGATAATTTGTCTGCTCGCAGTAGTTTACGAGATACTCCTCACCAAGACCGTTTATCACCTGATATGCATATGTAGGATAGTCCTGTACCGAACAGCCAAAGAAAAAGATGCATAAAAAAGGCAGAAGCAACATATATGCTTTTTTCAGCCTCATATCATACCCCCCATTAAATCATATGCATACCCTTAACGGATATGCATATATTGTAATCTCTTGTCAGACAGCCTCCTGCCGTGACTTTTATCACATAAGACATAATGTACTGAAATCCTTTATCGTGGTCACCATTTCAAATCCATAGTAAAGCGCAGCGATCAAAACAAGACCTATGCCATACTTTATCGCTGTGATTATGAGCATATTCAGAGGTCTTATACCTCCTGCGGCCTTTATCATGGAAGCCGGCCTGCCGCTGCTCTTATGCTTTTTCAGTGAATTCATGGCAAAACGGAAATACAGCCAGTTTGCAAACAGACAGAATACCGCTCTTACTCCCATATCAGCCACAAGACAGATATCGCTCACAGCCTGTATCATATGCTTATTGCTCGAAATAAAGCTTGCGAGCTCATCGGGGAATTCCTCGATATACAGCAGAAGATCTGCGGGCAGATTGAAAAGCACTCCGAGTATAGCCGCCAGTATAGCCCAGCCCCACATTTTTCTGTTAGCAAAATAAAGGGTCGGAAATATAAGGCTGAAGAAATTGAATGAGGGCTTTGTACCATCGTCCTTCATTCGCTTGAATTTCGGAAGATAATATATGGTGCTCGGTCCTACAAAATCATTGACCTCTTTCATGGATGCACCGCCCATATCCTCATTCGGATCAAGTCCGAGATACTTTATCGGGTCGATCAGATCCTCCATTTCCGCCGAAAACGGATCACGCCAGCCTTCACCTCTGTTTTCCGAAGTATTTTCATTCTGTGCAGCAGATGCGGTGTCGCTCAGCTCTGTACCGCATCTCTGACAATTGCTGTCTGTTACCCTGTTAGGGAAATCGCATACGGGACATACCTTGTAAAGCGGCTTACTCTGTGAGCTCCTCTCCCATTTTCTGCCGATAGAATGATATTCTTCATTAGCACATCTATTCTCGGCAGCATAGCATTCTCTGTGATGAGGCGTACCACATTCAGGGCAAACTACTATATCGTCCTCTGCTGTAAAGCCATTTCCGCAGACAGGACATTTTTCGCCTATATAATCCATATTCTGCCTCCTTTTCCAATTCATACTATCTTTTTTTATATTATACCACTTCCAATAAGTTAAATCAAGTGTTTTACCGGAATATAACAAAAATTGAAAAAAATTGCAAAAATACTATGGTAATTTATTTTTAAGTATGATATAATATATTGTATAGCTTTTAGGATTGGAGTGTAAGCTTGATGATATATAAACGGTCCGAGTTGGGCGATGATATAGGATTTACCGCCATTATAGACGATAAATTCAAGTCCAGTTCCCTGGCGGTCTATTTCATCACCGAACTCAGTGAAAAGACCGCAGCCGTAAATAACCTTGGAATAAGCATTCTTACAGTTTCCAGCAGCCGATACAGAACATATGCCTCGCTGTGCGAAAAGCTTTCAGAGCTTTACGGCGCAGGGCTCGGTTCAATAGCAAGAAAAAAGGGCGATGCGCAGATACTGGGATTGAAAGCCTCATGGCTCGATAATAAATACGCTATCGACGGCGAGGACATATGCGGAGAAATGCGCGAGCTGATACACAGCTGCATTTTCGAGCCCAATGTGAGCGGAGACGAATTTGATGCAGATTGTTTCAATATAGTAAAAAAAGACCTTATCGACAGGATAGACGGCGAACTCAATCAGAAGCGCAGTTATGCCATTGCTCAGGCTTCAAGAACTGCCTTCCGCGGTGAGCCTGCCGAGTGTACAGGCTACGGAAGCCGTGAAGCTACTGATTCCGCAAGCTCCGCAGATGCGCTCCATGCCTATCGGGAGCTTCTAAAAACTGCACAGATAGAGATATATTACGTTTCTCCACATGAAGACACCTCCTTTGCGGAGATGTTCAGGGAAAGCTTCGGCAGGATACAAAGAGCTCCACATAGGGTTAATATACGCAATCACAGCCCTCTGAAGCCCGAGCCTGTAACTGTGTCCGAGGAATTCGATGTGAACCAGTGCAAAATGGTACTTGCCTTCAAGACCGGGTCTGACGACAAATATGCACTGAAAATGCTAAGCATAATCTACGGCGAGATGCCTTTTTCAAAGCTTTTCCTGAATGTCAGAGAAAAGCTGAGCCTGTGCTATTACTGCACCAGCACCTCTGTTTCCGCTAAGGGTACATTCTTTGTGGACAGCGGTATCGAACGAAGCGATATCGACAAGGCAAAGGAGGAGATACTCGCACAGCTGGAGGAAATAAAAAAGGGCAATATCACCGATGAAGAGATAGAAAGCTCACTTTTGGCACTTGATAACGCCGTATTACAGATAGGTGACACCGCCTCCTCTTATATAAGCTGGTTCTTTGACTGCTTCAGTGACGGAAAGTTCATTACTCCCGAAGAGCATTTCAACGAATTCAAGTCTGTGACCAAGGAAAGGATAATACAGGCTGCAAACTCACTGAAGCTGGATACTGTATACCTTATGCTTGATAAGGAGGTGCAGGAATAATGAAAAAAGAGATACTGACAAGTTCCCGCACAGGTGACAGCTGTATACACGTAAAGCACAGCAGCGGACTTGATATATACATATGCAAAATGAAGGGCTTCAACAGTATAGAGGCACTTTTCGGAACTAAATACGGCTCTGTGAATACCATGTTCAGGACAGCCGCTGACAAGGAATATACCACCGTTCCCGAGGGCATAGCCCATTTCCTCGAGCATAAGCTCTTCGAGAATGAGGACTGCGGAGTATTCGAGCTCTATGCCAGAACAGGCGCATCATGCAATGCATTTACCTCATTCGACAAGACCTGCTATCTGTTCAGCTGTTCAAAGGATTATGAGGAAAACCTGAAAATATTGCTGGATTTCGTACAAAAGCCCTATTTCACAAAGGAAAACGTTGACAAGGAAATGGGAATCATTGATCAGGAGATAAAAATGACCAATGACAACCCCGAATGGCGGGTATTCTTCAATATGCTCAGGGAGATGTATCATTCTCACCCGGTAAAGACAGACATTGCAGGCACTGAAGAGAGCATAACCCATATTGACGCAGATCTGCTGTACAAGTGCTATGATACATTCTATAACCTGAATAATATGGTGCTTTCCATAGCAGGAAACATCAGCGCGGACAAGGTTCTGGAAATATGCGACAGCTGTCTCCTTCCATGCCCCGATAAGGGCCTTGAGACCGTATTTCCCGATGAGCCCGATGAGATAGTATGTCCGGAGGTGCGCGAGGTACAGCCCATAGGTGCTTCCATCTTTAACTTAGGCTACAAGTGTACCGCAAAAAGCGGCATTGAACGCCTCAAAGACATAGCCGCTGCTTCCACCGCCACTTCCCTGCTGTCAGACCCTGCACTTCCCATGTGCGAGCGTCTCCTCAAGGAAGAGATCGTCAATTCGACCTTCGGCGGTGAGGTGTTCTACGGTGATAACTATTTTACCGTGATATTCTCAGGAGAGTCGGACTATCCCGAAAAAATAAGAGAAGCCATTTTCAATGAAACAGACCGCCTTATAAATGAAGGCATCAGCGAAAAGGACTTCCAGAGAATAAAAAAATCCTCATACGGCATGATGGTCTGCGAGCTTAACAATGTTGAAGCAGTTGCCAACCTTATGCTCAATTCACATATAGACGGCGTAAGCCCATATGATGCAATAGAGGTGCTGTCAGAACTGACAAGCAATGATGTTATTGAATTTATGCGCAGAGAAATGCGCAGAGACAGGTGCGTACTGTCCATAATAGAAAAGGAGGCATAATTTTAATGTCAACAGAAACACTTTTAGATCCAAACGAAATACAATTCCCCGAACTCGGCTGGAAATTCCACATTGATCCTACCGCATTCTCTATCGGCGGCGTACAGATACAATGGTACGGAATACTGATAACCATCGGACTTATCCTTGCTGTTGTCTACGCCCTGCCGAGAATGAAACGCTTCGGACTTGACGCAGACAGAGCAATAGATGCTGTTATCGGCGGTGTTATCGGAGGTATTATAGGAGCACGCTTATACTACGTCCTTATGCGCTGGGACGAATACAACATGGGCTCGTTCGGAAAGACCTTAAAAGCTGTGGTCAATACCCGCAACGGCGGACTTGCAATATACGGCGGCATCATCGGTGCTCTTGCTGTCGGACTTGTGATATGCAAGATCAGAAAGGTCAAAATGCTCCCCATGCTGGATATAACCGTTATCGGCTTCCTTATCGGACAAGGCATCGGACGATGGGGCAACTTCGTTAATCAGGAGGCATTCGGAACCAACACCTCATCCTTCCTCGGCATGACAGGCGGCACTATCCAGCGCACTATCAGCGACAGTATGCAGATGGGCGGAGATATGTACAAGAACGGTCTCGATATGCTCTGGGAAAAACCCGTTCACCCCTGCTTCTTATATGAGTCATTATGGTGTCTGCTGGGATTTGTTATCCTTGCATTCTGGTCAAAACGCAGAAAGTATGACGGACAGCTCTTCCTCATGTACCTTGCATGGTATGGTGCAGAACGCTTCGTTGTTGAGGGACTCCGCACAGACAGCCTCATGCTTGGAAATATCCGCGTATCTCAGGCACTTTCGGCAATTATATTCGTTGTATCCGTAATACTCCAGATCATATTCTTCGCAAAGAGAAAGCGCGATCCCGAAAGCTTTGTTCTGTACGCAAACACCAAGGAATCACATCTTCTTATTGAGGAATCACGCAGAAAACGCCTCGGTCTTAAAGGCGATGACGCAAAAACGAGCAACAATGATGACGATGATGAGGACGATGATGATCTCGATATCTACAACGATGACGACGATGACTTCGATGAAAGCGAGCTTGACGCTCTGAATGACGATGATGATGACGACGATGACGATATTATCATAGAAGATGATGATGCTGATGAAAAAACAGCTGAAAATAAAGAAAACACTGAGGACGAAAAGTCCGATGAGCCTAAGGAGGACAAATAAATGGCACAGTTAATTGACGGAAAAGCAGTTTCCGCAGCAGTAAAGGCTGAGGTAGCAGAAGAAACAGCTAAGCTCAGGGATGAAAAGGGACTCAAGGTAGGTCTTGCGGTAGTTATCGTAGGAAACGACCCTGCATCAAGAGTTTATGTAAACAATAAGAAGAAGGCTTGCGAGGCCGTAGGCTTCCAGTCCTATGAATATGCTCTTGATGAAACAACAACTCAGGAGCAGCTCCTCGACCTTGTAAACGTACTTAACCGTGACGACAGAGTAAACGGCATACTTGTACAGCTCCCGCTTCCGAAGCATATTGACGAAAAGGCAGTTATCAACGCTATATCACCTGATAAGGACGTTGATGCCTTCCACCCTATCAATGTAGGAAAGATAATGATAGGCGAATATTCCTTCCTGCCCTGCACTCCTGCCGGTGTTATGCGCCTTATCGAGAGCACAGGCACAGATATCACAGGCAAGCAGTGCGTAGTTATCGGCAGAAGCAACATCGTAGGCAAGCCTCAGGCAATGCTTCTTCTCCAGAAGAACGGCACAGTTACTATCTGCCACTCAAAGACAAAGAACCTCAAGGAGATATGCCTCGGTGCAGATATCCTAGTAGTTGCTATAGGTCGTGCTAACTTCGTAACAGGCGACATGATAAAGGAAGGCGCAGTAGTTATTGACGTAGGCATGAACCGCCTCGACAACGGCAAGCTCTGCGGAGATGTAGAGTTTGAATCTGCCGAAAAGAAGGCTTCATTCATCACTCCCGTACCGGGCGGCGTAGGTCCTATGACTATCGCAATGCTTATGAAGAATACCCTCACAGCTGCAAAACAGCAGGCAGGTATCGAATAATATGTAAGGAACGCCGCCCTCGGCGTTCCTTTTTTGTAGAGTACGACGTTCTGAGCCGTTAGCAGAACAAAGCTGTGTAGGGGCTGTCTTTGGCAGTCCGCAAGTCTCGAAAGACTTCAAATAGCCATTTTTAGGGGGCGCACATTGTGCGTCCTTTTTTATGCATAATTATAAGATATCAAATAAACAAGAACTGCTCGTTCCTGTAAGCTGACAGCTAAAGTTTTATATTTGACAAAACTGATATTGATTTTTCCTATTTCTGATGCTATAATTATATTTGTATCGCATTATTAATAAGACAAACTGAAAGGACAGTGTTTATATGAAAACTGAAAAAACTGCCTCCTCCGCAAGGGGCGGCTTCGGCTCTAAAATAGGCTTTGTACTTGCGGCGGCAGGCTCTGCGGTAGGTCTGGGAAATATCTGGCGTTTCCCCTATCTTGCAGCTAAATACGGTGGAGGTATCTTCCTGCTGGTATATCTCATATTCGCAATAACCTTCGGCTTTGCGCTCATGCTCACCGAAATCGCTATCGGCAGAAAAACAGGCAAAAGCGTCATCGGTGCATACAAGGCTGTAGACAAACGTTTTTCACCTCTCGGACTCCTTGCGGCGGTGATACCTGCGCTTATTCTCCCCTATTACTGTGTTATCGGCGGCTGGGTGCTCAAATATATGTACGTATTCGTAACAGGCGGCGGAGAAAAAGCTTCTACAGCGGAATATATCTCGGATAAAGGTGATAAACTCGGCTTCTTTGAACACTTCATCGGACTCTTTGAACAGCCTTCAATTTTCTTCGTGATATTCCTGCTGCTCACTTCAATTGTAGTATTTCTCGGCGTAGAAAAGGGTATTGAAAAGGTAAGCAAATTCCTGATGCCCGTACTGCTGGCGCTTATAATCGGCATATCCGTATACACACTTACCCTTGACGGTGCGGGAGAAGGCCTTAAATACTATTTTCTGCCAGATTTCAACGGATTTACTGCCTCAAAGTTCCTGCGTACAGTAGCAGCTGCCTGCGGCCAGCTTTTCTATTCGATGTCAATAGCTATGGGAATAATGGTCACCTATGGTTCTTATATGCGCAAGGAGGACTCGCTTGAAAGCTCTGTGCGTCAGATAGAGATATTTGATACTCTGGTCGCATTCCTTGCAGGCATGATAATCGTCCCTGCGGTATTCATTTTCTCAAACGGCGACAGCTCCGCCCTCAAAGCAGGCCCCGGACTCATGTTCAATACTCTCCCGAAGGTATTTGCTTCAATGCCCGCAGGACAGTACATCGGCGCAGCCTTCTTCATTCTTGTTTCACTTGCCGCCCTTACTTCATCTATTTCCCTTATGGAAACGGTAACCGCTGTTGTCATCGAAAAATTCAGACTCAGCCGTGTAAAGAGCTGCATTATCGTTATCTTTATCACCTTCCTTATAGGTATGCTCTCTGTACTGGGATACAGTGCATGGTCAGATATAAAGCTCTTCGGTATGCAGATACTTGATTTCTTCGATTTCATCACAAATAACATAATGATGCCGGTACTTGCCTTCCTAACCTGCATACTCATTGGTTATGTGGTTAAGACAAAGTACATTGAGGAAGAGGTAATGCTCGGAGAAAAGCGTTTCCGCTCAAAGCTCCTCTACAACGTTATGATCCGTTTCATCTGTCCTATTTGTATGCTGATGATACTTATAACTCCATTCGTAACAGAAATATAACATACACGCTCCCTGCCTGTTCAGGGAGCTTTTTTCTGTCGGCTGTTGTAATAGCATTGTCAGAAAAAGCAAATTATTTCTAACAAATCATTATATTTACTGCAAATTGCTACATTATCCCAAAGGTATTGACATTTAAATATCAAACGTGTAAAATATATATGTATGAGTTTTTATAATGCTATTTTCCGCAGATAACACAGATAGCTATGCTCTGCGTTTTAATAATAAATGAATTAATCAAAGGGTGGTTTATTTGGTCTTCAGCAGCTTGGAATTTATTTTCATATTCCTGCCTGTTTTTATGATAGCCTATGCGGCATCTAAAAAAGAATACAGAAATTTCGTATTATTAATCGGAAGCTCCGTTGCGGGATACGAGATTTTTCACAATCTCGGCTATACCAAGCCTCTTCATATAATGATTTTCGTGGCGGCGGTACTTCTAATTTTCCTGAAAGCAAATACTTGCTCAAGGATAGAATATCAAAATCTTATAATATTCGCAGGAAGCGTTATATTTTACAGCTTCGGCGTAAAAAAGCCTGTCTACATCTTACTCTTTTTGCTCACAACTCTGCTTAACTTCATAGTAGCGCAGTTTATTGAAAACAGCCGCCATGCCAAAAAGGCATGGCTGTTCTTTGGTGTAGTATTCAACTTCTGGTGGCTCATATTCTTCAAATACTGGTCATTCGGTACGGAGAATATCAACAATCTTTTCCACCAGAGCCTTACCGTTAAGGATATTATCCTCCCTATCGGTATAAGCTTCTACACCTTCCAGAACGTATCCTATATAGCCGATGTGTTCAGAGGAAAAGCAAAGGCTGAGAAAAACCTTGTGAACTACGGTGCATATATCAGTATGTTCCCACAGCTCATCGCAGGTCCTATCGTAACATACGACCATGTTGCAAAAGAGCTCAAAAACCGCAGACACTCCATAGTCAAGGTAGAGGACGGTCTCAAGACCTTCACCATAGGTCTTGGCTATAAGGTGCTTATTGCAAACCAGATAGGCGGACTCTGGAGCGATATCTCCATGATAGGCTATGAGAGTATCTCCTCAAGGCTTGCATGGATGGGTATATTTGCTTATTCATTCCAGCTTTACTTTGATTTCTGCGGCTATTCCCTCATGGCGATAGGTCTCGGAAAGATAATGGGCTTTGAGCTGCCCCGAAACTTCGACCACCCTTACCTCTCCCTCACTATGACGGAGTTCTGGAGAAGGTGGCATATGACTCTTGGTACATGGTTCAAGGAGAATGTCTATATCCCGCTGGGCGGAAACCGAAAGGGCAGTGCGGCTACTATCAGAAATACCTTTATCGTATGGCTGTTTACAGGTCTTTGGCACGGTGCAAGCTGGAATTTCGTACTTTGGGGACTCGTACTATTTGCAATAATAATGACAGAAAAAAACTGGACAGGCAAGGTACTCAACAAGATAAAGCCTCTCGGACACGCCTATATGTTCCTTGTGATACCGCTTACATGGCTTATCTTTGCCATTACAGACTTCCATGAGCTGGGCATATACTTCAAGAGACTTCTTCCCTTCCTGCCTCAGAAAACCTATGCCGTGCTCGATAAGGACTACGTAAAATACTGGGGAATGTACTGGAAATACTTCCTTGCAGGCGTTATCTTCTCAACAACGCTTCCTCAGAAGCTTTACAAAAAGATCAAGAATTCCCCATTCACTGCGATCGTCCTTCTGGCGGTATTCTGGGCATCTGTCTACTGTATGTACAAGGGACTCGATGACCCGTTCATGTATTTCAGATTTTAAGGAGAGACTATAGTGAGTAGATTTAAACAAGGTATATATACCATTATACTGCTTATCACCTGCTTTGTGGCTTCGCCGTTCATATATAAGCAGATATGGAAGAACAGTACCGCCAAGGCTTCAAAGACAACAATAAAACCCCCTGTTGCCGCAACTCAGCCGGGGACCTCGGCACAGCCTGCCGCCCCCAATGCAACGACTCAGCCCACACCTGAGGGAGAGACAGCTCCTGCGGCTGAACAGCCTACAGAGCCCGCTGCAATACAGTCTCAGTTCGTGCAGAGCGGTCCCGAATACTTCGATGATGCGCTGTTTATCGGCGATTCCCGTACAGTTGGCATACGTGATTACGGTACGCTGAAAAATGCAGATTACTTCTGCAATGTAGGCCTTTCCGCATATCAGATAGACAAGACCACGGAAAACGGAAAGACCGTATGGACTGTTCTGAATGAGAAGAAATACGCAAAGATATACGTTATGCTCGGTATAAACGAGGTGGGCAACGATATCGAATATACAGCATCGGCTTACAGAAAGCTTATTGACGGCATAAAGGAGGTCCAGCCTGATGCTATCATATATATTCAGGCAAATCTCCATGTTACCTCGGCATATGAAAATAACGTTATCAACAATGAGCGCATAAATATGCTCAACGAAAAGCTTTCTGAGCTTGCTGACAATACAAAGGTATTCTTCATAAACGCCAACAGCATCTTTGATGACGAATACGGCGCACTTCCAAGCGAAAGTTCAAGCGACGGAGTACACTTCCTTGCAAAATACTATTCGATATGGTGTGACTGGCTCTGTCAGAATACTGTTGTAAAGGGCGGAAGCTCCGCTCCTGCCGCTACAGAAGCACAGCAGCCTGCCGAAGCATCGGAAAACAAGACAGCGGAACAGACCTCCGCTGCGGAACCGACTACAACAGGTCTCCCGCAGAACGAGGCATTTTCAAATATGTAAATACGGCGGTAATTCCGCATAATATAAGGGATATGAAAGGAGCATTATCATGGCAGAACTCAAAACAGGCTACAAGGGTAGAACTATTTACAATTCTACGTTCACTATTCTCGAATTTCTCGGCGGAGGCGGTCAGGGAAACGTCTACAGAGTAGAATGCGGCGGCAAGGAAATGGCACTTAAATGGTATCATAAGTCCACCGTTGACAAGATGAAGAACCCACAGGAATTCTATGAGAACCTCAAGGCAAACATCAAAAAAGGTGCACCTACAAAAGCTTTCCTATGGCCTGAGGAGCTTTCCGAGTGGATAGACGGCAGCTTCGGATATATAATGCCTCTTCGTCCAAAGGGATATGAGGAGCTTACCCGCTTTCTGCTGTGGGACCCGAAAACACGCCGCATGAAGGCAAGCTTTGCAAATATTACTGCTCGCTGCAATGCCGCTATCAATATAATCGAGGGCTTCCGTGCTCTCCATAATGACGGCTACAGCTATCAGGACCTCAATAACGGCAACTTTTTCATTAATCCGCAGAACGGCGATGTGCTTATATGCGATAATGACAATGTTTCCGAGCGCGGTGTTAACTTCGGCATCGCCGGAAAGCAGCGTTATATGGCACCTGAGGTCGTTCTCGGCGGTGCTCCCGATAAACGCTCCGACCGTTTCTCACTTGCAGTAATTCTTTTCCGTATGCTCTTTATCGAGCACCCTCTTGAAGGCAAGTATTCAACTCCTCCTTGTATGACTCCCGAGCTTGAAAAGAAATTCTACGGAAGTGACCCTGTTTTCGTTCTCGACCCGGAGGACGACAGAAATGCTGCAAATAACCAGCTGAACACAAATACTCTCCGTTTCTGGAAGATCTATCCCGAATATATCCGTGATCTTTTTATTGAGTCCTTCGGAAAAAAATCAGTTCAGCCGCCCTATGACCGTGTTATCGAAATGACATGGCTGGACGCATTCGTTAAGCTCAGAAGTGAAACTGTTCCCTGCCCTCACTGCGGCAAGGAGACATTCATTACTCCGAAATACTCCGTAAGCTGTATGTACTGCGGAGATCAGCTCACCTGTACGGACAGTATCAAGTTCAAGCGTTTTGAACTGCCTTCATTCGGCGGTGCTAAGCTCTATGAGGGTATGACAGGAGAAACAGACGGAGATTTTCACAAGATAATCGGTGAAGTAGTCCGCAACAAAAAGGATCCAAGCAAGCACGCTCTGCGAAATCTCACAAATGATACATGGAGCGTCAAGCTGCCCGATAATACAGTAAAAACTGTTGACCCTAACGGCATAATGCCTATAAATCGCGGATTTGTTCTCACTATCGGAAGAAGCGAAGGCACTGTGGAATAATCACCGCCTTCTATAAAGGGGCTGAAAAAACGCAAAATTCAATGGAAAACCATTGATTATCAAAAAATAAATTATTTCTGCCTAAAAAAATAAACAAATTTTATTTCACATTATTGTTGATATTGACTATCAAACAAGCCCGAAGCAATGCTTCGGGCTTGTTTTTATTCTTTATTATGCTTGTTGATCATGCATTTTACGATGCCTGTTATAATAAGTGCAGCAGAAAATATTATCAGCAGAAGTCCTGCCTTTTCAATGATATTCATATCACGAAAAATGCTCTCAATAATAAAACGTGCGGTAGCTTCGTCTGCACCGCCTATGATACTTATTCCATCAGGCTCGGGAGCTGTTATTGTTATCACCAGCCGTAATATCACTCTTATATCGGCAAGAAGCCCTGCCAAAAGCAATATTGCTCCCGAAATCATATATGCCTTTCCGTTTTTCCTTTTCATTTCTTTACTCACTTAACCGAAAAATCGCAGGGGCGGATATTATCCGCCCTGCACTCCTGGTTCTTATTGTTATTCATCGTCCTCGTCGTCATCTTCATCATCATCGGTGGGAAGCACCTCGATTATTACCTTTTCAACAGTCTGCTCGTTGACCTCTGCAACGGTGATGCGGAAGATACCGCTTTCGGCTGTTTCGCCTGCTTCCGGGATATGCTCCATGACATCTGTTACCCAGCCGCCCACAGAGGTATAATCCGTGGTTATCATGTCATCGTCAAGATCAAGCATTTCCAGCATATCGCTGATGCTCATATCTCCTGCTACCTCGTATTTATCGGGAGCTATCATCATAATATTGGTCTCTATTTCATCGTCCTCATCGTATATCTCGCCGACAAGCTCCTCTATGATATCCTCAAGGGTAACTATGCCCTTTGTTCCGCCGTACTGGTCAATGACTACTGCAAGATGTACCTTTGAACGCTGCATATCACGCATTGCCTCGCTTATGAGCTTTGAGTCTGCAATATGCGGTACTTCCTGTATTATGGGCTTTATATCGTTTCCGCCTTCCACAAGCATCTTGAAGAAGGCTTTATTTGTGATTATTCCGATAACGTTATCAAGGCTCTTCTCGTATACAGGGAGTCGTGAGTACATTTCACTGCTGAAAAGCTCCTTTATTTCGTCGATAGTCGACCCGAGCTCAACTCCGACCACCTTTACACGGGGAATGAGTATCTCATTGACGTTTATCTCATCAAATTCCAATGCGCTCTTTACAAGCTCGCTCTCCTGCTCCTCAATAACGCCCTGCTCCTCGATCTCATCGATCATATATTTAAGCTCGTCCTCAGTAACACTCGGAGCTGTATCACCCTTTGACACTAATGATGAAAGCTTGTTCAGCAGCCATACAAACGGCTTGAAAAGCATCACAAGGAATGAAAGAGCGGGAGCAAATGCGAGTGCAAGCTTTTCCGCATTCTTCTTTGCATAGGATTTCGGCAGTACCTCGCAGAATACCAGTACAAGCACGGTTATTACGATAGTTGATATGACTGCACCCTTGCTTCCGAAAATTTTTATAAATATGATAGTGCTTACCGATGAAGTGGCAATATTGACAATATTATTACCTATAAGCACCGCCGTAAGAACTTCATCAAAACGGTTTGCAAGTCTCAGAGCTTTTTTCGCCTTTTTGCTGCCCTGGGCTTCGTAATTTTTCAGTCTGAGTTTGTTTACGCTTGAAAATGCAGTCTCAGTGCCTGAAAACAGTGCCGAAAATATCATCATCGCTATGACAAGTACTATCTTCCATATATCTGAACTGTCCATAATTTTCCTTTCCTTATATATAATGTTTTTATTATATCATATATATTAAAATAATGCAAGGGCAATGCTCCAAAAAAATCAAAGTGAACAGTGCTTAATGAGCGGTTATCAGACCTCTCTCCCACAGACTAACGGCATTTTGGTCTTGACAAACAGCATTTTATCGTGTATAATAAAAAAAAGTATCCAAAGGCGATGATGAAGAGGAGTACGTAAGAAACCCGATTTTCAGAGAGCTGCCGTGAGGTGAAAGGCAGTATGAGGGGCTTGCGGAAGTAGCTTCGGAGCTTCGCGTGCCAACGGCTTATGCTCAGTAGTATGCGGCGTGATCCTCACGTTACAGGGGAAGAGGTTTTTCGACCTCGCAGAGTGCGGGAGATATCCCGAATTCAGGTGGTAACACGGACATAGTTCGCCCTGAACCTAAACGGTTCAGGGCGTTTTTATTTGCTCTGACCGACAAAATCACGGTGACATCATCTGATCGTCACGAAAAGGAGAATGAAAATGGCAAAGGAACTTGCAAAGGCATACAACCCCAAGGACTTTGAGGATCGTATCTATGCGGCATGGAATGACAAGGGCTGCTTCCGTGCAGAGGCTGATCCTAAGAAAACACCCTACACAATAGTTATCCCTCCTCCGAACATCACAGGACAGCTCCATATGGGTCACGCCCTTGACGAAACATTACAGGATATCCTTATCCGCTGGAAGAGAATGAGCGGCTACAGCGCACTGTGGCTTCCGGGTACAGACCATGCTGCCATAGCTACAGAGGCTAAGATCGTTGAGGCTATGCGTAAGGAAGGCGTTACCAAGGAGGACCTGGGACGTGAGGGCTTTATGAAGCGCGCATGGGAATGGAAGAAGCAGTACGGCGGACGTATCGTTGAACAGCTCAAAAAACTTGGTTCTTCCTGTGACTGGTCAAGAGAGCGTTTCACAATGGACGAGGGCTGCTCAAAGGCTGTAAAGGAAGTTTTCATCAAGTACTATGAAAAAGGTCTCATCTACAGAGGTGAACGTATAATCAACTGGTGTCCGAAATGCCGTACATCACTTTCAGATGCTGAGGTAACATATGAGGATCAGGCTGGTCATTTCTGGCATCTCCGTTATAAAATAAAGGACAGCGATGGCTATATCGAGCTTGCTACCACACGTCCCGAGACTCTTCTCGGTGATACAGCTGTTGCCGTAAATCCAAAGGACGAGCGTTACACCGCTCTTATCGGCAAGACAGTAATACTCCCTCTTGTACACCGTGAGATACCTATCGTTGCCGATGATTATGTTGAAATGGACTTCGGTACAGGCGTAGTTAAGATAACTCCTGCTCACGACCCTAACGACTTTGAGGTAGGTCTCCGCCATAACCTCCCTGTTATAAATGTATTGAACGATGATGCTACTATCGTTGACGATTATCCTGCATATGCAGGCATGGACAGATACGAGGCAAGAAAGAAGATAGTTGAGGACCTTGAAAATGAAGGCGCACTTATCAAGATAGAGGAGTACAGCCATAACGTAGGTACCTGCTATCGCTGTGGAACTACAGTTGAGCCAAAGGTATCAACACAGTGGTTCGTTAAGATGAAGCCTCTTGCAGAGCCTGCTATCGCAGCTGTTAAGAACGGCGATACAAAGTTCGTTCCCGAGCGTTTTGACAAAATATACTTCCACTGGCTCGAAAATATCAAGGACTGGTGTATCTCACGTCAGATATGGTGGGGCCATCAGATACCTGCATTCTACTGCGATTCCTGCGGTGAAATGGTGGTAACAAAGGAGAGCAGTGCAGTTTGTCCTAAGTGCGGAAAGCCAATGAGACAGGATCCCGATACACTTGATACTTGGTTCAGCTCTGCACTCTGGCCGTTCTCAACACTTGGCTGGCCTGAGAATACAGAGGACTTAAAGTACTTCTACCCAACAAATACTCTTGTAACAGGCTATGATATCATCTTCTTCTGGGTAATCAGAATGATGTTCAGCGGTCTGGAGAATATGGGCAAGGTACCGTTTGATACAGTTCTTATCCACGGTCTTGTACGTGACGCACAGGGACGCAAGATGTCCAAGTCTCTCGGCAACGGTATCGACCCACTCGAGGTCATCAACGAGTACGGTGCCGATGCTCTCAGATTTATGCTTGCAACAGGTAACTCACCCGGAAACGATATGCGTTACATTGATGACAAGGTAAAGGCTGCACGTAACTTCGCAAACAAGCTCTGGAACGCTTCACGTTTCATTATGATGAATCTCCCCGAGAACTTCGAGTTCAAGGGACTTCCTTCCGAGCTTGAGCTTGAGGACAAGTGGCTCGTTAACAAGTTCAATCAGCTTGCAAAGGAAGTCGGCGAGAACCTCGACAGATACGAGCTTGGCGTAGCTTCACAGAAGATATACGACTTTATATGGGACGTTTACTGCGACTGGTACATCGAGCTCACAAAGCCGAGAATACAGGCAGGCGGCGAAACAATGGCAAAGGCTCAGGCTGTACTTGTATGGGCAATGCAGGGTATGCTGAAGCTTCTTCACCCATTCATGCCGTTCATAACCGAGGAGATATGGCAGGTACTTACAAATGAAAAGTCCATGATAATCCTCGAAACATATCCTACCTACGATGCTTCTATCGACTTTAGTGCTGAAGAAAAGGCATTTGAGAAGATAATCTCAGCTATCAAGGCTATAAGAAATACACGTACAGAAATGAATGTACCTCCATCGGTAAAGGCTAAGCTCTTCATCGAAACAGCTGATAAGGAGCTATTCAACTCCTGTGCAGTATTCTTTGAAAAGCTTGCTTCTGCTTCCGAGGTCGAGACAGGCGACAAGTTTGATATCCCAGATTCAGCAAATGCAGTTACCGACTCCGCTCGTATTTTCATTCCTATGGACGAGCTTGTTGACAAGGAGAAGGAAATAGCACGTCTTGAAAAGGAAAAGGCTAAGGTACAGAAGGACATCGACTTCCTCAGCGGAAAGCTCAATAATCAGGGCTTTATCGCAAAGGCTCCTGCACAGCTCATAGATGCCGAGAAGGCAAAGCTTGCAAAGGCAGAGGAAAAAATGGCAAAGATAGAGCAGTCTATCGCTGCTTTCAGAAAGTAATACAAAGCAATAAGCTCCCCGATAATTTCGGGGAGCTTATTTTTATATAACATGAAGGAAGAATATTGTGAAAAACTCTTATGCTGCGTTCCTGTCATCAGGATCATATTCAGGAGATCTGTCATTTTTTGCTGATCTTCTGCTCTTGGTTGTAGCTTCTTCTTCGTCCTCGCTTTCAGTCTTCTTGGACTTCTTTGTATCCTCTTTATCCTCTTCGGTTTCCTTTTCCTCAGGAGTCTCCTGTACCTGTTCATCAAGGATAACTGTTACAGTCTTTTCTTCGCCGTTTCTCATAAAGGTGATCTCAAATTTATCTCCTGCGGAGTGCTTGTTCTTCTTTGCTGTAAGCTCAGCAGTGGTAGTTACCTTTTCACCGTCAGCCTTGATGATTATGTCGCCTTTCTTGATGCCGGCCTTATCAGCAGCACCGCCTTCGTTTACGACCTTAACGATAACGCCTACAGGGAGATTATACATCTCAGCAGCTGTTTCATCAATGCCCTTGCAGCTGATGCCGAGCTGAGGCTTGCCTGTAACATAGCCGAACTTCATTAAATCATCAATAATAGAAGCAGTTGCGTTTGAAGGGATAGCAAATCCGATACCCTCGATAGATGCACCCGATGAAGAATATGATGATGACATCTTGGAAGAATTGATACCGATGACCTGACCGTACTTATTGATAAGAGGTCCGCCTGAGTTACCTGAGTTTATAGCGGTATCAGTCTGGATAAGATTCATTGCCTTATCATTGATAGTGATATCACGGTCAAGACCCGAGATCATACCGCCTGTAACAGTGTTCTTGAGCTCAAATCCGAGAGGATTGCCGATAGCGATAACCGACTCGCCGAGCTGGAGCTCATCACTATTGCCGAATTCAGCAGCAGTAAGACCTGTTTCGTCTATTTTGAGAACGGCAAGGTCAAGATCTACATCATAGCCGATGATCTCAGCTTCGTATGTACTGTCATCTTCAAGAATAACGTTTACTTCCTTAGCACAACCTGCGCCGTACTCGCTGTCATAGATAACGTGAGCGTTTGTAACGATATAGCCGTTCTCTGTGACGATAACACCTGTACCTGTGCCCTTATATTCTCTTGTCTGAGGCTCGTACTCGCCGTAGCCATAGTTGCCGAAATCACCGAATCCTCCGAAACCAAAATCAAAGAAATCATTCGGGATAGAAGTCTGCATCTGTGTCTCCATTTCAAATGAAGATTCAATGCCAACTACTGAAGGAAGTACCTTTTTTACTATCTCTTCGTTTGAGAGTGCTCTGCCGTCTGACTCAACAGGCTCGATTATGCTGATATTCTGTGCAGCAAGAGCGGTCTTGGCAGAGGACTTTGAAGTATCAGTATCGTCATCATCTGTATCTTCAACTACTGAAGGTGACAGCTTATCATCTGTAAAGCAGCGGTAAACCTGTATAGAACCGCCGGAAACGATAGCCATTGCCATGATGAAGGCAGCTGTTTTCAGGAATGTACGCTTCTTTTTCGGAGGCTTGTTGTTATTGTTGCCTCCGTCTGTGCTGAAGCCGTTGTAATTGCTTCCGTTCTCCTCTGTACCGTTATTGTTATAATTATAGTTATACTCACTCATATTATTCACGTTCCTTTTCAATTATTCTCTCTGAGGTTCTCCCTCAGCCTGTGATTATATTATATTCAGCTTATGTGAAATAAAAATGCGATAATTGTTATTTTTTAAAGAAGTTTATGTGTAATTTTTTTCACATTCGGCTGTCTTATGTGAAAACATCGTGACACAGCTTCAACCTTCCCCCCTATGCCGTTTGCTGTTAATGCACGATATATCTGCATAAAATCAGTATTGCTGTTTTGAGTGACAACCATAAAAAACATAGATATGAGCAGTTTCACATACATACTTCCATTTTTCACAATTCACACATAATGAATAATGTGATTGCAGTGCAGAGCCCACATCCCTATATGATATTACCTCTTAGTTCAGATAACTGACGGTGCGATACAGTCAGCAGTTCTATATATACGGTTATTTGAAGCAAATTTGCTGTTCGCGGCTGGCATTCCACCGCCCCTGCAGGGCTAACAGCCGGAAAATTTCGCAAATCGGGAAATTTTCTCATTTTCTACTTGCAGTCCGACCGAAACTGTGATATAATATATGTATCTATGTTTGAAAGGAATTACAGCTATGATTATACTTGATGAACTCAGAGTCGAAATGACAGGCTACCGCAAGGAAATGTCGGAGCTTGCAGATGTTCTGAATATAGAAGCAGCTAAAAAAAGAGTAGCAGAGCTTGGCGACGAAACCGCCAAGGAGGGCTTCTGGGACGACCTCGAAAATTCCCAGAAGGTGCTCAAGGAGCAGAAGTCTCTTGAAAGAAAGATAGAGCATTACAATCAGCTCAACGAAAATCTTGAAGATATCATAACACTCATCGAGCTCTCTATCGAGGCTGAAGACGAAAGCGATATCGAAGAAATAAAGAAGGAGTCAGAAGCCTTCAAGACTAAGCTTGAAGACGAAAAGCTTGCAACTCTCCTCACAGGCGAATACGACAACTCCAACGCTATTCTCACATTCCACGCAGGTGCAGGCGGAACAGAGGCTCAGGACTGGGCAGAAATGCTCTACCGTATGTACAACCGCTGGGCTGAGCGTCACGAGTTCAAGGTCGAACTGCTGGATTATCTTGACGGCGATGAAGCAGGTATGAAATCCGCTTCTATCCTTATCGAAGGTGAAAATGCTTACGGCTATATGAAGTCGGAGTCGGGCGTTCACAGACTTGTCCGCGTATCTCCTTTCGATGCACAGGGCAGAAGACATACATCCTTTGCCGCACTTGAAGTAATGCCTGAACTCGATGATTCTATCGAAGTTGATATCCGTCCCGAGGATATTGAAATGGAAGTTTACCGTTCAAGCGGTGCAGGCGGACAGAAGGTCAACAAGACCAGCTCTGCTGTACGTCTTATCCATAAGCCTACAGGTATCGTTGTATCATGCCAGACTCAGCGAAGCCAGTACCAGAACAAGGACTACGCTATGAAGATGCTCCGTTCAAAGCTCATTGAGATCAAGGAGCGTGAGCACCTCGAAAAGATCGAGGATATCAAGGGCGTTCAGAACCAGATCGCATGGGGTTCACAGATACGCTCATATGTATTCATGCCATACACTCTTGTAAAGGATACACGTACAGGATTTGAAAACGGTAATATCCAGGCTGTTATGGACGGTGACATTGACGGCTTCATCAATGCTTATCTGAAGTCCCTTTCACACGGCACTCTTGAAAAGTAATGAAAAAAAAGACTAAGATTTTTTCTGTAATTGCAGTTCTTGTCATTATTGGAGCCATTTTCTCTAAATTCTTCCTGCCATCGTTTTTCTACGGCTATATTTATCCATTCAATAGGATAAAAGGAAATGTTTCAATAACAATTGACGGAAAGGACATTCCTCTTTCCGAATGTGAGGTCACTTGTATCTTACGTGACAAAAAGGAAAAAGTTCATGTAAGCGGCAGTAAAATAAAAAGCCGTGCTGGCAAATATGGTGCATATATCTATAAAATCAAACACGACGACATAGAGATACGTTATTATCTTTACCAGTCAAATTGCTGGAACTGCGCTGACTATGACGTTAAATTCAGTGTTGACACATCGGAGAAAACAGTGACCTGCAAGGGCACCCGTACCTCTCTCTGTGAAGACGGTTCAAAAACCACAGCAGATTTCGATAGAGTTCTGACTCTTGACTATAGAGAATCAGACCGCGGTTTCTGCCTTTTATCAGCATAAAAAATTTAAGGGACGTTTTTTACGTCCCTTTTTTCATCAAAATACACTTGTAAGGTGCGGCGTTTCACCGCTTTTCAGCATTTCAAGCATATCGCGTAGCTCTGCCAGCTCCGCCGCCATTTCGTCCTCTTCGTTCTCGGCAAGGTGAACTATCCGAGAGCAAAGACGATCTATCTCCACGAGCTTGTCATATTTCAGCAATACAGAAGCCTTTTCACGGAAGCGTTCCCAGTCTGCGTTCATTTGCCCTGCTTTTTCGGAAGCTCCCGAAATATCTCCTTTTTCTTCAAGAGCATATATCACGTCTATCTCCGAGAGTATAGCATCACAGCGTTGATTTACCCATATGCCCGAATAAATGCTTATCCCCACAAGCAGAAAAAGTATTGCCGCACTTATCTTAACTCTTGTCATTACACTCACCTATCCTCAGCTTTTTCGGTGTACTCCCCTGTTTATCCGCAATAAAACAGCTTCCCGATGCATCAGCCGTCATAATGAATACCTCATCAATTGACATCCCCTGCTTTTTCAGCACTGTCTCCACTGCACATCTGCTCAGCTTCATAGACTCCATAGCCTGCGGTATAAATCTGCCATCGGATATTATGAGCAAAGGCGGATCAGAGCAGTCAGCAGCTATTTTAAGGTCACTGCGTGTGGGAGTGTCCTCACTTTGCTTCTTCAGCACCGAGATACTGCCCGTAGTCTCAACAATAGCGTACTGTACCTCACTCAGGTCAAAAATGTCCTTACTGCGCAGAGCCATAAGCAGATCGTCCACCGAAAATCTCAGTTCGCGCAGGATATCACGCTCAATGCAGCCACCACGGACTACAATTTTAGGACTTCCCGATATTAGCCTTCTGAGCCTCGGTGCCTTTAGATTTATACATGACACTATGACCTCAAAGCAGACAAGTGCAAGAATAGGCGTTACGCCGACAATTACCGGTATATTCACATCTTCGATAGGCAGAGTGGCGATATTTGATACAAGGATAGTTATAACAAGCTCCGAGGGCTGAAGCTCCCCAAGCTGACGCTTCCCCATAAGTCTTACGGCAAAAATGACAAGAATATACAAAAAAAGAGAACGAATAAGAACTATACACATAAAAACAGCTCCTTTCGGGATATTATCCCACAAAAGGAGCTGAATTATTCTTTATTCTTCTGCAAAACGGGCATTATACTCCTGATAAGCCTTAACTATGATCTCCGCGCAAAGCTCATCACCAAGCACCGCACTGTTAAGACAAAGCTCATACTGATCCTTGTCCTGCCACGTCTTGCCTGTATTCACATTGTAGAAGGTCTCACGGCGTTTATCCGCCTTTTTCATAATATTTTCGGCTTTATTCTCACTTACGCCGTACTCCTCCACAGCTCGCTTAACACGCGCATCGGGAGCAGCATAGATGTATACGCTGAAGCAGCCTTTTTCCTCAAGTATATAATTTCCGCATCTGCCCACAAGTACGAAGCTTTTTTCATTTTCGGCTATCTCGTTAATGATACGGCTTTCCATAAGAAATACCTTATCCGAAAGAGGAAGGTTCTCTTCCATCGTTCTTGCAGGATTAGCAGACAGAAGCAGCGAATAGAGGAAGCTTGTGGGGACATTTTCCTCGGCATTTTCCAGATATTCGGGAGCGATGCCGCATCTTTCGGCAGTCATTTCAAGTATCTGTCGGTTATAGCACTTGATACCAAGCTTTTCAGCAGCAAGCTTACCGATGATACTACCTCCGCTTCCGTACTGTCGTTCAATTGTAATGATAGTTTTTTTCATCGGATAATCCCCCTCATGTTAATTGATCAATGTCTGCGTATATTTCTTTTAAACAGAATATACGCCCCCGAACTTTGTTCAGAGCAATAACCGCATAAAGGCAGTTATTATGAATACAATAATTATTAGATTTATAAAATAACTACAGATATATTATACCACATCTTGCACATATTTCAAGCTTGATCACAACAATAATTGTATATTTAGTAAAATTCTATGTTTTCAACAATTATCGCACTTGTTAATTGTGCAATTTTAAGCCTATAAATACAGAAAACCTCCCGTTGGTTAGCACAACGGGAGGTCATTATTCTTTACTGCTCTACTGATGAGTCACTATCAGTTATTTTTTATCAAACGCAGCCCTGAGCCTTCATTGCCTCAGCAACCTTGAGGAAGCCTGCAATGTTAGCACCAGCCATGTAGTTGCCAGCCATGCCATACTCCTTAGCAGCCTCATCGCAAGCTTTGAAGATAGACTTCATGATGCCGTGGAGCTTCTCGTCAACCTCTTCAAATGTCCAGCTGAGTCTCTCGCTGTTCTGGCTCATTTCAAGACCAGATGTAGCAACACCGCCGGCATTAGCAGCCTTAGCAGGACCATAGAGAACACCGTTTGAAAGGTATGTCTCGATAGCCTCAGGAGTTGAAGGCATATTAGCACCCTCAGCTACAGCGTAACCGCCGTTAGCAACGATTGCCTTAGCACCGTCAGCGTTAATCTCGTTCTGTGTAGCGCAAGGAAGTGCGATATCAAGCTTGATGTCGCCAGCGTTGCACTTGAGTGTCCAAACGCTGCCCTCGTGGTACTCAGCATTCTTGTGTGAAGTTCTGCCGATGTACTCCTTGATTCTGCCGCGCTCAACCTCCTTGATCTGCTGAACAAGTGGGAGCTCGATTCCGTCTGGATCGTAGATATAACCGTTAGAGTCAGAAACTGTAACTACCTTAGCACCGTACTGTGTAGCCTTCTGTGTAGCGTAGATAGCAACGTTACCTGAACCTGAGATAACAACTGTCTGACCCTTGAAGCTCTTGCCGTTAGCCTGGAGCATTTCGTTTGTGAAGTAGCAGAGACCATAACCTGTAGCCTCTGTTCTTGCGAGTGAACCGCCGTATGTAAGGCCCTTACCTGTGAGAACGCCAACGAACTCGTTGCGGATTCTCTTGTACTGACCGAACATGAAGCCGATCTCTCTTGCGCCTGTTCCGATATCACCGGCAGGAACATCGCAGTCAGCACCGATGTGCTTGCAAAGCTCTGTCATGAAGCTCTGGCAGAAACGCATGATCTCTCCATCGCTCTTACCCTTAGGATCGAAGTCGGAACCGCCCTTACCGCCGCCCATAGGGAGTGTTGTAAGGCTGTTCTTGAATACCTGCTCGAAACCGAGGAACTTGATGATTCCGAGATATACTGATGGGTGAAGTCTGATACCGCCCTTGTAAGGTCCGATAGCAGAGTTGAACTGTACTCTGAAACCTCTGTTTACCTGTACCTTGCCATTATCATCAACCCAAGGAACACGGAACATGATCTGTCTCTCAGGCTCTACGATTCTATCGAAAACGCCTGCGTCAATAAGGTCCTGTCTCTTTTCAGCAACCGGCTGGAGAGTCTCAAGAACCTCTGTAACAGCCTGGATAAACTCAGGCTCGCCCGGATTTCTCTTCTTAACTGTTTCTAATAAATCGATAAGATACTGATTTTTTAACGCCATTGTTAAAAAACCTCCTTTTCAAAATTCTGCGTATACCGCAGTTCATCTTAAATTATAGCACTATGGTACAGATTTTGCAATACTTTATTGCGTTGAATTTATAAATTCGTCTGTTTTCAGGTTAAATGTATAAATGTCCACGCTTCCTTTGTATATTTTATACAATGTATATGCATTTTATCGGCATATTCGCCAATTATTGGTTTAACCAATTATTTTTTTTAAACGTTTAATTTGCATTACTTATTGATTTTTCACATATTTTATTGTATAATAATCATGTTGGAGTTTTGTGCTCCTTACTCAATTATAAGGGAGGACGTTCCTTTGCTAAAAGCCATATGCTCCTCTAAAGAACTTACCGATAACAGCTATTACGACTGCGTAAGCGATATAATTGACTGTAAGCAGCTTAATGAGCTGAAAAATATCACTCATCATGTCTCAACTACTCGTTTTCAGCACTGTGTAAACGTATCCTATTATTGTTACGTAGTGTGCAGAAAATTAAACCTGAATGCTCGTTCAGCAGCAAGAGCAGGACTTCTTCACGATCTTTTCTATTACGACCGCAGAGAGTACAACTCCTCAAAAAAGAAGTGGCAGGCTTCACACAGCAGGCATCATTCGCTGCAGGCGGCTGACAATGCCTCAGAAGTAACCTCTGTCACTGCTCTTGAGAAGGATATGATAGAAAAGCATATGTGGCCTCTTACAAAACAGAAGCCAAGCTATAAGGAGACATACATTATAACAATCATCGACAAATATTGTGCTGTTCTTGAATTTTGTGTTCCAAACGTCCGGAAAATGCTTCACAGAAAAGCGCGATAACTATATTTCAGGAGGTATCCCACAATGAAGATTGAAACAAAATGCCTGCACGCAGGCTACACCCCGAAGAATACTGAGCCGAGAGTTGTTCCTATAGTTCAGAGTACAACTTATGTCTATGACTCAACAGACGATGTTGCAGCTGTATTCGATGACCCCACCAAGAGCCTTATCTACTCACGCTTTGAAAATCCAACAGTTATGGCTGTTGAGGAAAAAATAAACGCCCTTGAAGGCGGCGTAGGTGCTATGTGTACATCAAGCGGTCAGGCTGCTTCACTGCTCTCCCTGCTCAACATTTTAAAGGCAGGCGACAGCTTTATCTCGGCAGCTACTATCTACGGCGGTACAGTAAATCTTTTTGCATACACACTCAAAAAGCTTGGCATTGAGTGTATATTCGTTGATGCAGATGCTCCAGAGGACGAGATAAGAGCAGCCTTCAAGCCTAACACAAAGGCTGTATTCGGTGAAACTCTCGCTAATCCCGCTCTTGCAGTGTTCGATATCGAGAAATTCGCTAAGATAGCTCACGAGAACAATGTTCCGCTTATCATCGACAATACCTTCCCTACTCCAGTGCTTTGCAGACCTTTTGAGCACGGCGCAGATATCATCGTTCATTCCACAACAAAATATATGGACGGTCATGCTGTACAGGGCGGCGGCGTTATCATTGATTCGGGCAACTTTGACTGGACAAACGGCAAGTTCCCTGAGTTCACAGAGCCTGACGAGAGCTATCACGGCACTATCTATACAAAGACCTACGGTAAGGCTGCTTACATTATAAAAGCAAGAATGCAGCTCATGAGAGACTTTGGCTGCTATCCGTCAGCACAGTCTGCATTCTACCTCAATCTCGGTCTGGAAACACTTCCTATCCGTATGAAGCAGTACTGCGAGAACGCTCTTACAGTTGCTCAATTCCTCGAGAGCAACGACAAGGTAGAGTCTGTAAACTACCCTGCACTCAAGAGCAATAAATACCACGATCTGGCTCAGAAGTACCTCCCTGACGGTACAAGCGGCGTTATCTCCTTCGTTATCAAGGGCGGCAGAAATACAGCAGTAAAGTTCATGGATTCACTGAAGCTTGCATCAAACGAGGTACACGTTGCTGATATCCGCACCTGTGTTCTTCACCCTGCAAGTGCTACACACCGTCAGCTTACCGATGAACAGCTCGTTGCCTGCGGCATAAACGGCGGTCTTATCAGACTTTCTGTTGGTCTTGAAAATGTTGAGGATATCCTCGATGACCTCAAGCAGGCTTTCGCTGCTATCTGAAGCTCTTTCTGAGTTTAAAAGGAGTTTATATGAAAACACTGATCATTTATTCATCACAGACTGGATTTACACAAAGATATGCAGAATGGATCGCTGATGAACTCAGAGCAGAGACAATGTCTATAAAAAAAGCGATCAAAAAAGAGGACTCTTTTTTCAAGGACTATGAAGCTATCATCTATGGCGGCTGGGTATCTGTTGAAAAGATAAACCGCGCCGACTGGTTCACAAGCAGGATAGAAGGCTGGAAGGATAAGAAATTAGCTATATTCGGTGTAGGAGCAAGTCCTGCAAGCTATTCCGGCGTTGACAAGCTCCTTGAAAGAACCCTTACCGATGAACAGAGAAAGTACACAAAAGCTTTCTACTGTCAGGGCGGACTGGATTATGAAAAAATGTCACTCGGCTCAAAAATGCTTATGAAAACCTTTTCTGCCATGCTGAAAGGCAAGAAAACTAAGAACGAGGACGAAAAGGCTATGATCGAAGCGATATCCGAGTCGCACGATTTCTCAAATCCAAGATACATT
>Ga0310786_10001403_pt1 | contig 38721 bp, 36 predicted proteins | sample AusTroGonzalo_MG_FD_203881 | JGI IMG/M metagenome (GOLD analysis project Ga0310786, IMG submission 203881) | Bovine rumen microbial communities from tropical cattle in Woodstock, Queensland, Australia - Gonzalo_03 (v2) (version 2) | ecosystem: Host-associated > Mammals > Digestive system >... | reverse complement strand
CAAACTTGTAGTAGATGTGGGCCGGAGTGCCGAGAGCCTGTTCGAGGAAGTAGGCGCGGACCAGCGGCGACGGACGGTACATCTTGTAGAACGTGAGGATGTCTTCGGGAATAGGAATGTACGGCGTGTCGTTGTCCAGTTCCTGCTTGATGAGTTCATCGCAGAACACGGGGCGCAGGTCTTCGAAACCCATGGGCTTGCCGGTGCCGGGGTTCAGCAGCGGGGCGGGCTTCTTCTTCATGTCGGCACGGACGTTATACCATGCCTTCGGGAGTTCATTTTCATCGAGGTAAGTCTTGACCTGACCGTCGAGCTTGAGCGAGTTTCTCATTTTTTATTCCTTTCTTTGTTGTAGTTCGCATTTTCAGGTTTCTTGCCGGGCATCCAAATTTTTGCAAAAAAAATCGGCTCCCTTCGAGAGGAGCCTGCCTTTTTTGAATACCATAGCAAAAATACCAGACTCCTCGTTATAGAGCCTGCCACCACCAGAAGTTGATGCTTGCTACGAATTTCATGTGCCCAAATATATCTAAAAAAAAAGACAGTGGCAATGTAACTTTTGTAAAAATTTTAGCGAAATCAGTGCAATCTGCTAAAAAAAAGCCGAGCAGGTTGACAATCCGGAGAAAAAAATTAATTTGAAAAACATGGCTATAGACGACGCACTATTATCGGGGCAGTTCTCCTCTGTGGAAGACAACATGGTCGAACACTCCCTTTCGGCGACCGCCAAGGTTATGCCTCTTTTTTCGGGCAACAAGCGTGCCAGGGTACACCGTACCCCGCGAAAAACAGTCCGCAAGACCAAGTCGGGCGAAAATTCGCGTGCCTCAAAATGAAATTTTCACATTTTGTATAGTTTTTTAGGGGAAAATCATATTATTTTTAAGGCAGCCCGCATTCGGGCTTAAATAAAGAGGTTTTCTATGCGCGTTTTCGTTACCGGCGGAACTGGGTTTATCGGGCACTATGTGGTCAAGGCGCTCCTTGAGCGCGGGAACGACGTCGTCATTGCGACGCGCCACCCCAACAAGGTCCCGTCCCTTGCTTCCAACGAGAAAGTAAGTTTTGTGGAAGCCTCCCTTACAGATTTTGACAAGATGCGCGAAGGCCTCAAGGGCTGCGACGCCTGCATCCACATTGCCCTGGGCTGGGGCGAGACTCCGAGCACCATGCTCATGAACGACACGCGCGCAACCGTAATGCTGTTGGAAATGGCGGCAAAGGCCGGCTGCAAGAAGTTCATTTACACGAGCAGCACCGCCGCGATGGGCCGCATGCGCCCCGTTATGCGCGAGGTGACGAGCAACCTGCCTATGGACCTGTACGGCTCTACCAAGGCGGCGGGCGAGGCCTACGTGCTCGGCTTCAGGCAGGGCTACGGCAAGAACTTCCCGCAGGTAACCATGCAGAGGAACATCATCCGTCCGGGATACACGTTCGGGAACCCCGCGTTTCCCGACGGCTGTTCGCAACCGGATCGCAGGTTCTTCGACATGGCGCGCGCCGTGAAGGAAGGCCGTGACATAGAAATTGTCAAGAACGACGGTACGCAGTTTATACACGCAAGCCAGCAGGCGGAACTCTACATGAAGGTCCTCGAAAGCGACAAGAACGAGGAAATATTCCTCGGGCTGGGCGAGGTCTGGATTAGCTGGAGGGAAATCGCCGAGATGATGATTTCGCTGAAGCCCGGCTGCAAGTCGAAGATTGTGGAGAAGGACCTCGGCTGGGGCGACGACCCGATGCTCTTTGACGTAAGCAAGATCAAGGACCAGTTCGGCCTCGCGTTCGATGCGCACGATTTTATGATGGACCACGTGAAGTGGACCTTCGAGCAGGCGTAGCTAGAACAGCATTTTCACGCCGATGGCGATTAGTATAATCCCCGCGACAATCTCGGGGATTTTTGTTTTGAAATGCTTGACGGCGTGCCGGCCGAGTTCATAACCGATGACACCGAACGCGAAACTTGCGAACGCGATTGCCGAGGTGGCAAACACCATGTTCGCCTTGATGAACGCGAACGAGATTCCGACAGCGAAGGCATCGATGCTTGTGGCGACCGACAGCAACAGTATATTTGCGATGGTGAGGGTTTTCGCGGCAACCTGTTCGCCCTCGTTTTCTCCTGCGTCATCGCGAACGGCTTCCCATATCATGCGGATACCCAGAATGCAGAGGATGGCACAAGCGATAGGGGTTGCGATGGTGTCGAACCAGCGGTCGGCAAATGCCCCGAGAAAATACCCGATAAGGGTCATGCCGCCCTGGAATATGCCGAAGCTCACCGCCTGTAACATTGCGCGGCTGTAGCGTATGCCCGACTTGGATAGCCCCGTCGATACGGCGACGGCGAAGCAGTCCATGGCTTCTACAATCGCGACTATGATGATTTCGATGATACCCATAGGAGTGCGCTCAAGATAGAAAAAAAGCGCGATGGAACCAACAATCGCTTGTGTCAGCGGTCACATGGATAAGGAAAATCCATGAAAAATGAAGCGCTTTTATCTTTTTTGCAAAAAAAAGCATATTTTGTTAGAAACCTTTTTGGAGAGGTTCAAATGAAAAAGTTTGCTCTGCTGGCCTTGTTCGCCTGTTCCATGGTTTTTGCCCAGGGAACCAACGGCTCGTTTGACGACGAGGGGTTTGAGGACATTTCTGGGCAAGAGGCAAAGAAGGTCGAGGTCACGGAACCGGCAGAGCGCGAAGAACCTGTTTCGCAAGTCAGCACGGTTTCTGTCGAAGAGCGTAGGAATGTTGCGGATAACGTTCCCCACGAGGAAACGTGGGAAGAGGCGTGGGAGAAAAGGCGCCAGAACATCAGTGTCATTGTAGGATTTCTCCCCATTTCGGCGCTTCTGGAGCTGTTCGTGCACGATTCGAACCGTGATCCCGATGTCACTGCCTACACTGTCACTTACGGTTACGAACTCTTCTACCTTTTCGAGACGGGCGTTATGGTGGATTACACGACCGTGAACAGGAAAGCCCTCGTTTCTGTGATTCCGCGCCTGAAACTGAACTATCTCAACTTCAAGTACATAAGGCTGTATTCGTACCTTGGTGTTGGCGTGCTATTCTGGAATGACGGCTGGTGCCCCATGTTCAATGCCGCTGCACTTGGCCTCGAGCTTGGCGGGCCGGTGTCCGCATTCGGTGAAGTCGGCTGGGGTCAGGTCGGCATGTTCAATTTCGGCGTGAAGTTCGCGTTCTAGCGCTACCTTGCGGCAATTTTCTCGACGCTCACCTCGCGGACGTTTTCTGCGACAATCGTGATGTTGATTTTGTAGGTGATGTCGCCGGTCTGTCCGTCGAGCCGTTCGGGCCATTCGATGAGCGTTATCCCTTTCGAGAGGTATTCCTGGTCAAAACCGACTTCGTAGAGTTCTGCACCGGGTTCGAGGCGGTAGAGGTCAAAATGGTATAGGGGAGGGTCGTTCGGGTATTCGTGCAATATGGTGTAGGTAGGGGAGCAGACGCTTCCCTCGAAACCGAGCCCCTTGCAAATGCCTCGGCTCATGACGGTCTTGCCCGCGCCCAGGTTCCCGTACAGTGCGACCATGTCGCCCGGCTTGAGCGTGCGCCCGAATTCTACGGCCCAGTTGTATGTTTCTTCTTCGCTGTGAAAAAACATATTCATTTCCTTCGTCATTCTGAGCGGAGCGAAGAATCCAGGTCTGGATCCTTCCGCTACGTTGTAGCGTCAGGATGACGTATTCGTTTATAACTTCTCTTTAAATTGTTCGTACGTGAACATGTGCAGCAGGTGAAACTTCCCGTCCATGTCGAACTTGCCGATGCTGGGGTGCCTTACCCCGTTGAAGAACGTCGTCTTCACCATGGTGTAGTGGATCATGTCCTCGAATATCAACTTGTCGCCGACCTTCAGGGGGGCATCGAAGGAAAAATCCCCGAGCTGGTCGCCCGCCAGGCACGAGCATCCGGTTAGTTTGTATGTAAACCTCTTCTCGCCGGGCATTCCCGACCCTGTGACCATCGGCCTGTATGGCATCTCGAGACAGTCGGGCATGTGCGCACTTACGGACACGTTCAGCACGGCGATGTCGACTTCGTTGTGCACGATGTCCTCGACCGTCGTTACCAGTTCGCCCGTCTGCCATCCGACCGCTTCCCCCGGTTCCATGATGACTTCTACGCCCGGGTGGCGTTCCCTGAACGCATTCAGGATGCGCACGAGTTCTTCCCTGTGGTAGTCCTTGCGGGTAATGTGGTGGCCTCCGCCGAAGTTCACCCACTTCATGCGGTCGATGTACTTGCCGAAATGCTTCTCGAACGCGGCCAGCACGCCTTCGAGCGCGTCGGCGTCTTGCTCGCAGAGGGCGTGGAAGTGCAACCCTTCGATACCTTCAAGCAGTTCGGGCTTGAACTCGGCCTCGGTCACCCCGAGCCTCGAATACCTGCCGCAGGGGTTGTACAGGTCGGTCTCGACCGTCGAGAACTCCGGGTTCACTCGGATACCCGCGCTCACACCCGCCTTGAGGGCTTTTTTCTTGAACCGAACCCACTGGCTAAAGCTGTTGAACGTAATGTGGTCGGCAAGCGAGAGAATCTGGTCGATTTCGTCGTCGCTATAGACGGGGGCGAAAACGTGCACCTGCTTGTTCATCTCCTCGCGGGCGAGGCGCGCCTCGTTCAAGCTCGATGCCGTCGCTCCGGCGAGGTATTTCCCTATAAGGGGGAAGGAGCGCCAGAAACTGTAGCCTTTCAGGGCGCAGATGATGTGTACGCCGGTCCTTTTCTGGATGTCGTCCAGAATTTCCATATTTTTGACAAGTCTCTTTTCGTCGAGGACGAAGCAGGGGCTGGGTACTTGAGTGTAGTCGAGCATGCCACAAATATAAAATTGTTGCTTTATTTTGTGTAGTATGCTTTTTTTTGACGTTTTTTTGTGATTTGGTGGCCCTTTTTTTATCGCTTTAACTAAATTTATGATGATGATTTTCTCTATGCACAAGTGTTTTTTAGCAGCGTTCGTATCCCTAGCCTTTGCCGGGGTGTCTTTTGCACAGCAACCTGTCGATTCTGTCGTGGCATCCCGTGGTGCCCAGGCAACCCTCGACGAGATGATCCAGCACAAGCTGGACTCCCTGAACCAGTCTAACCAGTCTAGCGCCCCGAGGAATTCCGATAGCCTTGCCAAGGTGAAGGCCGACAGCGTGCGCAAGATGATCCAGGCCGGCAAGTACGTCCAGCGTGCCAAGTACGACAAGAGCAACTTCGACCACTGGAAGGTCGATACGCTATTCCAGAAGAAGGTCAAGGACCAGGTCAATGGCGCATGGCGTACCCCGATTGTCGCGCACGGCCACGCATTCCGCGATGCCGAACTCGCATTCAACATGAACGATACGCTTAACGGCACTACCCGCATTTATTCCGATTCTGGCCGCTACCAGACTACAAGCGAATATGCCTACAAGGCCCGTTACCGTTTCGACAACGATTCCTCCATGGTCACCCGCGAAGTGTTCCGCGACCGCCAGGTTATCCGTTGGGACTACGTTTCGTTCCGTATTGCCGGCGATACGCTCAAGCACAACCTCAAGAAGCTTGAATTCCGCGATATGAACGACAACTGGCTCAACGCGCTCCAGGGCTTCGAGAACGTGCCCCCCGAACGCTATATCCGTGACCCGAAGGCTTCTGAAGAAGTGAAGAAGCAGAACCAGGCCAACACCAAAACCAAAAAATAAGGGCGCTTATGCGGCGTACCTTGATTTGCTTCGGAGCGCTTTTTGCAGGCGTTCTGGTTCTTTTTGTTTGGACCTTGGTGTCCGGTCCGGTAGAGGTCTCGCTCCGTGATATCGCGGTTGCCGTGTTCAACCCTTCGTCGGCGGAGCCTTTCCATGCGAAAATCCTGTGGGAACTGCGTTTCCCGCGGGCGGTGGCGGCGGTCCTTGCGGGCGCGTCGCTTTCGGTTTCGGGCCTCTGCCTGCAGACGGTTTTCCGTAACCCGCTTTGCGGGCCCTACGTGCTGGGCATCAGCAGCGGGGCAAGCCTCGGGGTGGCACTCGCGCTCCTCGCGGGTTTTGGCTTCGGGGCGGTCGGCGTTCTCGGTGCGGCGGCGCTCGGGGCCGTTTTCGTGACGCAGGTGGTGCTGGTCCTTGCCTCGCGGTTCAAGAACGCTTCCGTGCTCCTGGTGGCGGGGCTCCTGGTCGGCTATTTTGTGAACGCGCTCGTGAACGTGCTTGTTGCAGGCGCCAATGCGGAAAGCCTACAGGCCTACGTGTCATGGGGGTTCGGCGGGTTCACCCGCCTCACGTTCGGGGCCATACCCGGCTTTCTGCTAGCTTGTGCTTTCGGGTTTGCGCTCGTGCTTGTTTCCATGCGGTACCTGAACGTGGTCCGCATGAGCGATGACTTTGCGCGCGGTCTGGGTATTGCAGTTCGCCGCTCCAGGGTTCTCGTGCTGCTGGGTTCTAGCATCCTTGCGGGGGCGACTACCGCATACTGCGGGCCTGTCGCGTTTATCGGCATCGCGGTTCCGCATCTTGCGTATATGCTTTTCAAGACCACGAACCACCGCATTCTGTTGCCGGGCGTATCGCTCTGCGGAGCGTTCCTCGCGCTGCTGGCGGGCTTGTTCCCGGTGTCGATTCCCCTCAATGCGGTACTGAGCATCGTGGGCGTTCCTGTTATTTTGTATGTACTCGTGCGGGGCAGCAGGCAAGGAGGGGCTCTATGAGCGCGCTTCTCCAGGCGAAGGATTTGCAGTTCGGGTACGCGGTGGGCATGCCTTTCTCGCAGGCGTTTGACTTCGCGCTGGAATCGGGCGAGGTCGTTGCCCTGATGGGCGAGAACGGCTGCGGGAAGAGCACTCTTCTGAAGACTTTCGCAGGCATGCTCAGGCCGATTGCGGGCTCCGTCGCGATAGAGGGCCGCGATGTACACGACCGCGACTTAGGCTACACGATGCAGGAACTTTCGAAGAAGGTCGCCCTGATGCGCATGAACATGGTGCCGCCCGACCGCATGACGGTGCGCGAGTTCGTGAGCCTCGGGCGTACTCCCTATGCGGGCATTTTCGACGGACGTTCCGCAGAAGATGAAAAGGCCATAGACGCATCCATGAATCTCCTGGACGTGCAGGGATATGCCGCGCGGCCGGTCTCCGAGCTGAGCGATGGCGAACGTACCCGCGTGTACTTGGCCGAGGCGATTGCGCAGAGCGTAGACGTGCTCTTGCTCGACGAACCGAACGCGTTCCTCGACATTCCCCGGAGCCACGCACTGTTCCGCACCCTGCGGGCTCTGGCGGCGCAGCGCGGCATGGGGATAATGGTTTCCACGCATTCCGTGGAATACGCGCTGAAATATGCCGACCGCATAATGGTCATCAATGGTGGGGTAGTGAAGGTTGCCGCTGCCAGCAATGCCGAGGCGGAAGGTATTCTCGACTGGGCCCGCGCGGACTAGCGGATTTCCCTGACGTTTACGCCGAGGCGCGAAAGCCTGTTGTAGAGCGTAGTGCGCAGCATCCCGAGGTGTTCTGCAGCAAGGCTGATAGACCCGCCGCATTCCTGGATTTTCGATTTGAGGAACTCGATTTCCTGCTGTTGCTGCATTTGCTGGAAATCCTCGTAGTTCTTGATTCCGGCCGGGGCGATGCATTTACCCTGGTATTGCGGGTACGAGGCCATTTCCTCAATTTGCAGGTCGTCTGCCGTAAGGATTCCCGGATTGGTAAAGCAGAGTGCGCGCTGTATGACGTTTTCGAGTTCGCGGATGTTTCCGGGCCAGTCGTGATTTTGCAGTTTTTCGAGTGCATCCGGCGAGAGCGTGTAGGGCTCGCCTGCGGGCGCGTACTGGCGTATAAAATAGTTCGCGATGTCTTCCACGTCTTCCTTGCGTTCGCGCAGGGGCGATATGCGCAGGGGAATCACGTTCAGGCGGTAGAAAAGGTCTTCGCGGAAGCGCTTCTCTGCGATTTCTTCGCGAAGGTCGCGGTTGGTGGCGGCGATGATGCGCACGTCGATATGCCGCGTCTTGTTTGCCCCGATGGGGCGGATTTCATGGTTCTGAATGACCCGCAAAAGCTTTACCTGCGCGTGTAGGGGCATGTCGCCGATTTCGTCGAGGAATATGGCCCCGCCGTTTGCATCTTCGAATAGCCCGATGCGTTCGTTCTGCGCGCCGGTAAACGCCCCGCGCGTGTGCCCGAAGAGTTCGCTCTCGAAAAGCGTGTCGGGAATGGCGCTGCAGTTCACGACCACGAACTTGTCGTACATGCAGGCGATTGCCTTTGCCACGAGATCCTTGCCGACTCCCGATTCCCCCTGGATAAGCACGGGGCCCGAACTCAGAATGGCCCGTTCCACCGTCTTGCGGAGGTCCCGCATGGCCTTGCTCTTGCCCACAAGATGGCTCATGCGCTCGTTAAAAATCTTCCTGGCGCTCTGGATTTCCTTGAGCCGCGTAATCTTGCTCATCAGGTGGAGCCGGAGCGATTCTACCGAGAGGATGCTGTCGTAGAGATTGCCGGGCAGGTCCGCATAGCGTTCTGGCGATTCGGCGTAGGCGAGAATCATCGTCTCGGGGGAAAGCGTGCGCACGCGGGTAAGCATCGTGGTCGCGCTTTCCCGGAACGAGTCCAGGTCGAAAATGACGATGGGGGCGAGTAGCGCGGTAATGGAAGTTTCGCTGTGCGTCTCTACCGAGTAGTCGACAGAAGAAAGAACGTCCAGGATGAACGAGGACGTTTCAGTTTCTTTTGTGAAGAAGTCGATAGCTTGCATTGTGCGCGGGACTTATTTCCCGAGTTCCTTGCTGCGTTCGGTTCCGGCGACCACTGCCTTGATGAGGCTAGAGCGGAATGCGCCTTCTTCGAGGGCGTTCACGCCTGCAATCGTAGTACCGGCGGGGGAGCAGACCATCGCGCAGAGGTCGCTTGGGCTCTTGCCCGACTGCTTCACGAGTTCGACGCTGCCTTCGATGGTCCCGAGGGCGAGCTTGAGCGCCACGTCGCGGGTAAGGCCAGCCTTTACTCCACCGCGGGTGAGGCCTTCGATAAATTCGAACACGTAGGCGGGGGCACTACCGGAAAGTCCGGTGACGGCGTCCATGAGGCTCTCGGCGACGCGGCAGGTGACCCCGATGTTCCCGAAGATTTCTTCGGCGGTCTTGAGGGTCGCCTCGTTGACGCCGTCCGTGGCGAGCGCCACGGTGCCCTTGCCGACGGTAAGCGGCAGGTTAGGCATCACGCGGAGAACCTGGTTCCTCACGCCTAGCACGTCGGTGAGGCTCTTGCGGGCAACGCCTGCCATGATGCTCACGAAGGTCTTGGTGCCCTTGACGGCCTTCACGGCGTTCTTCCATTCGGGAGCGACCAGCTTGAAAATCTGCGGTTTTACGCAGAGGAAGGTAATGTCGGCCTTCTTGACGCCTTCGGCGAAGTTCTTCACGCGGACGCAGCCGAGCTTGGTAACGGCTTCGGCGGCCTTGTCGTTTGGGTCAAAGAAGAAGATGGACTTGGGATCGGTTTTGGCGTTCAGGAGCCCGCGCAGGATTGCGCCGCCCATGTTACCTGTACCGGCAAAGAAAATTTTCTGGTCCATACTCATAATCCTTTTATTAAATATTCAAGATTAATGTGTAATGTGAGATGTGTAATGTGAAATTTATAATTAGTCACTTCACATTTCACACTCCACATTTAAATTATCCGTTCATCGAAGTGAGGAAATCGCGGTTCGTCTCAAACAACTTGAGCTTGTCGCGCATGAATTCCATGATTTCCACCGTGGTCATATCTTGCAGGTAGCGGCGCAGCACCCAGACGCGGCGCAGTTCCTCGTCGGAAAGCAGCAGCTCTTCCTTGCGGGTACCGGACTTGAAGATATCGATGGCCGGCCAGATGCGCTTTTCGGCAATGCGGCGGTCGAGCACGAGTTCCATGTTGCCTGTACCCTTGAATTCTTCGAAAATCACTTCGTCCATGCGGCTGCCGGTCTCGATAAGGGCCGTGCCGATGATGGTGAGGCTTCCGCCATTCTCGATTTTACGGGCGGCACCGAAGAAGCGCTTGGGGCGCTGCATGGCGTTCGCATCCACACCGCCGCTCAAGATCTTGCCGGAGTGCGGTATAACAACGTTGTTCGCACGGGCGAAACGCGTGATGGAGTCGAGCAGAATCACCACGTCGTTGCCGTGTTCCACGAGGCGCTTGGCTTTTTCGAGGACCATGTCGGCCACCTTGATGTGGCGCTCGGGCGGCTCGTCGAACGTGGAGGCGAGTACTTCGGCCTGGATGTTCTTGCCGGCGTTGACTGCATCGTTCTTGAGCCGTTCGATGAGTTTTCTCATTTCGGTCACTTCTTCGGGACGTTCATCGATGAGAAGCACCATGAGCTTCACCTCGGGATGGTTCACCGTGAGCGCCTGCGTCACGTTCTGGAGGAGAACCGTCTTACCGGTGCGCGGGGGAGCGAGGATAATGCTGCGCTGGCCCTTGCCGATAGGCGTGAACAGGTTCATGATGCGCGTGCTGTATTCGTCCTTCTTCCATTCCAGATTGATTTTCTCGACCGGGTGGATGGGGGTGAGGTATTCGAATGCCACGCGACGTTTCGTCTTCTCGGGAGGCTCGAAGTTCACCGTGTCGATACGCATGAGGGCGAAGTACTTTTCACCTTCGCGCGGCTGGCGCACCTGGCCCGTGATGGTATCGCCCATCTTGAGGTCGTAACGGCGGATGATGTTCCTGCTGATGTAGATGTCGTCGGGACCCGCGAGGTAGTTGTGGTCGGGGTTCCTTAAGAATCCGTGACCGCCTTCCGGGATAATCTCGAGAACGCCCTCGGTGTAGATGGGAGTCTCTTCGCCACCGGTAGAAGAAAGGATGCTGTAGACAAGTGCCTGCTTGCGCATCTTCTTGCAGTCTTCGATACCGAGATCTTCGGCGCGCTGCTGGAGCTCGAACATAGGGAGCCCGCGGAGTTCACGCCACTTTGCCTTGGCTGCCGCCACGACTTCGGGGGGCGGGGGAGGCAGCTGGATGCTCTCGTCGATAAAGTCATCTTGCGGGAGGTTCCTGTTGTGGCGGTTCTTGTTCTTGTTGAACTTCTTGTTGTTCCAGTTGTTCCCGTTGTTGTTGAAATTGCGGTTGCCGTTATTGTTGTTGTACTTTCCGCCGTTCTGCCCGTTGTTCTGCTGGTTGTTCTGGTTGCTCTGTTGCGGCTGTTTGCCGGAGTCGCCGTTCTGCTGGTCATCTGCCGGTGCGGCGGGAGCGTTGTTCTGGGGCGCGTTTTCATTAGACGGTTCGGCCTGTGCCTTTCTTTCGGTTGCTGAGCCTGTCGAAGCATCGCGAGGCTGCTTCGGTGCGCTCTCTTCAGCTGCGGGGACTTCCGCTTCGGCGTTCTTCGCTTTTTTTGGGGCGCGTCCACGGCGCTTGGGGGCGCCATCTGCGGTGTCTACACCCGGAATGGGTTCCGCGAGATCGCCAAGTTTTTCATAGTCGATAGATTTATCCAGGTCGATTGTATCGGAAAGTAATTTCGGTTCGTCTTGAACCTTCTTTGTTCTAGGCACTTTTAGATCCTTTGTCTAGTATTTTGTTAAATGAAAAATTGTTTATGAAAAAATGTTTAATGGGAAAAAAGGGAATAAAAAATCCCTTGAATTAATATTTTTTGGAAATTATATGACTCCGTCGAGGAATCACGTATAAAATATAAAAAAAACAAATATCTGTCAAAAAATTTGCGTGTCAATGTGCGTTTTTTTTGAAAAAAACGTTTTTTTTGCAAAAATGCCACGAAAAAAACAGATGTTCGCCCGAAATGTCAGCAAAATGACACCACGAAAAAACTATATTGGTGGCGTGGATTCGTTAAACCGCGTATTTATAGCATTGGGTTCCAATCTCGCGCCCCGGTATAGTAGGCTTGCCGATGGCCGCGACATGCTTTCCCGTATTTCTTCGGGGGGCTGGCTCGAGAGTCCCATCTACGAAACGCCGCCGGTAGGCCCTGAAGGTCAGGGACCGTATTTCAACCAGGTGGTGAGTTTCTGGTACGACGGCGATCCCAAGCGTCTGTTGAACTACCTGAAGGGTTCCGAACTCGTGCTGGGGCGCAAACCCCGCGGGCACTGGAATTCCCGCGAAATCGACCTGGACCTGCTCTATTTCGGCAACAAGGTCATGGCGGGAAGGCCTAACGTACCGCACGTAGAGATTCCGAACCGCCAGTTCGTACTCGTGCCCCTGAACGACATTGCTCCCGACTGGGTCGACCCGCTCAGCAATGTCACCGTCAAGGACCTGCTCTCGCAGCTTCTGGAAAAGGAATCACGGATTCCGTTTCGGACCATAACAGCGGAGGAACCCTAATGCTGACCGAAAAAGGTGTACATTTTCTCGCCATCGAGGGCGTCATCGGGGCAGGGAAGACTTCCCTCGCGCGGATTATCGCCGAGCGCTGGAACGGACTCTGCATCGAGGAAAACTTCGACGAGAATCCGTTCCTCGAGAAGTTCTACGAGAATCCCGAGCCCTACGCGTTCCAGACCCAGTTGTTCTTCTTGCTCGACCGACACAAGCAGTTGCAGAACTACGCCATGCAGAGCGACCTGTTCCACGACCTCATCGTGAGTGACTATACTTACGACAAGGATGCCATATTTGCGGCACAGAACCTTTCGGATAGCGAATTTGCGATGTACGAGCAGATATCCAAGACGCTCGACCGCGATGTGCCGAGGCCCGATCTGGTGGTGTACCTGCAGGCGAGCATTCCCACGCTTTTGAACCGTATCAAGAGCCGTGGTCGCCCGATGGAAAGAAACATCGAAGGCAACTACCTGAAAGATCTCCAGAGCAGGTTTGACCTGCATTTCTGGCACTACCCCTACGCGCCGGTGCTCATCATCAACACCGACCACATAGACTTTGTCCACAACGAGAACCATCTGAAGCTTGTTTTAGATGCTATCGCAGCCTGCCCGCAGCAGACGACTTACTTTGTTCCTGAAGGTAATTAAAGAAGGTAATATGCAAATCATCAAGTCAATCGAATCTCTCCGCGAAACCCTGAAGCCGTTTCAGAAGGAGGGTAAAACAATCGGTCTTGTTCCCACGATGGGAGCGCTGCACGATGGCCACGGAGCCCTGATCAAGGAATCCGTGAAAGACTGCGATGTTACGGTTGTCAGTGTGTTTTTGAACCCCATCCAGTTTGGCCGCAACGAGGACTTGGACAAGTACCCCAAGAGGCTCGAAGCCGATGCAAAGCTTGCGCAGTCCCTGGGGGCCGATTTCGTGTTTGCGCCGAGCCCTTCCGAGATGTACCCCGATGGCGACCCGCAGACGCTTGTCCGCAACGAGGCGCTCGAAAGCCTTTACTGCGGTGCGTACAGGCCCGGACATTTCCGCGGCGTACTGACCGTAGTTTCTAAGCTCTTCATCATTTCCATGCCCAACAAGGCGTATTTCGGCGAGAAGGATTACCAGCAGGTTTTCCTCATCGAGCGCATGGTGAAGGACTTGAACTTCGATATCGAAATCCACCGCGTGCCCATTGTGCGCGAGGCGAGCGGCCTTGCTCTCTCGAGCCGCAACGAATACCTCTCCGACGACGAGCGCAAGCGCGCAGTTGCCATTTCGCAGGGATTGAACCAGGCGAAGGAAGCCTACCAGGCAGGGGAGAGGGGTGTCGCAAAGATTCGCGATATTGTCGTGAAGTCGATTGTCTTGAATCGTGGCCAGGTGCAGTTCGTGGAAGTCGTGAACCAGAAGGACCTGCAGAAGTTCTCCGGCGTGCTCAAGCCCACGGACAAGGTCGTAATCCTCGTCGCCGCCTTCTTCGGCAAGACCCGCCTTATCGACAACATCGAACTGAATTAACCTGAAGCTTCACCCTGACGTGAATCTGCATAAAAAAACGGCTCCAATGAGTCGTTTTTTTTGCAATTTCAAAGCATCTTATATGTAGTTTAATTTTAAACCTGCATTTCGTCGAAGGCCGTAGGGACTAACAGTGGTATGCGACCGTTCGCGCTACGCTCTAGTTATATATTTCGGGTTGCGCTCACTCTCGCCACCATGACTCGTTAATACGAGTCATTTGTGGCTCACGAGTTTCGTAGTGCCTTCTATTGAAATTTACCGCTACAAACGTCTAGAAGCCAGAGACGTTCTTGTGTTTCTTTGCGTAGAGAGGCATTTTGCAAAGCGAACACTCGAACGAAGTGAATGTGTGAGCGTGCGAAATGCCTCTTGAAGCAAACAAATTTCCGAACTACTTGCTTGTCGCGGTAAACACGCCGTCCCATTCTTCGCCGGGCTTGACAGGCGGGTATTCCTTGTACGTCTTGCAGCGCTCAATGTACACGAGGCTCGGGCAGCTCTTGCTGCCGGGGTCGCGCTCCGGCAAATGCGGCTCGTAGTCGAGGCACTGCGTGAACAGCTCGATAGCCTTGTCCCATTCCATGGCGAGGTAGGCCTCGCGAGCCTTTTCCCAGATTTCCACGAGTGTCAGGAGTGTCGCTTTGTTCTCGCAGTCAGATTTCGCGAGGAGCTCGAACGTCTTGACCGGGAGGCTCTTACCCACCACGCGGATGGTGTCGAGCGAGCGGTAGATGAACAGACCCGGTTCCAGGTGCTTCTGCGTGTCTTCGCTAATTTGTATGTAAGCGCCGTACTGCTTGGCCGCACTTTCCAGACGCGCTGCGAGGTTCACGGCATCACCCATCATGGTGTAGTTCTTACGCATGGTAGAACCCATGTTACCCGTCACTATGTCGCCCGAGTTGATACCGATGCGCATGTGCATGTCGTGAACAACCTTCGGCCACTTGTCGCCTTCGCTGGCCCACTTCTTGCGGAGCTTCATGAGCTTGCTCTGCATGTCGCATGCCGCGCTGCAGGCGCTCTGTGCGTGGTTTTCCAGGGGCATCGGTGCACCGAAGAACGCAATAATGGCGTCGCCTTCGTACTTGTCGAGCGTTCCCTTGTTGCCAAGTAGCGTGTCGGTCATTGCAGTCAGATATTCGTTCAAAAGGTCCACGAGTCGGCTCGGGTCGCCAATCTTTTCGGAGAACGTGGAGAAACTTGCGATATCGGTGAAGTAGGCGGTGATGTTCGACTTTTCGCCACCGAGGGTCGGCATAATCTCGTTGTTCACCATTTCATCAATCAGCTCAGGCGAGATGTACTGCTTGAATGCGTTGTCGAGGAATCGCTTTTCCTTGTTCTCGTAATAGAACTGGACAATCAATGCGGCAATGTTCGTGAGCAGCATGGCAAGCAGTTGCTTGGAAACACCGATGTAGAGGCCGTCCTGGAAGTAGCGGAAGGCAATGTAGGCATAGAGTGCCATGAGAATCATCGATATGGCAATGGAGATGTAGCTCTTGATGAACAAACCAAGAATCATGCAGAAAATGGCGAGCAGGATTACAACGAGCTGTTGGTGCCTTTCGACCATGTTCACTATATAATTATCGTTCAGGATGTTCTGGATAATCGTTGCGTGTATGAGCACTGCCGGGTTGTTTTCTTCGTGAGGACCCGGCACAAAGTCGAACAGGGCCGGAGCGGCAGAACCCAAGATGAATACCTTGCCCTGGAACATTGCCTGGTCGTGACGGTTCTTGGTCACGTCGTAGTACGAGAGATGCTGGAACGGACGGCTTTCCTTGTCGGTATTGAAACGCCCGATGTAGTTCACGAGGTAGCGGCCGTAGTTGTCGATGGGCACGCGCTTTACCGGGCCGAACCTGAACTCCTCGCCGACATCGAGACTGTCGACCTTGTCGTTAGAGGCGCTGATGATATCGCGGATGACCTTGTCGGTCAGGATGACGAGACTCGACTTCCATTTTTTTTCAGCCGTGTCGAAACGCACGTCCATGTCGATAGAAAGGTGCTTGGGCTCGTTTTCGGGGAAATGCTTGAGCGAATCCCTGAAGAACCGCAACGTGTTGAGCGTAGAGGGGACAATGTTGAATTCTTCCTCGTTCTTAGAATCGGTCACGAGGAACACGTCTCGCATTTCGTTTTCGGAGTCGCGGGCGATGGTCACGCCATCGAAAACTTCCATCTCTTCGCCTTCGGGAAGTGCGGCGAGGGAATCCCCGCTCAGCTTGTCTGCAATCTTCAGGAGAAGCTCGGACACGTCTTCGCTCAGGATCTGCCCGTCGAAGAGCGAGAACTCGATTTTTCCGTTGCTGTTCTTCTTGGCGACGAGTTTCTTGGATATGTCTATAATATCGTTTGCGGCAATCTGGCTTGCGTTCTTCTTCTTGAGGAACTTGCGGAGATCCAGGAACATGGGGTAGCTGAACTGCGGATAGGTCGTGTGGAATGCGCCGGCGGAATCGCGGTAGATGCCGAAAGGCTTGCCGAGCTCGATATACTGGCCCATCTTGATTTTTACGTTTTTCGGATCCTGATGGAACAGGTGCATCACCGTCATGAGCGACATGGTGGAATAGACCCTGCTCGGGACATCTTCGTAGGCATACGGGTTCGGGAAGCGGTAGAGCATCGAGACATGGCGCACCACGCCGTCGTCGTCGGGGTAGGCGTTCACGGAACCCATTCGGGCACCCGCATGGGCCAGCTCGGGGTAGATGTTGTCGAGAAGCGTCTTGGGTTCCACATGCGTGATGGAATCCACCTGGGAGTTGTCAAATGTGGAGCCAAACCCAAGTTCCTCGGCACGCTCGTATGTGGCGAGCTTTTCCCAAACGGACTTGTGGCTGAACGAGGTAGAATCGTCCATCATGAAGCACACGATGGCGTTCCCGCTCTCCTCGATTTCCTTGATCATGAGCGAGTCGAAGTTGTAGTGCGAACGGATGTCCGCATACAGCGAATCGTATTTCTTCGTGGAGTCGAGCGTGTTCAGGATGCCGATGGTCTGTTCCGCCTTCTTTTGCCCGAAGTCCGCGCTCTTGAACAAAATATCGAAGCCAATCGCCGATGCGCCGCCTTCGCTCAAGTTCTTGATGACATTTGCATGGATGGAACGGTCCCACTCGTTGTAGTTGCCTAGCTTGGTAAGGGCGTTCTCGTCGATATCGACAATCATGATGTTGGGCTCGAAGCTGTGGCTCATCGAGACCTTGCCATCTTTTTCCAACTTTTCGAAAGTCTTTCCGGTTTTGATCTTGAAGAACTGGTCGTAGAAGATGTTCTCCATGTCTTGGGCCGCCGTTTTCGTGAAGTCGATATAGGGGTCCTGCGAGTTGCCGAGAAGGAGAATGAGGAACACGATCACGCTGGTGATGACCGAGCCGACAAGAATCTTCTTAATCTTTTTCAATATTTTTTTATTCATGTAATCAAGTATAACAAAAGAATAAAATGTATATTTCGGTAAGTATTGCCCTAGGAGCGTATTTTGGCTGCACAAAAAAAGAAATCTTCTAAAAAAACGGGTACAAAATCGAAGGGGAACGCCTCTGTCGAATCGGAAACGCCCTTTATCGCCCTGCTTGCGGGCTGGTTCCTGGTCGCTTTCGGCCTGATTCTGTTGCTCGGATGTGTAAGTTCGGTGTATAGCGGGTCGGAAGGCAACTGGCTTGGACCTTACCTCGGCAAGCTTCTTCCGGATTTGTTCTGCTTTATTTTTGGCAAGTTGCCGGTTATCGCCTTTATCGCGGCTCTTGTGCTCTGGGGGCTGTTCCTCGCGATACGCTCCGTACGTGCCCGCATATTGAGTTTTGCCATGGGCTGCGCTCTCCTTGCTCTGGACCTCTCGTGCCTGATGGCGCTCAAGACCTACGGCATGGCCCAGCTTTCCCGTGAGACTCTTTCCATGAACGGAGGCGTTATCGGGCAGTTCTTTGTGCAGAACATCGCCATGCCTGTTTTCCCGACGTCGTTTATCGCTCCGTTGGTGATATTGGTAGTTGTTCTCGTTCTGATTCTGGTACTCTCGTTCGGGCTCCGTCCCAGGCATTTTGCGTTTATCGCACATGGGTTCCGCTGGTTTGTGGGACTGTTCAAGAAGAAGGAAGAGGAAGATTCTGGCGAAGAGGGCGACGATGATGACGGCGATGAACCGTCCAAGCCGCTGCGCCGCGGGCTTTCGATGATTGACGACGACACCCTCTTCCGTGAACCCGATGGATTTAAAATCAAGCGTCGCGGGGAACTGAAGCCCTTCAGTGCACGCAAGAACTGGATGGAATCTCCCATGATGGATCGCGGGGACGAGGCCGGTTCGGGCGAAACGACAATCGCGCCTGCGATGAATGCCGCTACGATGGCGGCCCCCGCAAGGACGATGGCTCCGGCCGAGGCCACCGCTCCCGAGTTGACGGGCGAGGATCCTGAAATTATGCGCCTGGAACAGCAGTTGCGCGACAACTACGGCAAGATGAGCGCTCTTGAAATCAAGGAAATCCGCGACAAGATTGCCGAGATCCGCCGTGCCCGCGAGATGCTGAACTGGGAACGCGAACACCAGAAGGGGCTCGTGGTAAAAGGCGCAGTTCGTGGACAGCCTCTCGAAGAGATGCCTGCCGGTGCGCCGGACGATGCCACGCAGGTTGCCGGCGATGCTACTGCAGTTGCAGGGGCTGAGTCCGAAAGGACCGTTGTTGCCGGCGATGCGACGAATGCTGCTCCTGAAGATGTTGACTCGGAAGATTTAATTGGTGCGACTGCTGCCGGTGAAGACAACGTTGTCGGCGATGACGATGATGGCACGTTCACGCCCGAAATTGTCGGTGCAGACGATGTGGGGCGCGACCCGACTATCGAGCGTGATCCGAGCTACGTTGCACCGAACCAGATAGGGACTTCCTCTTCGGGGAATACGACCGTGGGCGGAGCGATGAACGGGATTCCTCAGCCTGACCCGACGGTGCATTACGACCCGTATCGCATTCCGACGGTTGACGAGATTCTCGACAAGCATGACCCGCAGCCTGCGGACTACACCGTGGAAGAACTCAATGCGATTGGCCGCATGCTCGAGGAAAAGCTCGAGAACTTCAAGGTGAAGGGAAAGGTGGTTGGCTGCGAGACTGGTCCCGTGATTACGCGCTTTGAGGTGGAACCGGGTCCGGGCGTGAAGGTAAGCCAGTTCAGCGCATTGCAAGATGACCTCGCGATGGCTTTGAAGGCACTTTCTATCCGTATCCTCGCGCCGATTCCGGGCAAGGGCGCAGTGGGTATCGAGATTCCGAACCGCAAGATGCAGACCATCTTCGGGCGCGACATCTTCGAGAGCGAAGCCTTCAAGCCGACTCCCGACAAGATTATCATGGCGCTCGGCAAGGACATTTCGGGCGAGCCGTTCTCGATGGACTTGGCGAAGGCACCGCACCTGATGATTGCGGGCCAGACCGGTTCCGGTAAGTCCGTCTGCATTAACGCGCTCATGGCGAGCATGCTGTTCAGCAAGACTCCCGACGAGCTCCGCATGATTCTCGTGGACCCGAAGGCAGTGGAACTCAAGATGTACGAGAACATTCCGCACCTGCTCGCTCCCGTGATTACCAAGCCCGAAGTCGCCATCCAGGCGCTCCAGTGGCTCTGCTACGAGATGGACCGCCGTACCGAGGTGCTCGCGAAGGCGAAGGTGCGCAACCTGCTGGGCTTCAACGAGAAGTTCGAGGCTGGCGAGCTGCCGGACGATGTGCCCGATTCCGATCGCGGTCACCGCATGGCATTTATCGTCGTGATTATCGACGAGATGGCCGACCTCATGATGGTCGCCGGCAAGGAAATCGAGAAGAACGTGAGCCGCCTCGCTGCAAAGGCGCGTGCCGTGGGTATCCACCTGGTGCTTGCGACCCAGCGTCCGTCGGTGAAGGTGATTACCGGTAACATCAAGGCGAACTTGCCGACGCGTATCAGTTTCAAGGTGGCATCGCAGGTGGACGCACGTACCGTGATGGACCACGCCGGTGCCGAAAAGTTGCTGGGTCGCGGCGATATGCTGTTCAAGGCGGTGAACGCTCCCGACCCGGTGCGCGTGCACGGCGCATTCCTGAGCGACGAGGAGGCCGAAAAGCTGGCCGATGCCTGCAGCAACCAGAACGTTTGCTACCCGCAGCTCGAAACCTTCGAGGTGGAAGGTGAAGGCGGGGAAGGCGATGATGACGGTGAAGGCAATGCCGCCATGAACGAGAAGAAGGACAAACTCTTGTTCGAGGTGGCCAAATGGGCTATCGAATGTGGGAATGGTCTTTCTACATCTGCTGTGCAGCGCCATTTTAGCGTGGGCTACAGCCGTGCGGGCAAGATTGTGGACCAGCTTTATGGCCTCGGGCTATGTGCCCGCAGTACAGGCAACTCCAAGCCCCGTGCGTTGCTCATCGGTATGGATGAACTTATGCAACTCGAACGCTCCGGAGCGTTTAGGTAATGACAGATGACCATTAAAGAATTTGCACCAGCGAAAATCAACCTCTTTCTCGATGTCATTCGCAAGCGCGAGGACGGCTACCATGACCTGGGTACCGTCTTCCAGACCGTTGATGTCGGTGATACGCTAGAATTCTGTTCCCGCGACGATGGCGAAATCCACCTGGATTACAGCAACCCGCAGGAATATCCTGTGGAATCCGACTTGGTTTACAAGGCGGCGGTTGCCTTGCGTTCGCATGTCGGGAAACTCGACTTGGGTGCAGATATCTTTTTGGATAAAGTAATGCCTCTCGGTGCCGGTCTTGGCGGTGGGAGCGCCGATGCCGCAGCAGCGCTCCGCGCGCTGAACCGCCTCTGGGAGTTGCGTCTGCCGCCTGCTGAACTGGAACGCATTGGGGCGAAACTCGGGGCCGACGTGCCATTCCTGGTCAGAGGCGGCACGGCTTTCGCCGAGGGCATCGGCGAGCAGTTGACATTCATTGAACCGGTTGACTTGCCAGCAGGGGAGGTTCTGCTCATTGCGACCCCGCACGACGCTGTCCCGACGAAGGATGCGTACGCGGGTGTCCCGAAATCCGGGCCCGACCGCTGGGAAGCCTACAAGATGGCTTGGGCTCGCGGGAGCGAAGCCGAAAGGTCTTTTGGTGGGCACTTGCTGGACTCCAAATCGTTTTTCAATGCGTTCGAGGTTTCCGTATTCCCGAAGCACCCGCTGGTCGCCTCCATGAAGGAGAAATTCCTCGACCTCGGGGCGAGGGTCGCTCTCATGAGCGGCTCCGGCGCATCCGTTTTCGGCATCTTTACGGATCACGCCACGGCAGAAATCGCCGCCGAAACCCTCAAGCCCTACTCCCGCTACCTCGCCCTTACCAAATTCTGGCACGTGTAGTGGGTTCGCTGGGGCCCCGCCCGCGTAAATTTTATACCAAAAAACGCCTTTCCCTTTAAAATTTTCAAGAAAATTTTTATATTTGCCCCCACCATTGGGGTATCGTCAAGTGGTAAGACAACGGATTTTGATTCCGTTATTCGTTGGTTCGAATCCAGCTACCCCAATGAACTTTTAACATTCAAACTCAAATGGAGTCAAAAATGGAACTCACAAAACTCGTAGCAACCTCGAGAGTGCTAGGCAAGAGCCGCGACAGCAAGCGTCTCCGCAAGGCCGGTCAGATCCCGGCGGTCTATTATGGTAAGGGTCAGGAGTCTGTGAACATTAGCGTCAGCGCTATCGATGTTCGCAAGGTCCTCGCCCCGGGCAAGCGTTACACCCTTCTCGACCTCGAGATCGACGGCAAGGCCGGCAATCCCGCTGTCATCTACAACTACCAGAAGGATGCCATCACGCAGGCGATCACCCACATCGACTTCATCAAGATCAGCGATGACTCCAAGATCAAGGTCCGCGTGCCGGTGAAGCTCAACGGTCTTCCGGTCGGCGTCAAGACTCAGGGCGGCGTGTTCTCTCAGGAATCCCGCTACCTCATGCTCGCTGCCAAGCCGGCTTGCATCCCGACCGTTCTCGAAATGGACATCTCCGAATTCGAAACGAACGTCACGTTCTACGCCAAGTCCTTCAAGCTTCCGGAAGGTTGCGAACTCGCTAGCCTCCCGCGCACGGTTATCTTCACGATTACCTCGAAGTCCAAGAAGAAGGATGAAGCCGCTGACGCCGCTGCTGCCGCACCTGCTGCTGCCGCCGCTGCACCTGCTGCTGCCGAAGAAAAGAAGTAATTCTCTCTTCTGCGACATTTTACCGTCGGGTTTTCGCCCGGCGGTTTTTCTATTTTCGGTATATGCACCAGACTCTATACGACCCGATACGCAAGAAGGATGTCCCTGCCACGCCCGAGGAACACGTGCGGCAGGCGACGATACGTTTTTTGCTCGACGTGGTGAAGGTTCCCGAGCATTTGATGTGCATAGAGTTCGCGCTCTCCACAATAGACCCCAATACTGATGAACGGGCCGACATCGTGGTGCACAACTTCCGCGAGGGGGCGTCGATCGACAAACCATGGCTCCTGGTGGAATGCAAGGCTCCCGACGAATATACTTGGGAGGAACTCCAGGTACAGCTGAACCGCTACCTCAAGATTCTTACCCCGAAATACATTATGCTCGCCTTGGGCGACGTTACACGTTATTTTGTTTTGGATTCCAATGGCAGGTCTTTTAAAAAGCTCGATTCCTTGCCTGAATATGCCAAATAACCTTAAAAAAAGCAAAATAAAGCATTTTTTACTTGGCGGAATGTGCTTTTCGTCACAAAAAAGCGTATATTTTTTTTGTGCAGGAATTAAAAAAATGTCTTCTATGCTGCTCGCTCCTGGCCATCGCTTGGGGTGTCGTATCGTGTAAGCAAGACGAACCAGCAAAGCCGGTTCCGGCACCCGCGGCAAAGGCCGAAAAAGCCTCCATTCCCGAAAAGAAAGTCAAGTCCATTCCGTTCCCAGTACCGCTTGTGTATCGCGACAATTCTGCGTTCAGCCCCGCTATGGCAGATACTGCAGCGAGCTCGAGTAGTGAAGAGGTTCCTGAATCCTCCTCGGCAGAGATCAAGTCATCTGCGGGCGTGAAGAGTTCTGCTGCAAAAACACAGGCATTGGTGGAGTCTTCTTCTTCCGCGCCGCCTGCACCGGCATTTTGCGAGGATGCTCCCGAAGAAATGATTTGCGACAAGCGTGACGGGCACCTTTACAGGCAGGTCCGCATTGGTGGCCAGGTATGGATGGCGCAGAACCTGAACTACAAGGCCGACGGCAGTTTCTGCTACGAGAACAAGCCCGAAAACTGCAAGGTGTACGGAAGGCTCTACACTTGGGTCTCTGCCATGGGACTCCCGTCCTCCTATGCCACATCCTCTGCAGCGGAAGTCATCGAAAAGGAACACCGGGGAGCATGTCCCGAAGGTTTCCACATGCCGAAAGACAACGACATGAAGGCACTTCTTTCGTACATAAGAAAGCACAACCGGTACGAGAAGGAAAACAGCGGCACTCTACTCAAGATGGCTTTCTCGTGGAAATACAGCGAAGAGTGGCCTACCGGTACCGACCGTTACGGTTTTGGCGCAATGGCTTCCGGCTTCCGCAATGCGCAGGGCGTGTTCAGGGAACTGGGGCGCGATGCTGATTTCTGGGTTGCCGAAGAGAGCAACAGCCCCTCGCACGCTCCGTACTGGAACCTCTACTACGACAACGACGAATTCCTAGGCGACTACAGCAAGAAGAAGTCTTACGCCTACTCGGTGCGTTGCCTCAAGGACAAGACGACTGACGAGAAACCGCAAGCGACACCCGAACCGCAGCTTGAAAACGATCCGGCTGCAGTAGATTCTACGAAGAAAGCCAAGTAATTCGCGAAAGAATACAAAAGAAACCCCGGCTTTTTGACCGGGGCGTTTTGTAATGCGTCATTCTGAGGGGCAATGCCCCGAGAAATCCAGGTTACTTCTTGGGTTCGATGCGCTCGAGACCACCCATGTACGGGCGAAGCACTTCGGGAATCAACAGCGAGCCATCCTTCTGCTGGTAGTTGTCGCAGATGCCGACCATCACGCGCGGGGTGGCGAGGCCGGAACCGTTCAAGGTGTGAACGTAGACGTTCTTGCCGCCAATCTTGGTCTTGATGTTGGCGCGGCGGGCCTGGTAGTCTTCGAAGTTGGAGCAGGAGCTGACTTCGAGCCACTTCTTTTCGACAGGGGCGTAGACTTCGAGGTCGTAGCACTTGGCGGCACCGAAACCGAGGTCGCCCTTGCAGAGGGCGAGGCGGTGGTAGGGGAGGCCGAGCTTTTCCAAAAGCATTTCGCCGAAGCGGGTGAGCTCTTCGTGGTCTTCGTAGCTATGTTCCGGATGGGCGAAGTAGACCATTTCCACCTTGTTGAACTGGTGCAGGCGGAGCAGGCCGCGGGTGTCCTTGCCGTAGGAACCGGCTTCACGGCGGAAGCAGGCGGAGTAGGCGCAGATGCGCTTCGGGAGTTCGGATTCCGGAATCACTTCGCCGGCGTAGAGGTTGGTCAGAGGCACTTCTGCGGTCGGGATGAGGAACAGGTCGTCGTCCTTGTCGCAGCGGTACATGTCTTCTTCGAACTTCGGGAGCTGGCCCGTGCCGCGCATGGTGTTGCGGGTTACGAGGTACGGAGGCGTGAATTCTTCGAAGCCGGCTTTCTGGTGTTCGTCCAGGAAGAACTGGATGAGGGCGCGTTCCAAGCGGGAACCGAGGCCGCGGTAGACCGGGAAGCCGCTGCCAGAAATCTTGGCGCCGCGTTCGAAGTCGAATATGCCGAGGCGTTCGCCGAGGGTCTTGTGGTCCACGCGGGCGAAGTCATCATTCTTGGTGTAGTAATCGGCGGGAATCGGGCCGTCCTTCTCTACCACGTTGTCCGAACTGTCCTTGCCTTCCGGAGAACGCGGGGCAATGTTGGGCACATGCATGAGCATTTCGGTCTGCTTGTAGTCCAAATCCTTGAGCTTCTTGTCGAGTTCGTCGATCTTGTCGCCGAGGGCGCGCATGGCGGCCACGGCTTCGTCGGCGTTTTCGCCCTTCTTCTTGAGGTCGCCGATACGCTTGGATTCGGCGTTGCGTTCGCTCTTGAGGCGTTCCACCTCGGTGAGGAGCGGGCGGCGTTCGTTGTCGATTTCGAGAACGTCCTTCAGGCTGACGGTCGTATATTTCTTTTCGGTTTCGGCGATGTAATATTCCGGATTTTCACGGATTTTCTTGATGTCAAGCATTTTTATGCCTCGGTTAGGAAAATTTTACGGCCTCCAATTTAGCAATTTTTGCGGAATTTGTCCGTTGTATTGCTTTACACCGCTATTTGTTTGGGGCTGTACGAACAGTCAAATTCAGGATATATATTAATGATACCAAACAACACAGATTAGGAGAACAAAAAAATGAAAACCCCTTTACTGCTTTTACTTGCAGCGTCACTCTCTTTCGCCCAGTGGGGCGGCGGTGGCGGAAAATCCATCAACGACTACAAGAAGGTGTCAGTCTCGGGCAGGGATGTTTATGTCTATGCTCCGTCCGGCATTCCGGAAAATAGCCCCCTGCTTCTTTCTTTCCACGGCATGGACCAGGACCCCAATTACCAGCAGTCCAATACCCACTGGGAAGCGGTTGCCGACACGGCAAAATTTGTCGTTGCCTACCCCAAGGGCGCAACGGGTTACAGCACCTGGGATATCAGCGGTGACCAGGATACCAAATGGATTACGCAGATTATTGACCAACTGGCCAACGACTACAAGATCAATAAGAAGCGCGTGTACATGTCGGGCTTCTCGATGGGCGGTATGCTCAGCTACCATGCTATGGGCAAGATTGCCGACAAGATTGCCGCCTTCGCACCCTGCTCCGGTTACCTGATGATGGGCGCCGGCACGGCTCAGCGCCCTGTTCCCATATTCCATACGCACGGAACGAGTGACAACGTGGTGGGCTACGATGGTCTTGAGAACAACTTGAAGAGCTATCGCGACCAGTTCAAGTGCCCCTCGAAGGCGGAAGTCGAGGAGAATCACCCGAACAGCGAGAACAAGGCTACGCTTTACACCTGGGGTCCTTGCAACAACGGCATCTATGTGAAGCACCTGAAGCTCGAAGGCCGTCAGCATAGCCCCTCCAAGGCCGATGTTTCCGATATCTGGAACTTCGTGAAGGAATACGACCTGGATGGCCCGATTGGCGCTAGCACGCCGGAATCCTCTTCCAGCGAAGTGGTTTCGTCCTCTTCTGAGGCTCCGAAATCCTCCAGCAGTGCTTTTGGCCCGAAGCCGAAGTCTTCTTCCAGCGGCGCCCAAGAAGGACCGACTGTCTTGCCTGTGGATCCGAGCCTGAACTTGGTCTCCGTCTACAAGTCCTCCGACAACTTCATCGTAGTCGCCGGCGCCCAGGGCAAGACCATCACCGTGTTCAACAGCCTCGGCAACGTTGTCAGCACGACCCGTGGAATCGCTGGAACCCAGAAGGTCTATACCGGTGCCAAGGGCGTGTACATCGTGAAGGTTGGATCCAGAACGTTCAAGACTTCGCTCTAGACCGGACCGAATCTCGCGAAACAATTGCAAAACTGCTCCTCTTCCGAGGAGCAGTTTTTGTATATAAACTATCTTTTTGATCGCGAGCGGTCGCCGTGAGCAACAAAGCCCTCGTGTGTTAACCGAGGGCGGTTGCGAGAGTCGCGAACGGTTATCGTAAAGGATATTCCTTGTAGTCTTGCACGCCGAATTCGTGCTTGAGGTAATCCCAGCGCACCAAGCGATTCTTCCAGTAGTACTTGCGGTACAGGCGGCGCGCCACGCGGCTCGTCAGTTCGTACGGGATAGTGTGGTGGTCGTCGGCGACGCTTTCCATCGAGATGCGGAAGTCGAGTTCGCCGTTTACTACATCGACTGTTTCTCCCACCTGAACGTCGGGGATATGGCTTACGTCAACCATTGTCGCATCCATGCAAACGCGCCCGAGAATGGGGCAGAGTTGCCCGCGGATAAATACGAATCCCTTGTTGTATTCGCCGCGCAGGTAACCGTCGCCGTAACCGATGGCGATGGTGGCGATGCGGGTGGGCTGCTGTGCCATCCAGTAACCGCCGTAGCTGACCGTCTCGCCGGGTTTCACGTCGTGGATGTGGCGGATGGTGCTCTTGATTTTCATGACAGGCTTGATAGGCCACGGGGAGGGCGCGGCGCCCATGCAGTTGTAACCGTAGAGGGCGAGGCCCGGGCGCACCATGTCGAAGTGGCTTTCGGGGTGCGTGAGCGTGCCTGCGGAACTTGAGCAGTGGCAGATTTCGGGGCGTAGGCCTTCGGCCTCGAGTACGTCGATCAAGCGGGTGAATCGCTGTATCTGGATTTCCGTCTTCGGGTTCCCAGGCATGTCGGCTGTGGCGAGATGCGTGAACATGCCTTCGAACTTCAGGTTCTTGAGGGAGAGCGCAGCACGAATGTTGTTGAAGTCCTCGGCGTCGAAACCGTAACGGTTCATACCCGTATCGATGGCGAGGTGCGCCTTGCAGGTCGTTCCCGTTTCGCGCAGGAACTGGTCGAAGTTCATCGCCGTGCGAATGTCCGTGATGGCGGCGGTGAGCTGGAATTCCACGAAATAGGCAAAGTCTGCCGGGGTGCAGGGGCCGAGCACCAGGATGGGCAAGTCCATGCCGTACTGGCGCAACAGCATGCCTTCGCTGATGTGCGCGACTCCCAGGTAGTCTGCCCCGCCGAACTTTGCGGCAAACGAGCAGGCAAGGCTTCCATGCCCGTAGGAATCGGCCTTCACGGGCAAAAGGATTTTCGTTGTCGCAGGAATCTGGCTCCGGATAAACTGGATGTTGTTGCAGAGGGCGTCAAGGTTTATCTCGATCCAGTTCGGGCGTGCAATCTTGTTCAAGTCGGGAGGGGTCTGTAAAAGCTTCATAGTGCTTTAAATATAACAAACGTCGGTGCTTGCGGCCCGCACCAAGGGCAGGAGGGCGCTCTGTTGCGCCTAGAATTGCGCAAAAGTAAACAAAATGTGCGTCTAATATGGAATAGATTTACTTGGGCTATTTTTTTGTAAAGTCGGGCATGTCGAAACCTGCATGAAAAATGCGCCTATCCCTTGTGTTTACTGCTACTGCCATATTTTGTCGGAATTTACAAATGATATCATGAAAATTTGTTTACCCGTTCGGGTGAATCTGTTCCGATTTTTCTTTATAGTTTAAAATCAGAGGAAAACAATTTGTTCTGGATCTGAGGGAAGGAACGGATTTGGAACTGGTGTTTAGGATAAAGTAATTCTTTCCGGTTTGTAGTCTCAACTCACTGACATCGCTGCATTGTGTAACGGGCTTGCCTTTAAAGCCCCGTTCACGGGAATTGCTTTTTGCAAAGAATAAAGCCTTGACCGCAAGGCGATAGGACCCCTTTTACCCCCTTAAACCAAACCATCAATTCCCTCGCAAGAGGGGGAGGATAAAATCATGAAACCGATCAAAAAACCACCAAAGGAAACCGATGCACTCGTGGCATCGCTCATGCCGGATTCCGACGAGAAACTGAGGAACATTGCAGGCGTTTCTCTGCTCGTCGCGCTCGCTCTCGGATTCTGGGCAACAACGTATCAGGAGATTATCGACGAACACATCTTTGAAAAGAGTGGACCGGCGGAAATCGTGACGACGCTTGATATCACCCAGAAAATGGAAGAGAAAAAGCCGAAAGAAGAAAAGAAACAGGACAAGAAACCTCCGAAACCCGATCGCCACGTAAGGCCGGGTGGAGGCGGCAAACCGAAAGGCGAAGGGAAGCCCCACGCCCCGGAAACCCGCGGTGTTCTTAGGGAACTGACTGCGATGACCAAGTCGGTTACTGCTAGCGCATATGACCTGATGCAGCAGAAAGTCGTCAAGGATATCGACAAGGTCCTTAAGAATACCAACGGTTTGCAGGTTACCGGGAAAACCACCATTGGCGATACGAGAAGGGGAGTCGTCAATGCAGGCTTCAACGAGGGTGTCGCTGCTGGGGGCAGCGGTGGTCTCGGAGATGCCCTGGGTAACCTGTTCGGGCCTGCTAGTGGAGGGCCGAATACGAAGTCGATGAAGGGAAATATGAGAACTCCCAATGTTCGCGATATCGATATCGGCTCTGGTCCCGGTTCGCGTTCGGCTTCCGATATCATGAAGGTCGTGCGCCAGAGGACTCCGGGTCTTCGCCACATATACAACAAGCACCTCAAAAAGAATCCCGGGTTCGAGGGCAAGGTGACTATCAAGTTCACGATTGCTCCGGGCGGGGAAATCATCAGCATCGCCATCGTTTCTTCTACTACAGGATACGGCCAGTTTGATGACGATATCAAGAATATGATTGCTAACTGGACATTCAATAAAGTTAAGTCCGGCAATACCACGGTAACGGTGCCGTTCACGTTTACCGAATAAAGTCAGCAAAAGCCTGCAATTGATTTACCATTCCGGTGGCTATTCGCTGCCGGAATTCCTTTTTTCTATATTCTCCTCTGAAACAAATTGGAGAAATTAAAATGACTGATCCGCGTATAACGAAACTTGCTGAAAACCTGATTAATAACGCACTTGCCCTCAAGGCGGGCGAGAATATCCTTATTGAAACCACCGACACGCCCGACGAAGTTTCTACCGAACTCATCAAGGCTGTCGAGAAGGTGGGCGGAAACGCCTTCGTGCGCAATTCCAAGAGCCGCGTGCGTCGCCAGATGCTCCTTTCCGCAAGCGAAGCGCAGATGAAGCTCGATGCGGAACTTGCCCTTGCCGAAATGAAGAAGATGCAGGCCTACATCGCCATCCGCGGGGCCGACAACTTTATGGAAAATTGCGACGTGAGCGACGAGAAAATGCTCATGTACCGCAAGATGACTAAGGAAACGCTCGATTACCGCGTGAACAAGACGCGCTGGTGTGTACTCCGCTGGCCGAACGCCTCCATGGCTCAGGGCGCAAAGATGAGTACCGAGGCGTTCGAGGACTTCTATTTCAAGGCCTGCCTGGCCGATTACCCCAAGATGGGGAAGGCGGCGCAGAGCCTCATCGACCTCATGAACAAGACCGACAAGGTGCGCCTTGTCGCGAAGGGTACCGACATCAGCTTCAGCATCAAGGGGATCCCCGCGGTGCCTTGCTGCGGCAACATGAACATTCCCGACGGCGAAGTCTATACGGCGCCGGTGCAGGGGAGCATCGAGGGTGTCATCCAATACAATACTCCCACGCTTTACGATGGCAAGCAGTTCAGCAACATCCGCCTCGTGTTCAAGCAGGGCAAAATCGTGGAAGCTACCTGCGAAACGGGCGACAACGCGCAGCTCAACGCCATCCTCGATACCGACGAGGGTGCACGCTATGTGGGCGAGTTCGCCATCGGTTTCAACCCGTTCGTGAACGCGCCCATGTGCGATATCCTCTTCGACGAGAAGATTGCGGGCTCCATTCACTTTACGCCGGGCATGTGCTACGAAGATGCTCCGAACGGCAACAATTCCGCCATCCATTGGGACTTGGTGCTCATCATGCGCCCGGAATACGGCGGCGGCGAAATCTGGTTCGACGACAAACTCATCCGCAAGGACGGCTTGTTCGTGGTTGACGAACTCAAGTGCCTGAACCCGGACCAGCTCGGGGAATAGTTCTCGCACGAACCTCGCGTAAATCGCGACTGGTATATGCAAAAAAGCCGCCCTTTTTCGGGACGGCTTTTTTTGATGCATTTAATAGCGGGGATGCCCGCCATTTCAATTACATCTTCAAGAGAATTTCGCCGATTTGAACAGCGTTCAAAGCAGCGCCCTTGCGGATCTGGTCACCGGTGAGCCACAGCGTGTTGCTGTTCTCGTCGGCGAGGTCCTTGCGGATACGGCCCACGAAGATGTTGTCCTTGCCGGCGCTTTCGAGCGGCATCGGGTACACATAGTTCTGCGGGTCGTCCTTGAGGGTCACGCCCGGGGCATTCTTCAAGGCATTGCGGATTTCTTCGACAGAAACCGGACGTTCCGTTTCGAACCACACGGATTCGGAGTGAGAACGGAGGGAGCTCACGCGCACGCAGGTGGCGCTCGTACGAACGTCGGAGTGCATGATCTTGCGCGTTTCGTTGAACATCTTCATTTCTTCCTTCGTGTAGTCGTTTTCCGTCATCTTGTCGATCTGCGGAATCACGTTGTACGCGAGCTGGAACGGGAACTTGTTGATGTGCGTGGTGGAACCCGTTTCGAGGATGTCTTTGTACTGCTGCTTGAGTTCTTCCATGGCGACGGCACCTGCACCGCTAGCGCTCTGGTAAGAAGAAATGTGGATCTTCTTGATGTGGGAAATCTTTTCGATCGGGTTCAGCACGACGACCATCATGATGGTCGTGCAGTTCGGGTTCGCGATGATGCCCTTGTGGAGCTTGATGTCTTCGGGGTTCACTTCCGGGACGACCAGAGGAACATTCGGGTCCATACGGAAGAAGCTCGTGTTGTCCACAACCACGGCGCCGTTTTCGACGGCGATGGGGGCGAATTCCTGGGAAATGGCGGCACCAGCGGAGCTGAGCACCAGGTCGACACCCTTGAAGGAATCCTTGTTCAGGACTTCGCACTTGAGGGTTTCGCCCTTGAACTTGAATTCCTTGCCGGCGCTGCGTTCGGAAGCGAGGAGCTTGAGGCTCTGCAGCGGGAAGTTGCGTTCCTCGAGAATGGAGAGGATTTCCTGGCCGACGGCGCCGGTTGCGCCCATGATGGCTACGTTGCGAATCATAATTAACCTTTAATTATCTTCTTGTTGAGGTTGGTAGTTTGATTTTAAGTTCTGTATGTCGTTCCAGAAGCGGTCCAGCGATGCCCTGGCCTGCACAATCTGGCTCTTGCACTGGCTGTACTGGTTTGCCTGTTCCTGCGCGTTCTCTTGCAGGGTGTAGGTGTACAGCGAGTATGCAGCAAGGCGGACATTCTCGCTCGCCTGGATAATCTCGGAATGGGCCTCGCTCGATTCGTGTGGGTGGAACAGCCCGAGAGTCTTCTTGTTGAGCGCAGTCGCATTGTTGTTGATGGCGAGCGCCTGCTGGCTCTTCTGCTCGCGGTCGGCCTCGCTGATGTTTGCGGGTATAGTGCCGAAGTTCTCGATTGCGGTCATGATGGCGTTCATGCGCGTGATGACCTTGCTGCATTCGTCGATATACTTCTCAAGGCGGGAGAGGGAACCCTCGGACATGGTGGGCTTTTGCCCTTGCGCGTTAGCCTGGACTGTTCCGCCCCTGGCCGGCTGTGGAGCCTTCGGGGCCTCATGCCATTTGCCGCCATCGCCGTTCTGGAACGAGGCAATGTAGTCCTGGTAACGGGCGTTCTGGGCTGCAATTTCTGCGGGAGTGTATTCGCTTGTGACGAGGAGCGTCGGGCGTTCCCAGTAGGCGATGCCTATGAAAGCGCCCAGCATGAGCGCAGTAAAGATTCCGTTGGCGATCTTGGGAGGCAGTTCCTCGCTGTTAAGGGTGTAGAGGATTCCCATGAGGGCGAGGCTTGCGAATGCGAGAAGAAGCCCTCCATCGGCATTGTAGCTGATGAAGGAGTTCTTTGCAAAATAGAAGAGGCAGTCCATCACGATGATGAAGAACGAGAGGATTGCCCCGATTATTTTATGCGTGTTGCGTTCGGACGCTGCCGCCTGGAGTATGGTTATAAACGTCACTCCGAGCGGGAGCACGAACATCAATGCAATATTGGCTACGTCCTGGTTCATAGGACTGTGCTACTAGAACGGCAGGTCGTCGCCATCGCCATCCATCGGGGCGTCGTAGACGGGGGCCGAGTTCTGTGCGGGGGCGTAGCTGTTCTGCTGGTTGAAGGAACCCTGGTTTGCACCGGGAGCGCCACCCTGGCCGCGGGGGCCAAGAAGCTGGAAGGTGTCCATGTTCACTTCGGTCACGTAGCGCTTCTGGCCGTTCTGGTCGGTCCAGTTGCGGTTGGTGAGGGTGCCTTCCACGTAAAGGCTCATGCCCTTGTGGATGCCGAGTTGCTCGACAATGTCGGCAATCTTGCCCCAGCCCACAATGTTGTGCCAGTCGGTCTGTTCCTTCTGTTCGCCGTTGTTGTCGCGGTAGCGGCGGCTGGTGGCCAGCGAGAACGAGACGCGCTTGCGTCCGCCGTTCTGGCCCATACGAATCTCAGGGTCCTTACCGATATTGCCAATGAGCATCACTTTGTTCAAATAAGCCATAATTAATCCTTTGTTTTTTTTGCTTACGGGAACAAAAATACAAAAGTGAGATGTCACTTTACTGACATTTTTTGAAAAAGACGCTTTTTTTGCAAATATGTTTGCCCATTTTTTATATTATTTGGATACTATGGTAACTCTCGCACTTTCACGTTTCGAAAAATTTTTCCCCGCCGCCCTCAAGGGCAAGCGCCTGGGCGCAGTCCTCCACCCGGCATCTGTTCTTCCGGACCTGCACTACACCCTCGATTTGCTCAAGGAATACGACGGCAAACTCTTCAAGCTTTCGGCCCTTTTTGGCCCGCAGCACGGCATCAAGGGCCACACCCAGGACAACATGATCGAGTGGGAAGGCTATACCGACCCCGAACTGGGCATTCCCGTCTATAGCCTTTACGGCGAACACCGCGAACCCACCCCCGAAATGCTCAGCCACGTGGACGTGATGCTTGTGGATTTGCAGGATGTGGGCGCTCGCTATTATACGTTCATCTGGACGCTGTTCCTTTGCATGAAGGCCTGCGAAAAGGCCGGCATTCCTGTGGTCGTGATTGACCGCCCGAACCCCATCAACTGTGTCGATGAAGAAGGCCCGGTGCTGGACCTGAACTACACGAGTTTCGTGGGCCTGCACAGCATCCGCACGCGCCACGCGAAGACCATCGGCGAACTGGCGGTTCAGTTCAAGGAAGAACGCTTCCCCAAGTGCGAACTCTACGTGCTCGGCATGGAAGGCTACGACAAGAAGATGTGGTACGACCAGACGGGACTCCCGTGGATCTTGCCGAGCCCGAACATGCCGACGCTCGATACCGCCGTGGTTTACCCCGGCATGTGCCTGTTCGAGGCGACTAACGTGAGCGAAGGCCGCGGCACCACGCGCCCGTTCGAGATTTTCGGTGCGCCGTTTATCGATGCCGTCAAGCTTTGCAAGTACATGAACGGGCTCAAGCTTCCTGGCGTGTATTTCCGCGAGAACTACTTCCAGCCCACGTTCCACAAGGGTGCGGGCCAGATTTGCGGGGGCGCACAGATACACGTGCTCGACCGCGACAAGTTCCGCAGTTTCGACATGGCGGTGAAACTCTTGCAGTATATCTTCAACGAGTACCCGAACGATTTCGCCTGGAAGCAGCCGCCTTACGAATATGAATTTGAAAAACTCCCGATCGACATTTTGCTCGGCAACGGAACGTTCCGCAAGGAATTTATCGAGAGTAGCATTTAACCGCGGTGCAGCCGCAAAAAGGAGTCACAATGACCGAACAGAAAAACGGAAAATTTGAAATGCCCGCCCTCCCGTATGCGGCGGGTGACCTTGCACCGGCGCTCAGCCAGGAAACCTTCGAGTTCCATTACGGCAAGCACCTGCAGACCTACCTGAACAACCTGAACGCGGCCCTCCCGGGCTCTACCTTCGAAGGCAAGTCCCTCGAAGACATCGTGAAGACTGCTGAAGGTGGCGTTTTCAACAATGCGGGCCAGTTCCTGAACCACTCCATGTACTTCTTGCAGTTCAAGGCTCCGGCTGCGAACAATGCCCCGACCGGCAAGATCGCTGAGGCCATTGCCCGTGATTTCGGTTCCTTCGAGAAGTTCCAGGAAGAATTCCAGGCAAAGGGCGCGGGCCTCTTCGGTTCCGGCTGGGTCTGGCTTTCTGCCGATGCATCGGGCAAGCTCGTGATTACGCAGGAAGGCAACGCCCAGAACCCGCTCACCAAGGACCTCAAGCCGCTGCTGACCTTTGACGTGTGGGAACATGCCTACTACATCGACTACCGCAACCGCCGTCCGGATTACCTGAAGGCGCTGTGGAGCATTGTCAACTGGGACGAAGTCAATAAGCGTCTCGGCTAATTTTTATTGAAAATGGCGCAATTCGATTGCGTCATGAAAAAAGAGCGGTGGTTTAAAGCCATCGCTCGTTTCTTTTAAAGTACCGTCTGTAGGATCGTGTACCCGAAGGTCATTTCGAAGCCGTACTCGTTCAATTTTTTGAGAATATGGCTCGAGCTTGCCACGGGAGCCTCTCTGTTGAGGATTATAAGAATCTGGTCGTGGTCTTTTTTATTCTTGAGCGATTCGCGGGACCTGATTTCGTCGATAAACTGCCAGAATTCTTCCTCGGTTGCAATTCTGTACTGCTGTCTCCCGCCGATAATCCCGAGTTCGTTTAGGGAGACCAAAAACGGGCTTTCCTTGTCATAGGGGTTCAGCATCAGGTTTATCGTCATGAAATTCTCTGCGCAGTCGAGTTCGTCCTGCTTGTCTTTTAGGCGCTTTTGGAGAATTTCCTCGTCGGTCAGGTGCCCTTCGCCGACTTCCATGTGGGCGACTTTGAAAATGTTGTCTGTACGGAGATTCCTGCAACGCTGTACTTCGGACTCAACATGGGGATTGATAGCCGGAATAGGGGAGTCGAAGTCGTCATCGATGACATAAAAGACCTTGCCCACAAGTGGTTCGAAGTTCAGGGTTGTCAGGATTTTGCCTAATGCGCTGTAGGTGCAGTTTCCGGCTATGTGCACGTGGACTTCCTTCTCGTCAAGCGGTCTTGATTTGTCTTGCTTGAACTGGCTGAAGAAATCTAGGATAGGTTGGACTTTCCAGTCGCCGTTCTGCAAAAAGTCCTTGACGGATTCCCCTGCTTTTTTCCCGTTGATGAAGTATTCCCTGGAATTCACGTCGATGACGACGACGTCTTTTGTCGGGGTCATGAACGCATTTTGTTCGCGACATCCGGCAAAAAGGAGCAAAAGGACAAGTAAGGCTGCTTTGATAATGTTTGTAGCGGCGCTATGGAACATTGTCGTGAATGATAGGATAATGATTAGGCTTTGTCAACAGGGCATTTTATAATTGTATATTTAAACTAGGGAAACGAGGCTTGATATGGATAATGAATTGACTCTCTTGATAGGGAAGGATGAAAAAATCCTCTACGTTGGCAAGCCGGATAAAAGGTGCTTTATCTTTGAAAGTGTCTTTAATCCGATGCTCCCTTTCGCGGCGATTTGGGCTATAATCGATTTTGGCGTTATAGGGGCTTCGGTTTCTTCGGGTAATCAGGATAACTTGGCCTTCTTTATGGTGCCATTCATGTTGCTCCACCTGATGCCGGTCTGGCTCTACCTGGGCGGGGCGCTGCTGTCGTTCAGGCGCTATCGCAATACGGCCTATATTGTCACGGACAAGGCCATATACGCTTCTGGCGGTATCTTCGGCAGGACATACAAGTCAAAGCCGTTCGCGGAACTTTCGCATGTGGACTTGCATCGCGGAGTTTTTGACCAGTGGTTTGGCGTGGGCGACATCGTTACGACCTCTGCGCAGGCGAACCCTGCGACGTTAAACGGGCGAAGGACCTCCACGAATGCAGGCATTTCTATTGATAGCGTTGCCAATTACGCCGAAGTGTACAAGCTTGTGAAAAAACTGCAAGAAGATATCTACACCGATGTGATGTACCCGAATGACCTGCGGCCTGCGGAAAACCACGGGTATAAATCCAAGTATAGAGGCTGATATCGAATTTTATTTGTCCTGTTCCACTTTCTTGACGTCTTTCTGAGAGACGGTAGTCAGGGCGTAGGTGTCGAAGGATGCCTCCCAGGGGAGTTGCATCTCGATTTTAGAAATCTTGTCCAAGACGGCAGTCCCGTTTTTCATGGCTATGTTAAACACGTGGCCGCCCTTGCTCCGGTCGTCAGAGACGAAATGGAAGTGCCAGCCCGATGCGTTGATACCCGCCATGTAATTGGGATAGTATAGGCAAACCAGGCTGCCGGACACGTTTGAAAAGACAAAGGACTTCTGGTTTAAATTCAAGATGTCCTTGAGCTCCACGTGTTGGCTTTTAAGCCCGTTTTCGGAGCGAGCGTCCACCGTTTCGAAGAAGCCGTCGATCCGCACCATGTGCATGCTGTTGAGGCCGAAACCCTCTTCGATTTTCAAGTTCAATAGCATTTTCAGGTCGTCGATATTTTCGACAGGGCCGATTTCGAATTTTTTAGAGCCCTTCAAAAAAGACACGGATGCAAAAGGAACCCCGCAGTCGGGCGCCATCTCCGTCACGGTTCCGTTGTCGGATGCCCTGTAGCAGTGGCCGTCCACGACAATCATTTCGCCATCGACGTTTTCGAAGGTTCCGAGGCCGGTATCTCCGTTTGCCAGCAAATCCTGTACCGTCACGACTTTCCGGGTGTACCCCAAAAGGAGCGCGTTCAAGGTAGAGACCTGGTACATTTTTCCGAAGTTTGAATCTTGATTTATCATAAAAATCTCTCTCGAATGACAATATATGTTTTTATTTCGTGGTCGACAAATTATTTTGGATTGTTGTATATTTATGCACATGAAATCGTTTGAAAATAAGGTGATCGTTGTGACAGGCGGGGCCCACGGAATCGGGGCGAGCATCGTAAGTGAATTCGAAAAGGAAGGCGCGCTGGTCGCCTATATAGACATCCGCGAGAATCCCTGCTTTGTGGGGGATCTTTCAAAAAAGGACGTCCTGGAAGCATTCGCGAAGTTCGTCATCGAGAAATACGGGCATGTAGATGTGCTCGTAAATAACGCGCTCCCTCTGATGAAGGGTATCGACGAGTGCAGTTACGAGGAATTCAGCTATGCGCTGGCCGTGGGCGTGACCGCGCCCTTTTACCTTGCGAAACTCTTTGCGCCGCATTTTGCGCCGGGAGCTAGCATCGTGAACATTTCTTCTAGCCGCGACCGTATGAGCCAACCGCAGACCGAAAGCTATACTGCGGCCAAGGGCGGGATTGCTGCTTTGACCCATGCGCTGGCGGTGAGTTTTGCTGGGCGTGTGCGCGTGAATTCCATTTCGCCGGGCTGGATCGATACTGACTTCAAGACCTACGAAGGTCCGGATGCTTCGCAACAGCCTGCCGGCCGCGTAGGGAACCCGCTGGACATAGCGAACATGGTGCTTTACCTGGCAAGCGAAAAAGCCGGCTTTATCACCGGCGAAAACATCTGCATCGACGGCGGCATGACCCGCCAGATGATCTACCACAACGACTGTGGTTGGAGTTACAAAGGGTAGGGGCTTTTACTTGGATTTCATCAGGTCCATGTAGAACCCTGTCTCTATGATTATTACGAAAAAGTAAATAAAGCCTTTCCCGATTGTCTTCATAAGGCTATCTTCGTCTATCGCGACAATTGAGCCTGCGACAAAGAAAATAACTAAAAAGATGTTTGCAATTCTTGAAGTTTTTCCACAATCGTTTAAATGTGAACCGTAAATAGCCGCGAATAGTGGAAAGACTAAACATCCCACCAGGCCGATTGTTTGTCCCGGCCAGGACTGGGTAAATGCAATGATTGAGTCAAGCATGATTTTATCCTCCGCTTTTTGCGTTTTTGTCCCAGTAATATACTTTATTACTATGTCAAATAATGACATTTTGCAAAAAAAACGAAAAACGCCCGGCTTTAAACCGGGCGCTTTTGACAATTTCAAGTAGAAATTACTTGAGGAATTGCATGTACGGCAGCTTGTTTGCGAGTTCCTGCACCTTGTCGGCGTTGGCCATGAGGGCGGAACGGGCGTGCCAGGAACCGTCGAGGAACTGACCGCGGGGGCCGTCGGCGAGCGTAAGCTGGATGGTTTCGTCACCCATCTTGAGCG
>Ga0310786_10001402_pt1 | contig 38722 bp, 34 predicted proteins | sample AusTroGonzalo_MG_FD_203881 | JGI IMG/M metagenome (GOLD analysis project Ga0310786, IMG submission 203881) | Bovine rumen microbial communities from tropical cattle in Woodstock, Queensland, Australia - Gonzalo_03 (v2) (version 2) | ecosystem: Host-associated > Mammals > Digestive system >... | reverse complement strand
TATGGCAACGATTTATGATTTTAAGGCCTTGAACAACAAAGGCGCAGAGGTTGAAATGTCGCAGTACCGCGGCAAAGTTCTAATGATTGTAAACACCGCTTCGAAGTGCGGTTTCACACCTCAGTACGATGGTTTGGAAGCGCTTTACCAGAAGTATAAGGACCAGGGATTCGTCATTCTCGGCTTCCCTTGCGACCAGTTCAAGCATCAGGAACCGGGCAGCGATGAGGAAATTGCAGAATTCTGCCGTATAAACCACGGCGTAACCTTCCCTCTGATGAAGAAGATTGATGTCTTCGGTGAAAACGCGCACCCTATCTTCACATACCTTACAAAGCAAGTTCCAACCGAGGAAGTGAAAGGTTTGAAGAACAAGGCCACAATGGCGTTGGTTGACAGTCTGAGCAAGTCGGAAGGTCGTGGCGAAGGCGATGTCCGCTGGAATTTCACCAAGTTCTTGATTTCGAAGGACGGTACGGTTATCAAGCGTTTCCCGCCAGTAGCAGAGCCAAAGGACATGGAAGCCGAGATAGAATCGATGTTGAAATAATGCGGATGGATTATGGCACAAGCATGTGAAAACTGCAAGTTTCGCGCCCATTACGACGCAAAACCGAATTCGGTATTAGGCCGCATCTGGCGCTGGCACATAAATTTCTGCCCGGGATGGAAGTCATATTTCACCTCCCAGTCGCCAGAGCGTCAGGCAGAACTGAGAAAGCAGTACAACTTTGAAAAATATCAATGAAATGATTGGCAAATAAAAGGTGTGCTGCCGATAGGAAATGTAAAGCACCGCAAAGAAAACTAATGACTTTGCGGTGTTTTTTTGCGGATAGTCAATTCTCACACATAATGATACCGTACCCTGTATTTCCGCAACATCAGCAACGACAAGACCAAAGCCATTATTTCCGCCAAAATAACCGCGAACCAGATGCCGTCCAGACCGAAAACCAAAGGCAGAACAAGCACGGCAATAGTTTCGAACACGAGCGTACGGGCAGTTGCCAGCACAGCCGAGACAACTCCATTGTTGAGTGCTGTGAAAAACGACGAAACATAGCCGTTAAAACCCGCCAACAGGAACGAAATGCTGTAGATGCGAAAAGCCATAACAGTAAGTTCCAGCAAATCAGAATCATAACCTGCGAAAAGCAAAGCCAATGGTCTCGCTAGAAATTGTGTGACAATGACAAGCCCAGCACTTATCAATGCAATGATATGCACACTTTTAAGAAACACATTCTTCAATTCCTCATCGTTACGCGCACCATAGTTGTAGCTGACAATCGGAGCAGAACCCATGCTGAAACCAATAAACAGAGTGAAGAATATAAAAGTGATGTACATTATAACTCCATAAGCCGCCACGCCATCCTCGCCTATATACTTCATAAGCTGATAGTTGTAAAGTGCCGAAACGATCGTCATCGACACGGTTGAGAAAAATTCGCTCATCCCGTTGAGTGTTGTCTGCCACAATGCCTTAAAGTCGAAAAGCGGCTTAACAATACGAAGCAGAGATGTATTGGGAAACGCAAAATAAAACAGGGGAATCACGCCGCCGACCACCTGCGACAATACCGTAGCAAAGGCCGCCCCCATCAGTCCCCAGTCGAACAACAAGATGAAAACTATGTCGAGAATAATGTTAAGCACGCCCGAGATTACTGTAACCAGCAAACCCATCTTTGGTCGTTCGGCAGTTACAAAAAGCGACTGGAACATATTCTGAAGCGTGAAGAAGGGCAGTGCAACCAGAACAATCTGTCCATAAACGACGCTATCATTCAGCAACTTGCCTGTTGCACCAAGCATAATTGCGACAGGTTTTACCAACAAGTATCCCAGTACGCCAAGCACAATGCCCGACAATATCCCCACAACAACCAGCATTGAGAAAATTCTATTCGCCCTCTCGTTGTTTCCTTCGCCAATAGTCTTAGCAATCAAAGCACTTCCGCCAGAACCAAACATAAATCCAACAATCCCAAGAAACATCAGCAAGGGCATTATAAGGTTGATTGCGGCAAAAGGTGTCTTGCCTACGAAATTCGACACAAAAATACCGTCCACCACGCCATAAATCGATGTAAATACCATCATTACCATCGACGGCAAGGTAAACCTCAGCAACTTGCTATAGCTGAAATGGTCGGACAGTTGAATCGTTTGTGCCATTGTTTCTAATTTTAAGGGTGCAAAACTACAATTTTCATTGTTCGGGACAAACCGCCTTGTACAAATTGATGAAACTCTGTTGCATTTCGAGCCAGTCGGCAGTCTGCTGAAGCTGTGCATCGAGCCAAGCACTCTGGGCGACAAGCACTTCCAGATAGGTTGTGTTGGCATAGCGGTTATATTCAATGCTGTTTTCGTAGGCTTTTTGCGCAGCCTCCACCTGCAGAGTACGAGCCTCTTCTCGCGCACGGCAAGCCAGACAATCGGCCAAAGCATTGCGAACTTCACCACCCGCAGTAATCAAAGCCTTCTCGAAAGCAATCTGCGTCTGCTCGCGCTGCAACTTCGCCACTTTCAAGTTGGCTTTCAGACGCCCCATAGCAAACAGGGGCTGCACAAGCGTACCGATGGCATTGAGCAGAAGCTGGGCTGGGTTTACGATTTCGCCTATGTTGTTTGTCCAGCCCACGCTTCCGCTAATTGAAAATGTTGGATAAAACTCCGACCTCGCAACTTTCACATTGCAGAACATCGACCGAAGTTCGTATTCCGCCGCCAGTACATCGGGACGCGACGACAAGGTTTCGAGCGGAATCGGTCTATCCACATTCATTACAACGCCTTTCGCTTCTTCATAGGATGTCCGCCTTATATGTTCAGGATGACGATTAAGCATTAGACAAATGGCTGTTTCGGTTTTCAAAATTTGCGCTTCGAGCATCGCCAATGATGCAACAACTCCTTGATAAGATGCTTCGGCTTGATTTACAGCCGCTTCGCTTTGTTGCCCGACTTCTTGAAAAGCACGGAGAGCACGCAGATTTTCCTGTTGTATATTTATAGCCTCGTGTGTAATGGCATATTGTCTGTCGAGCATAATAAGAGTGTAGTAAGCATTTGCAAGTTCAGCAACTATCTGAATTCTAGCACATTTCAACTGGGCGGTATCCTTCTGCAACTGCAATTTTGCCATTTCCTTCTGATAATGCTGCTTGCCACCGAAATTAAGTTCCCAGTTCATCGTAACAGGCAACTCGTATGTAAATGCCGATGGTGTGCTTTGCGCTTTCGACACCGAAGCCGACGGTGCAAACGAAAAACTTGGCAGATAGCTCAACTTTGCAGATTTAAGCATTGCCTCCGACTGCTCCAGAGCAAGTTGTGCAATCCGCAGGTCGCTATTGGAGTCCAATGCCTCGGCAATGTAGTTTTGCAACAGAGGGTCAGGAAAGATTTGTTGCCACAATTGAGTTTGCTGTTGTGGTTGTAGGTCGGCAACAGTCTTGTCCTTTCGTGAGTTTTGGGCAAAACAATCTGCAAACATTAGCACTACACTTACTATTAGCAAGATATGTTTCATTGAAAAGCATTATTTCTGTTTGCAAAAATCATCAAAAAACATATTCCTCAGATGAATAAATCAGGTACAGAGTTGTATATTTTAGGAACACAAAGGAATGGTTTTGGATGACTAGAAATTTAAAATACAAAAATTGCATACCTAATATTGTTAATAAGTTTATGCGGAAGAATAGATGGTTTTGTGTAAATTTGCGAAATGAATATTGCATATTTTCTGCTTAAATTAGAAAACTAAACTACTATTTAATTTATATGTCTAAAATTAAATTCGTTGCCCCCAAAAAATCATTAAGTGCTACTTTTTATAAGTTGCCAGTACTTCAATCTGAAATAGAAAAACTATCTTCTAATCTCAAAACTTATATCAATCAAGGGAAAGACGATGAGAGCGAAGAATATCATAAAGGTCTTATTAAAGATTTTCTTGCTAATACATGGTATAATCCTGATTATTCAGTAAACACTAATGGTCGAGAGGATTTGGTAATTTATAATGGCAACGGAACAGAATCGAAACCTGCTGTAATTATTGAAGCTAAGTCACCGACGAATACATCTGAAATGTTCAGCGAGAAGAACCTAAATTGTAAAGCGTTGCAGGAGTGTGTGTACTATTTTATGCAAGAATCAATAAAATTCGGAAATAAAGAAGTAAAACATATCATTATTACCGATTATACTGATTTCTATATTTTTGACGCAAAAGATTTTAGTAGATTTTTTCTGGCAAAAACAAATCCAATAGTTGAACAATTCAATTTGTTCGAAGCAAAGCAACTTTCCGACACAAAGACATCATATTTCTACGAGAACTGCGCTAAACCAGCCATTGACAAATGGTTTGAAAACGAAAATATAACAGTAACGCATTTTGCGCCTAAGGATTACTATGAGAAACAAGATGAAAAATTGGTTGTTCTTTATAAAATTCTTTCGCCAGAACATCTTTTAAATAAACCTTTTGCGAATGACTCAAACAGCCTTGACAAGAATTTCTATGCCGAACTATTGCATATCATAGGACTTGAGGAAGTGAAGGAAAGCGGCAAAAAATTGATTAGACGAAAAGAAAAGGAACGTAATCGTGCTAGTTTGCTAGAAAGTGCGATTTACCAACTTGAAGACCAGCTGTCTAATGAAAAAAGAATTTTCGAAACAGCCTTGCATCTAACCATAACTTGGGTAAACCGTCTTTTGTTTTTAAAACTTTTGGAAAGTCAACAACTTGCATATCAGAAAGGAAATGCTGACTATCGTTTTTTGACTATAGAAAAGGTAGATAGTTTTGATGAGTTGAACATATTGTTTTTCAAAGTGCTTGGGCGCAGGGTTGAAGAACGCGATAACGAAACACAGGAGAAATATAGTCACGTACCATATCTGAACAGTTCGCTTTTTGAATTGAGCGAGGAAGAACATTTGTTGCAAATTCATGGCATCCAAAACAAACCGCTCTCGCTTTACAGCAAGACTGTTCTTAAAGACGAAAAAGGAAGGCGGCTTACTGGAGAAATGGACAACCTCGAATACATTTTCAAGTACTTGGATGCATATAATTTTTCTAGCGAGGGCGCTGGTGGAATTACTAAGAGTACTAAAACCTTAATTAATGCATCGGTACTTGGATTGATTTTTGAGAAAATCAATGGTTATAAAGACGGTTCGTTCTATACTCCTGGGTTCATTACTGAATATATGGCGAAAGAAACTATTGAACGTGCTGTTGTTCAGAAATTTAATGACATAAAGGGTTGGAAGTGCGAAACGCTTGATGATGTAGCAAATGAAATTGAAGATAGAAAAGAAGCTAATCAGATTATCAATACTATACGAATTTGCGATCCTGCTGTAGGAAGTGGACATTTTCTTGTTTCTGCACTTAACCGTTTGCTTTTCATAAAATCGCACTTAAATATTCTTCTTGACAAAGAGGGCAAGCGAATTAAGAATAGCGATTGGGAACTTTGCCTTGAAAACGATGAAATTTCTGTTTTGGACGAAGATGGCAGTCCGTTTATATATACGACAAATGCCGAACGGCAAAGGGTTCAGGAAATGCTTTTCAATGAAAAACGTACAATTATCGAAAACTGCCTTTTCGGTGTAGATATTAATCCTGCTAGTGTTTATATCTGCCGTTTGCGATTGTGGATTGAACTTTTGAAGAATACATACTATACGGCAGCAAGTGGTTACACTCAACTGGAAACACTTCCTAACATTGACATAAATATAAAATGCGGCAACTCACTTGTTAGCAAATTCCCTGTAATTGTGGGTTCCTCCATAATGAAGAGTTCCGATAATAGTGTAAATACCGCAGATTTTAGAAAACGCATAAAAGAATATCGCGACGCTGTTACAAAATATAAGAACGAGAGTAACAAGGAGAACAAGCGTAAGGTAGAGATTTTGATTGAAAGCATAAAAAACAAGATTTGTAGTGAGGTACAACTCGATTTGTTCGACAAGGAGTGGAACGAAAAAGCTTCGGCAGAAAGTATATATAAAGATTCGCTTGAATGGATGCTGGAGTTCCCAGAAGTGCTTGATGATGAAGGAAATTTTGTGGGATTTGATGTGGTGATTGGAAATCCGCCGTTTATTTCTGCACCGGCTCAGGTTGCTGACAATAAAATGAATGAGCAAAGAAAAGCAATAATTGAATGTAAACGCTATCAATCTCTATATAAGAAGTGGGACATTTATGTTCCGTTTATTGAACTTGGATTGCACCTTGGGAAAAAGAACGCTATTTGCGCGATGATTGTTCCTTATCCACTCACAAATCAAACATACGCCAAAATACTACGCAAAATAATAGTAGAAGAGACAAATTTATATGAACTTTGTGATCTGAACGGTACAAAGATTTTTGAAGAGGCAACTGTTTCCAATTGCATTCCATTTATGCAGAAAGGGGGCAAAACAAGGAACACATGGATCAGCAACATAGACGAAACATATATGATCCGCCATATATTCGAAAAGCCTATTTCTGAACTTGTACAGGACACAGATAGCCTTATGTGGAATTTGACACAAGAAAAACGAGAAACAAATCGTCATAAGGACATGTATGTATTAGGCGATTATTGCTATATCAGCGAAGGAATGAAATTAAATGCTGATGAAAAAAATGCTCGCGGAGAGTTTTCAAAAGCAGATTTAATAAGTAATGTAAAAGACGAAAAACATCCGAGAGAATACTTTGAAGGAAAAGATATTGAAAGATATTTTCTTAAAAATAAGCCGCGATATTTGGAATATGGGACAGAACGAGTTCCTTCAAAATTACGAAGACCGACATTTCCAGAATTGTATTCTAACAAGAAATTAATGTTTAATATTTTGGGAGAATTACACTGTGTGTATGATGATAAAAAAGTACTTCATAGCACATCTATTATATCTGCTGTACCTTGGATATATTTACATAATGTTGAGAACAAAAGCCTTTCTGCAAGTATCAAAAGATTCAGTGTAATGACACGTTCCGAAATGGAAAATCTTTCTATGACAATAGATTTACGTTATATTTTGGGTATTATGAATTCATGTTATGCTTCTGCTCTTTTGACAAATAATAGAGGGGGAGACTATCACATTTACACAGAACACATACGCAACATTCCTATCCCGACTGCTACAAAAGAACAGCAGCAACCAATTATTGATTTAGTTGATAAAATCCTTGTAGCGAAAAAAGAAAATCCGCAGGCGGATACAAGTGTGTTGGAAAAGGAGATAGATGAAATTGTATATCATCTTTATGGGTTGACTTATGATGAAGTGCTAGTAGTGGATCCAGAAACAGAGGTGACGAGAGAGGAGTATGAGAAATAAAAATACCAATATGAAAAGGAATTTTGTCGTTGATGAAGAAATATCATTGTCAAATGGAAATGATATTTTAAAAACTAAAATATATGCGGATAATTTGTCTGATGTAATAACGAATACTCCTAAGGATAGAGTATTTACAATAGGCCTTTTTGGCGGTTGGGGAACAGGTAAATCATCTATATTAAAAACTGTACGAGAAGAATTGGAGACTGAAAAAGTTAAATTTATCTCTTACGATGCTTGGAAATATGCTAATGATTCTTTTCGCAGAATGTTTTTGTTGAAAGTCCAAGAAGAACTGAAATATGAACAAACTGAAGAAATGCAACGGTTTTATCAATCAGAGACAGCTGAAGTAGAACCCAAAACATACATCGCTAATCGTGGTTTATTGATACTTGTTCTTAGTTTGTTGGTAATTTTAATAATAATTAATAGTTTACCTATTAGTCTAATATCTGCTGACTGGAAAGTGTCTCTTTCTTCCATTATTACATTGGCTGGTTTGGTTATAACTATTTTTACTGGAGTGATTCAGAAATTAAAGATACAAATCAGCAAACCGCATCTATTTGCTCCAGAGCAATTTGAGAATTGTTTCAAGGAAATGATTTATAGTGCTTTCAAGAAAGATAATTGCATAATAAAGGGGCTTAAATATATTAGAGTTTTGCCAAAAGATATTACAGGTGTTGAAAAATTAATAATTGTGATTGATAATATTGACAGATGTCATAGTGAGATGGCATATCAATTACTTACAGACATTAAAACATTTCTTAGTAATGAAAAATTGAGTGTTGTTTTTGTTATACCTGTGGATGACGAGGCTCTAAAACGAAATTTGTTTTCAAACAATAAAGAAGAACGAGATTGTAATAAGGAAAAAGAGGAATTTCTGCGTAAATTCTTTAATGTCTCAATAAGGATTAAACCATACCAAACGACTGAATTAAATGCGTATGCAAAAGGCCTGAATCAGAAATATAAACTTGGATATAATGATAATACAATAGCATTGTGCAGTAAAGAGTTTGCAACTAATCCGAGAAGAATTATTCAGTTGTTTAATAATCTTGCTTCAGAACTGGATTTGTATCCAGCAGTATTTGCTCAAAAAAATGAAACAATGATATGTATTGTATTAATTCTTAAGGAAGAATATTATGATTTCTATAAAAAAGTTGTTAATAACGCTAACATCTTAAAGAATAACACACCTAAAGATGAAACAATTGGTAATACAGATATAGAACAAGAAGATGTTTCATTATCTGCTTTTATGAGAATTGCAGCACCTACTATTCGGCAAACTGAAATGTCCGATTTGCTTCGTATTTTGACTAATAGTGATGCTGTATTTGACAATGTACCTACAGATGTTAAGAATAACATTGCATCATATAATACAGAAGAAGTGTCTAAATATTTAAACAATAATCAGGATAGCAATGGTATTGTATTGGATCTAATAAAAAAGGAAACACAAGAAAATTTAAAATCTAATTCTAATGCACAGATTATAAATAGTCTTGAATTTATATCTTCATTGTCCAGTTCTATTATTCTGCCAAATACATTTTTAATAGAAATAGATTCTTTGTTTAGGGATTATTTATATGGAAACTCCTATTCTGTATTACTTGGACAAATAGATGACTCAAAATTAGACAACCTATGCCATTTTGCTTTGATGTTAGACAGCAACAATCTTACCGAATTAAAGCAAAATATATTATCTTATATTACTAATGTCACTATTAATGCTGACGCCAACACAATTAACGAAAAGTTTATAAAAGCAGCACTTAAAAAATTCAATAAAAAAGAAGAAAGCAAGTGGTTAGGTGCATTTATAATTGAATTATATAAAAAGGTTGGCGTTTACAAGGACATTGATTATTCTATTGATCAGAAAGAAATATTTTTCACTAGTGATTTAATTAATTATTATATCGAAAAGATAACAATAGGGGATAATCCTGAAACAAAAGATTTATTATGGTTGTTGAAAAATAAGATAAAGATTGATGATGAATGCTATTCTAAACTAATAGAAAAGCTTAACGTAATAATAGGAGAAACAAATAATAAAAAGAAAGAGCAAATACTATCTATTGTTAAATATGTCGCGGAATTTTTAACATTGATTCCAGATCGGGCAATAATCGATCCAAAACCAATAGTAAATTTGAATAATAAATTATTGAATAGGAATGAAGGAGGCAAAAGTATTTTTTTATTGACAGAGTTTAAGGACGATTATGTAAATCTTCATTTTTTAATTGATACAATTATAAGAACATACAGGATATGCAATGATTTGATTAATAATTTTGCGGCAATATTGTTTACTTTCGATAAACAATACACATATTCTAAATTGTTAGAATTAAAGGAACTTCATTTCGATTTGAAGCCATTTTGGAACTCTGTAATAAATGACAATGATTATGATAATAATACAGATTTACTGCTTCCTTTGATAGAATTCTGCATTTTGCAAAAAGAAGAGGACGGCACTTTTAAAATCGACATAAATAGAATAAAAAGTAAGGTTGCATCTTTATGCGATAACATTTCAAAACCAGGGATACCAGATTTGATTGAACATCTAATTAAAGACGATAAGATGAAAAGCTTCTTCATAGAAGTCATAACTGCAAAAGATGCAAACTATATCAATGCGCTGCCACAGCCATTATTGGAATTGGCGATTAATAGTTTTAGCAAAGAAAATTCATCTCAATTTGAAAATAACACAGGATTTTTGTCTGTCGTTGCATCTAAAGGAACTGATGATCAAAAAACAGAAATCACAAAAATGATGACCGAGAATATAAACAAGAAAAGAAATTTGGCGTTAACATTCAGCGTATTGGTATGTATTGAGTTGAAGAAGACATATAATAAAGATATGTTGCGCGGTGCATTACAATCATATAAAGACTCTAATCCGAATGATAATAAAGTTGATGATTTAATTATAAGATTCCAATAATGAACAGAATCATCATAATAGGCAACGGCTTTGATTTGGCGCACGGCTTAAAAACGAGTTATGCGAATTTCATAGATTGGTATTGGGAGAAAAAAATACTTGATTTAAGAAATGAAAGAGGAACTATTTTAGACGATGGCCTTACCAAATTTGAATTGTTAAAGCACAATTCATGGAATGTATTTTTTATATATAATTTTGGAAATAAAATTATTTCCAAAGATAAGTTGTTGGAAATAATTAAGAATAATCCGGAACATTTTGATTTAACATATAGCTCGTTTTTTAGCAATATCATAAATCATTATGAAACTAAAGGATGGGTTGATATAGAAACCGAATATTATAAACTTTTGATATCAAGCAATGATCCAGAAAAACTGAATAAAGAATTGGATATCGTAAGAGGAAAGCTAATAGAATATCTAAAAGGAATACAGGATGGGGCAGAAACAATAGACGATTTAAAGCCTAAAATAATTGAACCGATAAAAAAGGAAGATATTGCAGTCGGTGCCTATAATACTTTTATAAATATCATTAATAGCAGGCTGGAACATAATGAAAGAAAGTTGATTGAAAGTTATAGGGAATTATACAAATATTACAAAATTAACCATGATTATAATTATGACATTAAGAATATAAGTGATTTTAAGAAGAGTGTTAAGCGGATTGCCAGTTTTGAAGATTTGGAATCGATGTATTCCTTTCCAGAAGAACTCTTGCTGCCAGATAGAATTATGCTACTGAATTTCAATTATACAGATATTGCAGACAAGTATTTTCCTGAGACATCCAATAGATTCATTGTAAATCATATTCATGGTTCTTTGGATAATCATCAAGGTATAATTTTCGGATATAGTGATGAGCAGGACGATATATACAAAGAGCTAGTCAAAAGAAATAACAATGAGTATTTAAGGAATATAAAGACAATAAAATATCAAGAATCAAGCAATTATAGATTTCTTTCTTCATTTATTGAGTCTGCTCCATATCAGATATACATAATGGGACATTCGTGCGGACAATCAGATAGAACATTACTTAGCACTTTGTTTAAACACAAAAATTGTATTTCAATTAAACCATTTTATTATCAAAAAAAGGACGATAAAGATAACTATACTGATAATTATACAGATATGTATCAAAACATATATAGATGTTTTACTGATATGGATTATGTACGCGACAGAGTTGTAAACAAAACCCAATGCGAACCAATGCCACAGGCGGAATGAAAAAAGTGTTATATTAGCGGAGAAAAATTAGAATACGATAGGTATAAATAATACAATAAGAGTCTGTTGAATAGATTATAAATATTATAATACATAAAATAAGATTATGGAATGGAAAGAGAAAGCCAGACAACTATTGACGGAAAGTCTTCACCCAATACCAGCAGAACTTAATGAATTGGACTGGAAAAGTGGATTGTCTGAAAAAACTGATAGGCTAGCCCAACATCTGTCGGCATTTGCGAATTTGCAAGGAGGTGGTATTTTGGTATTCGGAGTAAATAACGATGGAAATGTTTTTGATATGTCCAAGCAAGAAATAGATGAAATCGTTCAAAAATTGGGGAATATAGCCCAAAACAACCTAGCATATCCGATTCAAATAGAACATGCAGTGATGGATTACGAAGGGAAATCTATTTTGTTTATTCATATTCCTGAACAGAGTGACAAACCTGTGTTTTTGCGCGGAAAAGATCTGTTTTCTTCATATCATCGGTCTGCAGGTCAAACAGTTAAAATGTCAAAATCCCAAGTAAAAGCAATGATTGCAAGTTCAGAAGGGGTCAGTTTTGAAAAACAAATTGCAATGAAAAATCTAAAACTAGAGGAAGTCCTATCTCTTCTGAACTACAAAGCTCTATTTGAAATTTTGGACAAGGATGTACCGTCTTCAACTGATAGTATTATAAATAGGCTAAAAGAATTTAAATTGTGCGAACAGATAGGAAACTTATGGAATATTACGAATTTAGGAGCCATTCTTTTCGCCAAAGATTTGAAAACATTTGCAAATATGCAAGGCCGAGAAGTTATTGTTAGAAAATACATCGGTACCAATAACCGACAACAAGAATTTGAACAACATGGGACATACGGCTATGCTGTTGGTTTTGAAGGGTTGATAGATTATATAATGAAATATACGAGTGCTGAAAAAATTGATGTAAAAAGAGAGTATGTGCCAACATATCCGAGGGTTGCTATTCGTGAATTTGTTGCTAATGCATTAGTACATCAAGATTTTACTATGTCAGGTATGCCTGTTACAATAGAAATATTTTCAAATAGAATTGCTATAACCAACGCTGGCGCACCTTTAAACGATATAAATCGATTAATTGATTTGCCACCACAATCAAGGAATGAACTTCTTGCTCAAACTATGTTTTTACTTCATATTTGTGAGCGACGTGGTAGTGGTATTGACAGAGCAATCGCAGCAATTGAGGAAATGTTCTTACCTGCGGTCAAATTCTCTAAAGGAGAAAGTCACACCAAAGTAGTACTTTTCCCCAAAAAAGACATAAAAGAAATGACAAAGCAAGAAAAAATAGATATTTGTTATCAACATGCTTGTATTGTATACGAAGACGGCAAGAGCATTAATAATCAGTCTGTAAGAGAAAGATTCGGGCTTAATAAAAATGACTCTTCCATAGCTTCTCGTATAATATCTGATACAATTGAAGCTGGTTTAATAAAACCGACAGAAGCGGAATCCAATTCAAAAAAATTTATGTCTTATTTACCTTATTATGCATAGTTTTTATTTGCAAAGAAAATCCATACCAAATATAACATACTAAAAATCAGTGAGTTATTATTTGCAATAATAATTATATTCAGAATGTTTAATGAACCAATGCCACAGGCGGAATAGGAAAAAGGATTATATTAGCGGAGAAAAATAGAGAATATGGAAACACAGGCAATAGAATATAATCTATTTACGCAAGCCAACCTCTCGGCTCCTACATTCGAGAATTTCTGGAATGGTACTCTTGTACAAATGCCACGCAAACCAATTGACCAAGTAAATGACCAAGTAAAAACAGGACAACTTGCTGAAAATGAAAGGAAAGTATTTTTCTTTATCAAAAATTATGACCAAGTAAATGACCAACTAACGACAGGTTACATTGCTCGTAAATTGGACTTGTCATATTCCACAATTCAGCGTATTCTTCGCGTATTAAAACAACACAATATGATTTGTCGTGTAGGTAGCGATAAAAAAGGATATTGGAGTATAAAAGAATAATAAGAAACGGAGAAAAAAGCAAGATGTTGAGTTGGCAATCAAAATGTCGGTGATGTGTCGGTAATGGAACTTCCTGAAAGACAGAAGAAAATCCTAAATTTAATAAAGGACAATCCATATATTTCTGCCACTCAAATGTCGGTGATGTTGTCGGTGATAAAACGAACAATAGAGCGGGAACTTGCTGTGATGAAAAAGAATGGTATTATTTATAGGGAAGGAAATGCAAGAACAGGTTGTTGGGTGATAAATTCCCCGTATAAAATTAGGCAGCCACAATTTCGGTAGTTCAAACTACCATATTAGTCACTTACATTCCTCTTCTTCTGCAAAAACCTTTCCTACCCTCTCCTGCCACTTCTGGAATACCACAAACAACGACGGCACAGCGATTAGCAGGCCTATGGTTCCGAACAACATTCCACCCACAACGCACACTCCTATGGTATGACTGCCGTTTGCCCCTGCGCCAGAGGCAAACATCAATGGCAACATACCGAAAATCATAGTTAAAGAAGTCATCAAGATAGGACGCAGACGCATCTTGGCACCTTGTAGCGCAGCCTGCTTGAGCGAAAGTCCCGACTTTCGGCTTTGCGAAGCGTACTCGGTAATCAGTATTGCAGTCTTCGACAGCAGTCCGACAAGCATAATAAGTCCAATCTGCATATAAATGTTGTTCTCTATGCCGAAAATCTTCGCAAAAAGCAGACTTCCTGCCAGTCCGAAAGGAACAGACAGCATTACCGCCAATGGCGTAAACAGGCTTTCGTACAACGCAACCATTACCAAATAAACGAATAATATGCTGATAATTAGAATTATGACAATGCTATTCCCCGTTTTGCTCTCCTCGCGTGTTATACCGCTGAACTCGACACTGTAGCCCACAGGCAATTCCTTGTCGGCGATCTCTCGAATAGCCTTGATTGCAGAACCCGTACTGCCACCATCGGCAACATTGCCCGATACATCAATGCAACTTAGCATATTAAGGCTACTAAGTGTCTGTGGCATATATTCCTTAGTAAGAGTAACGAACTGAGTAATTGGCAACATTGCACCCGATTCGGAGCGGACAAAAAGTTGCTCCAACGATTCGGGGCGGGAACGGTCTGAGGAGCGAAGTTGAAGAGCAACTTGGTAGTTTTTAGAGTAGTTATTGAAGTATGAGATGTAGTCGCCCCCCAGATACGAACCCATTTCATTCAGTACGGTTGCTGGAGAAATCCCTGCTTTTTTGCATCGTGAAACATCCACATCGACACGATATTGCGGATAATTAACATCAAAATTGGAATATATATCACCTATTTCTGGGCGTTCGCTTAATTTTTCAACAAAATTGTCTGTTATTTTCTTCAAAGTGCGAATGTCGGAGCCATTGCGGTCCTGCACCGAAAATTCGAATCCGCTGCCACCGCCATAGCCTTCAATCATTCCAGGCTCCATCACAAACGACTCGGCTTCGTGTTCCTGCGCCAGTATCTCTTCGATTTGCAACATAATTCCTGCCGAAGAATTTTCGTAACCCTTGCGTTCGCTCCACGGCTTCAACTGCACAAAAATCTCCGCTCCATTGCTTCCCGAACCAATGCCCACCACTCCGCCAACCGACTCAACTGCAGGCAGTTCCTGAATCTTGTCGCTAACACGGTTCATTATAGTGCGCGTCTTATCCATCGAATAACCAGCCGGAGCATTTATTTCCACAAACAAAGTTCCCATATCCTCAGAAGGCACAAATCCTGTCGGTACAGCCCTGAAAAGCAAAACCATAAGCACAATTGCAACGACGACACAACCCATCGTAATCCATTTGCGCCGTATGAAAAGCAGAACCATATTTCCATAATGCCTTGCCAGTGACTTGAATGTAATTTCGTACACCTTTCTGACACGCGAAGAAAAAGAAGCTTTGCCTTCCGTAGCTGGTTTTAGGATTAGCGCACACAATGCAGGTGACAGCGTAAGCGCGTTTACAAACGAAATGCCGACTGCAACCGCCATCGTCAAGCCAAACTGCCTGAAAAATATGCCAGTTGTGCCACCCATAAACGAAACGGGAATAAAAATCACCATAAACACCAGCGAGGTCGTAAACAAGGTTACCGACAAGCCTTTCATAGCACCAACAGAAGCCTCGTGCGCCGACTTGCAACCCGAATCGAACCGAGCCTTTACCGCCTCGACCACAACGATTGAATCATCGACCACAGTGCCTATCACAAGCACCAATGCAAAGAGTGTAAGCAAGTTGATAGAGAAACCTGCAACTTTCATAAATGCAAATGTACCGACCAGCGAAACAATAATTCCAATGGCGGGAATAATAGTGGCGCGGAAATCCTGCAAGAAGAAAAACACCACCACAAGAACCAGAAGTATTGCAATAATGAACGTTACAATGACTTCGCGGATTGATGCGAAAAGGAAGTCGTTGGTATTGTCGAAAGTTACAATGCGAATGTCCTTGGGCAGATTTTTCTCCACATCCTCAAGCAACTTGTCAATTTCGAGGTTAATTTTTGTAGCATTTGAACCAGCAATCTGATGCACGGAACCCATAACGCCCGGATGTCCGTTTATTCGGTTTGTATAGGCATAGTCCGACTGCCCCAGTTCGATGTCGGCGACATCTTTAAGATACAGTTCCTCGCCAGTTGGCAACGAGGCAATAACCAAGTTCTCGAACTCGGAAATCTCGGTCTTGCGACCAGTGTAGCGCAGAGAATATTGGAAAACATTGTCGGAATTTTCGCCAAGAGCACCAACCGACGCCTCTATATTCTGCTCAGCCAGAACCTCGCTTATGTCGCTTGGCATAAGGCTGTGACGAGCCATCACATCGGGCTTAAGCCAGATACGCATAGCATATTGTGCGCCCCAGACTTCCACCTTTCCGACTCCATTTATGCGCATGATGGCTGGTCGAAGGTTGTTGTAGAAATAGTTGCTAAGAAAATTCTCGTCGTAAGTACCATCTGGACTTTCCAAGGCTATGATTCGCAGTTGTCCAGGCTGTTGTTTTTCGGTAGAAACGCCCAATTGAAGCACCTCGGCTGGCAATTGTCCCTGAGCCTGAATTACGCGGTTCTGCACATAAACCGCAGCCATATCGGCATTGGTGCCCTGCTCGAAGAAAACCGTTATGCTTGCCGAACCATTGCTTGCCGACGAGGTCATATAAGTCATACCTTCCACCCCGTTTATCGCTTCTTCAAGCGGCATAACCACGCTTTTGTGTACGGTTTCGGCACTTGCCCCCGGATACGAAGCCCACACATATATTGCAGGAGGAGCAATGTCGGGATACTTCTCCACAGGCAAGGTCGTGAGCGCAATTGCCCCCAGCGCCACAATGAAAACACTGATGACTATGGAAAGCAACGGTCGGTCTATAAAGGTCTTGACATTCATAAATTACAAAAGTCGTTTAACAATGCAAAAGTAGAATTGAGAAGGATTGAAGATGTGTATAAATATGAACCTATATTGTAGATTTTAGGAACAATTAGTGGTCATCAAAATTTTAAAAAATAGCAATTTTCAAACAAAAGAATGTCGCGTTTCTGCAACTACATTTACCATGTTGATAAGATTTGGAAAACATATACTGCATATAATTATTTCTTTTGTAAGTTTGCAAATTGAAAATTATACTGAATAATACAACAATATGACCAAAAATACCAAGAAAATATTATTGGTGGATTTTCCAGAAGAAGTGGACGAGAAAAACCATGTGAAGATATACGGAGAAACTTCGTATGAAAATCAGATTGCCGTATTAAGTCATTATATTCATAATAATAGAGAAGTTGAATCAAAAGAACATAAAATTGAAATAATTTCCGCAATTCGGGAATTCATATCAAGGAAGCAATTCCGCCAAAATATCATTAGCGAAGAAATGACTGATGAAGAAATTTGGAATGTTGCTGAATCTCCTTTGCAATATGGTCTTTTTGATGATTTCTTTAATGTTCCATTTCCTGCGCCACAAAATCCCAAATTCACATTTATAGATTTATTCGCAGGCATTGGCGGTTTTCGTATTGCTTTTCAGAATTTAGGTGGTAAATGTGTGTATTCTTCCGAATTTGATGCAAAAGCACAAGAAACATATCTTGCAAATTACGGAGAAATGCCATTCGGTGATATTACAAAAGAATCTACAAAAAGTTATATACCTAAAGATTTTGATGTTTTATGCGGAGGCTTCCCGTGTCAAGCATTTTCTTTGGCAGGTCGTCGTCTAGGTTTCAAAGACGAAACTCGTGGCACTTTATTTTTTGAAATAGAAGACATACTAAAGAAACATCAACCCAAAGCTTTTTTTCTTGAAAATGTAAAAGGACTGGTTTGTCATAATGGTGGCAAAACTTTAAAAACAATACTTGAACATCTTGATAATGCAGGTTATAATGTTGTCCCACCGCAAATTCTAAATGCAATGGATTACGGAGTACCACAACATAGAGAAAGAATATATATTGTCGGATTCCGTAAAGATTTAGACATAAACATTGACGATTTTCATTATCCAACGCCAATGACAACAGGAAATAATCGTCCTAAGTTCAGAGATGTTATGGAAAAAGAAGAAGTATCTGTAAAATATTATCTATCCACAACTTATGTTGAAACTCTTATTCGTCACAAAGCGCGTCATGAAGCAGCTGGACATGGATTTGGATATAAAATAATAGATATAGATGGTGTTGCCAATGCAATAGTAGTTGGAGGAATGGGAAGAGAATGCAATTTGCTAATTGACAAAAGATTAACTAATTTTACCCCTATTACACACATAAAAGGAGAAGTAAATCGCGATGGCATACGCAAAATGACACCAAGAGAATGGGCACGATTGCAAGGTTTTCCTGATACATTCAAAATTGTAGTGGCTGATGCTTCTGCTTACAAACAATTCGGCAATTCTGTCGCAATTCCTGCAATACAAGCCACTGCTGAACAATTATTACAAACAATACGATTAATCTAAAAACTAGTATGGCACTTTCTGGAAACAAAGGGGAATGGAGTGAGATTTATACACTTTTTCGGCTTCTTGGAGAAGGCAAAGTTCACGCCGGTGATGCAAATATGAACAAATTGGATTTATACTATCCAATTCTTAACATAATTAGGGAAGAAAGCAAAAAATATGAATATAAACCTAATACTGAACAAAATATTGTTGTAATAGATGAAGATGGCAACGAATTTACTCGTATTTCAATGGATAAATTTATGGAGGAATCTGCCAATTTGTTAAGTAAGATAAAAACTGGCGGAGATAGAACCTTTACCATTCCTGATACAGAATGTTTTATGGGTAAAATTGGTTGTACAAAACTTAAAGCACCATCAAAAGATAAAGCAGACATTCATATTGTAATCCACGATTTACATACAAGTATGACCCACAACCTAGGTTTCAGTATTAAATCGCAATTAGGAAGCGCATCCACATTGCTCAATGCAACCGAAGCTACCAATATACGCTATCTTGTTGTTGGTAAAAAAATGTCAGATGATGAATTACAAGAAATCAATAGTATTGAAGCTCATTTGCCACGAATGCAAGCTTTAGTTGAAAGAGGCTACAAACTACAATATTCTGATATTGAACATCAAACATTCAAGAACAATTTACTATTCCTTGATACTTGTATGCCAGAATTCATTGCTTATTGTCTTATTTGTGACAGTATGCCAAACTCAACATCAAAGATTAAAGACGCAGTAGAGGTTGTCGCGAACCAAAATCCATTCGGTTTCACAGGAAGTTATGTGGAAACTTTCTATGAACACAAGATGAAAGTTCTTTTGCTTGATGCTGCTCTCGGCATGACTCCTGCAAAAGAATGGAAAGGAAGATATGATGCTAATGGCGGATATTTAGTTGTTCGTAAAGATGGCGAGATTGTATGCTACCATTTTTACAACCGTAACGATATAGAGGATTACTTATACAACAATACGCGTTTCGAAAGAGGAAGTCGTAGCCGACACCATTTTGGCAGTCTTTACCGTGGTGATGACGGAAAGGTTTACATCAAACTTAATCTGCAAATCCGTTTTAGTAAATAAAAAAACTGTTGCAAAAAAATATCAAATCCTATAGACAAAGAAATTTAATATTCAATAACATTCTCCCCTTCTCTAACAAATCCTGCACCCTTTGCAATAATCACATCGCCAGCATTCAGACCATCTGTCACAACATACGACTTGCCATCGGTCTGGTTTTCGACCTTAATCATTGACGAAACTGCCTTGCCATCAACAACTTTCATAACATATACCTTATCCTGTATGTTGTAGGTGGCTTCCTGCGGAATAACAATGGCATTGTGAAGTTCTGTAGGCATAACGATTTTGCCAGAGCCACCGCTCAACAACATTCCGCCACTATTGTCGAAGATGGCACAGACGGAAACGGCTCCAGTACGCTCGTCAATTACTCCGCTAATGCTTTCGACACGACCTGTCTGCTCGTAGAACTTGCCGTTTGGAAGCATAAGTTTCAGTTCGGGCATATTCTTTACCGCTTCGGCAAGGCTCTTATATTCGGAAATGTATTCCATCGCCTTGTTTTCGCTCATCGAAAAGTACACACGCATCTGCTGATTGTCGGCAACTACCGTCAGGCCGTCCTGCGTTGTCGGACCGACAAGGTCGCCCTTGCGATATGGAATCCTGCCCACAACGCCATCCGAAGGACTACGGATTTCGGTATAGCTCAGGTCGTTGCTTGCAGATGTAAGTGTTGCTTCCGCCGCTGCAAGGTTAGCTTTTGCCACGCCAAGGTCGCTTTCGGCAAGCGACAGTTCAAAGTCGGAAATGACTTTCTTGTCGTGCAAAGTCTTTTTGCCATTGTATTCAAGTTGTGTTTTGTCCAGTGCAGCCGTCATCATCTGCACATTGGCTTTTGCCGATTCCACAGCAGCGCGATATGTGGCGTCATCAATACGGAAAAGCAGTTGCCCAGCCTTCACATGGTCGCCTTCCTTCACAAAAACGCCCAGCAAATAGCCTTCAACGCGTGGAATTATCCGTATGTCCTGATTACCCTTGATAGATGCAGGATATTCTGTATTTATGGTATAATCTTGAGAATCAACCGTTAGCAACTCATAATTTTCTGGCTCAGAAAATTCTTCCTGCACGCCATCGTTGCACGAAACCAACAGCGACAACAGAAATGCAAATATTATTATAAGTCTAAATTTCATCTTGAGTGACAATATCATTTCCGTTGCAAAAATAGATTGCACAACAAAAGGTATGGTGTATGAAAAGAACCCATTATTGTATATTTTAGGAACTAAACGAAAAACATTGCTGAATTTGTTGTAATTTTGTCATCGACAATAAAAAAGCAATTTGCGTATGAATAACTGCGACATCTTCAACTACAACCACTCGTCCGAAATCGTAAAGACCGACCTTTACGAATCATGGATATGCCGCATAGAAAAAGGGAAAGCCAAGGTAGTTTTCGAGCAGACGGAATACAAATTGGCTACGGATACGATTTTTTTCGTTCAGGAAGGTGCCTCTTTCAAAGTATTGTCGTCGTCGCGCGATATGCAGATGGAAGTCCTTGTCTTCAAAGAGGCACTGATGAATGTCGTCTATTCGCTGTGCGGAGCCGAGGCGGACTTCGGAGAACTGGAAACCGTGTTCTGGACGGACAAAAACATTGATGAGCAATACGGACGAATTATGGCGATGGACTACGAACTTCTGAAAGTCGCAGTTCAAAACACAAACCTCATCGCCCGCAACAAGATGATTATGACAGGTCTTGTACATCTGCTACTGACTATATACAATGCTTCTGACATTTCTTCCGAAACGAAGCAAAGCGACAACGGCAAGCGTTCGCGTATGCTTCTGAACCATTTCTTTGAATTGGTAAGCGAAAATGCAATGACGGGACAGAGAAGCATTTCTTTCTACGCCGAACAGCTTTGTGTATCAGCTCGTTATCTTTTCAAAGTCTGCAAAAAGGAAACAGGCAAAACGCCGAAGGACTTTATCAACGAAACAATAATCGGAGAAATCAAGAACGCACTGCTAACCACCGAAATGTCGCACCAGCAGATTGCCGACCGCTTTGGGTTCCCAGACCAGTCGGCATTCGGGCAATTTTTCAAGCGGCAGGAAGGAATTTCACCATCGGAGTTCAGAAAGATGTACAAGTAAAATAATATCTTTGCCCCCAAATTCTACATTTCAATGAAACTGAAAAAACGGAAAATCAAGTACACGGCAATATTCTTTATCTGCTGGTTTGCATTTTTGGTCATTCTGGTAGATGTAGTTCTGAAATTCCAGACGCTTGTTGATTATTTCGGTTCGTACGCATTGGTGGAGGTTGGACTAGTGCTGTTGGTCATTCTGCCAACAGTGGCTGTTTACATATTTACAAAAGAACACAACCAATGACTATCAGATTACTGCCTAACTTCATTACTTTGTCCAGGATTGCAGGCTCTTTAGGTCTGCTTTTCTGCGATGTGGCAGGCGTGGTGTACTGGGTGCTCTATGTGCTCTGCGGAATCACTGACATAGCGGATGGATGGGTAGCAAGGAAATTTCACGCTGAGAGCAAAGCAGGAGCAATTTTGGACAGTTTGGCGGATTTTGCTTTTGTGGCTTGCTGTTGCTGGCAGATTATCCCTGTATTGCACTTCCCAAAATGGCTGTGGATTTGGGGTGGAGCGATTGTCGTCATCAAACTCATCAACCAAATCTGCGCTTTGGTAATGTACAAAAAATGCGTCTTTCCTCATACCTTGGCTAATAAAGCGACAGGTTTGCTACTGTTCATCGGCGTTCCCTTGACCTTATACTTGGAATCCATCATTCCAATCGTCATCATTGCCGTTTTGGCGACATTTGCCGCCGTACAGGAAGGGCATTACATTAGGATAAAAAAGACACACAATTAGAAAAGTTGTATCTTTGCAGAAATAAAACATTGAGTAATATTTGAATATGAAACTTATTTTTGTGACTTGCTGTAGAATTTATCGAAGAAAACATTATGCGACAAATCTGTAATTTCATAGCCAAATGGATGGGGGCGATTGTGCTGATAGTAGCCGCATTGAGTCTCATAGCGCCTGCATCGCTCGCATGGATTAGCACATGGGTAATCAATCCTATGCTCGGCATCATCATGTTCGGCATGGGATTGACACTTACGGAGAAGGATTTCAAAATTGTGCAGAGTCGTCCGAAAGATATTCTCATTGGTTGTCTCACGCAGTTCATCGTCATGCCGCTGCTGGCATGGGCTTTGGTTTTGGCTTTCTCGCTTCCGCAAGAACTGGCGATAGGTGTCATTCTAGTCGGCTGCTGCCCAGGCGGAACAGCATCGAATGTAATCACCTATCTGGCCAAAGGTGACCTTGCTCTTTCTGTGGGCATGACCGCCGCATCCACCTTGCTTGCACCGCTACTGACTCCGCTTCTCGTCTGGCTGTTTGCCGATACAATGGTCGATGTGGATACAACAGGTATGTTGCTCAGCATCGTGTGTGTGGTTATCCTGCCCATTGCTGGTGGACTACTCTGCCAACGTTTCATCCCCAAAATGACACAGCGCGTCACGCCTTACTTGCCTGCGTTCTCATCCATCGCGATAGCACTGACAGTCGGCATCGTTGTGGCGCACAATGCCGACCGGCTGATGACCGCAGGTTGGCTCGTAGTGCTCATAGTAATAATTCACAACCTGCTAGGTCTGGGTATAGGATATTTTGTCGGTCGTTTGTTGCGTCTGCAACAGCCCAAACGCGTGGCACTCAGCATAGAGGTCGGTATGCAGAACTCTGGATTGGCAACCTCGCTGGCTGTTATGCATTTTGCTTCTTTCCCCTTAGCCACCATTCCTGGAGCAGTGTTCAGCGTGTGGCACAACATCAGTGGCGCGATTGTTGCGCGCATCTATTCTAGAATGATGGATAAAAAATAAAATCAGCATCAATGTTGTCTGGATTTGTAACCTTTAGATCTCTGCCTGAGCAGTAAATCCGACACGACACATGTCTCCCATCCGCCGCAAGTGGGAACCATCAAAGTAAGGCTACGACACTAATTCAAGTAACAGTTCTGTTTCATATTCATTTGTAGGAGAAAAGAAATTCACGTATTTTTGCAACCAAATTATTAACAGAAACATTATGATTTATTTGCTGATTCTCCTATTGGTTTCGCTCGCGGTATCGGCTGTGGGCTGGAAGTATTTCATATATTTTTTCAGCCTCGGCTACGGATATGGCGTGGCGGCACTGGCGGTGACAATAGGGGGGATGTTCCACACCCACCTCAGTCCGCCAACTGTGATGCTTCTTGCAATGCTGTTCATCTTTGGCATAAGGCTGGGCACCTATCTATTTGTACGCGAGCGCAAAGCTGCTGCCTACCGCAAAATTCTCTACGACCCCTTGCTACAAAAGAAGAAACCCATTGGCGTGGTCTTAGCCGTATGGTTCTTCTGTGCAATACTTTATGTGGCACAGGTAAGTCCAGTGGCATTCCGTCTGGACAATGGGCCGCAGGATTCTGAACTCTGGGCTTGGATTGGTGCCGCAGTGATGTTGTGTGGCATTGGACTCGAAGCCATCAGCGATGCGCAAAAGTCTGCTGCCAAGAAGCGTAATCCTAAACGCTTTGTCGATACCGGGCTCTACCGCATTGTACGTTGTCCCAACTACCTCGGCGAGGTTGTCATCTGGACTGGCGCTCTGCTCAGTACTATCGGTGCCGACCTTGTGTGGTGGCAGTGGGTGATTGTAGGTATCGGCTACCTCGGCATCGTCTATGTAATGTTCAGCGGAGCCCGCCGTCTTGAACTACGACAAAACGAAGTTTACGGCAACGATCCTGAATATCAGGCATACGCCAAGAAGACTCCTATACTTATACCATTTTTACCAATCTATTCAGTCGCACGTTATGAATGGCTCAGTGCTTAATATTTTTTCCGAAAGGGGCACACTTGTCGCAAAAGATGTGACCCCGTGGCAAACATTCTCCGGCAAGGGGATGAAATTCCAATTGCAGTCCTACGACTGGGCAGGCTACGCCTGTGTGTCGTATCTTACCATGCGTGCCTTCCTTGGTCTGATGAAGATGGAAACCATTATCTGCACGCCCTACTCGAAAGATTTGCCCATCTTCTCGTACGACCTCATTAACGCCATCGGCAAGCGTACCTTGCTGATTGAGGTTTACGACACCCAACTGGAGCCCATCGACCTCTCCACAATGCAGTCGGTAAAAGAGTCGTATCGTGACCTGAAGGACAAGAGTTTGAAGCCAAACTGGTACGACAACCTTAGGCTTTCGCCCAGTACATGCAAGGTTGGACCATCCTCCAGACTGTCGGCGTTGACCACAGAGATGACCACCGCATACACCGACCTCTTCGCCACAGCCCCTACGGTTGCCCCTGCCGCAAAGACCGCCCGCAACAGCACATACGTCGAAGGCCTAATCAGCAACGGCGGCCCCGCCATCAACACTATCCGCCAGATGCTCGGCTCCGAAGCCGCAGAAACCCTCTTCCGCCGCTTTTTGTTCGGCACCGAACGATAAGCTCGCTGTCGATATATTTCATCAGCTAATGAATAATAGACAAAGTCATACATAAAAAAACGTCGCAAGGTTTTTGTAACTTGCGGCGTTCTTATTTTTCTATATACATCTATTCCACAACAATTTTCACCGTCTCTCGTAAATTTTCACCATTCACTTGCAAGAAATACACACCTTTTTCCAAATCTGCAACTGAAATTGTTCCGCAAGAAATTCCATTTGTAACTTCTTGTCCCAGAACATTGAAAATGGAATAATCGACCTGTCCGCACGAAAGGTTATTTAGATAGAGGATATCGGAAACTGGATTAGGATAAACTTCCAATGATTGGTTTGTTGATTCGAGAACTGACACTGGCTCATGCGTTGGAATTATATTAACGATAATGCCTTCAATCTTGGTCATTCCGTAGTAAAAGTTTTCATCGGGAATGTCGTACCAATCATCATACGAACCACCGTAGCCAAAGTTGATATGGAACTTGCCGTCCGATTCGCGGTAGCCATCGACGACGACGTTGTGACCGACAGTACCCTCGGGATTTTCAACGGCTAAGTGCGCCGGATAACCTGCTTGCAAATTGGAAATTAAAGTTGCATACATTTCATCACTTGCTTCGCGATAAAGCTGACATTCGGTAAAGCCAAACCGCTGATAGGCGACAAACGCCTGGTCAACATAGAAGGTGCCGGAACCTTGCGAAGTATAAACTTGCGTACAAGCCGTTCCGCAAGCAAAAACCACAGCGGCAGCCAACATGTCGGGAAGTTCCTCGCCACGCTGGAAAGCTGCATCAACGGAATCAAGCAATATGTTTAACTGTGGAAATGAAGGAAATAGTAAAGTTTCCCAGTCGTCATCGATATTGTAGTTGCGACCAGCATAGTTGTGTAGATAGTCGTCTTCATCTGTAAAGCGAGTGTCCTGTGTGGTGCGCAAATAATTGATAATCTGCCCCATGGCAATAGCAGGGCAACCAGCATAACTGTATGCATTACTATACGAAGGATCTCTTGGGCAAAGCAGATTATATGGAGCCTCTTGCGTCCAATTCGACGTAAGCATGCCTTCATTGCTTCGCAAGGGTAGGGGGGATGCCGGAATATCAGCAGTTTTAAGTATATTATTCTGCGCCCATACAGTTGATGCGCCAAACATAATCAACAAGAAAAGAACCATCGGCTTTTCCCATAAACGCCATGATATTTGTGTGCTCATATTGCTATAATATTTTTTAATTATCGTCGCAAATATAAGAATAATTTTCAATAATGCTATGCGTATTTTCTTTTTATGAATTCAAATGAAAAACTAAATGTTTTACTTTCATACCATAAATATTATAGGTACAAGCAGAATGAGCAACAGTGCTAATGTGTTGAAATAACTTTACTTATTTTGGACTAGGCGTACGCTGTGTCCATAGCTTCTACCGCTTTCGCACAAGTCGGTTCTGCGAGAACTTAGACAGATATACCATGCAGAGGATGATTTGTCGGATGCGGATGACCAGTAACGGCCATCGTAGCCAACATATTTCACGTTGTCATCGCGATCGCGGTAACCGGCTGCAGGCATAATAATCGACTTTCCATTGGGGCCAACAACCTTGTAGCTGCAGCCTGTCCATGTCCACTGGCAAGATTCGATGAGTTCTTTTATTTGAGCCTTAGTAGGTAACTTGTCGCCGAACTTATTAACCGCTTCGTCGTATTCATAATAACCGTTTTCGTTAATGTTCATCCACTTGGTACCGCTTGGCAAACCGAGGTCAACATATTCAGGCTCTAATTTGTGTTCTTCTATGCTTGGCTCGACTAAACGTACAGACTGTCCGATATTCTGGTCGTTGTTGTCCATGCCCACAGCGAACTTGAAATATAGGTATCTTGCATTAACCGTATCATTGGACGATGATGACCAATAGTAGCCGACGGCACCAGTGTCATACAGCTTTTGGTCTATATCGCGGTATCCTGCATTAGGCAGAACTATGGATTTGCCATTGGGTCCTACAGCCATGTAACCGTTTGCAGTCCATGTCCATTGACAATAAAACATGAGTTCTTCAAATTGGGCTTTGGTAGGCAACTTGTTCCCGAATTCCTCGACGGCTTTCCCATATTCATAGTAACCGTTCTGGTTGATGTTCATCCATTTAGTACCGCTTGGTAGTCCAAGGTCAACATATTCTGGTACTGTCTCGGTGGTCTCTGCTCTTGATTCGACGAGGCGTACTGACATTCCATTGGTATATTCGGCTATGCCCGTATATCCTTCTTTGGAATTAAAGTATAGGTTAGCGGCTGCGGCATCAGAGTCTCCATTGCGTGTCGACGACCAATAGTATCCTTCTTCACCGTCGAGATCTGCTCCGCCACCATAACTGATGCCTTTAGCTGGCAGAAAAATTGATTTGCCATTGGGGCCAACAACGTTGTAACCGTAGCCAGTCCATGTCCACTCACAGAAATGCCTGAGTTCGTAAAGTTGAGCCTCGGTTGGTAGACTGTTGCCAAATTTACTGATGGCTTTGTCGTATTTATAATAGCCTTTTTCATTGATGTTCATCCACTTGGTGCCGCTTGACAAGCCGAGGTCAATATATTCTGGAGTAAGTTCTGCAGGTTGTTCTACAAGGTGTACTAACATTTCTTCGCGTCCGTCTTCTATTTCCACGCCAGCTCCGCAAACAATGCCGTTTCCTTTCTCGCTTTGCTCAACATATAAGAACCATGCATACGAGCGTTCGGACGTGGACGACCAGTAGTAATTCTTGCTATTCGTTGGCAGAACAATTGATTTGCCATTGGGGCCAACTACCTTATAACCTTTGTCTGTCCATATCCACTGACATAAAGTTTTAAGCTCTAACAATTGTTCCTTGGTTGGTAACTTATTTCCGAATTCCTTGGCAGCGTTCTTGTAGTTATAAAAACCAGATTCATCCTTGTCGTTCCATTTTGTACCGCTCGGCAATCCTAAATCAATATAATTTTGAGCGTTGATTGCTATTGATATTAAGCACATTATGCTAATCAAAATCAGATTCTTCATTTACATAAATATTTTATGTTCAAAAACCTCGTCCATAAAACACAAAAGTAATAGTTTTTTCATTTACTTTGCCAGAAGGTTTAAAAAGTATTTTTGCAAAAAAAATCAAATGAGGAAATAGTCATCGCAATTGCAGCAATCACACTTGTCGCCTGCACAAGCAAAACGGAAACAGCAGAATCGAAGGAAGAGAACTCAGCGCAGATTACGCAGGATCAGAACAATCTGCCGCAAGAAATACCAGTTCTTACCGACACAGCAGGGAAGGTGCTGAAAGTTCTTCTTATCAACGGCAGTCCGCGAAAAGAGGGCAATACCTATTTGGCTCTAATGGAAGTAGCCAAGCAATTGAAGCAGAACGGAATTGAATCCGAACTTTTGCAAATTGGAACTGGATCTGCACAGGGATGCATTGCCTGCAACCACTGCAAAAAGACTGGTCGTTGCGTCTTTGAGGACGACCTATATAATCGCGCATATAATCTTATGTCAGAGTGCGACGGCATTATAGTCGGTTCGCCCACCTACTACGGTCAGCCAAACGGAACTTTGCTCTGTCTTGTGCAACGTCTATGCTATTCCGCATCAAATCTTATGCAGAACAAGCCCGCAGCAGCGGTGGCTGTTTGCCGCAGAGGTGGAGCGACTGCTGTGTATCAGACATTGCTCATGCCATTCCAAATGCTGAATATGCCCATTGTCACCTCGCAGTACTGGAACATAGTCTATGGTCGCGACGAAGGCGATGCCGCTTTGGACGAAGAGGGCTTGCAGACCATGCGCACTATGGCAAACAACATGGCTTGGATGCTCAAGAAAATTCATAACGACCCAGAAACTCCCATAAGGGAAGAAGAGCATAAAGTGACAAATTTTATTAAGTAGCGAAATATAGGTTACCGAAAAAGGTAAATAAATCTTTTCGGATTGGAATGCTAAAACCAAATATTTTTCTTCGTTTTAGCACTCTAATCGCGATAAATGTGCTAAATCGCCTTATTTTTGGTCGTTTTAGCACACTTATCCTAAGCTATTTTAACAACATCCCAAGCAGTAAACACAAAATTATCAGCACATTACAACATAGCAAACAATCAAAACGAGAACCATAACTCATCATTTTCAACTCATAGTCGTTCCTCGTATCATAAATGAACATTATCCACCTTCATTATTCCGACAAAATTCATTTACTTTGCAAAAAATTTGAATATGGGAAAGAAGTTCTCAATATTACTACTTGTTACAGCAACATGTATGATGGTACATACCGGATGCGACAGCACAGGTGCAACTTTCCGTCCCAATGATGAACTATTCGAATATACCTGCTATGCCAAAGGCAGTTACTGGGTTTATGAGGATTCTGCAACTCATGGAATTGATAGCATAGCGGTTATTACAGAACCAAAAAAGTCAATTTCTGACGACCACCGACATGGTTCATCTTCTAGTGTAAAGACATTTTGCTACCAATATAACTATACTAACTGCGAGAATTCTGTAAACGATACTATTTTATTTGAAACTACAGTACATGGTGATTTATTAGGTAGCGGTCGTGTTGGAGATCGCCCTGAAGATTGCTATTTATATCCAATCCGTCCATACGGGAAATACACAAGGTCTGCATTTGCATTGACTTATATTAATTTGCAAGAACCTGTAAATGACTGTAATAATATATTATATTTTGAGGATTTTTATGTCCCACGATACGATAAAAAATATCAGTCATTAATTATAGCTAATAACAAATACAATGATGTAAAAAAAATTATAATCAAGGATAGGCAAAAAATGTTGGAGGAAAATTTTTTGTTCGATTCTATTATTTCGTATTGGGCAAAAAATATCGGTGTTATCAGATGGGAATGTCATGATACAACAGGTTCTACAATAATGAATCTCGTTAGATACGATGTAAAAAACATAAAGAAAAAGGATTTATAAAAGATAATCTTAAATAATAGTGTTTTCATTTACTTTGCAAAAAATTTGAATATGAAGCAAACCATATCAATCATACCCCTTATCCTACTGTTAACCACGGCATTCGCGCAGCAGCCCGACAAGGCAAAATACGCCACATCGCCATCGGGATTTATGCAGAAGGAAATAATGAAGGACATCACCGGCAAGGAAGGCGACGCGCCTAACAGAAAGTCGTTCGTAATGGACTTCGACGGCAAGACCTACCCCACCGACCCTGCCAAATACACAACTGTATGGCACAATGACCCTGTTTCGCAAGGACTTAGCGGCACCTGCTGGGCATACTCGGCAACCTCGTTTATGGAAAGCGAGGCCTACCACAAAAGCGGACATCAGGTGAAACTGTCGGAAATGTTCACGGTTTACTGGGAATATGTAGCCCGTGCCGAGGAATTTGTCCGCACACGCGGCAAGACCGAACTTGGCGAAGGCAGCGAATCGAACGCCATAAAGCGCGTAATGTTCAACCACGGACTTATGCCCTACTCGGCATACAACGGACTGAAGGAAGGTCAGAAATACAACAACCATGTGAAACTTTTCACCGAGTTCAAGGCCTATCTCGACGAAGTTGCAAACAAAAATCTCTGGGACGACGATGTGGTTGGCAAAGTAAAGGAAATCCTCGACCGAAACATCTGTACGCCTCCCGAGACATTCATCTACGAAGGCAAGACATACACGCCTAAATCGTTTATGGAGGAATACCTGAAAGTCAGGCCGAACGACTATTTCAGCTTCATGTCGTTCAAAAAATACCCGTACAACCAGCGCCACGAACTCGAGGAACCAGACAACTGGTGGCATAGCAACGAATACTACAACATTTCGCTCGACGACTACATCTGGATTATCCGAAACGCCATTACAAACGGTTATTCTGTTAGCCTCTGTGGCGACACATCCGAACCTGGCTATGTGAAGGAAACCGAAGTCGGCATAATACCCACTTTCGACATTCCTGCCAACTACATCAATGCCGACTCGCGCGAAATGCGCCTCGAAAACGGCAGCACCACCGACGATCACTGCATTCAGATTGTTGGATATCAAAAGATTAAAAAACAGTATTGGTACTTGATAAAAGATTCTGGTTCGGGCGGAATGGACGGTGCACACTGTGGCTATCGCTTCTACAGCGAGGACTATATCAAGCTGAAAATGATAAACATAATGGTAAATGTCGATGCCGCAAGGAAAATCCTTGATGGAATAATAAAATAGCAACATGACAGACGAATTTTCAAACTTACTCAAACAAGATAAAATTCCCGTACTCGAGGAATTCTACACCATACAGGGCGAAGGTTTCAACAGTGGAAAAGCCGCCTATTTTGTCCGCTTGGGCGGATGCGACCTTGCCTGCCGCTGGTGCGACTCGAAGGAATCGTGGGTTCCACGCCTCGACCAGTTTGTAAAGATAACCGACATTATCGAGCGCGTAAGGCAGACCACCGCCGATACCATCGTTGTAACAGGCGGAGAACCATTAATCTACAACTTCAATCGTTTTACCGAACTTTCGCGTAAGGCTGGCATAACAACCATGATAGAAACCAGCGGTGCTCACGAGTTCAGCGGTGTGTGGGACTGGATTTGCGTTTCGCCCAAGAAGCAGATGCCGCCACTGCCCGAGTTCTACCAGCTTGCCAACGAACTGAAAGTCGTAGTTTTTGACGAAACTGACCTCGAATGGGCAGAAAAATGCTCGCAGAAGGTCAGCGGACGCTGTGAACTCTACCTGCAGCCCGAATGGAGCCAGTTTAAGCGCACCGGCGATTTGGTTGTCGATTATGTGAAGAAAAATCCGAAATGGAAGGTCTCGGTGCAGATGCATAAGTTTTTGAGAATCCCATAATGGTTTTACGATTTTAGATTGATGCTGGATTTGATTTTTTGTTTTATCTAACAAAAAATTACTATCTTTGTCATTGTCAAAAAATAGTAACATTATGAAACGACCTCTTTTTACACTAGTTGCCACTATCTTATGTTTCGTATCGGCATACGCCTTTGACTTTTCGGCTCTAAGCGAAAGCGGGCAAAGATTGTATTACACTATAACATCAGACACTATACCATATACTGTTATGGTAACATATCAGACGGAGGAGTATCCTCATTACTTCACTACTCCTATTGGAGATCTTGTAATTCCGGAGTCCGTCACGAAAGAAAATATTACCTACGCTGTTACCAGCATTGGCAGTAGAGCTTTTTTCCAATGCAGCGGACTGACATCACTAACAATCCCTAGCACCATAACTAGCATCACGGCAGGAGCTTTTAACGGTTGCGGAGGATTGAGGTCAATTTCTGTTGACGAGGGTAATACGGTATACGATTCTCGCGAAAACTGCAATGCAATAATAGAAACGGAAACAAATAAAATGATCGTCGGATGCAAAAATTCATTCATACCTAATTCGGTGACAGCCATAGGCAGGTACGCATTCAATGGGAGTATCGGACTGACATCCATAACAATACCCAATACAGTAACTTTTATCGATTATGATGCCTTTAGCGATTGTGACAGTCTGTCATCCGTATACTATTTAGGCAACCTAACGGAATGGCTTAGTATTACGTTTGGCAATCACGCAATTCCATCCAACCATAGTCTGTATATTGACAACGAATTACTTACCGATCTCATCATCCCCGAGTGCATAACCGAAATACATAATAATGCCTTCGAAAGAGTTACAAGCTTGACATCGGTAACGATTCATAATTCTGTTACATCTATTGGATATTCAGCATTTTGCTATTGTACTGGACTAACATCATTAATAATACCAAACTCTGTCAGAACTATCGGGAATTGGACTTTTATTGGATGTACCGGACTAACATCAGTAGTAATTGGCAACTCCTTAAGGGCAATACCAGGCTGGTCATTTAAAGAATGTACCAACCTAACATCTTTGACAGTAGGAAATTCGGTAACAAGCATTGAATTTTCCGCATTTCACAGTTGCGAAAATTTGAGAACACTAGTAATTCCCAATTCTGTCACAACTATTGAAATGGCAGCATTTTCCTCTTGCCATAGATTAACAACGGTAACTCTAGGCAGCAATGTTACAAGAATAGAATGCTATGCTTTTTATGAATGCGATATGATTTCAAATGTATATGCAAATCCAACAACTCCACCATACATAGACTATTTTAATTTTAACGCAAACACAACAATTTGGGTTCCATGCGGCTTGGTTGCAGCATACACACATACTGATAATTGGGACAACTACCACGACATTCGAGACCGACAGCCGTACATTTTAAATGTAACAAGCGAAAACTACCAACGAGGAACGGCTGAAATAGTACAGCCACCCGATTGTGCCGATGGAACTGCAATTATATCGGCAACACCAAACCCACATAACAATTTCATCAGATGGGCAGACGGCAATACCGACAACCCACGCACGATTACCGTAACCGAGGATACATCTTTTACAGCCATATTTACCCCCGATCTGTATACAATTACTGTTGTTTCTGCCGATGAGTCAATGGGAACCGTTACTGGTGGAGGAATTTTTGAATATGGTGCCGAAATATTTATCGATGCAACACCAACAGAAGGCTACGGCTTTGCATATTGGAGCGACGGTAGCACCGAATACAGACGCACGATAACCGTCACCGGCGATGCAACTTATATCGCAAATTTCGGCGTATTGCACACAGTCACTGTCACCTCTGCAAACGATGACTACGGCACGACCACTGGCAGCGGAATATATCCCGAGGGTGCAACTATTGAAATAGAGGCGATTCCTGCCGAGCATTATCATTTTGTGGAATGGAACGACAGTTGCACCGACAATCCACGTACGATTACCGTAACTGAGGATGCCGAGTACATTGCTTCATTTGCGATTGACCAGTTCACTATTACGGTGGTGTCGGCAGATACTACACAAGGAACTACAACCGAAGGCGGAATCTTCGACTACGGCACTGAAATACAAATAGAAGCAACGCCAAACGAAGGTTTTGAATTTTCGACATGGAATGATACCAACACCGACAATCCGCGAACAATTACCGTTACCAGAGATGCCACATACCGTGCATATTTTATTGTCACAAGTGTTGAAGAAAATGCAACAGCCAGCATTTCCCTTTATCCGAACCCGGCAGGCAACATAATTACAATTGTTTCGCAGGATCCAATCTCAGAAATTGAGTTTATTAATGCTGATGGAGTAGTTGTTTCGCAGCAAGAATGCAATGGTGAAGGCGTAATCGATGTGTCAGATTTGCCAAATGGAATTTATTTCGCAAAGATATATGTTGCGGATGGCAATTATATGAAGACTTTAAAATTTGTAAAGCAAAATTAGGGGGGGATCGCTCTCTGGCAAGCTATTCAAAAAAAATAACGTAAGCAGGATTCCTGACTACCTGCAAGTCTTCGTGTCGGCGTATTATTCAGTCACGTTCCAAACGGTTAGCTATTCCGTCTGTTAGCGAACGGGTGGATTGCTTACCACCAAAGGGATACAGATGTCAGTTAAACAATACGGTTTGTCCCTTTCTTACGTCACTCAGAGTTGGCCAACTCTGGCTATTTCAACCTTATACTTCCGACAGAAGCACAACCAGACTGCAAACTTTTCAGTTTACGAACCTGTGCGTTAGAGGCCATCTACCTCTTGTTCTGCCACTACGTTAAATTTGCGCTGCAAAGTTACATACACCAGTGCGCAACCTATTTGCGTAGTCGGAAAAATTTTTCATTTTTTTGAAAAAAAGCAGGTTCGACTCATATATTATTGTGTTACAAGGAAATAAGTTTTATATTTTTTGTATTATCCCCCCAAGAATGAGGGTTAGACGTCAAAAAACTCAGCATTACAGGACAGCATAAAGCGCAAAATTGGGCAATTACACGAATGTCCATTCGGATTTGCAACATTTAGCCCGCTGCCTATAGCAGTAAATTGTTGTTCATTCGTATTTGCAATCCGAATGGCATGAATATAAGGATTTTTAATCCGCATAATATATGTACCGCATTACAAATGCTAATATTCCTATGTTTCGGATTACAAATCCGAAACAACGTAAAAATCCGACACAACGCAAAAAAAAAGAATCGCCCTCCAAACCGCAGTACAATTCCGCGGATGTTGGAAGGCGATTCAAGTAAGCCACAAAATAGTGGCGTTAAAAGCAGCGGCTCTGGTACTGCACCCCATGCAATCTGTACCGCTGCTCAAATTTCCACCTTTCTGTAAAAGGAGTTTTCCCAGTCGGGGTTTTCGCAACATCTTGGAATGCCAAGCATATCGCAGATTGCATTTGCAAGATAATCGTTTATATCAGAATGATCTGGAATAGTAACAAACTTGCCATTATTGGAGTTTACATAAATGCTATGCATTGAACTTTTCCCATTTTCAGAACCATTTTTATAGTCGACAACGAGTTCTATTGCATCTTTCATATTTTCCAAAAGTTCCTCAAGCGTGCGACCTTGACTAAGCGCACCCGCAACCTCAACGCATTGTCCGATATACCATTTGGACTTTGGGTCTTTTGAAACAGCAACTGTGAATTCCATAATATTTATCATTAAAAATTTGTACCACATTAAAAGCATCGGAACTTGCAGTACTGCTCTCATTGCAAGTTTTACTCGGAAAATACTCCTTTCCAAAACGATACTTTTCTTTAATTGAGAACGAATAAGCGTGATATGCCCTTAATAATAGACATAATCAACGAGTTTGTCAAACTTCTTTTTCTGCGAGTCTGTCAGCAAATCACTATTATCATAAATGAAATCCCTATACACTGGTTCTATGAGGTCCTTTCTTTTCTTACCAGTTTTTTTCAGCAGCAATTCCAACAATGCCTTAGTCTGTTTTCGAACTTCAGCTCGTTCTTCTTTCGTAAGGGATTCTGTATCAACCGCATCATACGACCTCATAACAATTCTCCGCTTCAAATTAAACATTTCACATTCCTCATCTGTAAGCATATCAAGATTATCCCGCACATAATCGTCTCGCATCCACTGCCAATATTCAGTATAGCTTATTTTTGCCCATTTGATGGTCAACTTAAAAAGTTCGTTTAACCTTTTCTTTTCATCTTTAGTACGCATCGGGATAATTTCGGTTCCTATCTCCATATCAAACTTTTTCCTTTTACTTTCTGTGAGTTTGTCAAGATTGCTAACAACAAAATCGTGCTTAACAGACCACTGGAACTTCGCATAGCTTATTCCATTCTTCTTGAGAATATATTTAAACAGTTCGTAGTGTCTTTTCTTTATTTCCTTTAGTTGTGACATATTCCTCTATTTTTAATTATCCCCTAATTTTCTCCACGGATGTTCCTGTCAACAAGAATTTATCATCCGAGTAGCTGCACCTATACAAAATATCCACATCATCTGGCAAAAGCCGCTTAATAGCCTTGGCAAAATCCAAACCTCGTTTGTCCATAGATTTCTGCTGTTCTGGTCTAATCTTGGGTACTTTTTTCACATATCCAAGATTAATATTCTCGTAATGTTCCCATTCAGCAACCCAATCACTCAATCCGACTATTGAACTCAAGTCCACTTCAACAGAATTGTCTTCATCATATACGAAAACATATTTGGATGTGCCACAACCAGCCCCAATCTCGTCCCAAAACAAAAAGTCATCATAATCGGGATACATTGTCACCCTATAATTCATTCCTTCTTCTTTCATATAACTTCAATATTTATAATCTTTTCCTAAAACCGATAGGTTCTCTGCCATATCTGTCTTAAATTTAATTCAACGCCACAAAATAAACATGCCACTGCGCAACCTATTTGCGTAATCAAAAATATTTTTCATTTTTTCTGAAAAAAGTTTTGCAAACATATAATACATAGGTGCATATAAAATCGGTATTGTAGCAAACACAGCTTCTTTTGTAAAAATCGAAACAAAATATGTAAACAAAATTTAGGGGAGGATGACAGACCATATTCAGGCAATTGTAATTATTGACCATGATAAAATGTTCTATGAAAGAAGAATTTTTGTTGAAAATTTGATGCATCCTTTTATGAAAACTGCGAACACCTATTATTTATAATAATTTCATATTTTTGCACAGCGAAAAAAACAGAGTCTCAACCATGAAAACTGACAAACTGAAGCAACTGAAAAATCCGGTGAAAAACTACTTTGTAATGCTCATCGGACTTGTAATATATACTTTTGGCTACTCGGCATTTATGCTGCCAAACAAACTGACAGGCGGTGGAATCGCTGGTCTTTCCACAATATTGTACTACGGAACATCTTGTCCTGTCGGTATCAGCAATTTTGTGCTCAACGCAATACTTATTCTTATAGGTGCGAAGACATTGGGCAAGCGCTTTGCCATTAACACGATATTCTGTACTGCAATAAGTTCGGTATTGTTCGGATTGTTCCAGTCGATAATAACAGTACCATTGATTGAAAACGACTTGTTGGCCAATGCAGTGCTTGGAGCAGCAATTTCGGCAATCGGAGTTGGACTTACTATTTCGTACGGTGGCAACACTGGCGGTACCGACATCATCATCCTTATGATTCTCAAATACAGGAACATACCTTACGGACGTATCTCAATGTATATCAATGTGCTGATAATCGGCTCGTCGTACTTCATAGTCCATGACATACAGACCTTGATTTACTGCTACATCTACATGTTCTCGTACTCGTACGTGTCGGATATGGTTATGGACGGCTACCGGAAGACCTTCCAGATTGTCATATTTACCAACAAACCCAAGGAAATTGCCGACAGGATTACCAACGAGGTACACCGCGGTGTGACGGTACTGAAGGCTTACGGATGGTACTCCAAGGAAGACAAGGACGTGCTTTTAGTGCTTGCTCATCGCACCGACAAGCAGGACATCATGCAGGTTATCAACCAGGAAGACCCCGATGCATTCATTTCTATCGCAAAGGTACAAGGCGTATTTGGAAAGAATTTCGATGAGCTGAAGAGGGAAGTGTAGGGGGGACGCCCGTTTGAAAGTTTCTATGTTTCTGGTTTCAGGTTCAACGTTTAATGTTTCTGGTTCAACGTTTCAGGTTTCAAGCTACGCCCGTTTCTGTTGAGACGCAAAATTTTGCGTCTGTACATGAAGTATCGCGCCATGGCACGATTGTACAAGAATTTGTGCCTGCGGAGTTTCTGGTTTAAAGTTCAACGTTCAATGTTTAAAGTTTGTCAGTGCATTGTTGTCAATGCCTAAATAAGGTTGACCGTTTTTCCCTTATTTTTCATTGTATTTTTATTAATCTTCTTTTCCATTTGTAGCGACCTTATTGGCTGCATTGATTGCA
>Ga0310786_10001400_pt1 | contig 38863 bp, 70 predicted proteins | sample AusTroGonzalo_MG_FD_203881 | JGI IMG/M metagenome (GOLD analysis project Ga0310786, IMG submission 203881) | Bovine rumen microbial communities from tropical cattle in Woodstock, Queensland, Australia - Gonzalo_03 (v2) (version 2) | ecosystem: Host-associated > Mammals > Digestive system >... | reverse complement strand
CCCCTATTACTCCCACCCCATAAGATAAGCGCACCGGAAATCCGATGCGCTTTGTTTTATCCCTTATACTTCCAGATTTTTATTCCAAACATCACCAACACGAATGCCAATGCAAGCATTAAAATTGAACCGCATATATCAACTATACTCATTCCGTCACCTCATCAAACCATTCCGCTTCGCCCACCTTTGGAAAATACATACACTTTTTATCTTTTGTTTTAACATCACAATTTATCATGTTAATGGATGTTGTTGTCCCATATTCGCAGACGAATGTCCCACAAATCCTCGTCAAATCAGCATCATTGTCAACATAAATGGTTAATGCTTTTTTCATTCCGTCACCTCACCTTGCACCGACCTTGCACCCAACTTGCACTTACTCATTCCGTCACCTTCTCCCCATATCGCAAAATCCGTTGTCTATCGTTTCATGATCCCATAGAGCGCAATGCCCTTTGTTGTGCTTACAATCCTTACACCGCACCACTTCTACAACATCTGCTTCTTGAACATTCGCAAGCATCCTTTCTCCAACTTCTTTCCAATCCTCTATATCCTCGCTTGCGTATGGATACTCGGTTTCCGCTTCGTACATTTCATGTTGCGCTATTGCTAAAACAGCATCGTCCTTAGATATGTATTTACTCATTCCGTCACCTCATCTACATCCTCTTCGTCATCATCTTCAAACGGTTCTTTCGATTGGAAGCATCTTGACAGCATCATTGCAAAATTCGATGCAAGCGTATTGCTCTCACGAAGCTCTCTAGCATCTGCTTCTATTTCTGTTACTTTAATTTTCATTCCTTCACCTTCTCTCCTAAGAAGCAATACCCATCTACCTTCGTCAACTGCAATCCTTCCCCGATCCTTGAACACGTTCCCAGACCATGCTCTTTAGCAAATGGAACCCCCTTATACGAAAAATGTTTGCAGTGCTTGCATCGCACCACCTCAACAGCATCTATGATCGGTTCGTCCTGCAATATTCCAATGATCGTTTCGATGTCATATGTATCCGAATACCCATTCTCACATCTTGGTAGACTCTTAAATGTCTCAAAAGCGTTATCTACATCAATCAATCTGCTCATTCCGTCACCTCATCCCCATTCCCATCAAAAACCAACGTCAAATAACCGCATCCAACCTTAACAGTAACAGCATCTAATGTTGGAACATTTTCCAATACATCAAACGCATCCCCTAATGGGCAAGCACCACACATGACTGCTCTTTGACTTATTGAATACTGACACACAGCATCACATAGATCGTTTAGTTTTTCTGTTAGCACACTTACATCAATTAGTCTTCTCATACTCACTCCAACAGATTCGCTTCCGCAATCAGATCCGCTTCCGGTATATCCTCTTCCTGTTGACCAGGGGTCAGAACTATATCCTGTTGATCTCTGTATCCGTAGTTGTTCTTCAGCACGAATATTCCCGGTATAGCTTGCATGGAACCATCCAACATACTCTGCTCCGTCAGCGCATTCAGCAGAGTCTTTGCAGCTTCCAGTTCTGCTCTCAGCCATTGCGGAGCCGTTTTGTTCCGTCCGTTCTCAATGTTAAGGTAGACATTCTTGGTTATCCCAAGAGCAACGGACAAAGAAGGAAGACTCGGAGTTGCTCCATCATCTCTGCACATCTCAAAATACTGGTTTATCCGCTTGTGTACTGCTTTCTGATCGTTCAGATCGACCCTTGGAAGTTCATGCAGCCGTAACGCATGATCTATGTTCATGGACACCTTAGTCATGTCCTTATTGTCATACATGGAATTTCTTCCGGTCTGACCCATGACATATGCTCCCATGATGTCCTCTGCTGTCATGTTATCGTTTCTTGGTTTTCTACCTCTGGGCATTTACTCACCACCTCTATTTGTCAAATTTTTGACTTGCAAGAGCGGTTTCCTACTATGCATATAGAAATACTCGTCTATGATGTGAAAACCGCTCAGAACGCAAATTTATGCCTGTTCTAATGAAACTGATGTGCATGGAACAATCTTGATCAGCGCAAGAGGATCTCCTCTGGCAAAAATCTTTCTCGATCTGGACGCATTGAACATGAGAATCTGAACCTCATCGTGATACCATTCGTCCAGTAGTCCTTCTATCATGATGCCGACATTCCTCAATCCCTTGGTTGATGTGATGTATCCCATGTATCCGGAAGGGATATTCACTTTGATTCCGGTTTCCACCATCTTGGATTGCAAAGCATCCAGAAAGAACATTTTCGGAGACAGCAGCAGAATCGTGTTGTTCTGCTGTTGTGGCATCAAACCTTCTTCAAGCTTGACTTTCATCAGCATCACCATCCCCTGGATCCGTTGCTTCAACCAACTGGTTTAGGAAACAATCCAATGCCCACTCTATTCCCATCGATCTTCCGGTGAAATACATTCCGATTCCTACTGCCATGATTATTACGAAGTAAACAAATCCCATCACTCTAGTCCTTTCGTATCTTCCAACTCACACAAAAAGGCACAGTTTGTTGCCCAATGCCATCTATGTGGCATCCCACTCTCAGAATCCAATGATTGTGGATTGTCCAGATACTTTAGGAAATGTCTGAAAGCAGCATCCCTGTACCTCTCTGGCTCAACTTTCTTCCAGTTATCCGGATCATGGTATTTCTCAGTTCCGTACATACGCACCATCCCAATATCCCAAATGATGCGTCTGGGAACCAGAATTAAACTGGTCTTTCCGTCATCGTGTTTTATGCTCTGGTCGTACATCCTCTACCTCTTCCTGTAAGAACACCAATGCTCCGCACTTTCTCGGAAACTCTCTGTCATCTCTTGTGAACCAACAGTTCTGGCACGTTTCCTCTCTGAAGGAACAGAGTAGGTCTGCCAACTGCTGATCATCCATCTGACGGATCCTGTCTGCTCTCGTCATAGATAATTCCTTATATCTCCTTCCTTTTCACCATCTCCGAAATGCTTCTTTGTAACGGCTATACAGAACGGCTCGATCTCTGATGCCCATACCGGTTCTGCTCCGACTCTTCTGAAAACCAGGGGAAATCCACCGATTCCGTCAAACATAGATCCCATTGTGATCGGTCTTTCATACTGTGCTGCAATCCTTCTTGCCAACCATGCCCAGAACGGAAGTGCAATACTGTTCCCAATTGCCTTGAATTTCGCACTATCCGATTCCTTCCGGATCCTTCCGTCCTCGTCTTCCCAATCACCGATCTCCAACCAATCGTCCGGAAATCCCTGGAGTCTTGTACACTCAATCGTGGTTAGTCTTCTGACGGCTGTTTTCACAGTTTGTTCACACCCCCCCCCATCATGACAATCAGATCCGTAGCATCCTTGTGATCCCTTTGTTTGAGAGAAGATGCCTGTTCTGATTCCTTGTATATTCCGATTGCTTGCATGGCAAAATTCATAACTTGCGTCCTGTTTTTCTGTACGTTCTAAGCATCGTTCCACCACTATTGCTGTGTAGTCAGTTATCCGGTTCTGATGATCTCCGGTTATCGTAGGGGAGATGTACCCCCCCCCATTGCCCCTTGCATCGAATACCAAATACTCATCCATTACATTGCTGCATTAACGCTTCTTTGAGTTCATGCGGAAGTTCTTTCCCCCGGTTCTCTGCTCTACGCAGGATTCCAGAGCAAGCCTTTACGCTCAAATAGTATTTCTGCGGAACTGAGTCCATTAAAATCTGCGACAAGTGCGATTCGTTTTCTTCTCTGGGGAACTCCCCAAAACTGAGCATCGTGTAGTCTCCAAGCAATGCTCCACTTTCCCATTTCAGAGTAGATGCATCCGCTTTTTGTCCACCCCCCCCCACCAGGGATAGGCATAGGGGGAGCATCCGGTTCTGAGATGCTGACGATTTCATTAAGAACGATCTGGAAGGTTTCTCCGTGATTGTGTGAGAAGACTCCTGGCACATTCTCCCAGACGAAATATCTAGGTCTAATAAACTCAGCTGTTCTACCATTCTGTCTGTCCTTCTCTCTCATTTCTTTGATGATTCTGATCTGCTCATAAAACAGACCGCTGCGCTCTCCTTCAAGACCGGCTCGTTTACCTGCCACAGAAAGATCCTGGCATGGGGATCCACCGGTAACCACATCCACAACAGGAATCTCTGCTCCGTTGATCTTGGTAATATCTCCCAGATGTATCATGTTGACTCCTTCTTGAATCTCGGACACTCAATCACTCTGTAACTGGTTCCTGTCTGTGTTGCTTTCCAACCGGGAACAGGACGAAAGGCTATTGACCATTCGCACCCATTCCCTTTCTCAGCACAGGGAACCGCATTCTCACATTCAAAACATAGTGTTCCCTTTTTATTAAATGCTCGTCTTCTCTTAACCATTCCCTTGCCACCCAGATCGTATTAATTCAAATCAATTCTCTTGCATCTGTTTGCCAAGCCGTTCCGATGCGCTAACTTGCCTTTCCTCTGCCGGACAATTCAGTTCGCCAGATCACTCTGCCATTGCTTCCGTATCCAGGGATGTCTTCGCCTTTGCCCCACCCTTCTGAGTCATTCGGTTCCTTGGCTAGTCTGATGTGCTCGGAGCAAATCCTCTGCGTACTTTTCGGCTCCTGTCCGTTCCTCTGCTGCACCTTGACAAGCCGAACTTTTCCTTTGCCAATCTGGATCTTTCTTTTCCTAAGCAAATCAATCGTTTCGTTTCCGTGGCACTACTTTTCTCTGTCGGTCTCTTCCCTTCCCTTGCAATTCCTGTGATCACCATGCTTATCCATTGCGCTTAAAGTCATTGCAATTCCATAGCACTTCCAATCCCGACCTCTCCATTGCCAAGCATCTGTTTACGACACTTTTCCTTTGCCTGTCAGAGCATGAGATTGCTTTACTTCTCCGTCACGTATCAGATCACAGAGTATCGAAACAATCCGGAGCCATAGCGATTGATTGCCTTACAAGCCGTCACCATCGCAACTCTGAACGACTCCATTGCGCTTCACTTCGCAACTCCACAGCAGGGAACAGCAGGGCGAAGCCTACGCAGCGTTCCCACCGATCACATTGCCGTTATCGTCCAGTTCTTCCCAGACGAAACGACCTTTACCGGAATTTCTCCATTGACCGATACCGGAGTACCTTCCGTAATCAAGCCATTCACGCAGAAGTTTCTCGTCATCATCACACCATAGAGCAATGCTGAACTCGATCCATGCACCTTCCGGAATCTCTTCCGACATTGCCAGAGAAATCCTCTCTCCCTGTGCCGTCTGCGCTCTGAGTGGTCTCTGACATTCACCGATCTCTTCCACGTTATGGAAGATGATCTTCCTCGGCTCCGGAAAGATAAGTCCGTCAATCTGCTTCTTGTATGACTTGATCTTTGAAGACTCGGTTCCCGGAACCTTCCTCAGAAATCCGCAAGCACCCTTAAAGAATCCCTTGATCTGGTAGTCGTACAGATACGGAGTTCCATCATCCAGAGATGGGAATACTGTCATCTGATTCTCTGCGACAACATCAGCACCCAAGGAAGCAACTTCATCGTCTACTGTAGCTGCGTCCGGAGCCTTTGATCCGATGAACGACCGATAGATGTCCGGATTGTTGGGCATGGTTCCAAGGATAGCTTCAATAAAGTGCAATCTGACTTTCATGTTTTTCATAGCGTTATTCTCCTTCGCAAATAATGGTTATTTTGTCTTCTTGTCCGTAAACTTTTGTAGCGGTCAACCGGCAGATGATCGAATCGTCTGAAACCAGAACCCCATTATTGACGGCATCTAATACGGATTTCACCAGGTTATCGATGTCCGGACGCTTATGCATTTGGATCTTCCCATACGTTTCGACCATCTGCTTCTCTCTCTTTGTAGCTGCTTTCGGAAGAGCAAACATAAATTCAATTCCGATGATTGCCCACTTCTCATACGGCTTTGGATTCCCAATGGCTAACCGGATTGCTTTTTCATACTCCTGTGTTTCCTTTGGAGTGTACGCATGACCGGAAGCGGAGAATCTTGGCCTAGCCTTTGGCTTGGGATGGATCTTGATCTCATACCTCATCTAGATTCACCAGGATCCTTTTCTCCATATCGTTCCAATCAACATCTGTCCTCTGTTCGTAATTGTGAGTGGTCAATGTGCCTTTCTTTTTGTTGAACGCAAGAAGTGCTGTCTTCCAATCCTTCATCTTTCCACCTTTGAACATCCAGTTTTTCTCAGAGTTGTACTCATAGAATTGATCGCAGATGGATTCAGAAATACCATTTTCCTGTCCGTACTCTCTGATCTGATCATGAAGGCTGTTTCCGGAGTCTTCCGGTTCCCTTACATTACATTCAGTTATATTCTTTTTATATTCAGTTATATTCAGTTCAGTTGTAGAGGAACGTTCTGGAGCCTTCACGGAATCCTCCGGAATTTTCCGGAAGTTTCCGGAATTTTCCGGAGAAGGTATTTTTGAAGGAGATGGATGGGAGATCCTCTGCCATTCATCCCAATGGTCAAACTGGTAATAAGACTTGCCGTCAATGCTATAGATGGATACAGACATCTTATGTGCTATCTGATCGAGCCATTCACCAATCTGCTCATTAGTCAACGTATCGTATCTGAAGATGTTCGCTCGGAGAAACTCAAGAGAAGCCTTTCCTTTGCCTTCGTCATCAGCATTGGAGATCATTCCAATGAACAGCAACCTTGCACCAAGGGATAGCCATCCAAAGTCTTCACTCTCCCAGATATTTGGATCGATCATTCTCTTTCTTGCCATCTCACACCTCAGAACGGATTGTCATCGAACGGAACATTGATGTAGTCATTGAGTGACGGAGCCTTGGTCGGTTCTTTCGGAGAAAGGAACTCCACATCATCAGCGTTCACATCCAGGGAAACCTTCTTCTCTCCATGAGAATCGTATTCTCTGACAAACAACTCACCGACTACTCCGACCTTCCGACCTTTCAGAAGATTCTTCTGGCACGTTTCTCCCAATGCTCTCCATGCGTTGATCCGGAAATACTGAGCCTGTTCGTTTGGTTTTCTGCTGTTGACGGCAATCGTGAAGCTGCACACCGATACTCCGTTAGGAGTGGTTCTCATTTCCGGATCCTTTGTTAAATTTCCGATCAAAACGATCTTGTTAATAGGTCATCCCTCACTTTCTGTATCTCAATCTCTTCTATCTCTTCCGGTTCCAGATAGTTCTTGGTATATCTCTTGAACCATTCGTCCAATGTGTGTTCTTTTAGGTATCGTCTTTCCGCTTCCTTCTTCCATACAAGCAATGCCTGTTCGTTTGAATGGAGATAGTTGTGACAGTTACGGCATATCCATATGATTAATCCGTCTTCATCACAATGTTTCCTGTTAGACCCTGGAAGCATATGATGAGGTTCCAATGTCCAGTAACAATGGCATATTTCGCAGTTTCCTAGCATCGAATACTCATTAACTCCTGTTCTGTCATGGTTTCGATCCCTAGCTGCTTGGCTTCCATAACAGTTCCTTCAATGAGTCTGTTGAACTCCGCTTGGTCTAACTTCTTGGTCTCCTTCATCACTTGATAGCAGACGAACTTCTTTCCATTGCTCTCACGTTCATCAAATGGTCTGAGATATGGATAGATGGAATCCGGATTGACCTTCTCTGGGAGCATGACTCCCATTGCTGTTCCGTCATCGTTTCTGGCTAATGTTCCGTATTCCAGAACCAGACGCTTTTTGCACTCCTTAAAGCCGATATGCATCTTCTCTGAAATCCGTCCGACTAATTGATGGAAGTATGCGTTAGACCGGATAGACCTCTCTGATTGCCATTTCTTTGCATCAATGGAAACCGCACAATCGGTTAGGTCATCCACCACTTGACAAGCGTATGGAACGAAGGACGGATCAATGAGTCCGGTCAGATTTACTGATCCGTCCATATTCGGAACTATCTCCAACTTAATGAGTCTGATTCTTTCCATACTCTGCGAGTTTCTTGGTCAGTTCCGTCTTGCACTTGGCTAACATCGGCTCTGTGAAATCTGCCCACTTGAACGTGTTGCCGAACAGCTTTTCACACCAACCAATCGTGTATGCTTCGTCCTTTCCCATCTGATTACCCAAAGCCAGAACCACCTTGCGAGACATGGCAGTTTCATCAACCGGCTGATTGTTGATTGCGTTCTGGACTTCTTCAGCCGAAGCAATAGAATCATCAATTCCGATTCCGATAAAACCAAGGCAACGACCCACAGCAGATGTCTCCGCATTCTCGATATAACTGGTCTTGTTTATGAACGTGGATCCTTCCTTCTCATATGCATGACCGGTTGCAATCAGACGATCATCATCGTCATATGCTTCTGCTCTGAACACGCACATTCCATCATCAAGTTGTTCAATCTTTGTACGGATAGAACCACCTGGATACAGTTTGCGGAATGCAATCACTCTCTGGTTGACCAGAACATAATCCTTGCCTTTGATGTCAAGTGTTCCCAGTTCTTGACATACCTTCTGAATTTCTTCGTACTTCATATCAATTCCCCCATACTTTGATGGCTGTTTCTATTGCTTTCTGGACGATCAGATTGTCCGTGTAGATACCGAACTTTTTCTTTTGCTCTTGCAAGACAAGATATTGCTCTACAGGCACCCTTATGGTCATCCGTGGATAATCTGCTCGTTCGTTGTGTTCACCCTTCTTAGATGGCATTTTTAAGCCGTTTTCTACGAAGAAGGTTTCTTCTGCCAGTTTCGCTTCCCTAACCAACTTGATACCGCATTCCGGATTGTTCACCTTGGAATACAGAGTTGCGTCAAACTTGGGGAAACCGGCTTCCCGGATCGTAGCTGCGACATCCTGTTTAAGATACTCGGTCACATTGCTTTTCATAGACACCCCCAATAGTCGAGGAAGATCCTTTTCTGCTTGTCGGTCATCGGCTTGTTCTCTGTCATGTATTTGACCATTGCGTTTTCAGCGTCATGTCCGCAATCGTAGCAACACCCATCGAACACTTCATCTTCAACGTAGTACCATTCACCGCAGTATTCGCATTCTTTAACCTCAAAGAGATCAGCAGTTCCGCAGAATGGGCAAAATTCGCCATAGTTGTAACTGTCCGGATTGTTGGAACCGGCAAGTTCATCTGCCCTGGTTACCTTTCCGCAGTTGGTACATTTGTAATAAGCCGTCATCGTACAAACTTCCTTCCTGTGTACCATTTCCGATTCTGCGTTCCGTGATACTTGGAAAGAACCTCATGCTTGTAGCAGTAATACTCCCTTTCCGCTTCACGTTCTGCATCTCTTTTCGCATCCATCCTTGCCTGTTGGTCAGCAAGAAATCTCGTCACAAACTCTTCCTTACTCATCTTCCTCACCGCACCTCATAGACAATTTGTTTGTCCATGTTGTAGAATGTGAGGATCCCATTCACTCTGCCCATGTACAGGGCATCCAGAGGAACGAGGATTTTTTGAAGGTTGCCGTGCAGCTGACTCTCATACCGGTCTAAGCACTCCCTTGCTATGACCTTGTTTCTGTCGGTAACCTTCCCCCTGTTGAACTCTCCCTTCTGCTTACAGACCCCAACAATGTCATCAGCAAAAGGATGTCCATATCTCACCCGGTTCAGTATCAGACAGCAGATTGCTTCTTTCTCTGCGTAACAGGATCCCTTCCCTGTCTCTGCATAAAGAACCTTGGCTACCTGGTTGATCTCATCGTCCGTCCAATCGAAGTGGTCTGCTTCTTGGCACACATACGGAGTAGGTTCCGGTATGACTTCCGGTTCGACTTCAATCAGAATCGGAGAGAGGACGGCTGCGAGTAGGACTAACGTTCTTACCACACCGATTCACCCCATTTCTCAGCTAATGAGTCGAGCAGCTTAATCGTGGCATCAATAAACATGGATGCGGATTCCGGTTCGTGAAGGTTGATCACTCCACCTACATACTTGTCACCATTCTTGATGGATACTGCGTTGCCTGTAAGCAACATGGAAAGGTTCGTTCCGTACCGGAGATTGATTTCATACACCTTTTCTGCGAGAGTCTTGATCTGAATGTCCATGTATTCTTCCATTGTTATCTGCTCCTTTTCAGTTGTTTTTCTGCGATCATGAGCGAGTTGCTCATGCATCTAACTTTCTGCTGAAGTTCGTCAATCTTCTGGATTCCTGTGACATCTGCTCCGGTTGCGACCCTGTTGGTCAGCAGTTCCATAATCGTGTAGGCAAGTGCTTTCAGCTGTTTGTCCTGCATTGCCAGATTTCCGTGACCGGAGATTGTTACCTTTCCTTCCGGTGTAACTGTTGCGACTAAATTCCTTTTCATGTTTTGCTCCTTTATTTGATGATTTCTGAGTCCGGAACCATCATCCAGTTCACTCCACTTGCGAACTCCACCAGAGTGAATTTTCCGGTTCTCACTTTTCTGTTGAAGGTTGAGACATCCATGTCCATCTTGTTTGCCATCTCCTTCTTATCGATGTCTCGTCTTGTCATTTCAGCAAGGAGATTTCTGATTAGTCTTTGTTCATCCATCGTCTGTCATTAACTCTTCTACTGTTGTGCCAAGCACCCTGGCAACTGCGAGAACCTTGTCTGCTCTGGGAGCATATTCAAGAGAATCCCATTTCTTGATCTGCCCGGAGCCGATACCGGCTTCTCGTTCTAACGCTGCCAGAGACATTCCCTTTGCTCTGCACAAGCGTTCAACCTTGGTTCTGAGCATCCATTCACCCCCTATATCTAGTATCTTGACTTGGGGATCTGAATCCCAGTAAAATGAGATTGCAGAAACATCATATTCACGGATTCAGACCCCTTTAAGTCTGTCGTGTAAAGGATTTATATCCCTTACGCTTCATATCTTATCGGCTTTGAATCCCCATGTCAACACTTTTTTTGAAAATTTGGGGGATTTTTTTCTATGAGTACAGTAAAGGACAGAGTTCAAGCCTTGTGCGACATGAAAGGGATTTCAACCTATGCCCTTGAAAAGCAGTTAGGAATTGGAAATAAGACCATTGCCAGATGGGATAATGCCATGCCTAATACAAAACAACTGATCATGGTTGCGGACTATTTCGGAGTGACAACGGACTATCTACTTGGCAGAGATGAGAATGAAGAGAAGTTAGAACAGTTAAGGAAGATGCAAGTGTTTTTGGATTCAACGAAGGATTGCACACCGGAAGAATTGGAAACAGTTATGGAGATGATTAAAGTATGGAAGAAGAGATCGTGAGATTGGTTGATTTGCCCTGTGGAGTCCGTGGATTCACTTTGTTGGACGAAGACGGAAGATACAACATCTATATTAATTCCAGGCTGAATTGGTATATGCGTCAGAAAGCATATGAGCATGAACTGGAACACATCGAGAGAGGAGATTGGGATTCTGATCTTCCCATATGGTTCATTGAGGAATGCGTCAGAAAGGCGGTTGGCGAATGGTAATCAAACAGACGGCTTCCGGTAAATGGAACACCCATGTATGGATAAACGGACAATCTAAATCTGTCACCGCAGCTACCAAACTGGAATGCAAACGCAAAGCAATGGAACTGCTTATGGAACAGGAACGCAAAGCCAGAAGTGGTATCAACCTTGGAGATGCCATTGATGCATATATTGACAGCAAGAGGAATATTCTCTCCCCCACTACCATTTCCCTGTATGAGAATATTCGGAAGAAGAACTGTCAGAGCATCATGAACATTCCGTTATTCTCGCTAAAGAATATCGATGTACAGAATGCGATCAATGAGGAAGCGGAAACGCATAAGCCGAAAACTGTTGCCAACATGAGAGGATTGATCTCTGCCACTCTGAAACAGAACGGAATAGCAATGAGCATATCCATTCCGCAGATACAGAAGAAAATGTTCGACCTTCCGGATCCTGGGGAAGTGATAAAAGCCATCAAAGGGAAGGACATTGAACTTCCATGTATGCTTGCCATATGGATGTCGTGTTCCATGAGTGAAATCAGAGGAATACAAGTCTCTGCCATCAAAGACGGATATGTAACCATACAGGAATCTATGGTTGATGTAGACGGAGAATCCATCAGCAAACAGCCGAAGGAATATGAGCGAACCAGACGGCTGAAAATACCGGACTACATTATGCAGTTAATCAAGAAGACCGATGCATGGAAGAATGGAGAAGGATACATTGTGCCGATGAACCGGAGAGTGATCTACGGACACTTCCAGAAAGCAATCGATGATGCCAAACTTCCGCATCTCACATTCCATCAGCTACGACATCTGAATGCTTCTGTCATGGCATCCCTGTCAATCCCACCGACAATAGCACAGGAACGTGGGGGATGGAAAACCAGATCGGTCATGGAACAAGTCTATCAGCACGTTATCACATCGGAGAGAGAATCAGCGGACAACACCATCAATTCTTATTTTGAAAAAATAATATATAATCCTTGCAAAAACGAAAATGAGTCCAAATCTTTGCAAGGATTTTGAAAGGTTCTTGCAAGGAATCTGCCTTTGGTAGCGCAAATATGCCTAAATTGACGCAAATATGCGTAATAGAAAACGTATATGGATAAAGGAAAAACCCCACATTCGTGGGGTTTTGTGTGTTTGGCTGCGGAACTAGGATTCGAACATTCTGGAATCCCTTGTATACCAGAATGATCGGCTAGTATTGCAAGGATTTTGCAAGGATCATCTCATCACATCAATACACTACTTCCAACGCATCATAATCTTCTAGCATTATGGATATGCCATCATTGCCTTTGAGTTCATGATAAATTTTATATCCTGTATGCACAATAGCCTTTGTAGCGTTATTCGTCTGACCGGCTTTAATGTCGTGTTCCATGATCTTCTCCAGACGATCCTGGAGCAACCATTTCACACCTTCTTCCAGTTTGCTCGGCTTGCTGACTCTCTGAATGAAAGCATCAACTAGATGTGACAAAGCCTGTGAACCGATTACTGCTACTATAATTGTGACGATAATATCCCCTTCCAAATAAATCACCACCAGTTAGAACTTTTCGCCAATCACTCAAAAATTTATCCTATCAGTAGGATTGTTAAGGACACCGAAGATAACCAATGCGTCCAAGATTCCGGAAATCGCACCTTTGAGCGCATCACCTTGATTCGGAAGAATCACTCCGCATTGCACCAGAACTCCCAGAATCAATGAGACAATAGCTGCCCATGTAACAACACTCTTAAATCTGTTCTGAGTCTCCATTTATACACCCCCTATATAAGTTCCGTATATTTCTTATTCCCTGTGATGCACCAGATTGCATCACCCACTTGAATCCAATACCATCCGGTATCTTCATCCGTTTCCACCCAAGGATATGTTTCGCCTTTGTGTGCGATTTTTACTGTCGGATAGGTCTTCCCGGCTCCTGTTCTGATTCGGACATTTTCGCCTTTGACAAACACTTTCTTTCCGGTTGGAGTTGGTTCCGGTTCTACTTCTGAGCCGTCTGTAATAACCATAAGTGCGTGTTTGCTTGGAGCATTGAAGATGTCTCCGAATCTTGCCAGTTCAACATTGAGAAGAACCTTTGGCTTGTCTTCAAAGTATCCTGTAGCAAGCAGAAGTTTCTGTAGATTGCCTGTGTATCCTGTCATTTTGAGAGGACAACCGGCTAACCGGTAACACTCGATGACGAAGGAAGAACAATCGAAATCCCCAGGTTCTGCTTCCTCTAACCGGTCAGCACCAACCTTCTCGATGTTCTTGGCTCCTGTCCATCTGTTGTCCTTGGAGTAGCCGAATTTACTGCATTCAGCAATGCGCTTTCCGTATGCGACAGCACGTTCAGCCATTGATCGGTCTGTACAACGTAGGCATTGCGTGAATGCGTAAGTGCGTTCTTTGAATGTGCGGATGAGAATCTCGTTCCCGGTTGAATCTCCGGTCTGATGATCTCTATCCCCTATGGCTTCTACAACTTTAATACTCATACAAAATACTGCGTTATATTCACAACTGCCTGTGCGTAATCAGTAGCACCATGCTGACTTAGAGTGTTTCTTTCAACTATTTGCATAGTTGTAGACGCAGTTTTAGTAATTGTTAATACATCACCAATAACTAAAGTCGATTGACCGGAAGGGATTCTTCTAGAACAATAACCACCATATAATGAAACCACAGGAAGATCACTAGGAACTGTTATCGAACATCCTAATACTTTGTTAGCTTCAACATCTTTGAAATATATCAACGCATTGATATTTACAAAATGTCTGTTATATCTAATTTCTCCTCTGGAATTGCCTGCCCATAATGACATACCAGTGTTTGGAGTTATAATGGAATCAGATAAAACTACTGAGTTTGTTTTGCCATATTCGTAATGTGCAGTTCCCCCGCTTACATAAAATGATGCGAAGTTATTCGGATTATCACTAACGAGGATTCCATATCCATAATTAGCAGATGAAAACTGGCACATACACATACCGGAAGATGTGCCAAACACTTCGTTTTGAGTTTGTCCAACTTCAAAATCAAACCGGAAACAAAGTGTTGTGAATGTCAAGTAATTCGGCAAAAGACTTATTACATAGGCTACCAGGCTTGTTAAATTCGTACTCCCTTGATACCTCGGCAAATTAGCCGGTGTATGCACAGGATATATTTTTACCGACCCACTTGCCATACTTATTCACCTTCCGGTTCTGGTTCTGGCTCTGGCTCCGGATCCGGTTCGTCCGGAATAGCACCGATAATCTCTCCGTTCAGCATGACCCCATCAGACACACGGACAATCCATGCTTCCTGTAACTGACGGTCTTCCCTTTTGTACATTGCTCCAAGAACCTCATGCCAATCGGACTTGGCTCTGTTGTAACACTTGTCCACATCGTTATCGTAGACCTTGGAATCGAATGCCTTAGGGTATCCGCTCAGATTGTTGAACGTGCCGTTGGCATCAACAACCATAGCAGACACTTGATAGATTTCTCTCCTCATATAGTTCCCCTTTCTTATCGTTTGTAACCGATGTCGTATTCAATCGTACATGAAGTGAATGTTCCGCTGTTCAGACTAAACGTGACAGTTCCAGTTCCTGTTGCCCAATCCAGAACAAAGTACGACATATTATCCGTATACACCAATCCGGACACTTCCATGTTACTGTCGATGTTCGCATCCGAAACTGTAGTCGGAAGTGATGTCAGCGAAGTGCTTTTATGGATCGGAATAGCGTTGGCATCAATGTAATCCGTCACTTGTTGCCAAGTGAAATTGCCAGGATCACCCTTGTCACCCTTCTCTGCCAGAATCTTCCATGCCGGGTCAACACCTGGAGTACCACCAGTAGTACCAACTGTGGCAACGTATGAAGTTCCGTTGTAAGTTACGACATCCAGAGGATTGTAGGTAACATTGTTTGCCCACACTCCTTGCATGACGAAACCGACTCTGCCAAGTGCCGTTGCCATTAAGCACCACCTACCATGCTTTTCAGTTTCTTATATTCCTTCTCCGTGAGTTTTCCGTCAGCGTAGAAGACATCAATCTTCTTTTCGATGTCCTTATCCCCACGTTTGACAGACCTTTCAAGCACCTTAAAAAGCATTACTTCACCCCCTCGGTAATCTGTGTGTACAATGTATCCACAATGTACTGATCCAGTTCTGCGATCTCCGCAGAATGCTGTTCTGCTGTCGTGAGAATCTTCTGCTTTCCACGTTTGAAGCATTCTCCGTCATAGGTATCACCGATCTGTACGGCAAGATCATCAATCGGAACAGCAATGCAATCGTATGTTTCTTCAAACTCTTCCTTCTGGTAGATCATGCCCCAGATAATGTTGGTAACTTTGCCCTTCTGTACAATGGCAATATTCGTTGCTATATTCATCGTGCGCTCCTTATAATCACTATTCCAGAACCACCGGCAGCAGGAGTATTCCCACCGCCACATCCACCGCCACCACCGCCATAATTGGCAGTACCGGCAACAGGATTGACACCAGAAGAACCATTCAGACCACCGGCTCCACCGCCACCGGCTCCACCACTTGATCTGTTGGAACTGTATCCACCACCGCCACCGCCACCGGCACGAAGTGTTCCATTACCATCACCGAAGTCTCTGGTAGTCGTTCCCTGTCCTACACCGCCATACCAGTTGACATCGGAGTTTGCTCCATTTCCACCATTCGTTCCACCATTACCGGATTTATCACCGGCATGAACAGAACCGGAACCACCACCAGATCCACCATTGCCACCACTATATCCGGTAGTAGTAGAACTAGCCGGTCTTGTTCCACCATATCCACCTAAAGCAGTTACCGAAAATGCGCTAGATGAAGTACCCTGTCCACCACCGGAAGCACCACCGGAACCAATAGTTATGGAGTAACTTCCGGGCAGAAGAGTGTATTGCTTGGAAGTAGTGGTATATCCACCACCGCCACCACCACCACCTTCGTATGCGGTTCCTGTGTATCCACCACCACCACCACCGACACAATGGATGTCGATAATGGCAGAAGCATAAACCACCAAAGTACCGGAAGACAGGAACTTAATGTTCCATGCTCCGGATCCTTCATCCGTGAAGTCGTGTGACCCTGTATATGAGTAGGAACTTACGTTAAAAGACCCACCTATAGTACAGATTCTTCTGTCCATTCTCATGGCAGTTACCTCATGCGCTAAGAGTTCCGGTTAAAAGCCAAGTGTTTGCAGCAATCTTCTTCAGACCGGCTGTTGCGTATCTGACAGCAATCTTTGTCAGAGAGTTGGCAGAAACCAGAGTTACACCAGACGCAGCTGCGAACTGTACAGTTCCGGTATTCCATCTGACAACCTCGATTTCCGTTCCAACAGGGAACGCAACGGAAGTATTAGTCGGAATCGTGAAGGTAATAGTTCCTGTGCTGTTCGCTTGCATGAAGCAACCGGCATCTGTCAGAACGAAAGTCCGGTTCCCTGTTACTGAAACAATGTATGCGGAAGTCTGATCAGCATTCCCCTTGCTATAACTGTTCAAACCAACAGCAGAAACATCCGAAGCACTCAGAGAAATGTTTGAACTTAAAGCCTTGGAGTTTACTGTACGGCTAGTCGGAACAGCACCGACATCGGAAGCCGTCAGAGAAATATTATTGGAGAGTGATTTGCTGTTTACTGTGCGAGTATTCGGAACAGCACTCACATCAGAATAGGTCAATGACACATTGGAAGACAATGCGTGACCATTGACAGTTCGTGTGGCCGGTACTGCTCCGATGTCTGCCGGGGCAAGCGCATCTGCTCCCCCAGTAGCGTGACGAGCATGATGGGAATCAAAGTCTCCCACTACTTGGTCAATCTTTGATCCGGTATATGCACTCTGATAATCTGGCATTTATAAATCCCCCTTATAATGAAAGCACTTGGAAAGTATCTCCGTCCGAAGTGATAAAGTTCTCACTATCAGATGTAATGAAGTTCACCCATTGTGCGTCATGGTCAAGCCTTTGCTTGAATGCCAGAATTGTGGATTCCCATCTGTTCCAATCTGCCACCAATGGAGTCACACCATTGTTGTAATAGGTCTTCTTTGTAGTCCACGTTGCCGGGAAGAACATGGATTCGCACAGATTCTGGATGTTCGTTTCGATTGCGTTGAAATCGGATGCCAGAGGAATGTCATTGACCGATCTTGACGGCATTGTCACTTCCGGTATCGTGATTGAGTACGCAATCTGACACGCATCATGGATGAAGTCGATGTTGTTGATGATCCGTGTGTAGTCTGATGCATTCAGATAGTCACCGACATATACACCACCGGATGTACGCACTTCCCAATTCGTTTTCGGAGTTATATACGGCATATCATTCTTTCCTCAAAGTGAATTTTGAACGGCAAGCACCGGAGTTAAACGTGAGTATGTGCTTCAGTATCTGAGCCGGTTCTCCCTTGTATTCGATCAGATCAGCTGCGTCCAACTCCGGGAAACCAAGAGTCTCACACTCAAACTCCGTATCTTTCTTGGCGAATGCTTTCGCCCATGCAAGATACCCTGTCGGAACCGAAGTAATCATCGGATTGCTGATGTCAAGATCCTCTCCGTGGAGATTGACCGATTCCGTTACAGGAGCAGTATTCGGCTCATACACAGTTCCGGTCAGCGTGATCTTGGAAGTCGCAGTACACTTGACCACCGCATAGTACGCATGGCTTCTCACAATAGTCGGAGTACCGGAAGAAGCCGATATGCTCAGATTCGTAACCGGATTGCTGAATGTAACCATCGTTTCCGTGTTCGCAGTTACATCCGCAGTTGCCACTTGCTGTCCGGTTTTGGACGAGTAAGAAGTCACATCTGCTACAACGTTCTTGCAAGCCGTCAGAATGCGTCCTATCGGCTTATCGATAATGTCTGGGGCAACTATGTCATACCCTGTCTCCCACCCCATAGAGATCGTTTTAATCCTTGGTTTCTGTGGGAGCATACATCCGTTCAGAGTGATGACCAAACGCTTGATTCTGTCAAAGGAATCGACTACCGCAGATTCATATCCGTCTACTGTCCGGTCATAGACCTTAGTGTATGTTCCGGAAGAATACCGATACCCTTCAATCGTGTAGGAAGACGGAGTGTACGGATCCGGGAAGATCACGTTCAGCGTTCCAAACGTGGAGTTAGACGCTAGTTCAATCGTCACATATGCTCCGGTGTACTGATTCGCTACTGGCAACTGATCCCACACAATGCCGTTGTTGAGATACGGAGTACCAACCAGGTTCTGACTTCCGTCACCGGAGAAGAAGTTAAACTCAAACGTAGCGTATGTATGGTTCCCACTCAGACCGATGCTAGAAGCTACAGAGTATGCTTCCACAGTTCCGTTCGGAGTTACGGAAGAAATAACCGGCTCCGTTCTCGGACGCATGATCAGTTTGGCATCCGGATCCTGTTCCAACGTGGACATGGTTCTGTTCGCAGCTAACTGAAGCATATATGCCACAGATTGATTTGAAGGGAACACCAGACACGTTGCTGAGTTGTTATTAAACTCATAGTCCGAATAACCGGCATAGGACATCATGGAATCCAATCGAGTGTTCAGATCGGAAGAACCATAGTCCGTTTCGTTATACGGAACGTTGTTTAACCTCTGGAAAGAATCCTCGCAAGTGAATGTTGCTACTGATCCTTTGACATCCCATGTCTTCAGCCAGAGAGTGCAGAGTTTTAACTGTTCCCATTTCGGAGTTGCTTCGGCATACAGGATGTTCTGATCGATATACATCTGGTATCCGACACCACTCTGCATGAGCCATCCGCTAAGAACGGATAACTGGGATCCGGTGTAGTAATCCGGTTTATCCCACATAAGTTCTCCGGTATCGAAGTCATAGTAAACATGGGATTCAATCACATCATCGTGAACGGCAGTAGTGTTGTACCACATGGTAGCCGTCACCTTCTGATCCTCTTTTAAGAACCGGATCATGGATGTGGTCTTGTCTACATTGAATTTGTAGTTCTCGTTGAACAGGGAGAATTTCAAACTCTGCTTCGGAAGCGTGAGAGATAATGGATGATTCTCCCTGGTAAACTCAAAGTCAATAAGTTGACTACTGTCATAGGTATATCCAATACCGAATGCGATATTCTGTAAATGAATCCTTCCGTATGGATGTGCGGTCTTCGTGAACGTGATAATGATCTTTGTTGCATTGTAGATGTTCAGAGCATCTGACCATGCGTAATCCGTATTGGATGTAAATGTATCCGTATCCAACAGAGTTGAGCCGTTGTAACTAGCAATCGTGAAGGAATCCGGTACGTTATACGGATCAAACAGCATAGAAAGACCGACCATCGAATGCGGTTCAGTAAACTGTATCGTGATGGTTGGATTCGTTCCGAATGTATTGGAAGAACCGGAGATGGCATTGGTAATCCATCCCTGTCTTAGATAGTTCCCACCGGAAGGGGGGCATAGAGTCTGCACTCCGTCACCACGGAATGTATCCTGTTCCCATGTAGCATAGGAGCATTCCTGTTCTTCCGGAGTATTAACATTGGCAAAGTCGGAATAGTAAAGCTGAGTGACATTGGTTGACAGAGTCGCATCCGGAGAAGCAGACTCATCGAATACACCAATGTACACGGACGCTTTCATGCTGTTCCGTACAACGTATTCCCTGTGTGCAGTTATGGCATCTCGCCAACTCTGACTAACCGGAAGCATTTACACCTCGATCAGATTTGCTTGAATATCCACCCAGAAGTTCGGTCGCATCGTTACCGGATTGCACGAATATGGAGTTCCGCTCCGGTCACCGACATACATGGTCTTCACTACAAAGTCGTTCACTCTCGGATCAAACACCAGGAATTTATTGACGAAAGCACCACCCTGGTTCCTATCCCATATCATCAGCAGTTCCTGTAGCTGTTCCGGTTTCATGTATTTGAAGGAACATTCAATCTTCAGTTTGTCGTTTCCGACTACTTGACCGATGAAGTTTCCTTCTTCATTTCGTGCTGCGTCAACATTTGTCGCAATGATGAATTTACCGGAATCGTGTGCCGGTATGATGGGAAGTCCACCTAACGTTTCTATGTATCCGTGTGCCATCTATCTACCTCACGCAAAAGTCGGATTACTGGACAACTGATAACCGGTCTGCCGTTCACCCTTGCGGACGGCTCTGGCAATCTCTCTGCCATCAATCTGGAGAACAATCGGTCTGTCATCTGAAGAAGAACCTTGCTGAGACATTGCGGACATGACAGCAGAGTAAACACCATCGGAAACACTCTGGACAATCTGGTTATTGTTCATAACAGCAGTTCTGCCGTTTCCGATGTCTCCAACAAGTTCCGCACCGGCTTCCCTGGCAACAAACAACTGACCTCTGTTGGGAAGCTGAAGACCATTCGCAGCTTTGATGATTCCACCATGAGCAAATTTGACGATGCCACCATGAGCAAGTTTGTCCACTCCGGTTCCACCATAAACCCCACTACCACCACCGATTTCATGCACTTTGATGTATACATGAACTGTATATCCGTTCAGTTTTTCAAGTGCTTCTCTGATGGCAGAGATTTCCTGTCGAGCAGTACCGGCAGCTTCTTGCATTCCGACCTTGAATTTATCGATGAATCTTCTGAACTCGGTCTCTCCGTAATCGATCATATTGGAGAAGTCTTCAGCAATAGCAGAGGATGCTTGATCGTAATAATCCCAGATATTCTGCATCATGTCCGTTGCACCGGCTTCAATGCTTGGGAAGTAATCCGTTTTCAGTTTGTCTACGAATTTTCCGAATGTATCATCCAGATATTTGACGAACAAGTCATAGGCTTGCATCATATCGTTTTCGCCTTTGATTGCAATCTCTGCGACATTGTTCACCATCGTCCGGAAGGATTCTTCCAATGTAGACATGGTAGTGGAGTTCTTCTCAATAATTGCATCAGCAACAGTAGTAAACTGCGTCTTCATCTCAGCAAACAGACCACCGGAATCAGATGCATAGAATGCTTTAGAGAACGCTTCATTAGCCTGCTTACCGGCTTCTGTAGCTGCGGTTATAACCCCATTGATGTCAATAGCGAATGTTACAGGCTCGGAATCTTTAAGACCAAGGGGATCACTATCTTCGGAATTTCCATTGCCAGAGAAGAATTTGCCAAGCTTGGTATTGCTCCACCATGTTTTAATATCTTCCCAAGTCTGTTTAAGACCATCCCAGATGCTTCCCATGATGCTCTTTCCGGTTTCTTTTAGAGAATCAGTATTTTCAGTTTTCAGAGAGTCGGATTTCAACCAACCGGCAATCGTACCACCAATTCCATCAAAGACCTTCTTGGCTTTTTGCATCCCATCTTTGATGTACTTATTGAAGTTATCTCCAATTCCTTCAAAAGAAGTATGAACATCTGATGCGTCATCACGGATCTTTTCATACATCCTCTGGGCAGCACCCTTAAACGGATTCAGTTCTCCAAGCAGCTTGAAGACTCCATCCTTAATGAAGTTAAGGATATTTTTGCCAATCTGGATAAAGTCGGTCTCGTTGTCATCAGTATCACCTTTGATAAGGTCATAAATCTTCTTGGCAAGACCAAGACCACTTATATTAAGAGGATTCCATGCTTTGATTCCAGTTATCAGATGACCTGGAAGAAGCTTTCCATGCTCTTCCATATCTTTTGCTGTCTGGGAATCAATACCAAACAATTTATTGATTGCATCGTTGATCGGCTTCTGGATATGTTCTTGCATCCATTCATTGATTCCCTTCAATGTAGACAGCATTCCATCCAGAAGTTTCATTAAGTCAAACTTTCCACCTTCGTCATAGGCATTGGAATCCCACCATGCTACGACTTTTTCCCATTCTCCCTTGAACAGACCAACAAGGACTTCATGAATCGCACCACTCGCAGCTACGAACAGATTCATGAATGCATCAATGATTCCGGTAACATCCAAAGTTGAAATGAAGTCTGAAATGTCACTTCCGATCTGAGTCCAATCAACTGTCTCAACGGCACTTGCAACAGTATTGACCAAATTCCTAACAAGACCAGAAAGAGTAGTGCCAAGGTCATGCCAACGGATAGAAGTAATTGCACTTTCAATCAGAGAACCAAGCCATTGCCCGGTAGCGGATGCGCTGAATCCCTGTAAGAATCCTTTGGCTAGTCCGATAATCGCATTGAATTTTCCAACCAGAACAGCACCAAGAATCTTAGGATCGATCTTGGATAGCATTCCGCTGATTGCTTCCTGTAACTTCTTGCCAACCATATCGAAACTGAATCCGTTTCCGGTTGTGGTCTTGCCGTACAGGAATCCCCATGCAAACTCCAGAGCATTCTCGATCTTCTGACCAAGTTTCTCTCCCCATGCGTTTGCATCCCAATCAGCAATGAGTCCGTTCAGATGATCTGCCAAATACGCACCGGCAGTTTTGAACATATCCAGATTAAGCAAATCCTGGATGTTCTTCATCCAATCCGGGAGTTGCGCTTCCTCAAACATGGATGCCCAACCACCGGCATTTCCACCACCACCACCGGAGCCGGTATCGTCTGGATTATTGATGACATTGAGTTCGTCAATGGACATCAGATAGTCCTTGATTTTCTTGGCTTCCTTGGCTGCTCCACCGGTATTCTTTTTGAAAGCTGCGGATGCGTCTACTGCTTTGAGATATGTTCCTCTGCCACCAAACATGGAAAAGAGCATGGTAATTGCTTCTGCCAGTTTGGTTACCAGATTGATAATCGTGAGAATGATAGGCTGAATGGTCTGAAGCAATCCACCAAAGGCAGCACCCAACTGATTCTTCATGGTCTGCCCTTTAACAGCCATCAGATCAAGTGCCTGTGCCAGATCACCGGAGATCCCCTTGCTGAACCAGTATGCGTTTTCCAGACCCTGTTTGAATCCATCAATTATTGCTTTCAAAGCATACCGAATTGCCCTGTATAACAAGACACGCTTTAAAGTAGACATATACTTTGAGGTATGCTTCTGAGCAAGTTTTGTGGCAGAAGAGATAGATTTGAAAGAATGTGCGAGACTATTTGCTCCCTGTTTTACGGAATTTGCACGACCGGAAATTCCGTGAAGAGTAGAACGCAGAGATTCAAGACCTCTGGTTGCTTGACCGGCATTGGATGTGACATCAATCCTTACTCTGCGTACTACTTCTTCCATGTGATTTATCCCACCTCGTTTTCATCGCAGTAAAGTATGCGATGATCTTTCTGCGTTCCTCTTCTGGATCCTTCGGTTTCGGATACAGATCAAATGGTTCTTTCGGATACCGATGCTTGTTCTTCTTATCAGAGAGGACACACGCAACAGCTTCCATGACATAGACTCCGTGTAACCACATCTCTTCATTGACTCTCTGGTTACGGAGTTTGGACGCTTCCGCATATGCCCTTATCCGATACGGATCGGATTCCCAATACTCCTCACTAGGCATCCCAATGGAGAGATAATATGGGAACTCCGCTTCAAACACATCCGAATATGTTTTAAACTGTCGTGCCGGTTCGGAAGTTAATACTCCACCGACACGTTCAGTTTTTTTCCTTCTTCAACCTCATGAGCCTGGAAAGGTACGGAGTATAATTTCCCAAGCTGTTCAAGCATTCCTTCCGGAATCCCACCTACACCACCGAATCCGTCATCAATGATCCGGTCTGTGGTTGCTCTGGGAGTTCCCTTGTGATGCATCTGGAATGCCCAGTAAAACAGTTCGTACACTTTGGACATCGGATACTTGGCAACTTCGTCAATATCGAAACCACCACGTTCTGCCTGTGTTACTGTCTTTCTTGAAAATTCAAGAATGTAAGTATCCTTGCCAACTGTCAAAGTAATCGGATTTACAACATCTTCTCTTTCCATGTGTTTACCTCATCTCATCAAAATATTGGTTGTGGGGAGAGGAATGAACCTCTCCCCATTAGACCCATTAGGTACTGGACGAATCCCATCCGTGAATCTGGTTAGCCGTGATATACAGAGGCTGTTCCAGAACGGAGTCCACTTCCATTGCACCCATCCCAAGCGGAGCCGGGATACCGGCAAAATAGAAGCTATAGAAGTTCGGTACGCATACTTCAAACCACGTTGCTTTACCGGCAGCATATCCGGTATCAGAAGCCGTACAGAGTGTTTCCCATGCGGTCTTCAGAGCATCCGTAAGGTTCGCATTGAAGGACATCGAACCACCAGGATCCTTCAGACCGGGAATGTAACGCTTCCAAATCTGATCACTCAGATCCGTGACATCCAGAGCAGACGGCTCCGGATTGAAGTCCGGTACGGACTTGACATTCGGAATCTGCGTAAAGCCTGATGTGGGCATCGTACCGGCAGTAGTTTCAACGCAGTATTTCAGCGTGATACCGGCAGTAGAAAATTCAAGTGCCATATCTATTACCTCATGTAGTAGTTACTGTCTGTAAACTTGGTATACAGTATCGTTCCCAATGGTCTGACCATCGGCAACAATCACTTCATACCTTCCGGTCAATCTGTAGATAGTCCGATCAACGTTCGGAGTATTCTGCATCAATGTCCGGACGAACTTCATGCCATGCATTGCATCATCAATGACAGACATGATCTTTCTGGCATCGGTCTGTTTGGTCTGAGAGTTGGTATATACATTGATGTCAATCATGATTCGTGCGTGATGCGGATTCAGATGATCGTCAAAGGTCTTCCGGTAATCTGTGTTTGCACCTTCCGTTACTGTTACGCAAGGGAAGACGGCAGACTCATCGATGTATTCCGCTTTGACATCTACACCTTGAAAACCCCCATTAACAGCGTTGTATACTGTTGTGAACACCAGATTGAATACATCAACCATCGATTATTTCTCCAACTACTCTGTCTATTGCATCGTCCAGAGCCATGGCTGCGTTATACATTCCGTTTCTTGGCTGAGTACCTTCTATCCTTCGACCGCCGTAATACCAATATTCGTGCTTGCCCGGTATGAATTGCCCTTGTCCATGCGGACTCTGCGACCAAGATCCAGGGGCAACTGTTATATTGGTTGGCAGATTGTAGGATGCGTAGATTCCTGTGCCAAACTCCGCAAACGCAACCCTTTCTCCTTCGGCAACTACTGACGCTGTTTCGCCATTGGATTCGACATGAGGATTGAACTCTGAGAGTCCTTCCTGTGCGAACGGCAACACCTCTTGGGCAACCGCCGTTGCGATCTCTTCATCATTCAATCCATTCGTCAGATCATCCAGATAGTCTAGGACTTCTGTTGCGTCAATAGTGATTGCCACGACACCGACACCTCTTTGATTGCACACACAATGTGCGAGATCGTTTCAGCTTTTCTCACAACAATCCAGTTATACTGAGACTTGTTGTTCTTGATCCAGAGTCGTGTGCCTACCACAAACGGACAATCACTTTCACATACAAGAGTTGCTTGATAATCCTCTTGATCACCAAACATATACAAGTCTGCCTTGCCCCTTCCAGGACTCATGTATGCGTAGTAAGTCTGCTTCTCACCATAGGTAACCTTCTTGTTACCATTGAGAAGTCCGTTTGCATCGGTCTCCATTTCCACGGAGATCGGAACGGCATACTGTATAGGAATCTTGTTTACTGTCGCAAGTCTTCTCATCAGTACACCTTGGCATAGGGAGTCATTCTTGACAGAATATCGGCATCGTCTGCGGTGAAGAATCTCCGCTCGGTTCCTTCTTCTGTATGATGCTGTTCCCCTTGCATACCCTCTCTCTGAAGTCCTCTTATAGCCAATTCAATCTGCACATTGGCATAGCAATCCGGTACGGCAAGACCTTCAGACGATCTCTCTTCCAACCAGGGATAGAGATAGTCGAGAATCTTGCTTTTTGCCAAGGCAAGGTAAGCGGATGCCTTTTCAGAAGTGCATCCTTGAATCGCAACTACTGCTGCTACCTTTTCTGCTTCGGTCATGTCCGCTTACCTCACTCTTATTTTTTCTTGGAAGACTTAGCCTTTGGTTTCTCCTCGGCTTTTTCTTCCTTCTTCTCCCCTTCCATTACGGAAAGGAACTCCTTGTACTGTTCTTCAGTACCGATAAATTCTCCGTATGGAGTCTTATAACTAGGCATTAGCCAGACACCTTCGCAGAGAATCCAGTAGAAGCAGCGTGTACATAAACACCCTTCGCCTTGTTCGCAAGAACGAAGATGTCATGGTACAGACGGAAGTCGAACTTATAAGCATTCGCTTTCTGGTTTTCCATCGGAGAGAAGATCCTCGGAAGTTCGATCTTCGTAACAGCTGCAACAGCAGAAGGATGCACAATGATGAAGTTAATCGGCTTAGAAGTAGAAGCCGTGAAGTAGTAACCACCATCGGTCTGACCGGAAGTAGAACCATCGTTCAGAGTGATGCCGGTTCCGAAACGCTTCTGCGGTACACGGATAACACGCATTCCGTTGTACATTTCGACCTCACGATTCACACCGGACTCATTTGCAAGATAACGAGTGATCTTAGCTTTCAGACCGGCATAAGCAAGTTCAGAGATGTAAAGGAGCCGTCCTTCGACCGGAACTTCTTCCTCGTCCAGAGCCTGTTCACCGACATCGATAAGACCAGGAACATCGGTCGTGCCAACAGTAATGTCAGCAGCCGTTGCCGTCTGAACACCAGTAGCAGCTGCGAGAGAAGCAAGCCTGTAAGCATCAACTTCAGGAACGACCCTGGTACGAATGAACTCACCGACCAGAGTGCCGAATGCCATGTTGATGGTCTCTTCATCATCCATCGAATCGACCATGAATGACCGACCACGATCTTTGCTGAGAGCGAGTGCTTCCCACGTTCCGGTCACATCACCATCGACATATCCGGTATTCCGTGCATAGTTACCAAGACCATTGATGCTAGTCTTGAACAGTTCAATCGTGTGAGCATTGATAAAGCGTACACGATCATTACCGGCTTCCAGAGGAAGAGTAAGCAGAGAACGCTTATAGACCTCGTCCAGAATCGGCAGATACTTGTAAGCAAGTGCGATAGAGTTTGCCATGTTGTCACCTCATAATTATTTCAATCCGAAGTATGAACGCAGTTTTGCTGTTTCAGCTTCTTCTGCGCTCTTAGCGGATGGAGTCTGACCGGCTGTTATGCTCGGTTGCGCTTTCAGCGCATCCTCTTGCATCCGCTTACGTTCATTCGCAAAGAATGTCTTTGCGTTGTCGAAGACCACAGAGAACTGTCCGTCTGCCATTGCTTCAGCAGTTGCTTTAGCCATCTCAGCATCCATCCCCAGTTCGGTTACCTTGGTTGCGTATTCCGCAATGGTCTTCTCTCTCCGGAGATAATTCAGTTCTTCCTCGATCTTCTTCTGTGCTTCCGCACGTTCCGCTTCAGCTTTCTCTTCGGCACTCAGCTTTTCCTGGAGTCTCCGCTTGTACTCCGCAGCTTCCGAATTGCTCTTGGATAGAGCATTCTTCAGTTTGGTATCGTCATGCTCCGGAAGATCCAGATTCATGAGTGCGTTCAGTTTGTCCTCTGCGGACATTTCCTCAAATCCCTTGATCTGAGAGACATCGATTTTCGCCATATTCAATTCTCCTTGCGTTTTATTATTGCGACTTCCCTGTCGCATTGCGTTTGTTAAGGCAGTTCACTCTGCCTATCTCACCGATTGCTCGGTTATGATGTCTGTATGATTGTCAGATTGGCAGCGTAGCAGTATGAGTTTGTGCTTCTGCTTCTGCCGTAGACTTTGAGAACATCGTTCTTTGCCAATGTCACTCCGGTCAGTTTGCACACTTGGCAATGGTTCGACCATGTAGTGAACGCAGATCCCTGTGTGCTTGAACCCTTGTACAGTTGCGTTCCCTGTGTTCCAGACGATGTACTGGAACGGAACCCTGTCCAGTAGATGTCATACGTTCCCGCAACAGATACAGTTAACTGCACCCCTGTTGCTGAGTAGGATGTGGTTGCCACCCTTCCGGATGAGTTTGAGCATTGAAAATTCATGCTCGACCCACCACCGGATGCAGTTCCCTGCGTTCTTACTCCACCGGATGTGTAGAAGTATTTCCCACTCGCCACATCAGATGCAGTTGCTGTCGTATCCGTTACATCCGTAAAACTGGCAGTTCCACCACCGGTCTTTGGTAATGTAACAGCCGGTACTGCTGAGTAACTTGCACCTAACAGCGTGATGTTCTGTGCCACACTCCCACCACCTTATGAGATGGAGAGAATCTTAGTCGTACCATCCTGTGAAATATTCGGCATTGCCAGATTTCCGCTCACTCCAAGAATGGTCTTTCCGCTCAGAATGTTTCCGGAAACGCAATCCGACACAGCAGCAGACGCAATCGAAATAGTTCCACCGGTAGTGTAACCGGCAGGAATCGTTACTGTACCGGCTTTTGTGCTGATATTACCGGAAGTGCTTCCGTTATTCGCCATGCTTCCGCTGACAGAACCGGCAGAGCCGTATCCGGTCTTTCCGGTCAGCACATCGCCGGCAGCTATATCAGCATCTGATGTATCGAAGAATTTGGCGGTTCCACCACCACTTTTCGGAATATCAACTTCCGGACAGGACGAATAAGTTACTCCGTTGATTACGACATTCTGTGCCATCTATCTCTCCTTACGAAACTGTTAAGGTTGATCCGTTCCATGTAATCAATCCGTAATTCTGCGGTATCGGATTGATCGTGATGTTCCTCGGAGCAACATGATTCTGTATCTGAATCGTCTGCGTCTGTTGTGAAGGAGTGAACGTATCCGCACCTTCATACCACGGATAGTCCGAAGACCCAACAGACATTCCGCACGTTACAGGCAGAACCACTTCTGACACACCGGACACCACCGGCAACACCACATTGCTAGTGGATACCACAACCGGAATGATCCGGTTTGCTTCCGTTTCTACCGGAGTCACAACATCGTTTCTGACCGACATCGGCACGGAAACATTGTTCGTTGCGACCCTTACAGGAATGGTCATTCAATCACCTTCGGAAGCAGATTATCCCCAATCGAACAGGACACTATTTCGCTTGATGCCCTTGATCCGTCAGCGTATGTCCAGTTCACTTGCATCAGAGTCGATCCGGTTGACAGACTCAGCGTTTCCGTTTGCGACAGGGAAATCGAAACACTCTTCTCGGCAATCGTCAGATCATCGTCACTCTTTTCGATTTCCGTTGAGTTGTGACGAAATGTCACATACACATGAAGTGCCTGTGTTAAATCCAGACCTTCTTCGTCAAACGTGAATGTGAATGTCGGAGTAGTTCCCTGTGCTATCATCTGCTTATCTCCCAAACGACAACTGGCAACGGCAGTTTATATCCAACTCCGGTATGCCAAACGCACCCGGACGCATTGCTCTTGCTCCATCCCAAGTCACGAAATACTCATCAATGGGAACTGTCACCATATCCAATGGTTGATGCTCTTCACGAACTCTGTCATCTCCCACAGTTACCCAAGTCTTAGTCTTGGCTCCGTGACCAACGGCAAAATCCATTTCCCCATCGTTGAAGACCCTGTGCGCTTCCGTTTCGGCAACACGCATGATCTCTTCAACTGTATCTCGTTCCTCTAACCTCTCCGCAAAATTCATCGGAGTGCGGTCTTCCGAAGACTCTTCTATGATCAGTTCTTCCGCTGATTCCGTCTGCTCTCTCGGAACACCAGGAATCGGAGTGCTTCTTGACCATCTCGGTCTTTCCGGAGTAGGAGCATTCCCACCAACCTTTGCATAGACGGAATCCATCATCTGGTCTTCGTCTACTTCATCCTCATCACCAAGGATGTACGCAGCTTCCTTTGACCCCATCAAATACGCAAGAATCAGAATGTCCTCTACATCAGAGATAATCTTCTTCTTGTCCGGTTTCCGTCCTTCTGCGTAGGCAGTTACAAGGGATTCTTTAAACGTGTTTAGTTCGTCTATCGGCATGGTATACATCGATTTCACCTTTTAACGTGCGCTTGATTTCGACCACAGTAAGACGATCACCACGTTCAACCTTTATTTCAGCAACACCCTTGTTGGAGAGTATTGCGTCAATCAATTCGATAATGTCCGGATAATCCTCAATTTTCATTTCCGCTCATGGGATCCGGAGCAGTATTCTGGCTTGGTTCAGCTTTTGGTTCCTCTCCCGGTTTCCTTTCCAACTGATTCCATGTATCAGAACCACTCTGACTCTTGTCACCCTTCTCCCAGTACATCTGCGGAGCTGCCCAATGGATGTCGATATACTTCTTGGAAGCATTGACATCAGCAATCGGATCAGACGAAATGCCGGTCTTTTTAAGAACCAGTTCCGGACTAAGACCCAGTTCCTTCAGATTCATGGCAGCTTGCGTCTTATTCACCATGTTGCTCATATCGGCTCTGTGGATGACAATATCTATATCGGAAGGATCCAGAACGAATCCCTTCCGTTTGAGGATTGCGAGGATAATCTTGTCCATCAGACGATTGGACTCACGGAAATAGTCTTCCGTATTGCGACAGGCAGTATCTGCTGCTCCCCATCCGTTGCGAAGGAAAACGGCTCCTACGTTATCGGAAGTGGAAGCAGCATCCCTGGTAGAAGACGGAACTCCACATTTCTCTAGCATCTGGTCATACAGATCATCAATCATGGTCTGTGTTGCCGTCTGATCCAACTGGGAATCCAGAATCTTGAAATCCGCTTTGTTTTCGCTAGTCGATTTCAAGACAATCATGCCGGCTTGCCGAATGGTATTTGCGGTAGTTCCTTCCTCAAAATTACAGTTGTAAGCAACGCAAAGCTGCTGAACTGCCTGTTCATCTCCATCTAGTCTGTTCGACTCTGCCAGATTGATCGCATCCATGATCGTGATTGCGTTCTCAAAAGCAGACATCCGGTTGCCGTTGTACACAAATTCCACTATGGGAATCTCTCCGATTACGTTTATCTCAGTACTGTCGATTGAGTCGGCAACACCTTGGACAGACATAGAAGGTCTTTCCGTCATGTAGTTGCCGGTGAGATAACCGGAAAGCCGGTACACGTTCGTCTGCGTGAACACATCGATCTTGCAGAAGGTCTTCGGAACATCATCGATGACCCTGGTTTCCACCACCATGTTTACTCCCATGAGTGGGGGATTGCCCGGACGCATCGAATACACAACGAACGCACTTCTCGGATCCAGAGCATACACATGGTACGGAACAGATGTGCTTTCACCTCTGTCCGGTTCCACATACTCAACACCCAAACCCATCGTATGGAAGTTATCTACTGTCTGATTATCGGCAATATCCCTTCCGCTCAGATGGATATACTCGTTGTATTCCGCTACCTTATCTGCGTTTTCTGCTTTTCTGGCAATATAGGAGATGCTGTCGGTGAGAAAATAGCCATTCTTGAACGTGCAGACATAATCCGCATTCGGAATGACCACCTTGTTGCAGATTTCCGGACGGATTTCCTTCTTCCTCTCCAGAATCGGACAGATTCCTCTCCTGTACCAGTAGAGATAGTCCTCTTCCGCAAGGTTGCAGAAATGGAACATCAATGCCTTGTTCACTTCTTCGATGACATTTGTTTCATCGATGACGGAACAAGTCGAAAAGATCTTCCTTCTTCCAAAAAACTGCAAATCTGGCATCTTTTCCACCTCAATTCCTACAAGTAACATAGGATTTCAACGGAAACAATATACCAAATATGTATAAAATATTAAATTTTGTTTATTTATGCAGACCTATTGACTAATTATGCAGAGATATGTTATATGAGAAATGGTCGGGGCTGCAATCGGCTTTTTCATAGCATGGACTCCTTTTCGGCAAGAGCATCGGAGTGGTCAACCGGTGCTTTTGTCGTTTATCAGAACGGACGATGCACGACAGTTGCGACATTTCCGACCATATTGTCATAGAATACCGCATACTGAGAGACAGCATCCGGAACATCATCGTGCTTTGCCTTACCAGACATCGGAAAAGAGCATAGTTTATTCAGCAATCTGAAATAATCCGTCTTCGGTTCGACTATTTTCCGGTCTTTAAACAGAACGTGTTCCTTAACCCACGGAGAATTGACGATCATTCTGGTTAATTTATTGGTTGTGCTTCTCCGTTTCTCGATTCTGCACTTCCCACCGGTATTCTTGACGGCTTCCTGGATCTTGTCAGCGGTTCTTCCACCGGCAGCATTGCTCTCAAACTGCGCTCTTTGCACGTTATTCCTTATGATGCAATCGGTTATGAGAGGATCCGTGACCTCTGGAAGTTCATCAGACACGACACAATCCACCAGATAGTGATCATTTCCATACACAGCAAACACAAGGAAGACAGTATCATCTCCACCACCTTCTGCCGGGTCGCAAACAGCCAAAACAGCGTCTGGGGGAAACTCCGGTAATTCATAGAATCTACGCAATCCGTCTTCCGGATAGAGCAATCCTTCCCTTTCAATCGGTTGATTCTGGTATAAGCACTTGAAAGAGACATCATCCAATGATTCTCTCATGTCATGGAAGAACTGCGTGGAGAATCCAACTGTTCCATAATAGTCAAAATTGGATTCATCATGGTCATTTAGTGCCGGTATGACTATGAATTTCGCTCTCGGATCATCTCCGTACTGCTCTTCTAACCTTCCAATAACATCATGGACACTCCACCTTGTCGCAATGTGAAGTTCCTTAGAGTTCAATTTGCGTCTTGATCGCAAGTCATTTGTGTAGGAGAACCATTTCTTGTCCAATCGTTCCTTTGACATGGCTTCCTCTATACCAGAAACAAGGTCATCAGCGCACAAAAGCATCTCGGCTCTGGTAGCACCGGTCAGAGAACCATCTATTGAACGGCAAGTGATGGTAGAGAACCGATGCTTCTTGTCCACATCAATCCTCAGTTCGTTTGCATCAGTAATCACTTTGGCTCCGGGAAAGATGTCAGACCAACAGTATTCCGGATCTCGCATGATCTGTAGACATCCGTCATAGGTTGAACGAGTCATGGACGCTGAATGACCGGAATCCAGGTTCGGCTTGTCCGGATATTTCCCACCAACCCACGACAAGAGGAAGTTCTTCAGCGTAGTTTTTCCGGTTCCTGGGGGCAGAGATACCGCAAGAATGTCCAGTTTATCATCCACAAGGTCTTGCATTGCCTGTGCGACCGGCAGAAGAATCTTCCTTCTCGGAAGCCAGAACTTCTTTTCCAGAGGACGATTCCACTCAACGGCAATCATGTAATCATCGAAGGAATCCTGCGCGGTTACAAGGTAAGAACGTTTATAGTAATCACGGAGTTCCTTGCTTCCGTTCTGCATCTCTGAACGGCAAAAAGACCGGAACTCTGCCATGTGCTGAGTCTCTCCGGTCTTCCATGCTACCTTGCAGCATTGGAACCATCCTTCCCATTTTTTAGCTTTTCGATACTTCTGGATTGCCAGTTCAAGTTCTGTCATTCGTACCACCAAGAGATTCCAGATTTTTCATCACATCGAGTGCCGGTCTGATGTCAATTGACGGCAATTCTTCAAGCATTCCAATCACATCATTGACAGAGAACCGCTTTTCATCCCTTTCCTGTACCCTGTTCATATGTTTGAGATATGCGATCAAATAGTCCTCATCAATCCATCTGCTCATGCCAATTCAACCATCCTGTACCATTTTGCTCTTGAAATACCCAGAGATTTGCAGGCTTCCGTCACAGACGCACCCTTTCTGACCTTCTCTCTCCATTCTTCATACTGATCCTTGTCAATCGGAAGCGGTTTACGACCTTCTCTCCACTCCGGATCCGTCATTCTTCTGATGGTCTTGCCTCTCTGAGTGCGCTCAAAAATCATATCTCTTTCATATTCAGCGAAAGCGGACAGCATATTGAACAGCAATCTTCCGGTAGGAGTATTGTTTACAATGCCCATATTGAGGATATGTACATCAATTCCTCTGTCCATGAGCGAACGAGTCAGATTCTGGATGTCAGCAGCCGATCTCCCCAATCTGTCCATCTTGCTGACGATCAGCGTATCCCCCGGTTTGAGCAGTTTCAGCAGCTTATCCAGTTCCGGACGATCCAGTTTCGTTCCGGTATAAGCGTCTGAAAACACGATTTCAGCACCTTTCTGCTTTAACAAATCTGCTTGGTCTCCAAGCGAAGTGCCGTAATTCTGCTGAGTGATGCTTGAAACTCTGGCATATCCGTAAATCATGTATCTTCTCCTATCTTGAATGCTTTGCGTTTGGGATTTCTCGGAATAACCAGGATGTCATACCCCATGATGTCGCATATCTGATAGAACTTCTGAAGGGTAACCTTCCTGGATTCCAACATCCGGTAGACTCCTGTGGGAGATTTCCACCCCAACTCATCTTTGAGCTGCCAACGTTTGGTCACTCCACCATAAATCTCGGATTCTTCCATCATTGTCTTGATAATTTCTTGCCACTTCATGCCCAGATTATTACACGTTTATATGTAGGCTGTCAAGGGAAAGTTAGCAGAAAATCACAGTATAGGTAAACTTTTGCCCTTTTTCGTTATTTTTTTCTGTGAATAACGGATATAGAGAAAGCGAAAAGGGAACCCATAGAACCCACCCACTACCACTTGCACACAAGTCAATCGTGCGTCAGCACCGAAAACATCATCAGAGAGAGAAGACATAGAGACACATTCACTCAACACACACGACCACACAAAGCGTCCTTTATAAATTTCTGTGGTAAAGCAGACCCTTTTGTATTTGCTGTGGTAAAGCAGCTTATCCCCCCTCGGCCCTTACCTACCTCTCCCCTACCCCACCTTCTTGTACCCCTGGATTTTTCTGTGGATCCGTTGCATATATGCATTGTTTCTTGCATAAAATAGCTAAAAGTGATGCTTTTTACCGGTGTTGTATGCATTGTTATGCAAAATACTGTATATCCTATACATTCATGGATCCGTTGCCGGTGTTCGTATCTCTTGAGAAACGGACAGCAACCGGGCAGATAACGTACAAATACGCTGAATCTGTGCGGTTTCTGCTATTCTTTTAAGTTTAAGAATAGAACCAGGCATTAACCTACCAACTTAGTGTGTAAATAGTTTACTCATGTAATCTGCTCCATCCTGTGTATGCCTGTCTTCTATCTGTATATCTCGATAATATAAGCCGTATAAGGGTTTCGGAGTGCTTCGCACTCGTTTAGCTTGGGTGCATTTGTGCAGCTTCTGCGGTCTGTTTCTGCCCTAGTTTCGCATCTGTTTCGATCCATTCTCCGCTCCGATTCCTACATATCTATATATAAGGAAAGAACCGCTGTTCCTGTCCGTGTATAAACTATATACGTTCATGTATAACAAAGTGTTATAGCAGATCCGGGAAATTCTTCTTTACTTCGTATACACGTACGTTTATAATCAAAGAGGATCAAACGAAAGGAGCAATAAAGCAATGATGAAATCAGAGTTCACGGAGCGCACGAAGTACAATCCCACAGATGAGGAATACGCAGAGATCGAAGAAAGTTACTATGAGTTTGACGGCAACAAAGACGAGTTCTGCAGGGCTTGGCTGAAGGATCAGAAGTCCGGGGCATGGGCAAAGGAGTTTAAACTCCGTCACACTATCCGGAGCATGGCAACCGAAATCTTAATGCATGAGCAGAAGGAAGCCGAACATGCCCAGGAAATCAACGAACTGTGCATTGCACATGAGAGCATCCTTCAAAAGCAGAGAGAGCAGATCGAGGAACTCTCAACCAAACTCGCACAGGCACAGCATGAAACGGAGATGGCTTTGATTGAAGGGAAAAAAGAAGTCCATATCATTTTCAAGGACGGAGCCAGAGAAGACGGACTCACAGAGGAAACAGCACCAATCTCACATTTCCAGTACAACGACAACAACGGCTTCCAGTTCATCACAGTAACGCAGCCGAGCGGATGGATCGATTCATACAAACTCGACTCGATAGAACTAATCGAAGTCCACTAAGCAGGACAGCCTTTCCGGTGGGATGGTAAAACCGGAGAAAACTTCCCCAAACCGCAAAAATAGTTGTTGACATATCTACACGTACGTGTATAATGAAGAAAAACAAGGCTTGCAGCCAGAAAGGAATCACAATATGAAACAGTTCCCATACAAAGCATCAGAAATCCTCAAGCCGTACCTTCCTGCATCCGGAAGAGATACCGAAACCCCCATCAATTGGGATCGTGTAAAATCCCTAGTCGATACGCAGAAGCGTTCCGCATGGAATCGTGGAATCGGTGGTTATGCCGTTGACTTCGTGGAGTTCCTTGAAGACGGAGTCAATGACGGATGGATCGATGAAGACGATCTCTGCAACGCTCGTCTGATTGAGAAGGCTCTTCTCAATGGCGCTTCTGATTGGGCCGAGTATTCTTGGGGTGGTTGCGCTCTCGTCTATGATGGACAGATTGCCGAAATGCTTTGCACTCCTTCCGAACTCAAGCGGAACAACCACGGACAGAAGAAACCGAACCCCTATGAAGATTGGTTGGATGTACAGACGAGAGCCTGCTACCAGGCAGCGCTCAGAGTCATCAGAGCGATCATCCTTGACAAAGCGTAAACAGCCGAAACGCTCTTCGGAGCGTCCGGGAAGGACGGCAACCTTTCCGCTGATGATGGCAAGCCAGAAAGGGAAATATCAATGTATAAAAGCGTTTTTGATCTGACCGAAGAAGAGTTCGCAGAACTCCGTGAAAGGTATTGGATGGACGAATTGCAGGACAAATACGAAGCACCGGAAGACATCCCAGAAGAAGACATCATCTATCATTTCCAGGAATACGGATTCACCGAAGAAGACTTCTTCTGTAACCTCGACAACAACCTCGCTCACATCTTGGCTGATGTAGGTATCGAAAGCGCAGCCGAGTACATGGATGACGAAATCCGGGAAGCCGTCAACTTCGATTTGGCTCCATGTTCTGCTTATGAATTTCTAGCCGAGTATATGAGAAGGCACTTCATCAAATACGGCGAACCCTTCCGGATCAACTGAAAGGAGCGTAAAACGTGGATTATAGTATTGGTAAATGTTGCGTAATCTTTCCCCTTCTCTTCGCTTGGTACTGCTTGAAACTCTGCTTCCTTCCTGTGAAACTCCTCTTCAACTTCTTGGAGTTCATCCTCAAACCGAAACCGAAGAAAGAGCGAAAGAAAGCCGAGCAGATCAGATACGAAGAGCCAGAAGACGAAGAAGACGAAGACCAGGAAGACACCAAAGACGAAATCAAACGGCAGAAGCTAATTTTCCAGATCCAGACAGCCAGAGAAGATTTGCAGCACCTCGACATCCTGCTTGACGGATACTATCAGCAGTACAACAGACTACAGGACAAAGGATCAAAGAAAGCACTCACATTAGCCAACCAGATCCACAACACAAAGAAGAAGTTCAACAAGGCTCTGTATCAGATCAAGGTTGCTCAGATTGAACTGAAGAACATGACTCCGGATCAATAATCCGGAGCCTTTTTCATCCTCTGTCCTATCGCAGCTCGTCTGATCAAATCGAAACGACTCAGAAAAAGCCTTCAAAATGCGTTCTGAGCCTTTTTCTATTCGTACGTATATTTCCCTGCCAAGCAGTAAAAACCGCTCTGAGTGCCGTTTTTTTGCCTTTCTCAGCCGTTGCCAAGGATCAGCAGACCACAGCCAGAGGAAGACCAGGGCAGACCACCGATCTCTAATTCCTACTAAACCTATAGGAATACCTGGAAATGACCGATTCTACTGGTGGTAGAGAAAAAACTCGTCATCGAAGTTAATAGAAAATTTTTACGGAAAAACGGAACAAAAAAATTGGTCATATAAGATCCCTATAAGATTAAGCCTTATAAGATTCGACTTTTAAGATTCAAAAAATTGATTTATTTCTATAAGATTCTATCATAAGATTGACCGATAAGATAAAGGAATACGATATAAACGTATCTATGTAAAATTCTTGTTGACATCCATATATCCGTCAGTATATACTCTGGCTGAACGCTAAGATACAATATCCAATAAGATAATAGGAGAATGATCATGGGAATCACATCAGAAGCACAGAAGAGAGCATCTATGAAGTATAACAAGGAGAACATTGTACGCATTCCGTTCGATGTCAGCAAGAGGACAGAACAGGACATCCTGGAACGGCTAAACGCAGCACCGGCTAGAAACACATACATCAAAGAACTCATTCGTGCCGACATCCAACAGAATCCACATAGATTCGGCTAATCTTTCGATGCTCCGCATGGGGTATTGGTTGCAGAAGCATATTTTCTGGGAAAATCGATTTTTTCTGGAAGGGGGTACCCCCTTTTTTAGCCCGCCCC
>Ga0310786_10001399_pt1 | contig 38877 bp, 27 predicted proteins | sample AusTroGonzalo_MG_FD_203881 | JGI IMG/M metagenome (GOLD analysis project Ga0310786, IMG submission 203881) | Bovine rumen microbial communities from tropical cattle in Woodstock, Queensland, Australia - Gonzalo_03 (v2) (version 2) | ecosystem: Host-associated > Mammals > Digestive system >... | reverse complement strand
TTGATACACTGTTGGAGGCCGGTTGTCATTTCGGTCACCTGAAGAGAAAGTGGAATCCCGCTATGGCTCCCTACATTTTCATGGAGCGCAATGGTATTCATATCATCGACCTGCACAAGACTGTTGCCAAGGTTGACGAGGCTGCAGAGGCTATGAAGCAGATTGCCAAGAGCGGTAAGAAGATTCTTTTTGTTGCTACTAAGAAGCAAGCTAAGCAGATCGTAGCTGACAAGGCTACATCTGTTAACATGCCCTACGTTATTGAGCGTTGGCCCGGCGGTATGCTGACCAACTTCCCCACAATCCGTAAGGCTGTTAAGAAAATGGCCAATATCGATAAGTTGACAGCTGATGGTACTTTCAGCAACTTGTCTAAGCGCGAAATCCTGCAGGTACAGCGTCAGCGTGCTAAGTTGGAGAAGAACCTCGGTTCTATCGCTGACTTGACCCGTCTGCCCGCAGCCCTGTTTGTTGTTGACGTTCTGAAGGAGCAGATTGCTGTTCGTGAGGCAAACCGTCTGGGTATCCCCGTATTCGGTATTGTTGACACCAACTCTAATCCTGACAACATCGACTTCATGATCCCCGCTAACGATGATGCAAGCAAGAGCGTTGAGGTTATCCTGGATGCTTGCTGTGCTGCTATCAACGAGGGTCTGGAGGAGCGTAAGGCTGAGAAGGCTGACAGCGATGCTGCTGCTGAGCAGGAAGACCAGCCCGTTGTAAAGCGTGGTCGCAAGAAGGCTGCTAAAGAGGCTCCCGCTGAGGAGGTTGCCGAGGCTCCCGCTGAAGAAGCAGCTGAGGCTCCCGCTGAGGAAACAGCTGAATAATTAATTCATTCACCAATCATTTAAAGAAAAGAAGACGTACTATGGACGTTACAATGACAGATATTAAGAAGCTCCGTGAAATGACCGGCGCTGGCTTGGCTGACTGCAAGAAGGCTTTGGCTGAGTCTGACGACATGGACGGTGCTGTTGCATACCTGCGTAAGAAGGGTGCTGCTGTAGCTGCTAAGCGTAGTGATCGTGAGGCTGCTGAGGGTTGTGTACTTGTTAAGGCTGAGAATAGCTTCGGTGCCATCATCGCCTTGAAGTGCGAGACCGACTTCGTTGCCAACAACGCTGACTTCGTAGCTCTTACACAGAACATCCTGGACGCTGCCGTAGCTGCCAAGGCTAAGTCTCTGGACGAGGTTAAGGCTCTCCCCATGGGCGACGCTACTGTTGCTGACGCTGTTACTGAGCGTAGCGGTATCACCGGCGAGAAGATGGAGCTGGACGGCTATTGCTACATCGAGTCTGAGAACATAGCTACTTACAACCACATGAACCGCAACGGTCTTTGCACCATGTTGGCTTTGAACAAGCCCGTTGAGGATGCTACAGTTGGTAAGAACATCGCTATGCAGATTGCCAGTGCTGCTCCCGTTGCTATCGACGAGACAGGCGTACCTCAGTCTGTAAAGGACAACGAGATTGCTGTTGCCGTTGAGAAGACAAAGGCTGAGCAGGTTCAGAAGGCTGTTGAGGCTGCTATCAAGAAGGCAGGTTACAACCCCGCTCACTTCGACTCAGAGGATCACATGGAGAGCAACCAGACCAAGGGCTGGATTACAGCTGAGGACGTTGCTGCTGTTAAGAAGATCATCGCTGAGGTTAGTGCTGAGAAGGCTGCCAACCTGAACGAGGCTATGATCCAGAACATTGCTAAGGGTCGTCTGAACAAGTTCCTCAAAGAGAACTGTCTGATGAGCCAGGAGTATATCTGGGACAAGAACTTCACTGTAGCTTCTTATCTGCAGTCTGTAGATAAGGAACTGGTTGTTACAGATTTCAAGCGTTTCACACTTCGTGCCGAGTAATTTCTGCCACGAACTGAAATAAATTCATAAAAAGAGTGAACCATTCGTATGATTGGTTCACTTTTTTTTATACCTTTGTCTGGGAAATTGCGAACTTTAACTGCGAAATGAAGATATTTGGGATAGGAATGAATTACATGGAGCACAATAAAGAGCTTCATGGTACGTTATTAAATATAGAGGAGCCTGTTGTTTTTACAAAGGCGGATTCCTCTTTGCTTACTGGCGGAAAGCCGTTCTTCATCCCTGCTTATACCCAGCAGTGTGATTACGAGACGGAACTGGTGGTACGTATCAATCACCTGGGACGCAGTATCCCTGAGCGATTTGCCCACCGCTACTATCAGGAGGTTTCCGTGGGAATAGACTTCACCGCCCGTGACTTGCAGAAGTCTCTGCGCGAGAAAGGCCTGCCCTGGGACTTGTGCAAAGGATTCGACGGCAGTGCCGTTGTGGGTGAATGGCTGCCGGTAGATACACTGGGTGATGTGCAGAACCTGCATTTTCATCTGGACATAAACGGAAAGACCGTTCAGAGCGGATTTACAGGTGATATGGTTCACAGCGTAGATAAGCTGGTCAGCTTCATCAGTCAGTATTTTACGCTCAAGACGGGTGACATCATCTTTACCGGCACTCCCGTTGGGGTGGGGCCCGTTAAGATAGACGACCACCTGGAGGGATTCCTCGAAGGGAGGAAGGTTTTGGAATTCAATGTTAAGTAATATATGGTTTGCCCATGAAACATATTATACAGTATATACTTTTCTTCTTTGCCTTTGTGCCTCTCATGGCGCAGGAAAACGGCAAATTGGAAATCACGACCCTCGACTGGGAGGAGCTGAAGATAGACTCTGTGCTTCCCGTATATACCGAGGTGGTTCCATTGCAGGCAGACTATTCCCTGTATGACTACCGCGTCGGGATAGAGTATCCCGAATATGCTCCCCTGACTGCAAAGGAGACGGAAGTCGTACTGAAGTATGACAGCCTGATACGTGAATCCATCGATGTGGAGAGTTACGTGGGTGTATCCCGTGGAGAGGGATTGCTGGACATTGCCTTTGTGCCCATCATCCGAAGGGGTAATACATACCTCAGGCTTATCAGTGCACAGATTGTCATTACTTCTTCTCCCAAGCCTCAGGTTCGCAGGGCACCTGCCACGACTGAGCGTTATGCCGCTCATTCCAAGTTGCAGAGCGGCCGTTGGGTGAAGATTTCCATTACCCAGGACGGTATGTACCGTCTCACCCGTTCGGCCCTGAAGAATATGGGATTCTCGAATCCTGCCAAGGTGCGCCTCTATGGTTATGGGGGTCATTTGCAGAACGAGGTTCTGTTTAAGGGTCAGGAGTATGATGATATGGTGGAAGTTCCCCTGTATTACAGTCAGAAGCAGGATGCCTGGCTGTTCTGGGGAAACGGTCTGATACATTGGAACGGTGATACCAGGGTGGTCAACTTCTATGCCAACGAGGCCTGTTATTTCCTTACCGAAGAAGCAGAGGATGCTGAGCGTATGGGAACGGAACCGGCTTACGCGACTTATGGTACGGCTGTTTCCACTGTTACGGATCATGTGCTGTATGAGAAGGATGAATATGCATGGTATCATGGTGGCCGTAGCCTGTTCGAGAACATTAACTACGCCGGCACCAATTCCCATTCCTACAGTCTGCAGACTGTCGATTCGGAGCGTGCACGTAAGCTGACAGTTGTGTTCTCTGCTTCGAATAAGAACCCAATTAAGATGACGACATATGTAAACGGTACACAGATGGGTGAGATGTCCTTGCCTCAGACAGAGATATATGTCTATGGAACATCTACAACGGCCGTTTATGATTTGAGTAAACTGGATAATACTCCCACATGGAATGTCCGCCTGATATCTACGGCAGGCCAGAATGCCCGTCTGGATTATCTTTCTCTTAGCTATGAGAGAAAGCTCAAGCCCTCTTCCGGCTATATTGCCTTTACAGCGGAATACGAGTCACCCGGTAAGTACAATATTGAGGGTAAGGGACTCAAGGTTATGCGTACAAGCAGTCCCGGTGCTCCTGCCACTCTTATCGAGACTTCTCAGTCGGATAATACAACATCTGTTGTCCTGCCTTACGACAAGCAGCAGTATGTAGCCTTCGATGACGGCTATTCCTTCCCTGAGCCCAAGGTTGTCGGTACTATCCAGAATCAGGACCTGCATGCCATGGACAGTGTGGATATGGTTATCATTATTCCCACCAGTGGCAAGCTCTTAGAGCAAGCGCAGCGTCTGGTGGATGCACATGAGCAGTACGACGGCCTGAGGTGCGCCATTGTCCGTGCCGACCAGGTCTACAACGAGTTCTCCAGCGGTACACCCGATGCAACTGCTTATCGCCGTCTCATGAAGATGCTTTACGATAAGGCGGAGAACAAGGATGATGCACCTAAGTACCTGCTTCTCTTTGGCGATGCTGCGTGGGATAACCGTATGGTAAGTGTACAGTGGAAGAAATATTCGCCCAACGACTATCTTCTCTGCTATCCCAGTGTCAACAGTTTCAGCGATACAAGAAGCTATGTGATGGAGGACTATTTCGGTTTGCTGGATGACGGAGAAGGCTCGGATGTCCTTAGGGACAAGCCCGACCTTGGTATCGGACGTTTCCCTGTCACCTCTGCGGCTGATGCCAAGGTTATGGTGGACAAGACCATCAACTATCTCAGTCGTGAGAATGCCGGCAGCTGGAAGAACCTTGTCTATCTGTTGGGCGACGACGGAGACAATAACCAGCACATGGATTATGCCGATCAGGTTGCCGAGCTTATCAAGAGAAATAACCCCGAGATGGAGGTCAGGAAGATTATGTGGGACGCCTATAAGTTAGAGAGTACGGCCAGTAACCTTTCTTACCCCACCTGTACCCAGGATATCAAGCGTGCCATGAACGAGGGCGCAGCCATATTCAATTATGTGGGTCATGCTGCTACTTATGGTATGAGTCACGAGTTTGTACTGCGTATAAACGATTTTGCCGAACCCACAGGCAACAATCTGCCCCTTTGGGTTACTGCAGCCTGCGATGTAATGCCTTTCGACGGTCAGGTCGAGAATATCGGCGAGACGGCTGTGCTGAATCCCAATGGCGGTGCCTTGGCATTCTATGGTACGGCGCGTACTGTATATGCAACCCAGAACCTGTATATGAACCGCTATCTTATGCAATATCTGTTCGCTAAGGATAGCAAGGGCAGGAGGTATAAGGTAGGCGATGCCATCCGTTTGGCGAAGAATTCCATTATTACGGGTAATATGGAGTCCGGTTATCGCGAGAATAAGCTTCAATATGCCTTGCTGGGCGACCCTTCCCTCGAATTCGGTACACCTTTGCAGAGGGTAGTTCTTGACAGTATCAACGGAACGAATCTGTCTACTTCTACCGTTATTCCGCTCAAGGCCGGTCAGCGAGTTCGTCTGTCGGGTCATCTTGCGGATTCCAAGGGAACGCTGAAGACGGACTTTACGGGAACCATGACTGCCCGTATGTATGATAACGAAGAGACGATCGTCTGTCACAACAATCAGTCGGCGAGGACTGTATTCGAGTTTACGGACCGTACAGGCATCTATAGCTGTCAGGACAGTGTCGTAAATGGTAAGTTCTCCGTGGATTTTGTCATCCCTGTCGATATCAACAACAGCAACGAGGTGGGTCGTCTTGCCTTCTATGCCATAAATAACGAACGTACGCAGGAGGCCAACGGATACAACGAGAAGTTCCTTCTGGGCGGAATGGAGGAGATGGGAACGGATAAAGAAGGCCCTGCAATCATGGCTGGCTTGAATTCCGAGGAATTCGAGAACGGCGGAGTTGTTAACAGCACGCCTTACTTCGTGGCCAAACTGGAGGACGAAAGCGGTATCAATTACAGCGGTAACGGCATCGGACATGATCTGATACTCTGTGTTGACAATGATGCCAGCAAGACCTATACCCTTAACAGCAACTATGTGCAGGAGTTCGGCGACTTTACACGCGGTACTGTCTCTTATGTCCTGCCTGAGTTGGAGAAGGGACCTCATACCCTTACGTTCCGTGCATGGGACGTCTTCAACAATACCAATGCCGTATCGCTTGACTTCGTGGTTGATCCACAGATTGCTCCGAATATATTCAGTCTTGCAACCAGCCAGAATCCGGCCCGTGTCAGTACCAACTTCCTTATCTCTTACGATTTGGCGGGTACCGACTGTACGTTTACGCTCGAGGTGTTCGACTTCTCCGGCCGGCGTGTATGGTATCACCAGGAGCAGGGAAGCTCTTCCAGCGGCTTATATACTATTCCTTGGAATCTGTGTACCAATGCAGGAGCCAAGTTGTTCACTGGCGTTTACTTCTATCGTTGCCAAATGAGCTGCGGTGACAGCAAGAAAGTCTCAAAAACACAAAAAATCATTGTTTTGAACAATAAATAAGGAAAAACAGAGTTTTTATATTGTATGCAAACGACAAAAATGAACAAATTAACTCTGCTATTGGCTGTATTGCTAAGTGTCACAGCCACAAAAGCCCAGGATAAGAGGAGTCTCTTCAATCCTGAGCAGTATGGTGTAACTTCATTGTCAATAGCACCGGATGCACGTGCCGGTGCTATGGGTGATATAGGTGCCGCTACCGAGGCCGACGTTTATTCTCAGTTTTGGAACCCTGCCAAGTATCCTTTCAATGTGGCTCGTGCCGGAGTGGGAATCAGCTATACTCCCTGGCTGCGTAAGATTGTCAATGACATCAACCTGGCTACTATTGCAGGTTTCTATCGTATCGGCGACTATTCAGCCGTTTCTGCTTCACTGAGATACTTCAACCTGGGTGAGGTGTATGTCGGTGGTGCCGATGGCTCGATAGGGGATATGACTATCAAACCTTATGAGTTGGCATTTGATGTGGGCTACAGCCGTATGCTTAGCGAATGCTTCTCAATGGGTGTGAACCTGCGTTTCATATTCTCTGACATTAAGTACACGCCTGAGGAGAGTACAGCCGGAAAGGCCTTTGCGGCCGATATTGCCATGTATCGTCTGGGATACTTTATGATGGGTAACCGCGAGTGTAGCCTCGGCTGGGGTATCAATATCAGTAACATCGGTAGTAAGATTGCATTCGGCGGATCTGACGATGCCGAATTCATTCCCACCAACCTGCGTCTGGGTTTGAACCTGACTATTCCCTTCAACGAGTACAATAAGTTCAGTTTCTCTATTGATGCCAACAAGCTGTTGATTCCTACCTATCCTAAGCAGATGGAGGGTGAGGCAGAGAATGATTATCTGGACCGTGTGCAGAAGGACTACTATGATATCTCGCCCATTGCCGGTATCTTCAAGAGTTTTGGTGATGCCCCCGGTGGATTCAAGGAGGAAATGCAGGAGATCCGTTGGAGCTTTGGTGCTGAGTACACCTATAACGACCGCTTCATGCTTCGTGCCGGTTATCACCACGAGTCAGAGAACAAGGGTAACCGTAAGTACTTCACCGTTGGTGCAGGTTTCCACATGAGTGTCTTCACTATTGATGCAGCCTACCTGTTCAGTACGGCTCAGACCAACCCTCTGGATCAGACCATGCGTTTCTCCCTGGCCTTCGACCTGGACGGTATGCGTGACCTCTTCGGTAAGATGAGAAGAAGATAAGGGATTTTCCTTAGAACATTATAATAAAAATAAAGAAGGAGCTATGTGGCTCCTTCTTTATTGCTTTTCTATCAGTACGGTGGCGTAGGCAGAGATGCCTTCTTCGCGACCAGTGAAGCCAAGCTTCTCTGTTGTGGTGGCCTTGATGCTGACATCATCAATGTCTATGCCCATAACCTTGGCAAGGCATTCCTGCATGGCGGGGATGTGGGCTTTCAGCTTGGGACGCTCGGCACAGACGGTAGCATCTATGTTTCCTACACGGTAGCCTTTGGTGGCGATCAGCTCTACGGTCTTGCTGAGTAGGATCTTGCTGTCTATGTTGTGGAACTCCTGACTGTTGTCGGGGAAGTGATAGCCTATGTCTCGCATGTTGGCAGCACCCAAAAGGGCATCGCAAATGGCATGAATCAGCACATCGGCATCGCTATGGCCCAAAAGGCCATGTGTATGCTCCAGGCGGATACCGCCCAACCAGAGTTCACGTCCTTCTACTAACTGGTGAACATCAAATCCAAAACCTACTCTAATCTTCATACACTATTTTTCAACGATAACTATTCTTCATTTCCTCTATAGTATCCTCTCTTCTTTATCTCCTCCCAAACGGTAGGGCAGAGACCTTCGCCATTGTATTCAGGGTTCTTGATGTTTTCCCTGATTTCTGTGCTGCTGATGTCTATGAGGGGCGTATCGGCAATGGTGATACCCTCGGGCAAGTTTTTCAGTTCGCAGCCCGTTCTTGGATATACAATCACCTGGTGATGTGCCAATATCTCTTCGTATCTGTACCAGTGGGGAAAGCGCTCCCAGTTGTCTGCCCCGATAATCAGGACGAATTCCCTTTCCGGATAGTCCTGCCGCAGGTGTTCCAGCGTGTTGACCATATAAGAGGGGCGGGGTAGGTGGAACTCATAGTCGGAAACGGTGATATTAGGGATGCCCCGTACTGCCAACTGTGCCAACTCCAGACGGGCGTTGTCGTCTAACAGCTTCTGGTTTACCTTGAAGGGGTTCTGCGGGGAGACCAACAGCCACATCTCATCTATAAGATGTGCATCCAACAGGGCTTGACTAAGCTGCATGTGCCCTAAATGGATGGGGTTGAAACTTCCGCCGTACAGACCGGTTTTCATTGCGGTTATTTTTGTAGCTTAGTAGCTTATATTCTTCACTCTTCACTCTTCATTCTTCACTTACCGAGGAACTCCGTCAGGATTCCAACAGCTTCTTGCTTTGCCTTTTCCAAGTCGTCGTTAATCAGGATGCGGTCGAACTGTGGGGCAAAGCTCATTTCATATTCAGCCTTGTTCAGGCGAATCTGAATCTGCTCTGCAGAGTCTGTGTTGCGACCTTCCAGTCTGCGACGCAGCTCCTCTATACTGGGGGGCTGGATGAAAAGACTCAGGGCTCGGTCACCATAAAACTTCTTTATGTTGCAGCCTCCTTTTACGTCGACATCGAAGACTACGTTCTGTCCGGCTTCCAACTGCTTCTCAACCTGTTCTTTCAAGGTTCCGTAGAAGCGGTCGGGATAGACCTCTTCGTATTCCAGGAACTCGTTGTTCCGGATGCGCTGACGGAACTCCTCGGGCGTGAGGAAGAAATACTCCACGCCATGCTTCTCCTCTCCGCGTGGAGGACGGCTGGTGGCGCTGATGCTGAAAGCCAGCTTAAACTCTGGGTGCTCCTTCATCAGGTACTGAACTATCGTGCTTTTTCCGCTACCCGAAGGGGCGGATACAATGAATAGCTTCCCCATTTTACATCACATTAAGAACCTGTTCCTTGATCTGCTCCAACTCATCCTTCATCTTCACCACAATGTTCTGCATCTCAGCCTGGTTGCTCTTGCTGCCGGTGGTGTTGATTTCACGGCCCATTTCCTGCGCAATGAAGCCCAGTTTCTTGCCTTGTCCGTGTCCTTCTTCCATTGTCTGACGGAAGTAGCGCAGGTGGTTGGTCAGACGTTGTTTCTCCTCGTTGATGTCCAACTTCTCGATGTAGTAAATCATCTCCTGCTCCAGACGGTTACGGTCGTATTCCACTTCGGGAATAGCCTGCAGGGCATCCACCAGTCGTTGGCGGATCTTCTCCGTTCTGCTGGTCTCATAGGGCTCTATGCTGGCCAGCAGGGCAGCGATGTTGTCCAGTTTCTCTTCAAACTTCTTCTGCAAGGCCAGACCTTCCTGCTTGCGGAAGTCCACCAACTGCTGAATGGCCTTCTCCACAACACCCTTGGCAACAGCCCATTCCTCGTCAGTGAGTTCCTGAACCTCAGTCTTGGTCAGTACATCAGGCATGCGCAGGAGGACGGTCCAGATGTCTTCAGGCTTGTCTATGTCGTATTTCTCTGCAACATCGGTAATCTGCTTGTAGTAATTGGCTACAAGCTCACCGTTAATGGATGCTGCATTCTGAACCTCTGTCTGTTCTATCCACAGGTTGAAATCAACCTTTCCGCGTTCCAGTGCCTGTGTGATGAGTGTGCGCACCTCCATTTCCTTCTCGCGATAGACAGGTGCCAGTCGGGTTGAAAGGTCCAGTGCTTTACTGTTCAGTGATTTTACCTCTGCATTTATCTTTTTTCCTTGGAATTCGGCCGAGGCTTTTCCGTATCCCGTCATCGATTGTATCATATTTCTCAATAATTTTCTGCAAAAGTACGGAAATAATGGCAAAAAATAGTAATTTTGTACCGAAATTTAGATGTAAGCTCAACGAATGCCTTGTATTCTTCATATAGAGACCAGCACGAAGGTGTGTTCAGTCGCACTTAGCGAGGATGGGAAGTTACTTTACCACCACGAGGACTTTGACGGTCCCGGTCATTCCGAGACCAGTGGCGTGTATGTGGATGAAGCCCTTTCCTTTGCCAACAGTCATGCTATTCCCGTAGATGCCGTAGCCGTCAGTATGGGCCCCGGCAGCTATACAGGACTTAGAATAGGTGTATCTCTGGCCAAGGGTGTCTGCTACGGACGTGCTTTGCCTCTGATAGCTGTCCCCACCCTTAAGGTGCTTTGTGTTCCCGTTCTTCTGGGTAAGGAAGAACTCCCCGAGGATGCCCTTTTGGTACCCATGATAGATGCCCGCCGTATGGAGGTCTATTCTGCTGTCTATGACCGTGCGTTGAAGGAGATTCGTCCTATTCAGGCTGACATTGTAACAGCAGAGACCTATCAGGAGTATCTGAACCGCGGTCCTGTTTATTTCTTCGGTAACGGAGCACAGAAGTGTCAGGCTGTCATTCAGCATCCCAATGCTCATTTTATAGACGGTATCCATCCTTTGGCCAAGAATATGTTCCCTCTGGCCGAGCGCAGTATGTACCTGGAGGAGTTTCAGGATGTGGCATACTTTGAGCCTTACTATCTGAAAGAATTTGTAGCTATTAAATCAAAACCATTATTGTAATGCAATATAATACACAGAGAGAACAATTGGTTATGCCTGAATACGGACGCGGTATCCAGTATATGGTGGACCTGGCCGTTTCCTTGCCTGATAAGGGGGCACGCCAGCGCTGTGCCAAAACCATTGTCGCCATTATGGGTCGTATTCAGCCGGAGAATAGTAATGCTGCTGATTTTGAGCTTCGTCTCTGGAATCATCTTGCCAAGATATCACGTTATAAGCTAGATATAGACTACCCCGTAGAGATTATTCCCGAGCAGGAGGCCCTGGAGCATCCCAAGCCACTGCATTATCCTATGCAGAAGATACGTCGTCGTCATTACGGCCACCTTGTAGAGAGTGCGTTGAAGTATGCTCAGACACTGCCCGAGGGTGATGAACGTACCGCTTTGGTAGGTATGGTAGCCAACCAGATGAAGCAGAACCTGTTTGTCTGGAACCGTGACTCTATGGACGAGAACCTGGTAATGCAGGACATCAAGCGTTATACTGACGGCCAGTTACAGTTGCAGCCCGATTTCAACTTTGCTTCTGTGGGTATTCCATCCAATGCCCAGTTGGCTAATAACGGTTCTTCAAAGCGTAAGAAGAAGCGTTGATTTGTAGAATCTCTCATTTTCTTATCAGTATATGCCATCATTCATTATAGAAGGCGGACATCGCTTGAAGGGAGAGATTACTCCTCAGGGAGCCAAGAACGAGGCGCTGCAGGTGCTCTGTGCTACCTTGCTTACCTCTCAGCCCGTCCGTATCAAGAACCTCCCGGATATTGCCGATGTCAATAATCAGATCCGTTTACTTCAGGACATAGGCGTCAGTGTATGCAAGAATGCCACTGGCGATTATACATTCCAGGCCGACAAGGTTGATACAGCTATCCTGCATACAGAGGAGTTCCTTCGTTGCTGCGGTAGTCTCCGGGGCAGTGTCATGCTGTTAGGACCGCTCTTGGCCCGTTTTGGAGAGGCTGAGGTAGCCCGTCCGGGTGGGGATAATATTGGTCGTCGCCGTCTGGATACCCACTTCCTGGGTTTACAGAAGTTAGGCGGAAAGTTTGAATATGATTCAGAACGTGGAGTCTTTACCATAACAACAGACGGGCTGAAAGGCTGTTACATGCTTCTTGATGAGGCTTCCGTAACGGGAACGGCCAACATTGTTATGGCTGCTGTTCTGGCAGAAGGAACCACTACTGTATATAATGCAGCCTGTGAGCCCTATATTCAGCAGCTGTGCCGAATGCTCAACAAGATGGGTGCCCGCATCAGCGGCATCGGCAGTAACCTGTTGACCATTCAAGGTGTAAAGGAACTGGGCAGCGTAGAACATACCATCCTGCCGGATATGATTGAGGTAGGCTCTTTCATTGGAATGGCCGCAATGGTTGGCGATGGTGTTCTGATTAAAGGCGTAGCATACGATGAGCTGGGTATCATCCCCGACACCTTCCGTCGTCTGGGTATTGAGGTACAGCGTAATGGCGATGATATTTATGTTCCCCGCCATGAGCGCTATCAGATAGAGTCGTTCCTGGACGGTTCCTTCATGACAATCTCAGATGCTCCCTGGCCAGGCCTTACGCCCGACCTTCTGAGTGTCCTGCTCGTTGTCAGCACACAGGCCAAGGGGTCTGTGCTCATTCATCAGAAGATGTTCGAGAGCCGACTCTTCTTCGTGGATAAGCTGATAGACATGGGTGCCCAGATTATCCTCTGTGACCCACACCGTGCTGTCGTAGTCGGACACAATCATAAACTGCCCCTGCATGCACGTCGCATGACCAGTCCCGATATCCGTGCCGGTATTGCCTTGCTGATTGCTGCCATGAGTGCCGAGGGAACCAGTCGCATTGAGAATATCGGTCAGATAGACCGCGGTTACCAACACATCGAGGAGCGTCTGAATGCCCTTGGTGCCAATATAAAGAGGGTAGAGTAGCCCCCTCCTTGCTCCCCTGGGGGAGTGATATAATGATATGATAAAAGAATCGGAAGTATATAAGATAGGAAGCATTACCCGTACGCATGGTGTACGGGGGGAGGTGGCCCTTTCCTTTACAGACGATGTCTGGGACCGTGCCGATGCCGATTATCTGGTACTGCGTATAGACGGTATCCTGGTTCCTTTCTTTATAGAGGAATACCGTTTCCGTTCAGATACTACAGCCCTCATAAAGTTCCAGGATTATGACTCTGCCGAGTCAGCCAAGGAGCTTTGCGGTTGTGATGTCTATTTCCCTCATGCTCTCACACCGGAGCCCGATGAGGACGATGAATATACATGGCGCTACTTTACCGGTTTCCGCGTTGTGGATGAGAAGGCCGGAGAGTTGGGCGAGATTCTACATGTGGATGACAGTACGCAGAACGTACTCTTCCAGGTTGGAGACCGCCTGATACCTGCCGTAGAGCAGTTCATTTCCCATATTGATCATCAGGCACGTATCATAACCATGCGGTTGCCGGAAGGACTGCTTGATTTGTAGGACCCCCAAGCCCCCTTTAGGGGGAGTGAAGAATGAAGAGTGAAGAATGAAAAAGAAAATCTGCATATTAGGATCAACAGGTAGCATTGGTACCCAGACACTACAGGTGATAGAAGAGCATCCCGACCTCTTTGAGGCATATGTGCTTACCGCTAACTCACAGGCTGATCTGCTGATAGAACAGGCCCGTAAGTTCCAGCCTGCTGCCGTCGTGATAGCTGACGAGGGCAAATACCAGTATGTGCAGGATGCATTGGAGGCTGAACCTATTCAGGTATATGCCGGAGCCGATGCGCTCTGTCAGGTTGTTCAGATGGAACCTGTGGATGTGGTACTTACTGCATTGGTCGGTTTCAGCGGATTACGTCCCACCATCAGTGCCATTAAGGCAAAGAAGCCTATTGCCCTTGCCAACAAGGAGACTTTGGTAGTAGCCGGTGAACTGATTACCGAACTCTGCCTGCAGAACCATGTGCCCATCCTGCCTGTCGATAGCGAGCATAGTGCTATCTTCCAGAGTCTGATGGGAGAGCAGAGCGAGATAGAGAAGATTATCCTTACTGCCAGTGGCGGTCCGTTCCGTAACTTCACTAAGGAACAGTTGCAGAATGTAACGCCTGCCATGGCCCTGAAGCATCCCAACTGGGACATGGGTGCCAAGATAACTATCGACAGTGCCAGTATGATGAATAAGGGCTTCGAGGTTATTGAGGCCCGTTGGCTCTTTGATGTGGCTCCCGAGCAGATTCAGGTCGTTGTTCATCCGCAGAGCATCATTCACAGCGGTGTGCAGTTCAAGGACGGTGCCGTAAAGGCGCAGTTGGGAGCCCCCGATATGCGAGTGCCCATACAGCTGGCTCTTTCTTATCCCGAGCGTTTGGAGAGTACCTTCCCCCGCCTGGACTGGTGGCAGATGAAGAATCTGACTTTCGAGCGTCCCGACGAGGATAAGTTCCGTTGCCTGCACATGGCATACGAGGCTATCCGTATGGGTGGAAATGCCGCCTGTATTGTCAATGCAGCCAACGAGGTCGTTAATCTGGCCTTCCGTCAGGAGCGTTGCGGCTTCCTGCAGATGGCAGACGTGATAGAGAAAACCCTGCAGACTGTTGCGCATCAGGAACAGTCAACCCTTGAGGATTATCTGGCGTGCGATGCAGAGTCGCGTCGTGTTGCCGCCTCACTCATATAATATAAATAATGTATTTAAGGTAAAAAGCAAAAATATGGATGTACAAGTAGTTCTTATCAAAGCATTGCAGCTCTTGTGTTGCCTCAGCTTGTTGGTGCTCCTCCATGAGGGCGGACACTTCGGTTTCTCAAAGCTCTTCGGTGTGAAGGTAGAGAAGTTCTATATGTTCTTCGACTACAAGTTCCACCTCTTCAGCACCCGTTCCAAGTGGTTCACCCGTCTGTTCCCTCATTTTAAGAACAACGAGACGGAATACGGCATCGGTTGGATTCCTCTGGGAGGATACGTCAAGATTTCCGGCATGATTGACGAGAGCATGGACCTGGAGCAGATGAAAAAGCCTGCTCAGGCTAATGAGTTCCGTGCTCAGAAGGTCTGGAAGCGTTTCTTCATCATGTTCGGTGGCGTGCTTATGAACTTCCTTACTGCATGGTTTATATATAGTGCTGTTATGTTCACATGGGGACGTGATTATCTGCCCATGCGCGAGATAACACAAGGCTTCCAGTTCAACAAGGAGGCTCAAAGCTTAGGTTTCCGCGACGGTGACATACCCATTGCCATAGATGGTAAGGAAATCGTGGAGTACAATCCATCTCTGTTCCGTACACTTTCCAATGCTTCTGCTGTTACCGTATTGCGTGGTAACGAAGAGGTTACATTGCAGATGCCTGAGGATGGACTCAATATGCTGGAGATGTTGCAGAGCGTTCCTCGCTTTATGTCTCTTTATTCACTTGCTATAGTAGATAGCGTTGCACCGGGTTCAGCTGCTCATAAGGCAGGCTTCCAGAAGGGAACACGCTTTCTGGCTGTAAATGGAAAGGAGATTTCCACCAAGGTGGATTTCGACTGTGAGGTTACGCTGCGCCGTCAGGATGTTCTGGCAACTCCAGGCTGTACGCATGCCGACAGTCTCAAGCAGCGTCAGTTGCAGGTGGTTTATCAGTTGTCGGAAGATGCTCAGCCCGATACCGTTATGCTTCATCTGGATGAAGAGTACAAGATGGGTGTAACGTTCATGTTACCTGACTATAAGCAAGAGCATGTCTCTTATACGTTGCTCTCTTGTATTCCTGCCGGTTTGCAGCAGGGCTGGCGTACACTTACGGGCTATGTTAATGACATGAAGTATCTGGCCAGCGCTGATGGTGCCAAAAGTGTAGGATCGTTCATTACGATAGGTAATATCTTCCCTGCAGCATGGGACTGGCAGCAGTTCTGGTTCCTGACGGCTTTCATCAGCATTATCCTGGCTGTTATGAACATCCTTCCCATTCCCGGATTGGATGGCGGTCACATTGTCTTCCTTCTTTGGGAAGGCATTACGGGTAAGCAGCCCTCAGACAAGGCAGCCGAGTGGTTTGAGAAGATTGGTCTGGGCCTGATTATCCTGCTTATGGTTTTGGCTTTCAGCAATGATATCCGTAACTTTATCCTACCCATGTTCGGACTTTAAGGGCAATTCATAATTGCGCTAACCGCTAACTGGATTTTTAAAACTGCAACCATCTAAGGTCTATATATAATGAAGAAGAATGTTCTATTCCTTTCGGCACTGATGCTGATGCTATGTGCCTGTGGTGGTGATGATGCCAACCGAAAAGCTTCGAGTATGCTTTCTGATGCCCGCTTCGCATTGAAATACGGACATTACAGCGAGGCCAGAGATTCTATTCTTTCTTTGCGCCAGAAGTATCCTACTGCTATTGAGGTACGTAGGCAGGCCATTCTTTTGCTGGACAGTATAGAGATGGCAGCAGCTGCTGACAGTATGAAGAATGCCGAGGGAGAGGAATGGGAGCGACTGCATGTTAAACAGCAGTTCTTTGAACGTAAACTCATCGAGGATAAAAAGAAAGACGCCGAATGAAGCATCTCACAGAAGAAGACCTGTCTCATCTGTTTGATACCCCTATGTTCCGTGCCATCGGTGAGGTGGCAGACCAATTGGGTCTTCACTGCTATGCGGTGGGCGGATATGTGCGCGACCTCTTTCTGGAGCGTCCCTCTAAGGATATAGACTGTGTAGTGGTGGACCCCTCTCCCGTTTCCTCCCAAGGAGGCGAGAATGACGGGCCCGGTATCCGTGTAGCCAAGGCATTAGGCAAGAAGTTGGGTAGGGGAGCGCACGTCAGTGTCTTCCGTAACTTCGGTACAGCCCAGGTGAAGTGGAAGGACCAGGAGATTGAATTTGTCGGTGCCCGCCGCGAGAGTTACAGTCATGATAGTCGTAAGCCTATTGTAGAGGACGGTACGTTGGACGATGATCTGGACCGTCGTGACTTTACCATCAATGCCCTGGCCTATTGCCTGACATCCGGGGGACTGGTAGATGGCAAGCGCCTTGTTGACCGCTTCGGCGGTCTGCTGGATATGGAGGACGGACTTATCGCTACGCCCCTTGACCCGGACATCACCTTCAGTGACGACCCTTTGCGCATGATGCGCTGTGTCCGCTTTGCCACTCAGCTTCGCTTTCAGATTGAGGAGGAGACGGCAGATGCACTGAAGAGGAATGCCGAACGCATCAAGATTATCTCTCAGGAACGTATCATCGACGAGCTGAACAAGATAATGATGGCGCAGCATCCCAGTATCGGTTTCGAGCTTTTGCAAGACTGTGGAATCCTTCGGATTATCATGCCAGAGCTTTCTGCCCTTGATATTGTGGAAGAAAGGAATGGCAGAGCCCACAAGAATAATTTCTATCATACACTGGAGGTGCTTGAGAATGTAAGTAACCCCCTCCAAACCTCCCCGAGTGGAGGCACACAAGACAAACACTCCCTCTCGGAGAAGCGTGAGGCTTCGCTCTGGCTTCGTTGGGCTGCCCTCTTGCACGACATAGGTAAGCCGCGCAGTAAGCGTTGGGAAGAGAAGGTCGGTTGGACCTTCCATAACCATAATTATATTGGCCAGAAGATGGTCTCGAATATCTTCCGCCGCATGAAGCTGCCCCTCGATGAACGTATGACCTACGTCGAGAAGCTGGTGGGCTTGCACATGCGTCCTATTGCTATTGCCGACGAGGAGGTGACAGACTCCGCCGTCCGTCGTCTGCTCTTCGAGGCAGGGGAGGATATTGACGACCTGATGGTTCTCTGCGAAGCAGATATCACCAGCAAGAATCAGCAGAAGAAGCAGCGTTTCCTGGATAATTTCCAGTTGGTGCGCGAGAAACTGGCCGACCTTCAGGCCCGTGACAACTACCGTACGTGGCAGAATCCTATTACAGGAGAGGAGATAATGGAAACCTTCGGGCTGAATCCCTGTCGCGAGATCGGTGTTCTCAAACAGGCCGTCAAGGATGCAATTTGGGATTCCGTCATTCCCAACGACCACGAGGCTGCCCGCCAGTTTATGTTACAGAAAGCTGCCGAGATGGGACTTGCCCCTGTTAATGTCTAATTCATAAACCATAAATACCATGAGTCGTAAACTGCTCTTCATCCTTATGCTGCTTCCCGTCAGGCTATGGGCTGTATGCTTGGGCGAGACAGACTCATATCCACGCTATATCTATCCTGTAGGAACGGCGGTTGCTTCCAATAGCGATTATGCCTTTTGGCAGCAGGGAACGGAAAGCGGCATCTATCATGGGCATCTTTCCCTTCAGGAGGGAACGCTGTCTTTTCACAGCCAGCCCTATTATAAGGCTGCGGATGTACTTCCTGTCCAGGAATGCCTGAGTTCCCAGCAGACCGCCGGCAATAAAAAACTCTACTATAGTATTTCTACCGATAAGTGTTCTTATGCACCCGGTCAGCAGGTCATCTTTACACTCTCTGCCATACCGGCAGCTGGTATGCGTGTCAGGTATCGGCATTTGGCAGATGTGGTGGCAGATACCCTCCTTACCACTAAAAGCTGGACATGGACGACTCCCGCCCAGGATTATCGTGGGTATATGGTAGAGGTTTATACTACCGACGGCACTTCCGACATTATCTATGGTACCATAGCAGTTGATGTCTCTTCCGACTGGGTACGCTTCCCCCGTTATGGTTTCGTTGCCACTTTCGGCAGTGATAAGACCATTGCAAAAGTCCGTTCAGAGATGACGTGGCTTAATCGCTGCCATATCAATGCCGTTCAGTTCCAGGACTGGCACTGCTATCACGACTGGCCTTTGGGCGGTACGCGCGAGAAGCCGCTTTCCAATTACAAGGATATTGCCAACCGCACCATTTACACCAGTGCTGTCAAGAACTACATTAAACGTCAGCATGAGTTGGGCATGAAGAGCTTCTTCTATAACCTTTGCTTCGGTGTCCTGGACGGATATGAATCCCGAGGTGTCAGTGAGGAATGGCTCCTGTTCAAGGACCAGAATCACTCCAACAAAGACAAACACGACCTGCCGGACGATTGGAAGAGTGACATCTACCTGGCCAATCCCGCTAATACCCAGTGGCAGGAATTCTTAGCCCAGCGTAATGATGATGTCTATGCCTGCTTAGATTTCGACGGCTACCAGATAGACCAGTTGGGCAATCGCGGAACCCTCTATGATTATTATGGCAACAAGATTAACCTTACCGACGGCTATGCCTCCTTTATCCAGGCTATGAAGCAAAGTCACCCAGGGAAACGTCTTGTCATGAATGCCGTCTCGGAGTACGGAGCCTCGGAGATCGGGCATACCGATAAAGTAGATTGCTTCTATAACGAGGTGTGGGGCTGCCACAGCAATAATTCCTTGACGAATGCTGAAGCAAGGTTTACCAACCTGAAGAATATCATCCAGAACAACCGCTCCTATAATGCAGCCTTGCAGACTGTGTTTGCTGCTTATATGAACTATTGTTGCGATAACAGCAATTTCAATGTCCCTGGCGTTGTTATGGCAGATGCCGTTATGTTTGCCTTGGGCGGTTCACATCTCGAGTTGGGCGGTGACCACATGCTCTGCCGTGAGTATTTCCCTCATTCAGGGCAGAAGATGACAGCTCAGTTGGAGGATTGGATGACCCGTTATTATGATTTCATGACGGCTTACGAGAATCTGCTGCGTGGCGAATGGACGGAGAATACGTCCATCAAGGTCACGTCTCGTGATGTCACCGTGAATAAATGGGAGCCCGTCAACCAGCAGATTACGCATCTGGCCCGTAATGTGGAGGGGCGTAGGGTTATTCACCTGCTTAACTTCTGTACGCAGGAGAGCAGTCAGATTACCGACCCGGCCTATCTGCTTTGTTGGCACGACAGGGACGGCCTGCGTCCTTGGCCCGTAGAACATAAGGACATATCCATTTCCATAACAGGACTTAATGGAATAGGCAAGATCCGTCGGCTTTGGGTGGCTTCTCCCGACTATCTGGGCGGTGCTGTACAGGAGATTACTGACTTTACGTCCTCTTCCTACTCGGTGCGTTTCACGCTCCCGGCCCTCCAGTTCTGGACGATGGTTGTTATCGAGCCGGAGTCGTCAACTACCACGGATAATACTGTCTATGGTCCTTCTCAGCCTGATGCCGAGGTGGATGTTACAGTTCCCAATCCTTTGGCAGAGTCTCAGGGGCAGAACTGGCATTTCCCCTTGGAGGGCATTTTCGATGCGACCGTCAATCTTCCGGCAGGTATTCTTACTTTTTCCGGCGATGCTGTTGACGGTTTCATTCAGGTGCCTTTGCAGCCTTCATCCACATCAGGATGGGGTTTTACCCTTTCGGGTGCTGCGGCTACCTCCAAATCGCGCGGTGTTATCGTCCGGAAAGGTCGTAAGGCTATGAAGTGAGGATTTGTGTAAAATGACTATATGACAATACCTACCCTGTTTAAAGAATATATTTGGCTGATAGAGACTATCTATCATGCGGGGCGTATTACCTTTGCCGAGCTCAGCCAGAAGTGGAGCAATAGGGAAGATACCCGTGGTGGGGCGTTTTCGCGAACCACGTTCAATCGTCACCGTGATGCTATCCTTGACATGTTCGGTGTGATTATTGAGTGCGACCGTAAGGACGGATTCAGATATTACATCTATAATAAAGAGATACTGAACAACAACAGTGTGGCTAACTGGCTGTTCAGCACGCTCAGTGTGGGTAACATTCTGGACGAGAATGTGGGTCTGCAGGGACGCATCCTGTTGGAGAGCATCCCCTCGGGAGGTATTTATCTGAGGCGGATTATCAAGTCTATGCGTCAGGGTCGCAAGATGTTGCTGACGTACCGGAAATACAGTTCCGCAACGGCTAAGACCTACATGGCTGCCCCTTACTGCGTAAAGTTGTTCAAAAGACGCTGGTATGTGCTGACGAAGGTGGAGCGACCTGCACAGGACGGAACACCGAATCAGGTGGAGGTCTCTATGGCAGTCTTCTCGCTCGACCGTATTATCGATGTGCAGCTTCAACAGGATAAATTCACGATGGATGCCGGTTTTGATGCGGAATCATACTTTGCCCAGAGTTTCGGCATTATGGTGGACAACAACATAAAGCCGGAGAAGGTGGTGTTGCGTGCGTATGGGATGGAGAAGTTCTACCTGAGGGATTTGCCCCTGCATTCTTCGCAGCGTGAGGTGAATGCCACAGACGAGTATGCCGACTTTGAACTTTTCCTGCGACCCACGTCGGACTTCAAGGCTCATTTGCTTTCAAGGGGCGAATGGTTGCAGGTTATCCAACCCCAGTGGTTGGCAAGCGATATGCAGAATCTGTTCCAGGCAGCAATCCGGAAGTACGGAAAATGATAAAAAAAGAGGCAAGTTTCAACGCTTGCCTCATTTTCTTTATGCATTATTCTTTTTCTTTCCTTTCTTTTTAACCAGGTATTTGAAGTCTTCCTCGTCTGTGGGTTGGAAGGTCAGAACCCAACTTCCGTCTTCCCAACCTGCCAACTGAACTTCCAAGGCTCCGGAGGCAGAGAGGTATAGGTAAGAGGTCTTACTGTCATAGCCGGGGAATTTGAAATCGCCCTGATAGATAAATCCGTTGCGTTCAACTTCTTTTACCAAAGGTTCAAAGGGCATGTTGCCATAATATATGAAGGTAACGTACTTCAGGAAGTTACCCTTGGCATCTTCGAAGTAATAGGTGTTTCTGAGATTACCCTTGAAGAAAGTACGCTTCCAACGTCCTGTTCCTGCATCATACTCTAACGAGTCGGGGTTTTCAATGCCCCAGTCGCTGCAATTGGTCTGCATGTGGAATTCCAGATCTTCTACCATTGCATCCCATGGGAGGAAAGGCATTAAGACGATAGAGTCCAGATCAATGATGATGGTAGCCGTGTCCATTACGGTGAGTTCATCATCGGGTTTGTTCTTGCACCCGCTGAAAGTGAAACTGCCAACCATACTGCACACGAGTACAATGAGGAAAAATAGTTTTTTCATATATTAAAGTAGTTTTTCTCTTCTTTCTACCTCTTTGAAGTCGCAAAGGTACAAATAATAATTAAATAACATTATTTTTGGAGAAAAAAATACATCTTTTTTTGTTAATTCTTGATAAAATCGTAATTTTCAATGTTTTTGTGTCATTTTTTTAAGCCGAAAAAATGTATTTAGATGTAATTTTGCCCTTAAAAGAAATAAAATGTAAGACTGAAATAAGGTATTATGAGAAAATGGTCGTTTTTTACTTGCGCTGCCGTTTTACTGCTTGCGCAGAACGTGATGGCATGGAATGATTACGGTAAACTTACAGCCCCCTTGCCAGACAAGGCATGGGATTGTTCGGTATGGTTGTCTGTTGTGGATGCCCCTGTGGTAACTGGTGTGGTGAACGACGGTACACGTGCTGCTGACGGTTCCAGTTGGTTTATGACCAGAATTGTCAACTCAAAGAAGGTGAAGAAGGCTGTCTGGATGACGTCCGGTCTTGGGGTCTATGACCTTCATGTCAATAGGTCTCTTATTGGTGATGAAGTGCTGAAGCCCGGCTTCACCCATTACGAGAAGACGAAGTACTCCTTTACCTATGATGTTACAAAAGCTTTCTGGCGTGAGGCAGGGCAGGAGAATGTACTCTCTGTTCAGGTCACTCCGGGTTGGTGGGCCGACAAGATTATCACCCCTGGCGGTCATGAAGGCATGATTGGCAGGAAAGTTGCGTTCAGAGGTGTGCTCTGCCTGACCTATGCCGATGGTTCAGAGGAATACTTCGGCACTAATCAAAAAGACTGGAAGGCCGGTGTGACGGGTCCTGTTACCCATGCTGCTATCTTTGATGGTGAGGACTATGATGAGCATATACCAGGTGCGTGGCTCGAATCGGATAGACTCTCGCAGCCGGAAATCAATGAGGAGTTTAAGGGAAAGATATTCCCTACCGATGGTGCAGAGGTATACCATCGTTGGGACCTTGCACTCTCTCCTGTCAGGGCTTATACATGGAATGGTACGACTGGAACTTCTGATGACCAGTACGGGAAGGTCAACATCGTTCAGGAGTTCAAACCTGGAAAGCCCATGGTTGTCCGTCCCGGCGAAACACTGGTTGTCGACTTCGGACAGAATACCTCTGCTGTTCCCGCCTTTTTGTTCAAGGCTAAGGAAGGTACTGTGCTGACCTGTCTGCCGTCAGAACTTCTCAACGATGGAAATGGCGCCAAGAGTAGGGGAATGGACGGTCCTGAAGGCAGTGTACACCGTCTTAACCTCCGCATTCCCGACACAGGTATGCAGCTTCATTATACCTTTAACTATCATGTAGCCTGTCTTTTTGCACGTCATCCGGATTATTCTTATTACTGTCCTCGTAGCACTTTCTTTGGCTACCGATATCTTTCTATAACGGCTACTGATGAAGTCACTATTCGCAGAATCGAGTCTATTCCCGTTACTTCTATCACTAAGGAAATGGAGATTGGTTCCATCCGGACCGGTAATGAACTGATCAACAAGCTTATTTCCAATACCCAGTGGGGACAGCGTTCCAACTATCTGAGTGTTCCTACAGACTGCCCCCAGCGCAATGAGCGTCTGGGATGGACGGCAGATACGCAGGTCTTTACTGAGACGGGTACCTTCTTTGCCAATACCGACCGCTTCTTCCATAAGTGGATGCGGGACATGAGGGATACCCAGTCACCCACAGGAGCCTTCCCAGGTGTGGCGCCTCTGGCTCAGTACGGTGCAGGTGACGGCATGGGACATGGCGATATGATGCGTTTAGGTTGGGCTGATGCCGGCATCATCGTGCCCTGGACCGTTTGGAAACAGTTTGGCGACAATAGTATCGTCGAGGAAAACTGGGAATCGATGAACCGCTTCATGAATCACATCTATGAGACGAAGTATGAGCATACGGCCATGACATCTGAGAACGGCAACTACCAGTGGGCCGACTGGCTGAGCTATGAGCCGTTGGAGAGTTGCAGCGGTCGCAGTCACGAGAACGGTCAGCCCAAGCCCGAGACCATAGATTATTGGAATTACCTCAGTGCTTCCTACTGGGCTATTGATGCAAGGATGATGCTTGATATGGCCCGTGCCATAGGACGTGACACAACTCCTTATGAGAAGATGCTTGCCGAGGCAAAGGATTATATCAGAGATAGGTTCCTGAATGCCGACGGCACATTCAAGACAGAGATTTTGAACACCATGCAGACACCCGCCCTCTTTGCTCTGAAGAACCAACTGCTCAGTGGTGCCGCCAAGGAACGTATGGTACAGCGTTTGCGTCAGAACTTCGCAGACCATGGCAACTGCCTGCAGACCGGCTTCCTGGGTACCAGCATACTGATGCAGACGCTGACCGAGAACGGCATGGCTGACATAGCCTACGAGTTGCTCTTCCAGCGTAAGAACCCCAGTTGGCTGTATTCCATCGACAATGGTGCCACCACCATCTGGGAACGTTGGAACAGCTATATGGAGGACAAGGGAATGGGGCCGCGTGGCATGAACAGCTTCAACCACTATGCCTATGGCTGTGTCTGCGAATGGATTTGGGAGACGGCTGCCGGTATTGCTGCCGATCCTAAGCAGCCGGGCTTCAAGCATATTATCATGGCTCCCGTTCCCGACAAGCGCTTGGGTTTCCTGAAAGCCGAATACAAGAGTGCTGCCGGCACCATCAAGAGCGAGTGGAAGTACAAGGGCAATAAGTGGATATGGAAGTTCACCATCCCCAAGGGTTCCACTGCCACGGTAACTGTGCCGGGCGAGACAACCTCCAGAGAGTACGGAGCGGGAAGTTATACGGTTGTGACCCATCCCCAGCCCCTTCCGTAACTAATCCCTATTCTCTAATCCATACCAAAACAGGGCGCAAATTTGCGCCCTGTTTCAGTATCATCTCGTCAGAGAGAATTTCATGCTGAAGCCGAAGTCCTGGGTGACGGTGGGGTAGCTGCTGCTGGAGAGCAGGGGCTGTGAGCGCTGGCGGTCGTAGTAGATGCTCAGGGTTGCCATGCGGCTCATTGAGTAATCCAGCTGGGCACTGGTCTTGAATGCCTTCTGTCCGCTGGTAGCCTCGCAGAGGTTGGTCTGTACGTCGCGCTTGATGGCACTTTGGCTGCGGATGCTGAAGTCGAAGCGCATAGACAGGCTATGTGCAAAGTTGTTCTTGCTGCTACGACTGTTATTGTTGTTATTGTTGGCATTGTTCTGATTGCCCTGCTGTCCGTTCTTGTTGTTGGCACCGTTCTTGCTGTTGAGCCTGTTCCTTGCCTCCTGGCGTGCGCTGGCCTTCTTGGAATGGAAGAGGTCGGACAGCTTGAAGTCGTTGATCTTGTAACCCCATCCGATGACAAAGTCCTTCGAGCCTGTCTCATTCAGCTGTGCACTGGTAAGACTCAGGTTCAGTACGCGGGTGGTGCGGTACTCCATCTTCAGGGTCATGTTATTGTTGAACGTCATGTTCAGTCCCATAAGAGGTGCGAAGCTCTCGTTGATGCTGACGGTACTGATATCGTACATCGAAGTGGGCTGATACTCGCCTGTTGTTGTGTTCTGGGCAAAGCCTAATCCGTTGCCGGCTCCCATACATTCCACCCACGAGCTGTATGAGTTGTATGAACCTACGGCATAGATGCTCTTGTAGGCATGTGTCAGCGTAACGCTCTTGAAGTGGTCGCGTATCCAGGGCAGGTTGCTCAGTCCCTTGTAGGTCAGGTTCCAGTTGGGAAGCATACGCATCAGAGACGGGAAGATATCCATCGAGCTGGAGCCTGTGTAGGCATTCAGGAAGGCAGGAATCATCACGTCGGGACCGTACTTGTTGACGGGCGCGTCGGTCTCGGGGTTGTAAACACCGCTCTTGCCGGTACGTCCTGGATACTTCACGCCTGCATATCGGTCGGTCACAAGCTGCTGGTAGTAGTCCAGATTCTCGCGGAACTTCTGGAACGGAGCGCTATAGTATCCGTTGCTGGCCGAACCGCCGCTGGCAAAGGCCGTCTTGATAGAGATGGTCGTGATATTGAACGAACCGTTGTGTGTAGTGGGGATGAAGCCGTCGGCATCGCGGTACATATACTGGATGCTCTTGTTGCGGTTGTGCGTACGGCTCATGTTCAGGTCAATCTTCAGGTCCGTGAAGGGCTCCAGCGACATCTTCACCTGCACATCCTCTGTGGTGGCAGAGGTAGCGGGTGCTGACACACCGTCCTCGGCACCGAGCAGCCATCCGCGTTCCTGAGCTGTGTCTATGTAGCTGTCGTTGACGAAGCCAAGGCCGAATCCGATACCGGGAGCCAGGAATCCGTTGTTCTTGCCCTGACCCAGCACGTCGCCAATCTCGGGACGGAAGCCGGGCAATGCTAGGTTGTAGGTGTTGCGGTAGGATATGCTGACGTTACGCAGCGACATCAGGAAGCGGGCGCCCACCTGTGCCCAGTCGTACCATTTGTTCTCAGAGAGGGCAGGCAATGCCACTACGTTCAGACGGATCTTGGTTGTGTCAACGGGTGTCTTGCGCAGCACGATGGTATTGTCGTCCTTCTTCTTATAATATATCTTGAAGGCGTGTCCTGCCGTGTCGAGGGCTGTGATGCGCAGACGCTTGCTCTTCTGTCCGTGGTTGATGGTGATGTTGCTGTCGGGCAGCAGGGTCACCTCCTGGGCAAAGCCCTTCTTCTCAGGAGCCTTCTTCTGGCTGATACCGTTCTTGTTGGTCATACGGTTGTTCTGTGCAGCCTTCTGACGTGCCAGGATAGAGTCAACGGGCTCGCCCGTCTTCATGGCCTCTTCCTCAGCCTGTACACGGGCATCCAGTTCTTTGCTCTTCTCCTTCTTCCTGGCATCTTTTTCCTTCTGCTTCTGCTGTTTCTTCTTGCTGGCTTCCGACTTGACGTTCGATGCTGAGAAGCGCTTGTTGGCCTCCTTCAGGAAGTTGCTGTGATTGTATATCTTCTCCAGGTCAATCTTACTGTTGACGTTGATGTTACGCTGTGTGTTGACGGTATTGCCCAGGCTGCTTCCGTCCTCCAGCTTGCTGCCTCTGCGCCATGAGTAGTTACTGTTGTAGGAGACATCGGCGCTGAGCCAGTCGGTAACGGGAATCTTCTCGAAGGGAACCTTGTAGCTGATCTGAACGCTCTGGTTGTAGTCCAGCGGACGGCCGAAGTGCAGCAGGCTGTGCTTGATAGAGTCCTTCCAAGCCTGATACTGGTCGGGGTAGAGGTCTTTGTTCACCTGCATGTAAGGCTCCTCAATCTCAGCCTTCGTAGAACTGTTGAAGCTGAAGTGCAGGGCCTTGAAGATATCCCATCTGAGCTGGAAGCTACGGTTCCAGAGGAAGCTCTGACTGAAGCTGGCAGGAATAGAAGAGGTGTTGCCCAGGTTCTCCAGGTCACGCTCCTGCAGCTCGTAGTAGGTACGGTTGATATCTGTGTTGAAGGTAACGTTCTGCGGAACGAAGGCCAGGTTCTGAGCCTTCACGATATCCAGCCACTTGCTCTTACCCTTCAGTTTCTTGAAAGGCTCCCAAGGCTTCCAGTTCGGACTCCATGAGTAGTTCATGCCTCCCTTCCAGTTGTACTCGTGCTCATAGACGATGGTCTGTCCGAAGGTGTTCTGTGAAGAGTGGCTGTAGTTGAAGGTGAAGTTCGCAGGGTCGTAGGGCATGGGATGCTTGCGTGTGGCAATGTTCACCTTAACACCGCTGAAGCTGATGTTCTTGCTCACCTCCACATGGTTGGTCAGGTTGCTCAGCGAGTCGCGCTCCTTCTCCGTGGCCATAGCCTCCAAGGCATCGGAGAGCAGCATATCCGTGTCAAACGGATTGTACTTGGGCTTGATGGTCTCCTTGCTGTAAGAGTAGTACATGGGGAAGGTCACCTTGGCCTTCTCAGGCAACAGACGGCCCAGTTCCACGTTGGTGGTGATAGAGTAGTCCAGGTTGTCCTCGTCTGTACGCTGTGCCACGGTCTGCTCGATGCCGCCGAATCCGGCCTTCACATACTTGGCTGTCACGTTAACCGAACCGATGTCGCTCAGCTGGACGTTCAGGTTACCCTGTGCAGCCCAACCTCCGCTGTTCGAGAACTCCTGCAGTCGGAGCTCATTGGCCCATACCTCTATGCTCTTTACGGTTCGTCCGTTGTTGCGTACACCTATCATGATGGTCTTCACCTCGCCCAGTGTGGGGTTACCCATAATAGAGATGCGGTTGCTCGGGTGGTCCTTGTCGTAGTCCGAGAAGAGCTGGTTGATGGTAGTGATGTTGGCACTTACCTGAGCGTTACGGCGCTTCTTCAGGTCGGTGAACAGTTCCAGGTTGATGTCCATCATGTTCTCCTCGGGCCATACAGCCGTGCTGGCAAGGGCGCTGTAGGGGTCGTAGTTTCCTTCCGGAGTCAGTTGCATGGGAACCTCGTACTCGTAGTAGTTGCTCTTGTAGTCAGAACCCAGTCGCAGGAATACGCTGCACTCGCCGTTGCTCGTCTCCGTGATGTTCTCGGCCAGCGCGTTGGCATGCAGGAAGAGCTGCAGGTGCTTGTACTGTCGCATATTGTACGTACAGTTCTTATATACTGCGCGTGCGTCGCCGGGACTCAGGTTACGTGTAATCAGGCACAGGGACTGCTCGTTGTTCTCCACCAACTGAGACTGGTCGGGGTCTGTGATACGGCTGATGCCGGGAGGCAGTACATAGTTGACGGGTGTCTTGTCGGAGTTCTCTTCTATGCTGACGTTGCTTACCTCCAGTGTACCGCTGCTGGTAGGAGCCTGACCTGTATAGAGCGGCTGCTCATAGGGACGCCAGTTACCCTGAACCATGTCGAGGGTAGCCAGACGCAGGATAATGTCCTTCTGGAAGTTGGTCAGGAACAGGCGCATGAAGCGGATGCTGGTAAAGTCGTTGATGTTACCCTCCTTGGTCTCGTAGTCCGACAGGGGCACACGGAACAGATACCACTTGCATTCCTCCGTGTTGCCGTTACGCAGCTTCACGCTGGCTGTACGCATATCGGCAATGTGGTTACGTCCCACCACCATGTCCTCGGGTCGGATGCTGATGTGGTACTGATAGTATTTCTCGTATTCGTTAAGGGTATAGTCCTGGTTGATGTCCTCCAGGTCGGGAGTACTCTTCCATGATGTCTCGTAGTTCTCGGGTCTGGTGTCGTTGTCGGCGCTGTTGCCCTGAGGCATGTTGATGCGCTTGTAACGGTCCAGGATAGAGGTCTTCAGTTGGTCGAAGTCCGTTCCGCGATAGTAGTGATAGTTATCGTTGGCAGGGTCGGCAAAGATGCTGTCGTACACCTCGGGGCGTACGATGCCCTGAATCTGCTGCAGGTAGTTCCTGTATGTGTCGTACTGCTGCTCCTCGTCGTCGTTCAGACCGTTCAGACCCACATCCTGACGGCTTCGTGAACCGCCCTCGTTGTTGAAGGAGTAGTTGACACTGGTGGTGTTGGGGATGCGGCCCCACAGGCCTTCTGCCCAGTACTGGCTGTTACCGTCAACGGGCATTCCGCTCTCGAAGAACTTCTTCCCGTCCTTCAGGATATCCTCGCTTACCTCACCCAGGTTGATGTAGAAGTCGCCGCCTCTGTTCGTTTCGCCTGCCGTGTAGATGAAGGGGTCCATCATCCAGAACTCTATGTACTGTATGTTCTGTGCCTCGAAGTCCGTGTTGTCGATCTTACGCATCATACCGCCCCAGCGTGAACGGGGATTCCTCAGGTGTCCGTCCTGATCCACGTCTGTTGTCAGGTTGTAGGCACCGCGTTCGTTGGGATAGTATGCCAGGTTCAGCACGTTCAGGCTGCTGGCGCTGTTGTAGCTGTTCTGCGCCTTCTGGGGGTAGAGCTCACGTTCGTGCACCTCGCGCACATAGTGGTTGGACAGCTGGTCCAGGTCGCTCTTGATATGGCTGGGTGTAAGGGTACTGCTTCGACGGGTGAAGATGGGGTCAATGTAGTACCATGCCAGCAGGGCGCGGTTGTAGCCGTACGACAGGTTGTTCGACAGCTTGCTCTCGGCGAACATGCTGGGCGTGCTGCACATCGACCAGTAGGTAGGCTGTGTCATGCTGTTCTTTATGCTGCTCTGCTCGAAGTCGTCCAGATAGGAAGCCCTTCCCTGTACGCTGTGGTTCTGTCCGGCTATCAGCTGGGCAAACTCACCGTTGAAGGTAATCATACTGGGCTGCGTACATTGTATAATAGGCAGCTTGTCTATCATGTTCGTCAGCCACTGGCTTTCCTTCTTCCAGCTGATATGTGCACCCCACAGGGTATTCTTCAGCGGCTCGCTGCCCATGTTCACCTTGGTGGTCAGGGGCGACTCGTTCAGGAACATGAAGGTACCGCCGATGGTCAGGTTCTTGTTGAACTCATAGTCGGCATTGAATCCCAGCATGGTCTTGCGCTGCATGCCGTATTCCGTATTGCTCTCCACACTGGCGTTGATGGAGGTTCCGGCATCCAGCAGGCTCTGGTTGATGATGGTCACGCGTCCCATATTGTAATCCACCGTATAGTCCGAGTTCTCTGTCAGCGTAACGCCTCCTGCCGTAACCCTTACCGAGCCGGGTGCGATGTTGTTAACGCCCAGGTCAATCTCACCTGCGCTGTTACCCTTGTACTTACCCGTAATCAGGAACTTGTCGTGCTCGGCAATCTGCTTGGCAACGGTCTTGGTGCTGTCGTACAGTTCCTGGAAGCAGAACTTGTCTGCCAGGGCATCGTCGCCGATCCATTTGCGCAGGTGCTGGCCGAAAGGCTCGGCAACGGGGAATACCACGCGTCCGCCCTTCAGAACGGTGTAGCCGTCCACATAGTCGAAGTAACCGTTGCTGTGTGCGTTGCCCTTGTCGTCCAGACGGTCGGCATTCAGCGCCTTAATCAGCGGAGTGTTCTTCAGCCGTTCATCGGGCAGATAGGTCAGATAGACACCGGTTGAGTCGCTCAGGTATTTCACATCCAGTCGGAAGTTCTCCTTCTGAACCGTCGTGGCACCCAGGTTATAGACGTTCTTCATCATCAGCTTCCAGGTGGGGAATCTGGGGCTACCGGTGGTACTCTTCAGCAACTTCACCATCAGGGCCTGCGTGTTGTTCGTGATATCCGCTGCGAACTCACCCACCTGATAGGTCGTTCCGTTGTAGGTGTACTCGTATGCCACGGCCAGTACATCGTCTGTCTGCAGGTTGGTGTTCAGGCTGATGTAACCCAGGGAGGTGTTCACGTTGTACTCGCTGGAGTTCAGCTTGCGTGCCGACTGCAGCTTCTCGTAGTCGCGACTGCCTTCAAAGCCCTGGGGGCCGCCCATGGCGTCCAGTATGGCTGTTGCCTGGGCAATGTCTCTGGCCTCGGGGTAGTTGCTTACGATGGTTGAATATTCATCGTTGGCACGGTTGGCAGGCACGTTGATGCCTGTCGGCTGCCACATGGAATTGCTGATGTTGGTGGGTTCGCCCAGGTCGGCCAGCGCGATGATGTTCCTGTTGTGCTCCGTGCTGGCGCTCTTGTTGGTCACCCAGACTTCTATACGCTTGATGGTGATGCCGCTGCCAATGGTGGGCAGGGTCTTCATGTTGTCGTCGTAACGCTCGCGGAAGAAGTGGGACAGGAAGAAGTGCCTGTTCTCCTCGTAGTTCGTAGCGCTGAACTCGAAGGGGGTCGTCTGCTTGCCGCCCTTGCTGGTGGCGCTGGTGCTGGCACTCTTCTTCTGGCTGATAACGGTCTGCAACTTCAGCTTGCCGAACTGCACGTCGGTACGCAGACCGAACAGGCTGCTTACGCCTGGCACCAGGCTCATGTTGCTGGGGAAGGAAACGTTACCGGCTTCTACGAGCTTGATGATTTCGTCTTCCTTGCCGTCGTACTTCAATTTCATCATCTGTGAGTCGAAGTCGAAGCTGGCCTCGGTGTTGTAGTTCAGGTTCATGTTGACCTTGTCACCCACCTTGCCGTTCATGCTCAGGTTGATCTTCTGGTCGAAGTCAAAGCCCATCGTCTTACGCCTTGCTGCGGCCAGGGCAGGGTTGTCCACCTTCTTGGTGTTGATGCCCACCTTCAGCTCGGCACTTCCCTGTGTCTTGATCTGAACACCGCCTGGACCGAAGATCTTCTCGGCAGGTCCCAAGTCGAAGTGCATGTCCGAGAAGTCGAACTTGTTCTTGCCCTCTGCTTCGAAGGCATCGGCATTCTTCTTGCGCCAGTAGGCCTGCATGCTGTTCTTCAGCGACCACTTCTGGTATTCCTCGGGCGACATCAGCAATGGGGCGTTCAGGTAGCTCGTGGCCTGACCTAATGTCATCGTTCCTTGTACTCCCTGACTGCCTGTGCTGCCTGTGGCGGTGCCTGTCTTGCCGCCCTTGCCTGTCGTGGCATTCTTGTCCAGCACGGTACCTACGGTGTAGGTGTTATCCTTCTCATCGTAGATAACATCCGTCTTCAGGTTGTCCGGCTCCTTCAGGTCGGCACTCTTGGTTTTCAACTCGTCTTGATTCTCTGTTCCCGTCTTACGTACGCTGAATCTGGGTCTGCGTTTCTGTACGACGGTATCAGCAGGGGCTTCTAAAGCAGAAGCCTCGGCCTCTGAAGGCCAAGTATTCATGGTGGCAAGCAGGTTTATGCTTACCAACACAGCTATTATTGATATGAATTTTCGCGCGCTCACGTTAAACAAATAACGTATATGTACCCTTAATTATTATTTGCTAAGGCCATTTTTTTTACTTTTTCCTGAAAAATGCCCCTATTTCAGGGAAAACTATGCTTCGGGATATGAAAAAAACATTAACTTTGCGCTGATAATTATAATTAAGAGTGAAGAATGAAGAATTTGCTACTGCTGTGCTCGAATTGTGCCTCTTTTCTGTAGTGGGAGGAGGTGAGAGTGGGCTTGATTCTTCACTCTTCATTCTTCACTTTTTACTTTAAAGCAATGATTGAATATCTTAAAGGAACATTGGCCGATCTCACACCTGCTTTGGCAGTTATAGACTGCAACGGAGTAGGGTATGGCGTAAACATAAGTCTGAACACCTTTTCCAGCATTCAGGGAAAGGAAAGTGTCAAGTTGTGGATAACGGAGTCTATCCGCGAGGATGCCTACCAGCTGTGGGGCTTCTCAACAAGGGTGGAGCGTGAGCTGTTCCTGTTGCTGACCAGCGTCAGCGGCATCGGAGCTGCCATGGCGCGTATGATTCTGTCTGCCACCACTCCGGCTGAGCTCTGCAACATCATCAGCGAAGGCAACGACAAGATGCTGAAGCAGGTCAAGGGTATCGGTCCCAAGGCTGCCCAGCGCATCATCGTCGATCTGAAGGACAAGATAGGTTCCCTCGGTATTGATGCAGCTGCCGGCGGCGGCTCAATGCTCAATGCCCAGAGTTCAATGGTCAATCAGGAGGTGCAGTCCGAGGCTGTTTCCGCCCTTACCATGTTGGGCTTCAGTCCTGCCCCCACCAACAAAGTCGTGCAGCAGATTCTCAAGGAAGAGCCTGATGCTCCCGTCGAGAAGGTGATTAAGTTGGCCCTTAAGATGCTCTGATGATGAAGCAGCTCCTTGAGATTGCCAAGAAGGCAGCCGTAGAGGCCGGCGTAGAGATTCTCCGTATCTATAACGACCCCATCCAGGATTTCGGTATAGAGAAAAAAGCCGACAACAGTCCCCTTACCTTAGCCGATAAGGCAGCCCATCTTTGTATCATGCGTCATCTGCAGGATACGGGCATTCCCGTCCTGAGCGAGGAAGGCCGGCATCTGCCTTATGAAGAGCGCAGGTCATGGAAGCGCCTGTGGGTGGTTGATCCGCTGGACGGAACCAAGGAGTTTATCAAGAAGAACGGTGAGTTTACTGTCAATATTGCCCTTGTGGAGGACGGCTCCCCCGTTTTGGGTGTCATCTACATTCCCGTAACCGGTATATTGTATTATGGTATTGTAGGAGAAGGGGCATGGAAAGAGGAGCCCCTTTCTAAGGAGAGAACAATAGAAGCCCTCCCCATAGAGAGAAAGCGGGGAGAGGACCGTTTTGTTGTCGTGGCCAGTCGTTCGCATATGTCGCCTGAGACAGAAGCCTATGTTGAAGAAATCCGACGTCTGCACCCTAATGTACAACTGATAAGCAGCGGCAGCAGCATCAAGATCTGCTTGGTGGCAGAGGGTGTTGCCGATGCCTATCCCCGCTTTGCTCCCACCATGGAGTGGGATACTGCTGCCGGAGATGCCATAGCCCGTGCAGCAGGCAAACGTGTTGTGAATGCTCAGGACTCTTCGCCCCTCATTTACAACAAGGAAGACCTCCACAACCCCTGGTTTTTGGTAGAGTAGGGGGAAATTGATAAAATGGAGCTGTTATCTATTTTGTATTAAAATAATTTACAAATCGTGATTGTTGCTGAGGTTGGGAAACAGAGTATAATCAGCCACTATTAAGGAAAACACTTGTTACTATTAATAGAAATTTTTGTGGTCCTTAATGGTTGCAAAAATTACCCTTACTACCCTTTATTTGTGCTATTCGGAAAAATCGTTACGTTGTATAACGTCAACATATACTGTCTCTTCATCCCGCATGGTTATCGGCTGTAACGCATATACAGGTATATGTTATTTTTTTGTGAAACGGGAGGTCTATGGGAGGTTTACGTGAGGTCTCTGAACCACACCTCCCGTCCTTTCTGCCCGATAGCCATCGGCCCTCAGTCCCTGTTTATGAGGATGTGAGGTCTTTTTCTTTTTTCACTCATTATTGATAGTGCCAGTACTTCAACGTGCGTACTCCAGTACTTCAACGTGCGTACTCCAGTACTTCAACGTGCGTACTCCAGTACTTCAAGCTAAGTACTCCAGTACTTCAAGCTAAGTACTGAGAACAAACCAGCTTCAGCCAGAAAAAGATCAAATACATTTGTTTATTTTAGTCGCTTATTTGGCAGACTTATACTCTAGCCATACTCTAAGCATACTCTAGGTTTACTCAATGAGTATGGCACGAGTATGGCTGGAAGCAGCCTGCAGTATGGCTGCAATATGGGAAGATTAAGAGTGATTAGATTTCTTATACTCTTCTTCTGATTTGGCTACACTGGAGAGCTTTTCCTCATAAATATGGTAGGGATTGTGTCCTATCTGAACACATAATTTAAAGTGCAAGGAGGCGGTATGGGGGGCTTATGCCATGGTTGTGATATTTACAAGGGTGGCGTCTGTGGTGTTGCAGATTTCTTCTGCCAGGTCGTTCAGGCGATGGAAACGGGCGTAATCGGACGGGGTGCCCGTGCCTTGTGGCGCGGTCCTCGCTATTTCTTCGTCTAGCCCCCATGGTGACAGGATAAGCAATACACCACGTGCGCAAGCCTCGAAACGGCGACGTTCTGGTTTCCAATAGCGTTCTATAGGTTTTTTCTGCAGATGGATAACAGGTAGCCCTTCCTCTATAGCGGCATCAATCACAAGACTTTCTCCTTTTGAAATACCCGGTGATACAAGCACTACGCCTGTACGTGCCTCTGCCAGTTGGCGTTCCCTTTCGCATTTGTAACTTTCTGTCTGCTCTGTTGGAATACCTGTGCTTTTGTCCCTGCGGTGATAGAACACTTGTTCCTTTTCTGCGCGTTTCAGCAGGAAGAGAGCCCCAAAAGCGGCATACTCGTGTGTGCCGATACGTAGGTGCAGGCGTCGCTCCATCAGATATGGTAACTGTCGTCTCATTAGGGCACGTAGCGGGTTGTCGTTCATGTAGCGTTTGATCGTGTCAAGCATTCCGGGACGTCTGATGATGCGGTCGTGGTAGCCGGCTTCGAATAGGGAGGGGGCTTTTACCGCAGCTGACGCTGCGGGAACGGCGGTGGATGGTGCTGCGGGAACGGCGGTGGATGGTGCTGCGGGAACGGCGGTGACTGACGCTGCGGGAACGGCGGTGGCTGTTCTCGTTGCATTTGTGTCGGAATTCCCTGTTGCGGTCTGTGCCCACCATGTACGCGAGCATCCTCCTTTAAAACTGCTGATAATATGTCCCAGGTGCTTCCCTTGTGGCAGAGGCTCCCTGATATAGAATAGCAAATGAAGGTGGTCTGGCATCATTGCCGCCTGCCACAGTTCTATCTGTGGGTACAAACTGTGTATTTTGGGTAGCTCGTTTTCAAGAATAGTACGGCCAAGAGGGCTGAGTACTATATGAGAGAAGTCCGCCGTACCCCGTTTTGCTTTTATGTTACCCTCTAAGTGCCCAAATAAAGGGTGCCGTCCATCTATGCACAGGGTGACCATATACAGACCGCGGCTCCCGTAGTTCCGCCACTCTGCGCGACGGTGTTGGTTGTGTTGAATATCGTGTGGTTTTAATCCTCTGCGTATAAGTTCTTCTTTTGAGGTTGGCATTTATGGTTTTCTTATTCTGTGGATATGTTGTTTCTTCTTACCTGGTTGCGTAGCAGACTCCACGGAAGTAGCCTACGCTCTCGGCAATGCCCATGAAGGGATTGCTCATATCCTTTTCGTACTCGAGGCTGACGCTGCCGGCGTAGTTGTACTTGCGCAGCAGGCGGACGAAGAGGGGGAAGTCGATGCGGCCGCGCCCCAGCTCTACGCTCTTGTCCGCCTTGGTGGTGCCGGTGACATCCTTCAGGTGGATATCGAAGACGCGGGTGTGATAGCGGCGAAGGTCGGCAAGGGAGTCACTGCCGTAACGCAGGTTGTGACCGATGTCCAGACACATTCCCATGCGGGCATCACGGTCCTTGACATTGTTCCAGATGTCCTCGGCATTGGGATACATGGGCATATCGGGACCGTGCAGGTGGATGGCCAGACGGATGTCGTACTGGCAGACCTTCTGCTCCACATAATCCAGCAGCTCGTAGTTGGGAACACCCACCAGCACCTTAACACCCACACGTTGGGCATACTGGAAGGCACGGTCAACCTCGGCCTCAGACTTCATATAGATAGGACCTACGCCATAGCCCGTAACACCGTATTCTGCCAGCTTCCGGTGGAAGGCAGCTATCTGCTCGTCGGTACTGTCGAGAGGCAGGTGGAAATCCTTGATGCAGAGGTAGTGAACGTCCAGCTGCTTCATGGTCTCGAGGGTCTTCTGCAGGTCGAACTTGTTGAAGGTCCATCCTGCCATACCCAGATGGAAGGATTCTTCCTTCTGAGGTGTCTTCAGGGTGGAGTTTTTCTTCTTCTTTGTACTCTCTACGGCATATGCCTGAGTGTTTGGACCCAAGATGGCGAGCACAGCTGCGCTGGCAACGCCGGCTTTGATAAATGATCTGCGTTTCATCTTTTTTTAATTCAAAATCCGCTAATCCGCTAATCTCTAATCCCCAGTCCCTATTCCATTTTCGGGCTCTTCGGGTACAAATTTAGCAATTATTCCTGGTAAGAGAAAAAATATGCTTGCATATTTGAAACAGAATCTCTACCTTTGCTAAAAGAATTGCTTTAATTATATGTTTTATGAACAATAATAAGACGTATGTGGCTTTTGATTCAGCGGGTGTGATAGACCACGTGAACAGTAACTTTTCCATCTTCCTGCAGTTGCGTGAATGGGAAAGGCAGAACCCCGACAGATTCCATTTCCTGAACATGGAGGAGATAGAGTTCTCGTCGGAACATGACGACCTGATAGACAGCACTCTGAAGAACCGCTTCCTGAAGCTGATGGAGTCGGCAGATAACCTGCTGGTCATCTCCAGCCAGATGACGGACGTGGAGAGCCCCATGCTGAACTGGCAGATCAGCCGTGCCGTGAACCGTTTCCGCCTGCCCGTCATCGTAGCATACGTGGGACTGGACAGGGTAGAGGATGATACCATACAGAAGCAGTGGAAGTTGCTGCCCAACAAGATCAGAAAGTACATAGGACGCGACAGCGCCAACATGGCTCATATCCCCCTGACAAAGGATAAGCTGGAGAGGGCACTGGGATACTTCTCTGCCAGAAAAGATTTTTATTCCTGGAATTCAACCACAATCTTCTAAAGCTATGAAAGAGGTTGCCAACTATATCAAGAGCATAGAGATAGATTCGCTATGGAACGGAAAGAAACACGTCAAGTGGGAACTGAATCCGGGCGTTAATATCCTAAGCGGCGTAAACGGCGTGGGCAAGAGCACCATCCTGAACAAGGTTATCATGCACTTGCTGAACATAGACAAGCTGGACCGTCAGGCTGACGGGGTCAAGCTGGAGTTTGACGTAGAAGGGGCACACTGTGTGGACTTCGACGTGATACGTTCCTTCGACCACCCTTTGCTGAGCGGCGACATCATGAAGAAGGTTACGGACACGCAGCTGCAGACGGAGCTGGACTTCCATATCTATATCCTGCAGCGCCGTTACCTGGACTTCCAGGTGAGCCTGAGCAACCGTATGGTGGAGCTCTTTACCAAGCAGGATCCCAATGCGCAGGAAAAGGCGCAGGAGCTGGCACGGGAGAAGGCCCATTTCCAGGACATAGTGGACAGCCTCTTCAAGGAGACGGGCAAGACCATCCAGCGCGACCAGAACGAGCTATACTTCGACTCCTTCGGTGAGTCGCTCTCGCCCTACAAGCTGTCGAGCGGTGAGAAGCAGATGCTGATTATCCTGCTGTCCGTGCTGGTGCAGAACAAACGCCACTATACGCTGTTCATGGACGAACCGGAGGTGAGCCTGCACATAGAGTGGCAGCAGCAGCTGGTTTCCCTGATCCGTGACCTGAATCCCAATGCACAGATTATCCTGACTACCCACAGTCCTGCCGTTATCATGAACGGATGGGCTGACTGCGTGACGGATGTGGAGGATATAGTTTCGTGATATGAGCAAACGCCTACAGGACAATCTTACCTCGCAATATATTGCTTCGGCCAACAGGCTG